>ERZ827363.180-NODE-180-length-66916-cov-4.017140_pt1 | contig 66916 bp, 64 predicted proteins | sample MGYA00519776_ERZ827363 | MGnify/ENA primary metagenome ERZ827363 (study PRJEB31778, sample SAMEA3449288) | human gut metagenome | biome: human gut; feature: human-associated habitat; material: faeces | place: United Kingdom | collected 2010/2012 ... | reverse complement strand
CACCATTCTGATGGGGGATTTGAACGCCTGTCCGGACTCCCGACCGATCCGGGTCCTTTCGGAGAATCTCCACAACTACCCGGATATCCATCTGACCAACGTCTGGAGTTTCGTGGACAACGCCGATAGCGGCAGCTACCACGGCTTCAAGGGAAAATTAAACGGCCGTCGGATTGATTACATCTTTATCAGCGACGAGTTTACCGTAGATGAAGCATATGTTGATCGAACCAACGAGGACGGCCGGTACCCGTCGGATCATTACCCGCTGGTGGCGGTGTTGCGGCTGAAAGAGCAGGAGGAATGAGAGAAAGGCTGCTCAAAAGAGAAAGGGTGCTGCGTCACAGACGAACAGAGAACGAAATTTTTGCTTCATATCTCTCCGAACGGTTTGGAGCACCTTCTTTCCGGAGGAACATTTCAACGAATTTTTTTGTTTTTAAAACCCGGCACCGGACTTCCTTCGGGCGCATAAACCGGAAGGGAGGGGTGCTTATGCTGACGGAGGAATACCGGCTTTGGGATCTGTGGGTCCGGGTCTATGTAAAGGCCGCTGGAGAGAAAAAACGGGTCCGGGTCGTGGTGATCTGGGGGGATTCCGGTGGGGCAGCGCAGGCACAGCTGCCAAAGGGGCTGCCGCCGAAAGCGGAGGAGCGGCTGACCGCACAGATCACCGCTGTTGCGATCCGGGAGATCTGTGGGAAATTGAGAAAGTTGGATGAATGGGAATAAGGGATAAAACGGCGGGAGCAAACGGCTTCCGCTTTTCCTTTTTGTTTCTTCTTTTTAAGCGGACTGTTTTTATTTGTCACGGCTTTGTAATTGCAATTTGGAGAGGAGAAGCCTATAATATTTTCAAACGGACAAAACGACCAAAGGAGGTCTTGCTTATGAAAAAACGGCTTCTTGCAGCGGGGATGGCGGCTTTCCTGCTGACATCCTGCAGCAGTCTTTTTGAGCCGATCGGCGAAAGCTCCGGAAGCTCGGGGAGTGAAAGCTCTGCAGCGGAAAGCTCCGGCACAGAGGAGCAAAACGCACCGCTCCTGTCTTTTCGGATCCAGGATGAGACTTTCATCGTCAACACAGCGGGAAAAGAGATCCTTTCCGGAAAAAATCTCTGGCTGATTCAGGATCTGTTTACCAATGAAGCGCCTTTTATTACAAAGTCCCGGTATGAAGCGGTTAAACGGGACGAAGACGGATGGATCGAGCAGCATCGGACTTTTACCACCGTTTATGACCGGAATGGGAAGGAAATTCAGTCGGAAACGGAAGGAGATCTGAACGCCGTTTTCGGGGATTATGTGGTCTGGATGGAAAGCAACGACAGCATAAACGGAAAACTGGTGCGTCGCTCCACCGGAGAGGTGCTTTTCAACGATGTAAATTCCGCTGCCAAATTGGGGAGTTCCTATGTGGTGGTTTATCACAATACGGAAGGCGCTCCGCCAACGCTGGTGGACGCCAACGGAACCTTCAGCGAGCTGGAGGATTTTTACAGCTTCTATACCAGTGGGGATCCCAACTATTTTGTGTCCCTCCGAATGCAGGGTGCGGGAACCGGCCTGATCGACGCCCAGCTTCGGGAGGTCCTGCCGCCGGCTTATGTTACGGTTCAGGTGACAAACGGCTACGCCCTGACCTGGGACGGGGCGGAGTCGGAGGTCTGGAGGCTGCCGGAGGCAGAAAAGATCCGGACAATAGGCGGCGAGAAGATCCAGTATTTTGACGGAGAAGTTATGGTCCTTTGCAATGAGGATTATAATGACTATTACTTAGCGGATGCAAGCGGTGAGCCCCTGACGCAGCCGGGAAGTTATCTTTTCTACGCCGGAAACAATGAAAGTCCGGTGAAAGCCTTCTGCAGCAGCGGCTCCGGAAGCAGTGCGATCTTGTACGGTCGGGATGGCACACTGCTTTATGAAAAGGAAAACGCCAGCATTGTGCCGGTAAGCTCCGACCGGTTCGTGGTCAGCTGGGCCGTCGAAACGGGGGAAGGCGATTCAATCCGGTACGACTCTCACTGTCTGGTTCTCAACGAAAAGGGAGAAGAAGTGATCCCGGAGGGAACATATCAGTGGATCAGCAACTGGGGGATAGACGGAACCTGCATTGCGGCTTTTCACGGAGGCAGAACCAGTGGGCTTTACGATCTGCTGGATCCGGAGTGCAAGGTTTTGCTTTCGGATCTGAAATGGGTCGAATCGGCGGGCAACGGCTATTATCTGGTGGAAAAAGGCTTTTCGGAAGGGATCATGGATAAGGACGGGAATTGGATCTATCAGACTACTCAGTTCCGGACGCTGGATGACGAGTAAGGAGGAATTTTAATGAAAAAATGGATCAAAGGGATCATTGCCTTTTTAGGGGCGGCGCTGTTGCTCGTCTCCTGCGGCGGGCAGGGAGGAAGCAGCTCGTCCGTCAGCAGCGATTCGGTGCCCTCTTCCCATCCGGCACCTGTGCCGATTTTTGCTTCGGCGGACGAATATCCGAAGGTGGACGGTTCTACTGCCAATCTGCCGCTGATGGCTCAGGTCATGGCGGATACCTGCGGCATTTCTCTGGAAGAAGCCCAGAGCCGCACCAGCAATACCGGCACCAACTATGCGTGGAGCAACCTGACGGAAGGATATGTCGATCTGCTGCTGGTTTACGAAGCGCCGGAAGAGATGCAAAAGCAGGTGGAAGAAAGCGGTGTGGAACTGGAGATCACGCCGGTGGGACGGGACGCCTTGGTTTTCTTAGTGAATGAAGCGAATCCGGTGAAAGAATTGACCACCGATCAGCTGCGGGATATTTATACGGGAAAAGTCACGAATTGGAAAGACGTAGGCGGAAACGACGAAGGGATCGTTCCCTTCCAGCGGAACTCCACCAGTGGCAGCCAAACCATGTTTTTAAAGCTGCTGATGCAGGACACAAAACCTATGGATCCTCCGCAGGATCTGTTGATCGGCGGCATGGCCGGATTGATCGAGCAGGTGGCGGATTACGATAACGGAGGGGGCGCCATCGGCTACTCCGTTTATTACTACGCTTCCCTGATGTATCAGAAGCCGGAATTGCGGATCTTAAGCGTCAACGATGTGGAGCCTTCGGCGCAGTCCATCAAGGACGGAAGCTACCCGCTGCTCAACGATTTCTATCTGGTGATCCGGAAGGACGAGCCGGTGGGAAGTGCTGCCAGACAGCTGCGGGATTGGATCCTGAGCGACAACGGGCGGCAGGCTTTTACGGATCAGGGATACGTTCCCATCTTTTAATATTAGTCCCCCTGCGGCGGAAAATTTTGCTGCAGGGGGACTTTTTCTCTTGACAGGACGGAAAATTCGTGTTATAGTATATTTAACAATTCGATTAAATGTTAAATGAAAGGAGCTTTCGGATGGGAATGCAGCAGACCCTTCGGGCGTTGGCGGATCCCACCCGGCGGGAGATCTTAAATCTGCTCAAAAAAGGGCGATTGTCCGCCGGGGAGATCGGGGAGCACTTTTCCGTTTCGGCGGCAGCGGTTTCCCGGCATCTTTCGGTGCTGAAGGAAGCGGATCTGATCACCGATACCCGGGAAGGGAAGTATATTTTTTACCAGCTGAATGCGTCCGTTTTGGAAGAGATCCTTCTATGGTTGGCGGAGCTGAAAGGGGAAGAGAGTCATGATAAAAAAGAATAAGTGGGCGCTGCTTATAAGCTCTCTGCTAATCCTTCTGCCTATGGCGGCAGGCGGGATCTTATGGAGCCGGCTTCCGGAGCAGATTCCGGTGCATTTTGGTGCGCAGAATGAACCGAATGGCTGGGGAAACAGGGCATTCGTGGTGTTCGGGATGCCGCTTCTGATGCTGGTGCTGCACTGGTTTTGCGTTGCAGTGACAGCTGCGGATCCGAAAAGGAAAAACATCGGTGAAAAGCCCATGAAGCTGGTGTTCTGGATCATTCCGGCGATGACGCTTATGGTGTTCTTTTCCATTTACGGGGTGGCGTTGGGGTATTCCATTCGGGTCGGAATGGTTTGCTGCATGACAATCGGCGTGCTGTTCGTGATCCTCGGGAACCTGCAGCCGAAGACGAAGCTGAATTACACCTTCGGCATCAAACTGCCGTGGACGCTTAACGATGAGGAAAACTGGAAGCATACCCATCGGGTTGCCGGCTGGACCATGGCGGCGGCAGGGGTCATTATTCTTGCGACAGCCTTTTTGGAGCAGCCGTGGATCCTGTTTACCGCTGCAGCTGCAGCCGTGGTGATCCCAATTGCGTATTCTTTCTGGTACGATCGCAGCCATCGATAAAATTGAGAAAAGAAAAACCGCCGTGCGGCCTCGAAGAAGGGCTGTCGGCGGTTTTCTGCGCATTGTTCGGCTTATTCCTGCGGGAGAAAAAGCAAGGGATCCACGGGAGCTCCGTTTTCCAGCACCTCAAAATGGCAGTGGGGGCCGGTGCTGTAGCCGCTGGAGCCTAAGATCGCCACGGTGTCTCCGGCGGAAACGGCGTCCCCGGCAGAGACCAGCAGTTCCCTGCAGGCGGAGTAAAGGGTGGAAAGACCGTTTTCGTGGCGGATCTCCAGATACCAGCCCTTCTGGGGATCGTATTCCGCCGTTTCTACAACGCCGTCAGCGGAAGCGAGAATAGGAGCGTCCTTGGCATCGGCGGTCAGATCCAGGCCGGCGTGGCCGTGAGAACCGGCTTGATAGGCGGCGGTGACGTGGATCGTCCCGGAGAGAGGCCAGAGAAGGGAGGCTTCAGAGAAGTTGGCGGAAGCTTTTGAAGGGGCTTCTGAGGGATCAGCGGCGACTTCCGAAAGAGTTTCTGAGGGATCAACGGCGACTTCCGAAAGAGTTTCGGAGGGATCAGCGGCGACTTCCGAAGAAGTTTTTGAGGGATCAACGGCGACTTCCGAAAGAGTTTTGGAGGGATCAGCGGCGACTTCCGAAGAAGTTTTTGAGGGATCGGAGGCGACTTCCGAAAGAGTTTCGGAGGGATCGGAGGCGGCTTTTGCAGGGAGTTCGACATCCGGTGCTTTTTCCGGGCCAGAGGAGGGGACGGAAGGGGGCTCGGAGGGTGCTTCCGGGGTCGTTTCGGGTGCAGAGGGGGTAACGGCGGGAGCATTCGGAGAAAGGCTCACTGCCAGGACGGTTCCTGCACCGCAGAGAGCGAGGACTGCAGCAGCTGCCAGAGCGACAAATCGCTTTTTCATAGGGTTTGCATGTAACATTTTTTTCAGCCTCTTTTCAATCAGACGTCCGCTGTCGGAAAGTGCGGCGGAGAAGCCGCCTTCGGGGCGGTGATCCATGGTTTCCAGCAGGATCCGGCCGTAGCGGCGGCGTTCTTCCCGGTCAAGATGCCGGGTGATCCGCCAGTCGCAGGCTTCTTCGCAGAGAAAGCCGCTTTCCCGCACCAGAAGCCAGCCTAAGGGATTGAACCACTGGACGCAGGCGGTCAGGAGCAGGAAGAGCTTCAAAAACAGATCCCGATAGCGGTAGTGAGTGTATTCGTGGGTCAGGATCAGGGTGAGATCCGCCGGGGAGAAGGGGTGCTCCGGCAGGAGGATGATGGGCCGGAGCAGCCCCGTCAGCAGCGGGGTGGAAATGCGGTCGGTGCGGGACACTGCCGGAATCCGCCGGGTCTTTGCCATGCCTTTAAGGATCCGGGCGGCGTCGGGGTCGGGTCTTGCTCCTTTCCGGAACCGTTGGATCAGAAGAAAGCCCCGGATCAGGAAAACGGATGCAAGGCAGCAGGCAATCGAAAGCCACAGGATCTCCGCTGCGGGAAGCAGGGAACGGATCGGTTCCGAGCGTTCCGGAAGCTCCATCAGGATCTTCACAGGGGAAGCCGGAAGCGCCGGCGCGGCAGGGACAGCCGGAAGATGGGAAAGCGGTTTTCCGGCAGGCTTCAGCCAGGGAGTCGGAAGAATCAGAAGAAAAGCCGGTATAAGCCTTCCGTACAGCCGGATCGTTGGCGAGAGCCGTTCCTTCATCCCCCATTCAAAGAGCCGCCACAGGCCGTAAACGATCCATGCCGCCAGAGCAAGGATGGGGAGAGAACGGAAAAAAGTTGTCATATCTGCCTCCTTTGCAAAAAGGGAAGGGTGCGGGGGATCGGTCAGGCCCGGAAGCGGCGTTGTTTTGAGCCGTGCCCGGACTGACCGGGGAGATGCGCCGAAGGACCGGGATTTTATTGTTCGTCCAGCCAGTGCTTTAGCTCCTCTACGTCGGCCTCCGTCAGCTTTTCCCCGCCGGAAAGGGCGGCGAAAAAGCTGCGCAAAGATCCTCCGTGGACCTCATTCAGGAAGGAACGGGTCTCCCATTCTTTGTATTCGGAGGAAGTGAGAAGGGGAACGTAGCGGTTCAGCTTTCCGTTTTTCTCCCGGGCAAGGAGCCCTTTTTCCGTCAGGCGGGAGAGGAAGGTGAGAACGGTGGTCGGCTTCCAGCCCCGGGCGGACAGGCGCTCCTGCACCTGTGCGGAGGTAACGGGTCCGTCAAACGCCCAGACTGCTTCCATGACCTCCATTTCCGATTCGGACATTTTCTGTGCAGGTTCCATAGGGATCTCCTTTTTGTTTTCTCAACGTTGATATTCTACATCATGTAGTGATTATATTTTACAACGTGTAGAGCAATATGTCAAGGGGTTTTTGAAAAATATTTTCCGTTGCCAATTTTCCCCGGACATGGTACAATGAGCATAGATCGGAGGGGAACGGCATGGCTCATGAGGAAAGGCAGGCGGAGCGGATCTTCCGGCTGGTGGAGGAGCTTAGCGGCGTGAAGGTCTGTTACTGGCCGCTGGGGCTTCCCAGAAGCGGCGGGGTGGGGTTTTCTATGGAAAATCCCAACCATTCCAGCCACACCTGCGCTTACTGCATGAAGGTGAAGGAAGTCTGCGGCACTGGATGGTGCGTGCGGAGCAAAGCCTTCGGCATCGGGAAGGCGGCAGGGCAGGAGGAGCCCTTTGAGGGGCTTTGCTATATGGGAGTTCATGATCTGGTGATCCCGGTGCGGCTTTCCGGGCAGCTGATAGGGATTCTTTACCTGACCGCTTTCCGGCGGGAGGGGGAAGAGGAAAAAGCCGGACGACTGATCCGGCGGGGATGCCGGAGGGCTGGCGTTTCGTCGGAGTCGCTGCTCAAAGCCTATGAGGAGCTTCCTTGTTTAAGTGATGAGAGGGTGCGGGAGCTGACGGAAGGGGCGTACCAGCTGCGGGAGATCCTCTTAGAGCTGCTGCGGTCTGCCGGCGGCGTTCATCGGAAACCGGCGACCCGGGAGGAAACGAAAAAGCGGTGGATCACGGAAAACGTGGTTCCGTACATCGATGACAATTACCGCAGCGAGCTGTCTTTAAAGCAGCTGTCGGAAATTTTTTATGTGAATTCCCAGTATCTCTGCCGGGCGTTCCGTGCCCAGACGGGGAAGAGCTTCAAAGAATATGTGGCGGCTCTTCGGGTGAAGGAGGCAAAAGCGCTGCTGCAGGAGAAAGACCGTCCGGTGGCGGAGGTCGCACGGGCGGTGGGTTTCCCGGACGCCAATTATTTCAGTCGGGTATTCCGGGAGTTGACCGGAAGGACCCCAAGTCAGTATCGAAAGGAAACGAAAAACTCCCCTGCGCAGTGATGCTGCACAGGGGAGTTCTGATGCTTGAGGGAATTATTCGCCGTAGACTTCTTTGACGAAGCGGCGGAGGTTTGCAAGACCCACGGAGATGCCGAGGATGCAGTCCTCGACGCCTTCAAACTCGACGCCGATGAAGCCGTCGTAGCCGTTGTTTTTGAGGATCTGCAGGCACTGCTTCACAGGGACGACGCCGTGCCCGATGATGGTGCCCCGAAGGTAGTTGCCGGCCCGGGTCTGGAAGAAGCAGTCGCCGGGGTTCGGCTCATTGCCGCTCTTCAGGATGAAATCCTTGGCGTGGGCGTAGAAAGCGTAGGGAGCGGCCTTGCCGTAGGAAACGGCAGGGTTCTCGTCGGCGCAGAGGAAGTTGCCCATGTCGCAGAGCCAGCCGAAGTTGTCGCAGTTGACGGTGTTGATGAGCATCTCCACCCGGTCGGCATCCTGAAGGAAGGTGCCGTGGTTTTCCACCATGGTGCGGATGCCTTTGGTTTTGGCGTACTCGGAAACTTCCCGGCAGCCTTCAGCCAGACGATCCACGATGTTCCGCAGACCATGAGACCCCCGGACATTGCCTTCTTTCCAGCCCCAGCAGGCGTCATGGCGCATACTGGAGGTGCCTAAGATAGCGGCGATGTCCACTTTCTTTTTCAGGCGCTCGACTTCCTCTTTCAGATCCTGGTTCAGAAGGTCAGCACCGATGGTGTAGTTAGAGACAGGCAGGCCCACACGGTCGCACTCCTGTCGGATCTGGTGGGCGTATTCCTCTTCGGTGACGCCTTCCGGAGGCTGCAGGTCGGTGAACTCGATGGCGTCGAAGCCCAGTTCCTTGGCCTTGGCGATGCAGGTCAGCTGGGTCAGACGGCCGTCCCGGATATACTGGGAAAAGCTGTAAGAGCTTACGGCGATTTTCATAAATAGCATCCCTTTCTTTAAATCTTACTGGATCACGACTTCGTGGCCGGTGCGGGCAGACTCGTAGATGGCGTCAAGGATCTTCATCAGGGTCACGCCGTCTTCTGCGGGAGATTTGCAGGCGGTGCCGTTTAAGACGCAGTCCACATAGTGGTTGATCTCGTTTTCAAAGAGGCCGTCGAAGGAGAGAGCAGTGGGGGCACAGAGGTTCACGTCGGCCATGTAGCCGTTGACGGTGCTGTACATTTCCAGCTCGGGGTTCAGCATGGCGCCGGCCTTGGTGCCGAAGAGCTGGATCTTGCCCTCGTCGTGCTTGATGTTCAGGGAGAAGGAAGCCTCGATGGAAACAACGGAGCCGTTGTCGTAGCGGATCATGGCGGTGGCTAGATCCTCGACGTTGAACTCTTCCTTTCCGGTGGCGGAGGAAGCGGTGTAGCCCTTCTTGTCCTTCAGCTCACGGCGGTCGCCCAGCTTATGGAAGGTGGCGCCGTAGACGGAGACGGGCTTGGGGTTGCCCAGGAGATACCGGGTCAGGTCGGTGACGTGAACGCCCAGGTCGATGAGGGGACCGCCGGCGGAGTAGTTCTTGTCGCCGAACCAGCCTCCGGGGCTGCCGTTGCGGCGGAGATAGGTAGCTTTGGCGTAGTAGATGTCGCCGAAGTAGTCTGCGCCGATGAAGTCCTTCAGGATGGCGCAGTCGTTGCCGTAGCGGCGGACAAAGCCAATCATCAGGAGTTTGCCAGCCTTTTCCGCGGCGGCTTTCATCTCCAGAGCCTCGGCGGCGTTGGTCGCCATGGGCTTCTCGCAGAGGACGTGCTTGCCGGCGTTCAGAGCGGCGATGGTGCAGGGAGCGTGCTGGCTGTTCCAGGTGCAGACGCTGACAGCGTCAATCTCGGGGAGTTCTTTGAGCATCACGTCTTTATCGGTGTAAAGACGGGTAACGCCGTATTTCTCGCCCATTTCTTTCAGGCGGTTTTCCCGGATGTCGCAGAACGCATAAAGCTCCACGTTGGGGTTTTTCAGGTAGCCGTTGATGTGGGATTCGGCGATGTTACCGACGCCGATCACGGCGATTTTCAGTTTCTTGTTCATGAGGATCCTTCTTTCTGGGAATATGGTTGTTTATTTCATCAGGTCTTTTAAGAAGTTGGCAGCCTTGCGGATGTCGGCTTCGGGCTTATCGCCGGTTTCCCGCTCAATGGTCAGGAAGCCTTTGTAGCCGATGTCTTCCAGTGCTTTCAGGTAGGCGGGGAAGGGGACGTTTCCGTCGCCCAGGGGCAGCTCGACGAAGGAAGGGCTTGCCAGCATTTCGGATTCCACCAGACCGTATACCTCTTCGGGAGCACGGTAGTAGTTCCGCTTGCCGTCTTTGGCATGGGTGTGGACGATGTAGTCTTTCAGGGTGTAGACCGCCTGTACGGGGTCGTCGCCGGTGACCATGACGAGGTTTGCGGGGTCAAGGTTGACGGCAACGCCGGTGGAATGGAGGGCGTCCAGGAAGCCCTTCAGGGTAACGGCAATCTCAGGGCCGGTCTCGATGGCGAAATGAGCGTCCAGAGAATCGGCGTACTGCGCCAGCTGGAAGCAGGCCTCCTGCATGATCTTATATCGCTCATGCTCGGGATCGTTAGGAACGACGCCGATGTGAGTGGTGACGATGTTGGTCTCCAGCTCTTTGGCCAGATCCAGAATCCGTTTGGAGCGTTCGATCAGCTCCGGATTCTTCTCGGCGTTACCGAAGCCGTGGCCCAGGTCGCCGCAGAGAGCGGAGATCACAAGGCCGTTGTCCTTGACCATTTTAAGGAAGTCCTTCCGCTTCTGGCCCACCAGGTTTTCGGGGGACATTTCGCCGTAAGTGGAGTAGACCTGAATGCCCTGAGCGCCGACTTCAACGGCTTTTTTCAGTGCAGTGGGAATGTCCACCCGGAAGGAATCGAGAATGACACCAATGGGGAACTGATACATAAAAACGCTCCTTTTCAAGTGAAATATTGACGTCTCGCTACTCTTATTATATAATAGAAGGCAGATTTGTAAAGGCAAGAAGTTGCCTCAAATTGACAGAATCTTGCTTTTTTAGAACCAATTCCTTTTTGGGAAAGGAGCGGAAAATGCAGCGGCTTGCGTATGAATCGGCGGCTTTTAAGGATCCGGAACTGCCGGTGATCTTCCATCTGGACACCACATGGCCGGGGCGACCCTTCAATATTCACTGGCAGGATAGCCTGGAAATGCTTTATATGGTGGAAGGGGAGGCGGAGGTTTCTTCCGATACTCTGCGGCAGGTGATCCGCACCGGGGAGATCGCCGTCATCAACAGCGGGCACATTCATGAGATCCGTGCGCTGACGCCGGTGACCCGGTATTATTGCCTTCTGGCGGAGCGGGAGCTTTGTGAGCAGTTGGGAGCGCCGGTGGGACAGGTGCAGTTCTGCCTGCGGGTATCCGACGCTATGGCGAGGGAATATTTTGACCGGATCGTGGACGAGATGCTGACCCGGAGTGCCTACTATAAACCTGCGGTTCGGGCGGATTTAGGGGGGCTTTTGGTCCATCTGTGCCGCCATTGGGTGGAGCGGAAGGAGTTCGACGGGGAGCGGAAGGATAAACGTCTGGATATGGTAAAAGCGGCGATCAGCTACATCCAGCTGCACCTTTCCGAAGAGCTTTCCGTGGAGCAGATCAGCGCTGCCGCCGGGTTCAGCAAATACTACTTCTGCCGGGGGTTCAAGGAGATCACCGGACGGACGGTGGTGGATCACATCAATTACACCCGATGCTGCTATGCAAGAAGGCTGCTGCTTTCGGGAAAATGCAACGTCAGTGAAAGTGCGGAACTGAGCGGATTTTCCAATCTGTCTTATTTTGCGAAAACCTATAAGAAGTATATGGGGGAGCTGCCCTCTAAGGTGGAGCGGCGGGAAGAACCATAAAAAAGCACGGTCGGAGTTTTTCCGATCGTGCTTTTTCTCAGTCTTTGCGGGAGGGAAGTTTCTTTGCGGCGGCTTCCCGCAGCTTCTGGAACGCTTCGGCATAACGGATCGAATGCATCCGGGGGAAGGTGCGGAGGAAGCGGCTTTCCTGGGAGCTGCGTTTTTGCAGAAGGGTGCGGATCCGGTCGCTGCAGAAGCGGCTGCTTTCAAAGCTCTCCAAGAGGTTCGCACGGAAGGCACGGATCCGCTCCAGAGAAGCGGCGCCTTTCAGCTCTTTTACTTTTTCTCTGGATTCCTCAAGGAAGCCATTGAGGGCGTTTTGGATCTCCTGGAGCTTGTGGTTCATCTCCAGAGTGCGGACGGTGGTGACGGCTGTATCGGTAATGACTGCGGCTGCAAGAAATCCGGAGGAGAGGTAGATCCAAAGATCCGGGATCAGCAGGGTCATCCGGTAAACGGCCGGATGGATCCAGAGAACCAGCACCATGGCAAAAAGTCCGAAGACCACAGCGCCCAGCAGGCAGATGCGGCCGTTTAATTGGAAGCGCATATGGGAGTAATCCCACCAGCGGGCGTGGAAGAGCTTTTCCATCAGCCAGGAAACGGCGTATTCCAGAATACTGCAGAGGGTCATGCCAGAGAGAAAGAGGACCAGCGGATTGGTAAGCCTTCCTAAAGCCAGCAGGATCAGGACAGCGCCGGATCCGTAAATGGGGCAGAGGGGGCCGTAGAGGAATCCCCGGTCCACCCATTTCCGCTCGGTGATGGAGCAGAGGATGGATTCATAGACCCATCCGGCGAAGCTGTAGAAAAGGAACCAGAGGAACAGTCGGCAAAGCGTCAGCATGGAACGCCTTCTTTCCGGAGCAGGGATCCGTAGAGCTTGTGGAGCCGTTTGTAGCGGTGGCTGCGGAAGGTTTCTGCAAGAGAACACCACTTGTCCACCAGACAGACCAGGATTCCTTCCCGGCAGTGGGGAGGAACGGGAGTCAGGGGGAACATATGGTGGGCGATGATGCTTTTCTGGATCTTGTCCACCTTCCAGTCCCGGCAGGCATTTTTTAAAGCGGCTTTCGGATGGGTGAAGCCGTGGAGCCGGTGATCCGGGGCGGGGATGTGCCAATCGTAAAGGTAATAATCGTGGAGCAGGGCGCCTGCTACCAGACTTTTCCAGCGGCAGGAGAGTTTGAGCCTGCGGGCGATGAGAAAACTGTAATAAGCGACGGCGATGCTGTGCCAGAGAGTGGAGGTGTCGCCGTGCTGGAGAAAGGAATCCATTTGAAGCAGGTCGGTGTGTTCCGCCACATCTTTTAAAAGGCGGTGGAAGAAGATCTGCTCTTCGGTCGTGAGTTGCATGAAAATCACCGGGCTTTCGGGAGTTTTCCGGAATGATTCCGGAGGAAAAAGGATAATTTTAGTATAGCACATTTTTTTCACGGATGCAACGGAATTTCCTTTTCTATAAAGAAAACGAGGGAAGGGCAAAATTTTTTCGGGAATCTTCGCTTTTCAAAATGTTGCGGAGAAAAAGATGGGAAAGAAAGGGAAAGACCGGTTTTATGGGGGATTTCTCTTTTTTAAATGCAACATAAAGCCAAGTGAAAAACAGAGATGACCGTTCTGCAAAAAAACGCAGGGAAAAAATGAAAAAAAGTGGTTGACAAGCAGATTTTAGGCCGTTATAATGAGGTTGACCGAGATCGTGTCAAAAAAATTATTAGAAACGATAAAAAGGAGCGTCGCATATGCTGGCAAAACGTCCCCCTATGGGTTGGAATTCCTGGAACACCTTCGGAGAAAATATCAACGAGAGCCTTATTAAAGAAATGGCAGACGTTATGGTAGATCAGGGGTACCTGGCCGCAGGTTATGAGTATCTGGTCATCGACGACTGCTGGGCGGAGATGGAACGGGACGAAAACGGCCGACTGGTCCCCGATCATGTGAAATTCCCCAATGGCATGAAAGCCGTGGCCGACTACGTCCACAGCAAGGGCTTGAAATTCGGTATGTATTCCTGCGCCGGCGTGCGTACCTGTGCCGGATACCCCTCCAGTTACGATCACGAGTTCATCGACGCCAAAACCTTTGCCGAATGGGGCGTTGACTTCTTGAAATACGATTTCTGCAACTTCCCGGAAAGCGGAAACTGCATAAACCGTTACCACACCATGAGCATGGCTCTGAAAGCCTCCGGCAGGGAGATTCTCTTCTCCGCCTGCAACTGGGGCATGCAGGAACCATGGAAGTGGATGAAGTCCATCGGCGTCCATATGTACCGCTCCACCGGCGATATCCAAGATAATTACCAGTCCTTCAAGGACATTGCCGTCAGCCAGATTGACAAGTTGTGTATGTCTTCTTCCGGCAGCTTCAACGATCCGGATATGCTGGTGGTGGGAATGTACGGCAAGGGCAACGTTGGCTTCGGCGGCTGCTCCGACGTGGAATACCGGACGCACTTTGCTTTGTGGTGCCTCTTCGGCGTGCCGCTGATGATGGGCTGCGACCTTCGCACGGTCAGCGAGACCAGCAAAGCGCTGATGCTCAACAAAGAGCTGATCGCCATCGATCAAGACGAGGAGTGCCGTCCGCCTTATCTGGCCGGAAAATCCGGTGAGGATCAGTATTTCTTCATCCGGCATCTGTCCAACAACGAATTTGTATTGGCTTACTTCAATTTGAGCGAAGCCGGTCACGTGTACCGTTACAGCGCTTCTTTTGCGGATCTCGGGATCCCTTATGAGAGCGGCTACGGCTTGGAGCTGACCGATGTGTTCACCGGGGAGAATCTGGGCGTTAAGCGGGATTACTTCCTGCCTGCCGTAGAGCCTCACGGCTGCCGGATGTATAAGGCAAAGCTGGTGCGGGTGGAATGAGCGAGCACTGTATGCAGTGCGGCAGAGAACTGACACACGACGAGATCGCCATTTACAAACGCATGGTGAACCGGGGGGCGAAGGAGTACCTTTGCATCACTTGTTTTGCGAAAAAATTCAAGGTCAGCGAGGAGCTGATCCGGGAAAAGATCGAGCATTTTAAGAAGATGGGCTGTACGCTTTTTTAAGGCGGGCCCGGAAGCTGCGGGATCCTTTTGGGAGTTCCGCAGCTTTTTCTTGCTTTTTAAGGAAGAATCTGATAAGATAAAGGCAGTAAGACCGTCTTTGCTGGCGGGTGGACTATCCCGCGGCGGTGCATGAGGAATTTCCGAAGTGTATGCCGACGGTTTTACCAATCGCAGGTTCGAATCCTGCCCGTGCCCTCGGGTGCGGCCAAGCGGTTTTGGTATTCTTTTTATGAGTTCTTCGGAACAGCACAAAACAAGCGCTTTCCCGGTGGAAGGGAGGCCGAGGGCTTCCTTTTCCCGCAGCGGTCCGGCCTTGCCGGAAAGCGGATCCCGCCGGAGCAAATGTACGGCCAGAGCCTTGCGCTTCCGCCGGCAGGCGCTCCGGCTTTAAGCTCTCTGCCGCCGGGCAGGCTGTCAGGGAAAGCGATGCAAGCAAATCCTTTCAGGAGGTTTTGATATGAAAAAGGTCATTGTGCAGGACAATCAACGGGGGCTTCTTTTTAAAAATGGGCGGTATGAACGGCTTTTGAATCCGGGAAAATACCGGACGTTCGGCGACCGGAGTATTGAGGTCCTGGAGCTTGCCAATGAGGTGCAGTCGGAGATGTGTCCGCTTTCCGTGCTGCTTGCGGATCCGGAAACGGCAGGAGAGCTGGTCACAGCAGAGGTAAAGGATCAGGAGCTGGGGCTTCACTTTGTTGACGGAACATTTGCAGACGTTTTGACTTCCGGGAAGCACGCTTTCTGGAAAGCGGCAGGGGAGCATCGGTTCCAGTTGGAGGATGCTTCTCACCCGGAGATGGGGGAGAGTGTGCCGGCTTATCTTTTCCGGGAGATCCCCGGGGAATTTTATGATACGGTGGAGGTAGCGCCCTATCAGAAGGCACGACTTTTGTTCGACGGGAAGCCGGTGCGGGTTTTGGAACCGGGAATCTATCGGTTCTGGAACGGGGCGGTTCAGGTCACGACGGAATTTTTCGATACCCGGCTGACGCAGCTTACGGTTTCCGGACAGGAGATCCTGACGAGGGATAAGGTGAGCCTGCGGCTCAATTTTGTCTGCAGCTACCGGATCACGGATCCGGTCCGGGCGCTGACGGAGATCGACGACCTTCCGGAACAGCTCCATGTGGCGGCGCAGCTGGCTTTGCGGGAATCCGTAGGGCGGCTCACGCTGGATGAGCTGCTGGAGCGGAAGGAAGGCGTCTCGGAGGAGGTTCTTAAAAAGCTGCGGGAAAAGGCGGAAACGTTCTTTGCGGAAGTGGAAGACGGAGGCATCAAGGACGTGATCCTTCCCGGGGAGATCCGGGAGATCATGAACACGGTGCTGGCGGCGGAAAAACGGGCGCAGGCCAGCATCATCACCCGCCGGGAAGAGGTCGCCTCCACTCGGTCGCTTCTGAACACCGCCCGGCTCATGGAGGAAAACCGCACGCTGTATCAACTGAAGGAGCTGGAATCCATTGAGCGGATCTGCAGCAACGTGGGGAACATCAGCTTAAACGGATCCGGTGACATTCTGGCGCAGCTTTCGGAGCTGCTTCGGGGAAGAGGGGTTTCGGAAGAATAAAAAAAATCCCGCCGCAGACATTTTACATAAGTGTCCGACGGGATTTTTTGTTGCCGTTTTTTAAAAAAAGGTAGACAAAAGGAGAAAACTGCGCTATAATAAGAACAATATATTAAGATGGGGGAGTTTGGTGTTTCTTTTTTAAAAGGAATGCTTCTTCCGTCTGATGTTCTCTTTCTTTCCTTCTGCCGCAGATGCGGCGGAGTCGACATACAAAGGCTATTATTGAAAAAGGAGATAGGAGATATGAACGTTTTGCTGAACGTCGATTGGGGATTCACCATGGCAGTCGTCCTCACCGGCATCGTAGTCGTTTTTGCTGCGCTGATCTTGCTGGTTTTCATCATCTGGCTTTTTGGAAAGATCATGACTTCCGTAGGAAGAGCGTCGTCTGCGCCCAAGACTGAAAAAAAAAAGGAAGGGAAGCCTGAGGTCCCGGTCGTAGAGATCGCTTCCGATGGGTTGACCGATGACGTAGTCGCTGCCATTACCGCTGCGGTTTCCGCCATCCTTGCTGAAGAGGGCGACGGGAAATCCTATGTGGTAAAGAGCATCAAGCGGGTCCGCAAGAACCGGTTTGCTTGGGGTAAGGCCGCCGCTGTGGAAAATACCCGCCCCTTCTAACTTGAAAATACGGACAGAAAGGATCTGGAAAGATGATCGACACTTTTGTAACGAGCATTAAAGACCTCTGGATGGGTTCCGGATTTATGAATCTGGACTGGAGACAGTTGGTCATGATCGGCGTTTCCTGCCTGCTCATCTATCTTGCAATCGTAAAACAGTTTGAGCCGCTGCTGCTGCTGCCTATCGCATTCGGTATGCTGCTGGCGAACATTCCTCTGGCCGGGCTCAGCTCCTATAGCGAGAACGGGCTTCTTTACTGGCTTTACCGCGGCGTAAAGCTGGGCATTTATCCGCCTCTGATCTTCCTTGGCATAGGCACCATGACCGACTTCGGCCCGCTGATTGCAAACCCGAAGAGCTTCCTGCTGGGCGCTGCGGCTCAGGGCGGCATCTTCTTTACCTTCATCGGCGCTATGGTTCTGGGCTTCACTCCTCAGGAGGCAGGTTCCATCGCCATCATCGGCGGCGCTGACGGTCCCACCGCTATCTATACGGCAAAGACCCTGCTGGCCGGCGGCAACGAGCAGATGATCGGCTCCATCGCCGTGGCTGCTTACTCCTACATGGCTCTGGTTCCGCTGATCCAGCCTCCGATCATGAAGGCTCTGACCACTAAGAAGGAGCGCGCTGTTGTCATGGGCCAGCTCCGTCCCGTTTCCAAGACCGAAAAGATCATCTTCCCGATCATTGTCACCCTGCTGGTCTCCTTCCTCGTCCCGGATGCAGCTCCTCTGGTCGGCATGCTGATGCTGGGCAACCTGATGCGGGAATCCGGCGTGGTCGACCGTCTGGTCAAGACCGCTCAGAACGAGCTGATGAACATCATCACCATCTTCCTGGGTGTCACCGTTGGCGCTACCACCACCTACGATGTGTTCCTGACCTGGGACACCATCAAGATCGTTGTACTGGGTCTGGTGGCCTTCTGCCTGGGCACCGCCTGCGGCGTCCTGTTCGGCAAACTCATGTATCTGGCTACCGGCGGAAAGGTGAACCCTCTGATCGGCTCGGCCGGTGTATCTGCGGTTCCTATGGCCGCTCGTGTTTCCCAGAAGGTGGGCGCTGAAACGGATCCGACCAACTTCCTGCTGATGCACGCCATGGGGCCCAACGTGGCCGGAGTTATCGGCTCTGCTGTTGCGGCAGGCGTCCTGATCTCCATCTTAGGTTAAAGCAAATTGCCGCCGGGGAAACCCGGCGGTTTTTCTTTTTTTCGGCAGTTGTGCCGGTTGACAGGAATGCCGGGATATATTATGATAAAAGAGAATAGAATTGTGCAGAAACCGGCCTCGAAAGAGGGCGGAACAGGAGGAATAGACAATGAAAAATAAGAAATACCAGGAATGGCTGGCTCATACGCTGGAGGATCCGGACCTTACGGCGGAGCTACAGGCGGTGAAGGATGATCCGGAGGCGATTAACGACCGCTTTTATCGGGATCTGGAGTTTGGCACCGGCGGTCTTCGGGGCGTGATCGGCGCAGGAACCAACCGGATGAATATTTACACGGTTCGGAAGGCAACCCAGGGTCTGGCGGATCACATCAACCAGACCTGCAAAAACGGCTCCGTTGCCATCAGCTACGACAGCCGGCATAAATCCGATGTGTTTGCCAAAGAGGTAGCGCGAGTCTGTGCGGCCAACGGGGTAAAGGCGTATCTCTATCCTCAGCTGATGCCTACTCCCATGCTGTCCTTTGCGGTTCGGGATCTGAAGTGCTCCATGGGCGTTATGATTACGGCGTCCCACAATCCCGCCAAATACAACGGCTACAAGGCATACGGCGCCGACGGCTGCCAGATCACCAATGAAACGGCAGATGCGGTTCTGGCAAACATTTTAGCGGTAGACGAGTTTGACAGCGTGAAGCTGGCAGATTTTGACGAAGCCCTGGCAGAAGGGAAGATCGTCTATATCGGCGAAGATACCGTAGAACGGTATTTTGAAAACGTCCAGAAGCAGTCCATCCATTCGGAGATCGTCAAGGCCAGCGGCTTCAAGGTGGTCTATACTCCTTTGAACGGCACGGGCAACAAGCCGGTCCGGGAGATCTTAAAGCGCATCGGCATTAAGGACGTCACCGTGGTCAAAGAGCAGGAGAACCCTGACGGGGATTTCCCCACCTGCCCCTTCCCGAACCCTGAGATCAAGCAGGCACTGGAGTTGGGGATGAAATATTGCGAGGAGACTGGCTCGGATCTGCTGCTGGCAACCGACCCGGACTGCGACCGGGTGGGCATCGCCGTCAAGTATCAGGGCGACTATAAACTCTTGACCGGAAACGAAGTGGGCACGTTGCTCCTCGATTACATTGCTTCCCAGCGAAAGGCCATGGGTACGCTTCCGGAGCGGCCTTTGGCGGTGAAGACCATCGTGACTACCGATCTGGCGGCACGGGTGGCGGAAAAGCACGGTGTGGAGCTTCTGGATGTGCTCACCGGCTTCAAATTCATCGGCGAGCAGATCGGCCGCATGGAAGCGGCGGGGGAAGCCGATCGGTACATTTTCGGCTTCGAGGAGAGCTACGGTTATCTGGCCGGTACCTATGTCCGGGACAAGGACGCTGTGGTGGCTTCCATGCTCATCTGCGAGATGGCGGCATTTTATTCCAGGCAGGGCAAGAATCTGGTCGACGTGCTCAATGAGCTGTATGCGACCTATGGTTACTATCTCTGCACTCAGCAGAGCTTCGGCTTTGAAGGGGAAGCGGGCATGGAGATCATGAAAAAGCTTATGAATCACCTCCGGGAGAATCCGGCGGATCGGATCGACGGCGATAAGGTGATCGCTTTCGGCGACTACCTGAAGAACGTGCGCACCGATCGGCTGACGGGCGAGCAGACTCACATTGATCTGCCCAAGTCCGATGTGCTGATGTATGAGATGGAGGGTGGCTCCAAGGCGGTGATCCGGCCTTCCGGCACCGAGCCGAAGATCAAGGTCTACTACTTTATCCTTGCAAAGGATGAGGCGGCCGCCCGGGAAAAGGAAGCGCATCTGCAGGATAGCTTCACGAAATTGTTGAAAATTTGATAAGATTATGGATGTTTCGTGCAAACTTCGGAAAATCTCTTGACAGGTTTCAAAAAAACGTTAAAATAGAGTTTGGATAAAAATGCATGAAAATTCCAAAAGGATTATTGGAGGGTTTACCATGAACGTAAAGACCATCGGCGTATTGACCAGCGGCGGCGACGCTCCTGGCATGAACGCGGCAGTTCGTGCGGTCGTTCGTGCGGCAATTAAGAAAGATATGAAAGTTCTGGGCGTCATGCGGGGCTACAACGGCCTGATCAATGGCGACATGGTTGAAATGAATATGCGCAGCGTCTCCGACATGATTCAGCGGGGCGGCACCATTCTTTATACGGCCCGCTGCAAAGAGTTCCGGGAGATGGAAGGCGTTTTAAAGGCGAAGGCCATGTGCGAGAAGGTCGGCATGGACGGTTTGGTCGTGATCGGCGGCGACGGCTCCTTCCGGGGCGCCGGCGACCTGTCTTCCGTGGGCATCCCCTGCGTGGGGCTTCCCGGGACCATTGACAACGACATCGCCTGCACCGAGTATACCATCGGTTACGACACTGCTATGAATACGGCGGTGGAGATGGTCGACAAGATCCGGGATACCGCTCAGTCTCACGACCGCTGCAGTGTAGTTGAGGTCATGGGTCGCCGGGCCGGCTACATCGCCCTGAACTGCGGCATTGCCTGCGGCGCTACCTACATCGTGGTTCCGGAGATTGGCCTCAACATGGACGAGATGATCGAGAAGATCGAAGCTGCCCGTGCTCTGGGCAAGAAGCACTTTATCATCATGGTGGCGGAAGGCATCGGCAACGTCAAAGGCATCGCTCAGGAGATCGAAGCCCGCACCGGCATCGAGTCCCGTGAAACCGTTCTGGGTCATGTGCAGCGGGGCGGCAACCCCTCTTTGATGGATCGTGTGGTTGCAAGCCGAATGGGTTACCATGCTGTGGAACTGCTGAGGCAGGGAATCGGCAACCGGGTTGTTGGCCAGCAGCATGGCGAGATCGTGGACTTCGACATCAAGGAAGCTCTTGCCATGAAGAAAGAGTTCCCCATGGATCTTTATAAGATCGCAAACGACATCTCTTTCTAAAAGAAGGAAGCAAAACCGCTGTGTGGGTGGAGAGATCCCCTGCACGGCGGTTTTTTGTTTTTTCGGAGGCTTTTTGTCGGAACCGGGACCGATCGGTTCCGATTTTCATAGGATACGGGGAAGGAGGCGGGAAAATGCGGCGGAGAAGAAGACGAAAATTTTTCGGGTGGATCCTTGCGGGGATGCTGCTGGCGTCGGTTCTTTTTTACAGCCGGATGGAGCGGAACCTGGCTCCGGCAGCCGCGGCTCTGGCGGAGCATCAGGCCCGGAGAACGGCAACTGCGGCGATGGTGGAGGGAGTGGAGGAGATCCTTTCCCGTTTTCCGGAGGAGAAGCTGACCGAAGTTTTCCGGGACGGGGATGGGGAAGTTCAATCGGTAGAAGTGCAGATTTCGGCGGTGAACCGGATGAAAACGGAAATAACTGAGCGGATACTCCGGAATCTTCAGGAAGCCGGAAAGGGGGAACTTCTCATCCCGATCGGATCGCTGATGAGAAGCGGGATCCTCTCCGGACGAGGGCCGACGCTCCGGTACCGGTTCCTTCCGGAAGGCAGCGTTTCCGCACGGATCAGCACCCGTTTTGAAGCCTGTGGGGTGAACCAGACCCGGCACCAGCTGCTGCTTTCGCTGGAGGTGCAGTGCTGCGCCATTCTGGGGAGACAGCAGGTGGAAGTTACGGAGCCGGGAGAGTATGTTCTGGCGGAAACGGTGCTGGTGGGTCGGGTACCGGAAAGCTATACGCAGGTGATCACCGAAGAGCGGGAGGTCATCCGGGATCTCAACGATTACGGAACGGAAAAATAGGAAATCCGGCCGCAGTTCTTGACAAGAAAGGCAAACTGTATCATAATAGGTGGTATAGTTTGTCGAATCCTCCCGAATTTTTCGGGAGAGTGCGGAGGTGAGTAAAATGGGAAAAAGTGTTGGGCGGAAGATCGGATTAGCCGGGATCGTGATTTTCGTGATCCTTATGCTGCTGCTTTCCGGACTGTGCTGGTGGCTCTGGCACTGCCGCAGTACCGGTTCGGCTCCCCGGGTTTTAGGGTATGAGCTGATGAGCCTGCACGGCGAGGAGATGGAACCGGAATTTCCGGACGGCAGTCTCGTTTTTCTCACGAAAGTGCAGCCGCAGAGCTTGAAGTCCGGCGACGTTGTAGTCTACGGCCGGGAAAACGGTCAGGGCGGCACGCTGACCCGGATCGTGAACCTGGCGGAAAAGGATGGCATTTCCTCTGTTTTGCTGAAAGAGGATCGCCTTTCGGAGTCTTATGAGCTTTCCCGTGGAGAGATCGGCTATCGCGCCGCAGGATCGATGCCGTATCTGGGAACGGTCTGGGATTTTCTATTGACCCGAAAAGGGCTTCTTTGCGTCATCGTGATTCCCTGCGGGGTCTTTTTCCTCATTGAATTGATCCAATTGATCGTTTATGCCTGCACAGGACGTCGGCAGGAGGAGAGCGGCGGTCTTCAAAAGAAGCTCGCCTCCCATACGGCGGACGACCAGCGGGAAAATTTTGTGGACGTCACCGCCGATTATACCGGTCGGGGTCCTGCACGGTTGTATCGATCGCCCCTTCGCCGGGAGATGGCCGAGGAAAGTTCGTTCCGGAGTTCCCGGTTTTCCGGGGAGCCCGAGGAAGATGTTTCCAAGGACAGCCTTTCCGATAAATACAGTGCGCTGGATTTCAATCCCATTCAGGAGAAGCACAGCTTCGGGGTGGAGCAGGTCATCATTCCCGACGGGCCTGCCGACGCCCACCCTTCGGTACTGTGCCTGACCATCGACGGGAAGGAAACGGCGGAGCTTCCTTTGTCCGGCTCTAAGGAGGTCAGTGTTAAGGTCAACGGGTATCGAATAGATATTACCGTTGCGCCGGAGCAGTGATCGAAGGTTTTCTCCGGGCAGCAGAACGGGGGAAGCGAATTGGAAAAGCTGCGAAAGATGCTGGTAACTTTGCTGGCAGTGGGAATGCTGACGTCCTGCGGGGTTTTGGAAGAAGTGTCGGAAAGCCGTGTTCCGTCTTTGGGGGATCCGGGTACTCTTACGGAGATCTTTCGGGAGATCGGAAGCGGGGAAGAGGAGCTTTCTGAAGAAATGCGGGCGGTCTGGATCGCCTATTTGGATCTGGCGCCGCTGATAAAAGGGCGGACGGAGGCGGATTTCCGGGAATCATTTTCCGAAATGGCGGAGAACTGCCGGAAGGCTTTCTTCAACACGCTGGTGGTGCAGGTTCGCCCCTTTTGCGACAGCTTTTATCCGTCGGAGTACTTTTCTTGGTCTTCGCTGGTTGGAGGAGCGCTTTCTTACGATCCTCTTTCGATCATGACGGAGATTGCAAAGGAAAAAGGGCTTGCCTTCCACGGCTGGATCAATCCCATGCGGGGTATGACTGAGGCGGAGATCGGATCGGTCCCGGAAACGTTTCCGCTGCGGCAGTGGTATGACGACCCGGCCTTTCGGAAAGAACGGCTGATCCTTTCGGAAGGAAGGATCTACCTGAATCCCGGTTCACCGGAGGTGCGGAAGCTGATCGCCGATGGAGGAGCAGAGCTGGCACGGTACGGAGTAGACGGCGTCCAGATCGACGACTACTTTTATCCGCCGGGGCTCGGCTTTTCGGCAGATGAGCCGTCCTACAAAGCCTATCAGGGTGCAGGCGGGACGCTTTCCCAAGTCGATTGGCGAAGGGAAAACACCTTCCGGATGGTGAAGGAGCTGGGAACGGCCGTGAAGGCGGTTTCGGCTTCGATCTTATTCGGGGTCAGCCCTCGGGGGCAGCTGTCCCAGAGTGTGGAGCAGCTGTACTTTGATCCGGAACGATGCGCAGAGGAGGCCGGATGTCTCGACTATCTTGCGCCGCAGCTTTACTATGGCTTCCGCAACGAAGCGGCGTCTTTTGAAGCGGCAGCGGCGGAGTGGGATCGACTGGCAGCGGGCAGCGGCGTTTTGCTGATTCCGGGACTTGCCGCCTATAAGGTGGGCAAGGAAGACCCCTATGCCGGAAGCGGCAGCGGGGAGTGGCTGGAAGAGCCGGATCTGCTGGCCCGGGAGATCCGGGCAGTCCGGGAGCTTTCGACCTGTGGAGGGGTGATGCTCTTTCGTTACGGAAGCATTTTTGAGCCGGAAGCGGCAAATGCACCGGCAATGGAAGAAGCGCAAAAAACATTTTTCCCGGCACTTGCGGGAGAGGATCCATCGGCTGGATAGCCGGAAAAAAGAGAGAGCCGCAAAAAGCGGTAAAATGCGACGTTGAAAAGGATAAGAATCATGAGAAAAAAATGGAAACTGGGGATCGTATCCCTCTTACTTATGTTTGTGATGATCGCTGCGGCGTTTCCTGCATCGGCGGCAGGGGCCGGGATGACCGCCCTGCTGCAGGATGTGTCCCCGAAAGGGAACGTCAGCGCCCCCGCCGGGAAAAAGGTGGAGCTGCGGGCGCTGACGGCGGCAGGTGCTGCAGTTACTGCATCGGTCAACGGCCAGACCGTGACCCTTTCCGCCACTTCGGAACAGGAGGACGGCGGATATTGGTACACGGGTACCTACACCATCCCGAAATCTGCCGAAGGGACGGATCTGGGAACGATCCGCTTTACCGCCCAAAGCGGGAGCCGGACGGAGACCCGGATCGGCGGATCCGTCAAAGTGGCGGAGAAAAACGTTACGGTGACGGTAGATCCTCCTGCTGACGAAAACGTGGAGCCGGTCAGCGGCGACATGGTGGCGGTAAAGCCGGCCTATGCGGATATTTACAGCTCCGTAGATCGGGGCGAGGAGTACGCAGCGCCTTATTATTTCAATCTTCCTGCCGGAACCATCGATTATGTGACGGGGAGCACCGCCTCCACCTACATCCTGCGGTCGGGACGTCGGATCTCCAAGAGCAATGTGACCAATTTGGGATCCGGCACCAAGGGGAACAACACGATCTCCAACGTGACCGTAAAGAACGACGGGACATACACTACACTGACCATCAAGGAAAGCTGGAAGGTTCCCTTCAACCTGACCCCGACCCCGCTCACTTATGCAAGCTCCACCAGCAACACTGTCACCAGCTGTGATCCCACGGCGGTGATCCTGACCTTTGACTATACGACCGCTTTTACCCCCTCCCGGATCAGCTTCCCCAGAAACAGTGCCTTTACCTCCGCCAGTTGGAAGCTGGTGACCACCAACGGGATCGCACAGCTGCAGCTGCGGTTGGAATTGTCCCATCAGGGTGGGTATTACGGGGCTTATGCGAAGTATAACTCCTCCGGCGATTTAGTCCTGACGTTTTTGAATCCGGTGGACAGCCTGGAGGGCGCCCGAATCGTCATTGATCCCGGTCACGGTACCGACGACGTGGGCAATGCCGGAAGCGGCTATTACGAATCCGTATTAAACTTGCAGAAGGCAAAAGCTCTGAAGGAAGAGCTGGAAGCCCGGGGTGCGGAGGTCTATATGCTGGAGGTCAACGGCGCCCACCGAGTGGGGCTTTACGAACGGGTAGACATGGCTACCGAGTGGATGCCCCATGTCTATGTGTCCGTACACCACAACTGGGCGGACAACACCTCGGCCCGGGGAATTGAGGTCTACTATAACAACCCCTATTCCCAGCGGCTGGCCAAAGCGGTCAACGACGAGATCTTTGCAGCGTACAAAACCATGGAGTACGGCAGCAATGCGAAAAATCGGGGCGCCAAGTTCAGCGAATTTGCCGTGAACCGTACCAAACAGTTTGCGTCTATTCTGGTGGAATACGGATTTTTGAGCAACAAGGAAGAATTGAGCGTCTGCGTCAACGAAGCGAACAACCCGATTTTTGCAAAGGCGACGGCAGACGGCATTGAAGCCTTTTTTGAAAAATAAATCGCCGGAAAATTCATAAAACAGACAAACTTTCCTCTTGCAAAATCCTTAAGGGTATCGTATAATAAAAGTATTGTCAACAGATCTTTTTGATCTGCTGCGAAATTCCATTTGGAGGTATCTTGAATGCTTACAGCTTTGCTGGAAACCCAGAGCACCGCTGCGGCCGCGGGAGAGGGCTCCTGGCTCATCGCCGTGGTCCAGTTCCTGCCCCTTCTGCTGGTCATCGTTGCCATGTACTTTATCCTGATTCGTCCCCAGAGAAAACGGGAGAAGGAATCTCAGAAGATGCGCAACAACCTGCAGGTAGGCGATGAAGTCACCACCAGCGGCGGCATCGTCGGCCGGGTCGTTTCCCTTCGTGAGGACACCGTTGTGGTCGAGACCGGTTCGGATCGGAGCAAGATCCGGGTAAAACGCTGGGCGATCCAGTCCAACGAAACGCTTCACGACACCGAGGCGTAAGCCTGCATAATCCGCTGTTCGCCCGCATAGTCATTGCAGTAAAGGCATGGAAGGCGGGAGGAAAATGGAACAAGCAGCAAAATCGGAGAAGCAGACCAAAAACGGTTGCTGGAAAGCAGTGGGGAAACCGCTGGCCATCGGCCTTCTGGCTGGGGCAGCAGCGGAGGCGCTTTTAATGCTTTTGGCAGCGGGGATTTTATCGACGGCAGAACTTAGCCGTGGAGTGATCCCGTGGTTTACCCGCATCGGAGCGGTAGCAGGCGGTTTCTTTTCCGGATTTTTTGCGGCCCGGCTTCGGAAGAAACAGGGGTTGCTGATCGGTGGAGCTGCCGGGCTGCTATTGGGCGGATGCGTGTTGGTTCTTGGGCTTTTCTTTTCAGAGCCGATGTCTGCGGTACCGGCGGCGATCAAGCTGTTGCTTTACGGGGCAGCCGGGATGCCGGGTGGGGTTCTCGGAGTAGGTTCCGGGATCCGGCACTGAAAGGTTCTTTGAAAGGTTTGCGGGCGCATCGGTGCGGAAAGCACGATGCGTCCGCTTTGCTTTTTGGTAGGAGCTTAAAAACTGCAAAACGGCGGCACGGTCTGGGGCTTCAGGCTGTGCCGCTACATTTTGGAAAGGATGATCGAAATGTTAAAGCTGGGTGTGATCGGGTGCGGCAATATGGCTACCGCCATCGTTCGGGGTGTTGCTGCCGGATATGAAGGAGAATATGCCTTTTTCGGGTATGATGTTTCCTCGGAAAAGGCCGCTGCACTGGCAGATGTTGGCATGAAGGCGGAGCCTTCCATTGCCGACGTGGTTCGGGAGGCGGATTACATCCTCCTTTCGGTGAAGCCTCAGAACATCGGCGAAGTGCTTGGGGCAGTCGCCGCCTGTCCGGAAAAGGATCGGGTGTTCCTGTCCATTGCGGCGGGCGTTCCGGCTCAGCGGATCAAGAAAGAGCTGGGGTATGATGCAAAGGTAGTGCCGATCATGCCAAACACCCCCTTGCTGGTGGGAAAGGGCGCAACGGCCATGGCCCGGGTAGCGCCTGTATCGGAAGAGGAATTCGCTACGGCGGAGGCAATTTTCCGCTGTGCCGGCGTGGTGAAAGAGATCAAGCCGGAGCAGATGTCGCCGATTATCGCCATCAACGGCAGCAGCCCGGCGTTTATTTACGAGTTTGCCAAGGGATTCCTTGCATATGCAGAGAAAGAGGGCATCGATACGGATGCGGCTCTGGCGCTGTTTTCCCAGTCCCTGCGGGGCGCAGCGGATATGATCGACCACTCCGGCTACTCGGTGGATCAGTTGATCCAGATGGTATCTTCCAAGGGCGGCACGACCATTGCAGGGTTGGACGCTTTCCGGGAAAACGGCCTTGAAAAAGCGATTTTGGCGGGCTGCGAAGCCTGCACGAAGCGGGCTTACGAGCTGGCGGAATAACCATTCTGCCTTGTCCGCATAATCCTTCCTTTTCTTTCATAGGATGGAGCAAAAAGGAAAAGGAAGGATCAAAATGGAACAGTTTGCGGAAGAAAAACGTCCAGAAACGGAGCAGCCGGAGGAAATCCGCTCTCTTTTGCAGCAGGCACGGCCGGCAGCACCCAAAAGGGTCAGTCGGCTGACCACGGTACTGGCTGTGCTTTTCCTTGCGGGGGTGGCCTATGGCGCCGTTCTTGCGGCGGATCTGGATGCGGAAACCCTGAAGTCCATGGATTCACTGACCCGGGGATTCCTTTTGGGGCGGGCTGGGGAGAGCTTTGGATGGATCGTGCTGCGGTCATTAGGGGCGGGGCTTATGCTGCTTCTAGGAATGTTTCTCTGCGGGTTCAGCGCAGTGGGGCAGCCGTTTTCTATTGCCATTTTGCTGTTCCGTGGGATCGGATTGGGGCTTTCTCTGGGCTACTTTTACGGGAACCTGGAAGGGCAGGGGATCCTTTCGGCGGCGGGAATGCTGCTTCCCAGCGGGGCGTTGGCGGGATATGCGCTGATCCTGGGCTGTCGGGAAGCACTGCGGATGTCGGGTGCCTTTTTTCGGGTGATGACATCAGGGGCGGCGATGAGCCGTCGAACCTTTCGGGTGTACGGTTTTAAGTTTCTGATCCTTACCGGTATGGAGATCGGGGCGGCGCTTTTGGATGGGGGCTGCGCAAAAGTCTTTGCGGATGCGGCGATACGGTCGAGTTAATGAATCGTTTATAATTTGACCATTGACTGTCTATTGACAAAATCGCCGTTTTCTCGCATAATAAAAGAAGTGTCTTTTGCCGGACGCAGAGATTTGGGCGGTTCGCAAGATTTACGCCGAAATGAAACGGAGAAGTGAAATATGGCTTTTTTCGGATTGTTTAATTACAGCAAACCCGGTCCGGGTGTCGATAAGAATGGACCGAAGAAGAAACGGTTTTTCCTGTTTTTTGAGCTTTACTTCCGGAAGTTCTGGAAGATGATCGAGCTGAATCTGCTGTTTCTTATTTGCTGCATTCCCATCGTCACCATTGGCCCTGCCATTGCCGGAATGACCTATGTGTTGCGGAATTATGCGCTGGAAAAGCCCACTTTCATGGTTTCTGACTTTTTTGACGCCTTTAAGAGCAACTGGAAACAGGGATTCGGGCTTTTCACCATCTTTGCAGCAGTCTCGGTGCTGGCGGGTGTTTCTTTCTTCTGGTATTTTGCAAACTCGGCTCGCTCCTGGCTGATGCTGATCCCGTTTGGGTTATGCATTCTGCTCTGTCTGGTGCTGCTGTTCATGCAGTTTTATGTATATCTGATGGCGGTCACCGTGGAGCTGAAGCTCAAGTATATCATCAAAAATGCGTTTATTTTCGCCTTTTTGGGAGCGAAAACCAACCTGATCACGGCGTTTTTCGTTTTGCTGATCGCTGTGCCCTGTACGCTGTTTTTCCCCATTACGGTACCGGTTCTCGCACTGCTGGCGTTTTCGACCATCGGGTTTATTGCGGTGTTTAACTCCTATCCTTACATTGTGAAGTACATTGTGGAGCCTCAGGAGCAGCAGCTTCGTGCCGAACGGGGCGAGGATGACGAGGACGATGAGGACGACGAACCCATCTTCACTGATATTGGTTCTCAGGAAGTTCCGATGCAGAAGAAAGAGAGCGGCGGAAACAAGACAAAGGTCATCAAGTAAAGAAAAACGAAATCCCTGCAAGTCAGTTTGAGATTTGCAGGGATTTTTTATATGCCGGGGATCCTTGTCGGGTATTTTTAAGCCGGATCATTTTGGGATAAGGGAAAGGCGGCTTTACCAAAGCGGAGCGATGAGGTCATGGAGTGGGGGGATTGCCGTCCGAATTTTCGGTGGTTCAATCCGCCTTCGGAAAAGATGTTTTTTATGGAGACAAAGGGGAGAAGAAGGGGAAGAAAAGGAACGGGAAGGAGTCGCAGAAGGATCTTGCAGGGGAAAGAAATCCGCAGCCAGGCAAATTCGCATGATTTGTCTGAAAAGTTACGAAAAAACAGAGCGCCCTCGCTTGCCTGAAAGACAATTTCGAGGGCGCTCTGTTTTTTTGTTTAGCCGATGAGATATTGTTCAATCCCTGCGGAGGTGAGCAGGGGAAGCTGGTCTTCGGAGGTGAGGGAGGGGATCAAGGTGTCTTTCGATGCAGCGACAGTGGCGAGAATTTCCGATTCCTGTCCGGCGGTCAGGATGGGGGAAAGCTGTTGGGATTGGAAGAAATTGGCGTTAGCGGAATAGAAGAGGTTTTCTTCCTCCAAGTACCCTTCGCCACGGAAAACGGGGATCACCGATCCGCCGGAAACGGCAGCTGCGGCAGTCATCCGATCTAAGACGTTCTGGAGGGCTTCCGTGGCGGTCATGGAGTTCTGATTGGGGCCTAAGCCCATTTCCGTCCGGTAGCGGCTGTCGGGGTACTGGATGCTGCAAACGAAGAGTTCTTCAAAGCCGGCAGCAGTAATTTCCTGAGTCAGGTCGGAGAGGTATTCTACGGCAGCGGGCATATAGGGGTTCAGCCAGGAGCGTCCGCCCTGATCGGCGGCTCGATCCAGCCATGTGATGTCCTGATTCTGATAGAGGTAAGAGGTGTTATAGCTTGCATGGGAAGCAATGTCGTCTTCCAGAGCGTAGATCCGTGCGGCGGGAGTGAAGCCTTTCTCACGGATGAGAGTAGCCAAAGCCGCTGCGTCAAAGGCATTGGGGGAGATGGCTTTGCAGGTAGCTGCAAGCTCTACGGCAGATTGATAATAGAGCACACCGGTTTTATCTTTCAGCTCCACGGCAACGCAGTTATAGCGCTCCTTGTCTACAGTATCTAAGAAGGCGGAAACGGCATCTGGAGAAGTCATGCTCTCTTTCGGGACGGCTACGGCTCGAATCGGGAGGACAGTCGGCTCCGGTTCCAGCTCCGAGCTTTCTTCCGGGAGGGAGGAGTCGGAGGATTCCGGCGGAAGGCTTTCCGTTTGAGAAGTCGGCTCCGAAGGTCCTTTGGGGCGGTTCATGAGGTTTTTCACGGCTCGGGTGCCGCAGTAGCCTAAGAAGACCAGCAAAGCGAGAAGCAACGCGAAGAAAAGCCCCTTAAAAAATCGGGAGCGGCGCTGCCGTTTGCTGGAGTATCCGTAGCGATAGTGTTTGATTTTTCGTTGCTTTGCCATGGCGAACCTCCGTATCTGGAAGATAGTTGCTAGATGGACAGTTCGTGTCCGATAAGTCCGTAAAAGGCCAGCGAAAGGATCCCCACATAAATCAGGGTGATCGGAAATCCACGAAAGGAGGGCGAGATCTTGTCGCTGTTGAGCCGATCATAGCCGAGGGAGATCAGGTAGGAGGCAAGGATAAAGCCGATCCCGACTCCCAAACCGAAGGCGATGTGCCCGATGAGGTTATATTTGCTGCTTAAAAACAAGGCGCCGAATACAGCGCCGTTGAAGGCGGAAAGGTGGATCATGGGTTGGATCTGTTCGTTGTATTTCCGCAGGAAGCGGGAGCAGAACAGGAGCGTTACCACATAAACAGCGCCGACAATCATAACGTAGAAAAGCGGCATCATATAATAAGCATGGCGAAGACGCTGGATCCGCTTGTCCGCAAAGTAGGTGAGGATGGAGGAGAGAGTGGTGATGACAGTCAGGATCAGGCCGAACTGCCAGACACTGTAGCGCTTGCGGATGATGAAGAGGGAAGCACTGGTGCCTAAAGCCCGGGTAAAGATGATGTTCTGGACGAAAATGGAAATGACGGCTACAGAGGCGATCTGCATAGCGGTATCTTTTACGAGGACCAAGAAATTATTCATGGCGGTCATCCTCCTTTTTCGGGACAGGGCGGCGCAGGAAGTTCCGAAGCTTCTGAAGCCCTGCCGCTAAAAATCCCACGATCAGGAAGCCGGCGAAGGGTAAGGACAAAGCCGGGATCGTAAAGGAAAGATCCTCCAGCGGGCGTCCCATCAGCGTGCCCTTTCCGAATGCTTCCCGGAAGCCTCCGACCAGACAGGCGGCCAGCGCAAAGCCGGCGGCTGCGGCAAGGAGCTGTAAAAGCATGACGGAAAACTTTTCCTGATGATAGCGGGACTCGCTTTTCTGGACGATCAGGGAATTGGTGACAAGCAGTGGGAGGTAAATGCCTAAATTAAAGATGGATTCCGGGAAGAAGCGCTGGAGCAGCAAAACAGCCGGAATGAACAGCAAGGAAGCGAGGATGGCGTTGACGATGACCCGGAGGGTATAGGGGATCTTCCGGGGAATGAAAAAGGTCAGCGCTACGGCTAAGAGCGTAATGAATGCAAAGGCAATGGAAAGAGCGCAGGCGTTTCCCAAGGTGTTGCAGGTGACGATGATGGGGGCGACGACCAGCCCCCGCTCCAGGACAGGATTATTGAGAAGAAACTGGTCGTATTTTTCGATGGTGGCGCGGTGATTCTGATAAAACCGTCGGATCATTTCTTCTTTTCCCCCTTCCCGTCTTTTTTTACGAAGGACTCACAGGGGCCGGTGATCTTTTTAAAGCACCAGACCATGCCGTTTTTCAAAGAAGTCAGTGCCAGCAGGACGCCGTGAGCCATGGCTTTGACGCAGAAAAGGAATCCGTTTTTGATGTGTCTCGCATAGGCGTCGCAGCGGTGGTCGATGGTGTTGGTGATGATGATGGCGAAGGGGGCCACCAGCTCGATCTTGCTCAGTTGGCGGAAGAGGACCACAAGGCCGCCGAGGATCAGGCCGCAGATCCATTTTCCGGCGGCGGTTTCGATCTCGCCGTTGTCCATGGCGGCGACAAAGATCACCGCAAAGATCAGAACGCCGGAGGTAAGCTCCATGAGGATAGAGATGGTATGGCTGGCGTTGACCCGGGGGAAGAGCCAGCCGGACAGGGCGACAAGACCGAGAGTTGCCACCGGGATCTGCCAAATGATGGTGCGGCGCACAGCCAGATAAAGCCCGCAGCAGAGAAGCACGGCGATGCAGGTGGTGCCCATGGGGCCGTTGAAGTTTCCTAAAAGGGCATTCAGCAGGTCAATGCTATTGGCACCGCCAAGCATTAGGCGGTAGGCAGGGGAAGTGTTCAGGGGAACGTCCACCGTTGCAGTCAGGGGCAGCTTTTGAAAGGGAGTGGGATAGTGGGTGACCAGATCCGTCCAGCAGATAGTGACAAAGGCAAACGCCGTCATGGCGGGATTAAACAAGGTGTTATAGTGGCCGCCGAAGGGGTGACGGACAACGACGACGGCGAAAACAACGCCGAAAACCACCAACCAATAAGGGGCGGAGGCAGGAAGCATCAGTACATAAGTAAGCCCTGCGATGAAGGCAGAATAATCGTATTTTTTCCAGCGGTACTCCTTCTGAAAAAGAAGGCAGAGATAATCGGCGGCGACGGCGGAAACGATGCCGATCCCCGCTAAGATCAGAACCCGCAGCCCATAAAAATAGGTGGAAACCACAAGGATCGGCAGGAGGGCAATGCTGGTGTCGATCATCTGGCGGCGGTACTGGGCGTGGGAGAACAAAGAGCAACACATCCTTCGTTGATTTTGCATAGGAGGGCAGTATGGAGATCCGGGAAGAAAGGAATTGGATCGAAGTCCGGGTTGACCGGAAGGAGATGCGGGGGTACGGGCTTACCTTTGAAGCACTGGAGCCCGGCTCTCAAAAGATGGAGCGAATGATGGGAGAGATCCTGAGCCGGGTCTGGGAAGAGACGGAACTCGACCTTTTCCACAGCGGGCTGCAGATCCGGGCGTTTCCTCTGGACGGTGGGTGCCGGCTTTTTCTGAAACGGAAAAGGGGACAGAAGCATCGAAGAAGGGAAGTGGAACCGGCTGCAGCGGACTTTGAAAGTTGGGCAGACCTTTGCCGGGGTGCGGAGTTTCTCCGGGAAAAAGGTGTTCGGCGAATGGCAATTTACCGGATGCCGGAGGGGTGGCGGCTGCTTTTATGGGGAAAGGACAGCCGGGAGCTTGTCCGAACCCTGCCGGGCGGACGGTATGCCGGCCGGGGTGTGCTGTTTCAGGCAGCAGCCGTGGAGTTTGGGGAGCCGTTCCCTTACCGCAGGGAAGCGATGGCGGCGGAAGGATCGGAAGCGCCGAAGACGTAAGAGCCTGCCACCAGCATATTGGCGCCGGCTTCCGCACAGCGGCGGCCGGTTTCGGCGTTGATGCCGCCGTCTACGTTTAAAAGGATCTTCGGTGCGGCTTTCCGAAGGAATGTGAGCTTCGGAAGGGCATTTTCCATGAACTTCTGGCCGCCGAAACCGGGCTCGACACTCATGACAAGCACCATGTCAAGCTCGGAGAGGTAGGGGAGGACTGCTTCCGCCGGGGTGCCGGGCTTGATGGCGAGGCCGGCTTTTTTGCCGAAGGAATGGATCTTCCGGATGGTCTCGCCGGGTTCAGAGTCACTTTCCAGATGGAAGGTGATGCAGTCGGCGCCGCATTTGACGAAGGTCTCGACATAATCAAGGGGGCGGGCGATCATCAGATGCACATCAAAAAAGAGATCGGTCACCTTCCGGATGGACTGAAGTACGGGAGGGCCGAAAGAGAGGTTAGGGACGAAGATGCCGTCCATCACATCCAGGTGGATGGCGTCGGCGGAAGAAACGCCCGCAAGCTCCCGGTCCAGCCTTGAGAAATCGGCAGCCAAGAGGGAAGGCGAGATCCTTGTATTCATGAGATACCTCCGATGATTCAATATATAATTCTATTGTACCGGATTTTTTTCGATTCGTCAATTTCTATTTCGCAGGAAACGGGGGATTCGGGAGAAAAACTTTGTGGAATCTGCGGGAAAAGGGAAGAAAGAAGGAAAGCGCTTTTGCGGAAATCCCTTGATTCTGTGGGAAAAAGGCGTTATAATAAAAGAGCATATGGAAAATAAGGAGGACAGACTATGGAAATGCGTCAGTATCGGGATACCGACGTCAAAGTTTCCCTACTGGGGATGGGATGTATGCGGCTTCCGAAGGTGGATCCGGAAAAGGAAGACATCGACTACGAAAAAGCGCAGGAGATCATCGATTACGCCTACGCCAACGGCGTCAACTACTTTGATACTGCCTACGGCTATCACGGCGGCCAGTCGGAGCTTTTCGTGGGGCAAGCTTTGAAAAAATATCCCAGGGACAGCTTTTTCCTGGCCAGCAAGATGCCCATCTGGTGCGTCAAGGAAAAAGGCGACGTGGAGCGGATCTTCAACGAGCAGCTCCAGCGGTGCCAGACGGATTATTTCGACTTTTACCTGTTCCATTCCCAGAACGCGGCGAATTTTCAGAAATGTCAGGAGTTCGGTGTTTACGAGTTCCTTTCGCAGATGAAAGCGGAGGGGAAGATCCGGCGGCTGGGGTTCTCCTTCCATGATACGCCGGAGGTGCTGCGGCACATCTGCGACACCTATCCGTGGGATTTTGCTCAGATCCAGCTGAATTATCTGGACTGGGAAATGCAGGACGCCAAGACCCAGTACCAGATCCTGAACGACCGGGAGATCCCGGTGATCGTGATGGAGCCGGTTCGGGGCGGCGTGCTGGCGAGTCCCTGTGAGGCGGCGGATATTCTGTTCCGGGAAGAACGTCCGGACAAGAGCGTGGCTTCCTGGGCCATCCGGTTTGCTGCCAGCCTTCCCGGCGTTTTGACCGTTTTAAGCGGGATGTCCAACATGGAGCAGGTCCGGGATAACGTGGACACCATGACCCGCTTTGAGCCTTTGACGGATCGGGAGCGGGAAGTAATCGATGAGGCGCTGGAAGCCTATCGGAAGAAGGACACCGTCCCCTGCACCGGCTGCCGGTACTGCATGGACTGTCCCTTCGGTGTGGACATTCCGAAGATGTTTTCTCTCTATAACCGCTATGTGCTGGATCGGGATGGGGAGGACTATCTGGAAGCCTACGAGGCGCAGCCGGAAAGCCAGCGGGCGGATCAGTGTCAAGCCTGCGGCGCCTGTATGGAAAAATGTCCCCAGCACATCCGCATTCCCGATCAGATGGTGACAATCCGGGAGACCGTGGAAAAAATAAGCACCAAGTAAACCTTAAAAAGAAAGAACGTGGAAAAAATGGAGTATCGTTTCGCAGACCGCATCAACAACCTGAAACCTTCCGCAATTCGGGAGATCCTAAAAAACAGCGACCCGAATATCATCTCTCTTGCCGCAGGAAACCCTGCCGTGGAGTCCTTCCCGATCGCCGAAATGCAGGAGATTGCCAACAAGATCTTTGACGAAAACCCCGGCGTTGCTTTCCAGTACGGCATTACCGAAGGTTATCCGAAGCTCCGGGAGCTTTTGAAGAAACGCCTCCATGACAAGTTCCACATGGGAAGCGAAAACGATGATCTGATCGTCGTCAGCGGCGGCCAGCAGGCCATCGACCTGGCGACCAAGGTCCTCTGCAACGAGGGCGACGTGGTGGTCAGCGAAGATCCGGCCTTCATCGGCGCTTTGAACACCTTCCGTTCCTATGCCGTGAAGCTGAAAGGCGTCCCTATGGAGGAGGACGGCATGGATACGGCTCGTTTGGAGCAGATCCTCAAGGAGACCCCTAACGTAAAGCTCCTCTACACCATCCCCTCCTTCCAGAACCCGCTGGGCATCTGCACCAGTCTGGAGAAGCGGAAGGAGGTGTACCGCATCTGCGTCAAATACGGCGTGATGATTTTGGAGGACAACCCTTACGGCGAGCTGCGGTTTGCCGGGGAGGACATTCCCACCCTGAAATCCATGGACACCGAAGGGATCGTCATCTATTGCGGCAGCATGAGCAAGGTTATGAGTGCCGGCATCCGGGTGGGCTTTGTTTTAGCGCCCAAGCCGGTGATTGCAAAGATGACCGTGGGCAAGCAGGCCAGCGACGTCCACACCAACCAGTTCTTCCAGATGCTCATTGCCGAGTATATGGAGAATTACGATTTTGATGCCCATATTGAGAAGATCCGCACCATCTATCGTCGGAAGAGCGGGTTGATGCTGGAGACCATCGAAAAATACTTCCCGAAGGAAGTGGGCTACACCCATCCGGAAGGCGGGCTTTTCCTCTGGTGCACCCTGCCGGAGGGGGCGGATATGCTGGAGTTCGTGAAGTTTGCCAAGGAGAAAGGCGTTTCCGTGGTGCCGGGCATCGCCTTCAATGTGGAAGAGGACACTCCCAGCCGCTGCTTCCGCATCAACTACTCCACTCCCAGCGACGAGAAGGTCGTAGAGGGAACGAAGATCCTGGGTTTGGCACTTCAGGAATTCCTAAAGAAGTAAGGAAAAACTGAAACGGCTCCGGGGTGATCCGGAGCCGTTTTGAAGTGTGGGTTTGTTCATAAAAAATCGGTTGAAAACCCTACGCAAATGGTGTACAATAAAACGAAAGAGGAAAAAGGAGAATGTGACTATGACTCTCAGTTATCGCCCTCACGGGGTATGTTCCCAGAAGATTGACCTGACCATTGAGGATGGGATCGTGAAAAATGTGCGCTTCACCGGTGGGTGCAGTGGCAATACTCAAGGAGTGGCTGCTTTGTGCATCGGCAGGAAGGCCGAAGAGCTGATTCCTCTTTTGAAGGGGATCCGCTGCGGCATGAAGACCACCTCCTGTCCTGCTCAGCTGGCGGAAGCCATGCAGGAAGCGCTTGACGAAGAGGCAAAGTAAGCTGTCTGCTGCCGGTGGACAAGCCCTTGCAAACTTCTGCGGATTGTGATATGATAAAAAGGATCTAAAGAAGAAAGGGAGGGCAGGGTATGCCCATTAAGATACCGGCTTCGCTGCCGGCCAACTCCGTCCTGCAGAGGGAAAACATTTTCGTCATGGACGAGGAGCGGGCGGATCATCAGGATATCCGTCCTCTGAAAATCGCTATTCTGAACCTGATGCCGAAGAAGGTGGAGACGGAGACGCAGATGCTGCGGCTGCTGTCCAATACGCCGCTGCAGATCGATCTGGAGCTGCTTCAGATGAGATCTCACGTTTCCAGAAATACGGACGACGATCACCTGTTCCGGTATTATAAGACCCTTGACGACGTGAAGGGTCAGCGGTTTGACGGGCTGATCATTACCGGCGCACCGGTGGAGCAGATGCCCTTTGAAGAGGTAGACTACTGGTCGGAGCTTTGTCAGGTGTTCGAGTGGTCGAAGACCAACGTTTATTCTACCTTCCACATCTGCTGGGGGGCGCAGGCGGGGCTTTATTATCACTACGGCATTCCCAAATACGACCTGCCGGAGAAAATGTTCGGCATTTTCCCCCATACGGTAGAGCAGCCGTTTCATCAGCTGCTGAGAGGCTTTGACGAGCTGTTTTACGTTCCCCATTCCCGTCATACGGAAGTGCGGGAAGAAGACATTCTGAAGCACCCGGAGCTGGAGATTCTGACCCGGTCGGAGGAATCCGGTGTTCACATCGTGGCGGATCGTTCCGGGCGGCAGTTCTTTGTTACGGGCCATTCGGAATATGATCGGGACACGTTGGCGGCGGAATATTTCAGAGATCTGGAAAAAGGTCTTCCGATCCATATCCCCGCTCATTATTTTGAAGACGACGACCCGAAAAAGTCTCCGAAATTCATCTGGCGGGGGCACGCCAATCTGTTGTTTGTCAACTGGCTCAATTATTTTGTATATCAGCAAACGCCCTTTAATCTGGAGGAAATGGATCGTTCCCGGAGCTGAGCTTTGGGGATGGTTCGGCAGAATCCGGGTATCATAAGGTAAAGTCCAACAGAAAGGATCGAAAAATCATGGTTGTTACGAAAGAATCCGTTATCGGCGATGTTCTGGACGCAGCTCCCACCACGGCACAGTTCTTCCTTGGCATGGGGATGCATTGCTTAGGCTGTCCTTCCGCCCGGGGCGAGTCCATTGAGGATGCCTGCGCCGTTCATGGCGTGGATCCCGATGAGCTGGTCAAAGAGATCAATGATTTTCTTGCCGCAAAGTAAGGAATCCGAAAATGGGGGCGCTTGACGGCGTCCCCATTTTGACGTTTCAGGAGGAGTTTTTATGATGGCATTGGACGGGCGGCTTTCCGCTGCGGCGGAGCTGGTAACGCCGGGCGGCTTTTTGGTGGATGTGGGGACGGATCATGGATATCTGCCGGTCTATCTGGCAAAAGAGGGAAAGATCCGAGGGGCGCTGGCCACCGATGTGAATCTTCAGCCCCTTCAGTCGGCGGAAGGAAACATTGCCGCCGCCGGAGTGGAGGAAAAGGTGAAGACCCGGCTGGCGGATGGGCTTACCGGCGTTTCTTTGGAAGGTGTGACCGATCTGGTCCTTGCGGGGATGGGCGGAATGCTCATTGCGGAGATTTTAGAAAAGCGGCTGCCGGAGCTTTACAGGATCCGTCTGATCTTACAGCCCATGACGCAGGCGCCTTTCCTGCGGCAGTGGCTCTGCACCAACGGTCTGGAGATCCGGTCGGAAACGCCGGCGGAAGCAGGCGGGAAAAGCTATACAGTCATAGAAGCGTACTATACAGGAAAAGCCATGGCCTGCAGCGAGCTGTTCGCCCATGTGGGGAAGATCCCGGAAGCCGCAAAAGCTCCGGAAAAACGGGAAGCGGCGAAAAAATACTTAAAGCTCCTGAATCGGAAGCTGCAGGTGATCGCTTACGGCATGAAGCAGTCGGGAAAGGATCCGGAAGGGACGGAGAAGTTTTCCCGGCTGGCGGAAGCCGTCCATACCATAGAGGAGGGGATCGAATGAGCACAGTCGGAGAGATCTACAAGGTGCTGGATCAATGGGCGTCTTTTTCCACGGCAGAGAGTTTTGACAACAGCGGTCTTCTCATTGGTGGGATGGAGCAGTCGGTCTCCTTCTGCCTGCTGGCGCTGGATCTGACTCAGGCGGTCTGCGAGGAAGCAGCGGAGCGGGGGGCACAACTGGTGATTACCCACCATCCGGTAATCTTCGACCCCTTGCGGCGGGTGGATGCGGAAAGCGTCGTTTATAACGCTGTGCAGGCGGGGATCGCTGTGATCTCCACCCACACCTGCATGGATAAAGCCCACGGCGGCGTCAGCGATGTGCTGGCGGAGAAGCTGGGACTGATCCAGGTGGAAGATCTTCCCGGAGGGGAAGGGTTCGTGAAGATCGGCGAGCCGGAGGAGCTGGTGAACGGCTTGGATCTGGCCCGCAGCGTGAAGGAGAAGCTGGGACTTGGAGCCTTAAGGGTCTATGATGCAGGCTTTTTAGTGAGAAAAGCGGCGGTCTGCTCCGGTTCCGGCGGCAGCTTCTTAAAAGAAGTGATCGCAGCCGGTGCCGACGCTTACATCACCGGCGATATTAAGCACGATGTGGTCGTATCAGCTGCCAATGCGGGGCTGACTCTGATCGATGCCGGGCATTATGAAACGGAAGAGATCATTTTAGAGCCCATTGCGAAATATCTGGAGAAGCGTTTCCCGGAAGTACAGTTCGAGCGGGCGAAAACCGACGAGCCGCTGTTCCGGCAGCTTTGATCAGGCGGTGCGGCAGACCTTCGCTACGGCTACGGTGATGTCGTCTTCCGGCTGCTGCTGGCGGCGTTTAGCTAAAAGCGCCAGCTTTTCCGCCGCTTCCTTCGGCGGGAGGGTACCTACCGCCTGCAGTTCATCGGCGAACCACTGTTCCGAGATCGGGAGGGCGCCGTCGGTGACCAGGACTAAGACGTCCCCCTCCCTGAGAGGGATGGAGCGGCGATCATAGGAGATGCCCTGTAAGATCCCGGCGGGGAGGCTGTTCCCGGAGAGAATGACGACCTTCCCGTCCCGGAGGAGGAAGGAGCTGGCGGCTCCGGCTTTTAAAAACTCTGCTGTTCCGGCGTACAGATCGATGCAGGCAATGTCCAGAGTAGCGAGGGATTCGTCCCCTGCCTTGACGAGAAGGGCAGAGTTGATGAATTTTAAGGCGGAGTCGAAGCCAAAGCCTGCCTTGACCAGCTTTAACACAAAGCTGCAGGTCATGACGGAATCCACGGCAGCCCGTCCGCCGCAGCCCATGCCGTCGCTTAAGAGAATGTGGGCATAGCCTCTGGGGTCGGCAAAATATTCGCAGCAGTCGCCGGAAACACGGTTGTTTTCGGCGATTTTTTGCGCTGAAGCGAACTGGAGGGTGTACTGGGCTTCCTCAAAAAAGCAGATCTTTGTAAGTAATCCGGCTGTAACGATACAGGGGTTATCAAAGGGCCGGTTCAGGCGGTCCGAAAGCTGCCGGGTCAGGAACGACTGATCCAGCGAAAAGGGCGCTTTTCGGTAGATCTCTATCCGCAGGCGGTCGAATCGGTCTAAAACGCAGTAGACCTCGCCGGGATCCTCGCCTAATTCCTCCAGCAGGGCGCAGACCTTTGCGGCTCCGGCAGGGTCGGAAAGCTCGCCCTCCGCAATTTCGTTGCCGGCGTCCTTCAGCATTTCCGCTACACCTTCCAGCTGCTCCAATGCCACCTGCTTTGCCCCTAAGACTTTTCGACCGGCGTTTTCGTGGGAGAGGAATGCGTGGTAGTTCCCGTTGATCTCCCGGATCAGCTCGTCGGTTTTCGGACACTTGCTCCGGAAAAAGGGCGGCAGGTCTTCTTTGGTGATCCGGCCGTTTTTCCGGAGATTCGGCGTCAGCTTCTGCAGGGCGTCATTTGCCTGATTGTAGGCGGTCTCCCAGCAATAGAGCTTCAGTCCGCAGCGGCGGCAGACCCGGTCGGAGGCTTTGGAGTAAACGTCGGAAATATCGGCGGTTCCTACCTGGCTCAAGCGGCGGGACACGGCGTCGACGGACTCCCGGATGTCGGAGACTGTCCCGGCGGCGAACCGTAGCCGGGCGGCGATGTGGCCGCTTTCGGACAGGGGCTGTCCGGAGAGGGAGGGAGCGGCTGCAGGGGCGAATTTTTTCAAGAGCTGTTCCGGGACAAAAAGAAAGCAGGCGGATGCTGCCAGAACATCAAAGGCGGCAGTCAACGTTTCCGGGGAGCCGCCGGTCACTAAGATTCCGGCAGTGTTCCCCAAGAGAAAGAGAGCTATCTGGACGGCTTTCCCGAAAGGGGAAAAGATGGCGGCGAGGAGGGCGGAAAAAGCCAAAACTCCGCCGCTTAAAGCAAGCTCCGGGGAAACGAGGGTTAAGGCAGCGGCAAGAGTTAGGCCCGCTGCGGCGGCAGTTTCCGGTTTCCGGCGGTTTGAAACGCACAGAAGAAAGAGCGCCGACAGGATCCGTCCCAGATGAAAAACGGAAAAGGAGATCCCGCAGAGCCCGGTAAAAAGGAAGAGTGCGGCGATCCAAAGGCTGGCCGATTGGATCCGGCTGGGGGCTGAAGTGCGGGCTTTTTCTCCGAAGAATAGCGGAAACGTCCGGATGCCCTGAACGGCAAACCAGGTCAGAGCCCCGCAGAGGAGTCCTTCGGCGAGGCTTAAGCAGATCCCGATCCCGCTTGCGTGATTTAAGATGTCAGATACAGTCAGGCAGCCGCCCAAAGAGACAGCCGAAAGAACGCAGAGCAGAGGGGCGGAAATTTTCGCAGTTCGGCGACCGGCAAGAAGGAGCTTGAAGGCCAGAATACAAAGCAGCGATGCAAGATAGGGAAGGCTGTCTGCAAAAGGGCTGCCGGTCAACCCGCCCAACAGTCCGCCTATAGCAGCTGCGAGAGACAGATCCGGCGGAAGGGCTGCGGCGAAGGCTGTCCCAAAAGGGGAGAACCCTCCTAAAATCCGAACGTTTGCCGCCAAAAAGGCACAGATCCCCGCTGCTCCGTATCGGATCCATCGGGTGACGTTTTTTCTGCGGGAACGAAAAGCTGTCGAAAACTGCTGTCTGAGCATTCGATTCACCAAACCTTTCTATTTGCTTGTCCGCTTTTATTATACGGAAGAGGAGAAGGAAAAAATGTCAGAATCGGCGGGAGCTTTTCGTCGGTTTTCCGGGGAAAAAGAAGAGCAGCTCTCTTTTTTTAGGAATCCCTTGACGGATGGGTTTCTTTTGTTGTATTCTTAAAGAAAACGGTACACAGGAGGTAGTTATGCTCAACGAAAAACAGATTGACCGGATGCTTTCTAAGCTGAAGCGATATGAGGACACTTTGGACGCAATGATTTTCGAGAAGGTCGCCGATCTTCCCGTTTCCTTCTATCAGACCGGGGAATCCCTTTATGAGATCCCCGATGAAAGCCTTTTTGCACCCATGGCAGTGGGGAGCCACTGGGGTGGAGAAGGGGTATACGGCTGGTTCCGGACCGGCTGGCAGGTTCCGAAGGAGCTGGCGGGAAGGCCGCTGTTCCTGCGGCCAAAGGTGGGCGGCTATGAGGCGCTGCTCTGGGTCGACGGGAAGCCTTTCGGCACCTTTGCCACCAAAATCGTGGTAACGGGTCACGGGAACCACTACTGCGACATGGTAGTGAAAAATCCGAAGGCCGGACAGGAGATCGCCATTGATCTGGAATTTTACACCGGCCATTTTGTCCGGGGCTGTTTTCCCTTTGAGGAAACCGGGCGGACGGATTACGACTTTGTTTACGAATCCATGGAGATCTGCGTCAAAAACGAGAAGGTCGCAAACTTCCTTTTCAACCTCCGGACTTTGAATCAGCTGGCGGAGGTTTTGGACGACCGGAGCTATCGGAAGGCGGAACTGATCAACGTCCTGACAGCGCTGCATGAAACGGTTTACTACGATCCTTCCTGCATCAGCCGGGAGGAGTTTGAAAATTCTCTTCTGGAAGGGCAGCGGATCATGGCGCCGGCTCTGGCACGGCGGGCCCCTTTGAGCGCCCCCAAGGCCGGAGTGATCGGGCATTCCCACATGGACACGGCGTGGCTCTGGCATGTGGGCGAGACTATTAAAAAATGCGCCCGGACCTATTCCAACCAGCTGAACCTGATGGAACAGTATCCGGAATACAAGTTTGTTCAGAGCTCCGCCTATCACGGGGAGATGATCCGGCAGCACTATCCGGAGCTCTTTGAGCGGATCCGGAAAAAGGTGCAGGAGGGTCGGTATGAACCCAACGGCGGCGTCTGGGTGGAGTGCGACTGCAACATCACCTCCGGCGAGTCCATGATCCGACAGTTCCTGTGGGGGCAGCGATTCACGAAAAAGTATTATAACTATCTGTCCGACGCCTTCTGGCTGCCGGATACCTTCGGCTATTCTGCGGCGATCCCGCAGATCATGAAGGGCTGCGGTGTCAAGTACTTCCTGACCACCAAGATGGCGTGGAACGACACCAACCAGTTCCCCTATGATACCTTCTGGTGGAAGGGAATCGACGGGACGCAGGTTCTGGCGCATCTCAACAAGACTCACGTCTGGCCGGAGCCCAAGGCTTTCTATGAGTATCTATATGACACCAAGAGCCCGGATGCGGTGCGGCAAAAATACGTTTCCGACCGGAAGCTCATTTCCTACGGCTTCGGCGACGGCGGCGGCGGACCTCAGTACGAGATGGTGGAAATGGCCAGACGGTGCCGGGATCTGGAAGGCTGTCCCCGGACGGAGCACACCACCGTCAGCCATTTTATGCAGGAGCTGGAACAGAACATCCACAATCCTTCTACCTATGAAGGGGAGCTGTATCTGGAGCTGCACCGGGGCACTTTGACCAATCAGCACCCCATCAAGCGGAACAATCGTCTGGCGGAGATTGCTTTGCATGATCTGGAGTTTGTCACGGTGGCAAAGGCGCTGGAGGAAAAGCGGGCAGCTGACGACAGCGCTTACCGGGATCTGCAGGAGACGCTGCTGGTCAACCAGTTCCACGACATCCTTCCCGGAACCTGCATCCCCAGAGCCCATGACGAGGCGAAGGCACAGGTTTCCGAAGTGATCGAAAAGGCCAACGTTCAAACCCTCAGCCTGCTTGCTTCGGAAGGGAGCGGGCAGGTCACTGTGGTGAATCCCACTTCTTTTCTGCGGAACGACGTGATCTATCTGGAGCCCAGAGAAGGGATGCGGATCGCCGGCGGCTATCCTCAGCAGTTCACCGAGACCCTGGCCGGCGGAAAGAAGCTGGCGGTAACCGGTGTCACCCTTCCGCCTTACGGCAGCGTTGTTCTGGAGTGGGAAGAGGGCATACCGGATGAACGTTCTCCCTTCGGCGTCAGCGGAAGAGAACTGGTAACTCCTTTTGCGAAAGTGGTATTTGACGAGCGGGGCTTCATCAAGTCCTTTGTGGATACGGCTGCCGATCGGGAGCTGGTAGGCGAAGGATACCCCTTCAACACCTTCCTGATGGCGGAGGATGTTCCGTCACAGTATGATAACTGGGATGTGGATGCGGATATCGAACTGCGCTACAGGGACTGCAGTAAGTTCCTTTCTTCCCAGATGGTTTCCAGAGGTGCTGTGGAGCTGCGGATCCGGAACCGGTATCAGATTTCGGAGAAATCCACCATTACCCAGGACATGATCTTCTATGCCGATTCTCCGCTGGTCAAGTTTGAGACCATGATGGACTGGCAGGAAGAGCATCGGTTCCTCAAAACGGCATTCGACACCTCTGTCTTCAGCGATTTTGCCCGGCAGGAGATCCAGTTCGGCTACTCAAAGCGGCCGACCACCCGGAACAACTCGGTGGATCAGGCCAAATTTGAGGTATTGAATCACAAATATACCGATCTTTCCGAGACCCGTTACGGCGTTTCAATTTTGAACGACTGCAAGTACGGTATCTCCGTCTGCGGCGGGCAGCTGCGGCTGTCGCTCCATAAGGGCGGTATGCGTCCGGATTTCCGGGGCGACAAGGGCGAGCATTACTGTGAATATGGCTTTCTGCCCCACGAAGGCGGTTTCTCGGCGGAAAACGTCATTCAGCCGGCGTATGCGTTCAACTATCATCCCATTGTAGTTGAGGGCAATCGTGCGATGGATCCTCTGGTTCGCTGCAGTGCGGAAAACGTCGTGGTCGAAACGGTGAAACCCTGCGAAGACGGGGAGCGAGCCTTCATCCTGCGGCTTTATGAGGCCGAGGGTACCATGACCCATACGGATGTGGCGCTTTCCTTCCGTCCGAAGAGCGTGGAGCTTACCAACATGCTGGAAGAAAAAGAGGCGGAGCTTCCCGCTGCGGAAACCTTCCGGCTGACCTTCCGTCCCTTTGAGATCAAGACGGTGAAAGTGCATTATTAAGCGAAAAAAATCCCCCTTTGCCGGGAGCGGCAGAGGGGGATTTTGCTATGCTTGCTGGGCTTTCAGCTGGCGGATGTGCTGAGTGGGGGAGACGCCCATTTTCTTTTTGAAGACCCGGCTGAAATAGAGGGGATCCCGGTAGCCGGAAAGGGCGGCGACGTTCTGAACGGAGGTGATGCCCTGCTGCATCAATTCACAGGCCCGCTGGATCCGGAGGGTTTGGAGATACTCACTGAAGCCGATGTGCAGGCTTTCCCGAAAAAGACCGGAAAGGTATTTGGGAGAGTAGGAGAACCGGCGACTGACGGCTTCCAGTGTAAGCTCCGAATCGGCACTGTGTTCGTCCAGATACTGCTTGATGGGAGTCAAAGGGGAAATGGAAGGCTCTTGTTCCGGAAAGAGGTCGGCACCTAGGTTTGCGAAGGTATAGAGAAGGACACCTTCTGCCAGAAGATCCAGTGTTTGGGGACGGGAAAGGGAAAGAGAGTCCTTCCAGAAGGGAATCAGATAGGAAAATCCGGAGCGGGTCGGGTGGCTGCGGCTGATGGAAAGCCGCTCTAGAATTTGTTCCGTGCGGATCCCGAGAAAGGTCACATAGAGGTAGCGGAGATTTCCGGTGTCCTCCAGCCGAAAGGGAGCTGCCGGAAAGGTGAGGAAAACTGTTCCCGGGGTCAGGGAATTCGATCCGTGGAGGGAGTGAAGAACACCGGCTCCCTCCGAAACAAGCCCCAGTGTATAGGCGGAAAGGGTTCGGAAGCGGTCGTGGAAAACGTCGGTCTTTTCATAGACGAAATTCAGGGTCTGAATGTCGCTGCTGCCGGTTTTAACGGGGGTAAAGCGGCAGACATTTTGATCGTTGGTCATGGAAAAGCTCCTGCCTTTTTGGTTTCAAGAGGATGTTTCTTTTAGTATAGCGGAAGAAAGAGAAAATGTCCAGTCGGAGTTTTGTCCATGAATTTATGGAAAAATTCCATTTACAAGTGGATTACATCCGGTTATAATGGAGGCAATTTCAAGGGCAGGAAAGGATGGTTTTGGGATGGAAAAGGTTCGGATCGGTGTTGTTGGGGTCGGAAGAGGGTCTTCCATGATGCGGTTTTGCCAGCAGTCGGAGAAGGCGAAGCTGGTGGCGGTTTGTGACAGCTGGGAAGAAGGGCTCCGGAGAAAGAAGGAAGAGCTGCAGGACGACTCAATTGGTTATTACACTTCCTTTGAGAAGTTTTTAGAGCACGGATTGGATGCGGTGGTGTTGGCGAATTATGCCACCGAACATGCTCCCTTCGCCATTGCCTGCTTGGAGCGGGGGACCCATGTCCTCAGCGAGGTGCTGCCGGTTCAGAATATGAAAGAGGCGGTGGAACTGATCGAAGCGGCGGAGAAAAGCAAAGCAATCTACGCTTACGCCGAGAATTACTGCTTCATGCCGGCACCGAGAGAGATGCGGCGTCTTTACCGGGAAGGGCGTCTGGGGGAGTTTGAGTATGGGGAAGGGGAGTACCTTCACAATTGCGAGAGCATTTGGCCCCGGATCACTCACGGAGAGAAAAGCCATTGGCGAAACAATATGTACGCAAACTTTTATTGCACCCATTCCATCGGGCCGTTGCTGCACATTACCGGGCTGCGGCCGGTGAAGGTGACAGGGTTTGAGTTGCCTTATAACGCCCGGATGGCCCGGTGCGGGGCAAAGGCGGGACATACCGGCATCGAGATGATCACGCTGGAAAACGGGGCGGTCGTGAAGAGCGTTCATGGTGTGGGAATTGCCCGGAACTCTATCTGGTATGCGATCTATGGCTCAAAGGGGCGGATGGAGAGTGCTCGAGAGGATGCCAAAAATGGAGATACCGGCCGGGTCTATGTGGGCTGTGACGCCTATGAAGGGGAAAACGGGGAAGAGCTGGAAAGCTATGAGCCGGTGGACAGTCTTTCGGAGAAAGCAAAGGCGTTTGGGCACGGATCCTCGGATTATTACACCGTCTGGAATTTCGTGGAAAAGATCCTAGGGAACAAGGAGGCCGACGTGATCGGCGCGTATGAGGCTCTTGATATGTTTCTGCCGGGGCTGTTCGCCTATCGTTCGGTGCGGCAGGGCGGGATCCCGGTGGAGATCCCGGATCTGCGGGATCCGGCGGTGCGGGAGCAATATCGGAACGATGTGAGCTGCACCGATCCGAAGGCGGCGGGGGAGCAACTGATCCCGTCTTACTCAAAGGGAAACCCGGAGGTGCCGCCGGAGGTGTACGAACGGGTTCGGAAAGCGTGGGAGGAATCCCTGAAATAGAAAGAGTCTTTCAGAGAAGGACGCCTGATTCCCGGAAGGGGGGATCAGGCGTTTTTTGTCTTTTTAGGGCGCAAAAGAGGGAAGTTTCCAGAAAATTCCCACAAAATTCGCAAGATACTCTTTACTTTGAAGGGAAGATAGGGTAAAATAAATCTGTATAAAATTGCGAAATGGAGTGTCAACAATGGAGCCTAAATATCAGAGAGTGCTTCTGAAACTCAGCGGAGAGGCGCTGGCTGGAGATAAACGGTTTGGTCTGGATTACGATGTGATCCGTCCCATTTGTCAGGCGATCAAGACCTGTGTCGAAATGGGTGCACAGGTCGCTATCGTCGTCGGCGGCGGAAACTTTTGGCGGGGCCGGGACAGCGGATCCATGGATCGGACCCGTGCCGACCATATCGGTATGCTGGGGACGACGATGAATGCGCTGGCGGTCGCCGATGTTCTGGAAGAGATCGGCGTATCGGTCCGGGTGCAGACGGCCATTGCCATGCAGCAGGTGGCGGAGCCTTATATCCGCAACCGGGCAGTTCGGCATCTGGAAAAGGGTCGGGTCGTCATTTTTGGCTGCGGCACCGGCAATCCCTTCTTCTCCACGGATACGGCGGCTTCCCTTCGGGCGGCGGAGATCGGTGCGAACATTGTGCTGAAAGCCACCATGGTGGACGGCGTGTACGATAAGGATCCCCATAAGTATGCGGACGCCGTCAAGTATGATACCCTGACATTCAGCGAGGTTTTGAATCATAATCTGGCAGTGATGGATTCGACTGCCGCTTCAATGTGCAAGGATAACGGGCTGCCTTTGCTGGTTTTCAATCTGGCGGAGCCCCGGAATATCGTTGCAGCCGTTGCAGGTGAAAAGATCGGCACGCTGGTCGTAGCCGAATAACAACAGGAGGAAGATCAATTATGAAAGAGCAGATGAAGAAAGCAGAAGAGAAGATGCAGAAGACGCTGGCGGCGCTGGACAAAGAGTTCACCGCCATCCGTGCCGGTCGGGCTAATCCCGCCGTTCTGGATAAGGTTGCTGTGGATTACTACGGCGTACCTACCCCCATCAATCAGATGGCCGCTATTTCTGTTCCGGAAGCCCGGACTCTGGTGATCCAGCCGTGGGATCTTTCTACTCTGAAATCCATCGAGAAGGCCATTTTGGCTTCCGATTTGGGCTTTAACCCCAACAACGACGGGAAGGTCCTGCGGATCGTGTTTCCGCCTCTGACGGAGGAGCGCCGCCGTGACCTGGCTAAGGACATCCGCAAATACGGTGAGGAGTCTAAGGTGGCAGTCCGCAGCATCCGCCGGGATCTGATGGAGAAACTCAAAGCCATGAAGAAAGACGGCGAGCTGACCGAAGACGACCTGAAGGACGGCGAGAAGGAAGCCCAGAAGCTCACCGATAAATACTGCAAGGACGTCGATTTGATGACAGAGAAAAAAGAAAAAGAGATCATGGAGCTGTAAGATGCCGGACTTTTCCAATCTGCCTGCCCATGTGGGCGTCATTATGGACGGCAACGGCCGATGGGCCAAACGCCGGGGGCTGCCCCGGAAAATGGGACATAAGGTGGGGGCGGAGACCTTCCGCACCATCGTTCGGTACGCCAACCGCATCGGGCTGCGCTACATGACCATGTATGTTTTTTCCACGGAGAACTGGTCCCGTCCGAAAGACGAGGTGAACGCCATTATGGATCTGCTTCGGAAGTATCTGGAGGATGTGGATAATTATCGTTCGGAAAACATCCGTATCCGGTTTCTGGGGGATCTAACTGTTTTTGATGCCAAAATGCAGGCGAAAATGGCCGAGATCGAAAAAACCAGTCAGGACAATACGGGGCTTACCCTGAACTTGGCAGTCAACTACGGCGGGCGCAGCGAGTTGACATCGGCTGCCAGGCAATTGGCTTTGGACGCAGCTGCCGGGAAGATCCGTCCGGAGGAGATCACGGAGCAGATGCTAGCGGATCGTCTCTATACAAAAGGGGAGCCGGACGTGGATCTCATCATCCGTCCCAGTGGGGAATACCGGCTTTCCAACTTTCTGATCTGGCAAAGCGCTTATGCGGAATATGTCTTTATGGACGAGATCCTTTGGCCGGACTTCAAACCGGCGGATCTGGATCGGGCGCTGGAAGAATATCAGTGCCGGAATCGTCGCTTCGGCGGCGTCTGATGCAGCAGACATCAAGCGGGGCTGTCGTTTCCCGGCGTCTTGGCAGGGGAAGGCGGCCCCGTGCCGTTACCTTATCTGGAGGAGACACATTTTCATGAAACAACGAGTCATTTCTGCACTGGTTGCCTTGTGCGTGCTGGCCATGGTCTTATTTTGTTATAACACCGTGGTTTTCAATGCGGCTATCGCTATTGTTTCCGTGGTCGCCGTTTTTGAGCTGTTGTGTGCGACTAAATATGTCACGAATCGTGGGATGGTTGCTGCATCGCTGGTTTATGCAGCGGTGGTGCCGTTTTTCGGCACAGTTCCGATGGAACGGTTTCCGATTTATGTAACGCTCGTCTATTTTGTGATCCTCTTTGCGATCCTTCTAACACAGCATACAAAAGTCATGTTTGAAGAAGTAACGACGGCGTTTTTCGTTTCGCTGGTGGTTCCGGTGAGCTTTTCCATTCTGGTGTACATTCGGGATCATTATGAGCATGGGCTTTTTTATACGCTGTTGGTTTGTGTGGCGGCGTGGATCGCAGATACGGCGGCCTATTTTGTGGGAAGGGCTTTCGGAAAGCACAAGTTGTGCCCGCTTATCAGCCCCCACAAAACAGTCGAAGGGGCAATTGGCGGCGTTTTCTTTGCGGTTTTGTTCTTCGTCCTCTTTTGCTTTGGCTACAGCAAGCTCCGCTCCGGCGTGCATATTTCGTATCTGGCGGCGACCATTGACGGGGCCGTTTGTGCGGTTATGGGGATCGTTGGGGATTTGATGGCTTCCGTTGTAAAGCGGCAGCGGGGAATCAAGGATTTTGGACACATTATGCCCGGTCATGGAGGCGTGATGGATCGATTTGACAGCTTTCTTTTCGTTGCGCCGACGTTGTATTTGATTTTACAGGTGTTGCCCATCGTGACGACCCTTGCGTGATCGGGAGGAGAGAGAATGAAGCGTTCCGTCAGCATTCTGGGCTCCACCGGATCCATTGGGACACAGGCGCTGGAAGTCTGCGAGGTCCATGGGATCGAGGTAAAGGCGTTGGCTGCCAAGAGAAACGAGGAGCTGCTGGAAAAGCAGGTTCGGAAATTCAAGCCGAAACTCGTCTGTCTGTATGACGAGAATGCCTACCGGGGAATGAAGATCCGGCTGGCGGATCTTTCCGTGCAGCTGGTTACGGGAATGGAAGGCCTTTGCGAGGCAGCGACGTTGCCGGAAGCGGATATGATCCTGAATTCGGTGGTGGGTATGATCGGCTTGCAGCCGACGCTGGCTGCGATCCATGCGGGAAAGGATATTGCCCTTGCCAATAAGGAAACGCTGGTGACCGGCGGGGAGCTGGTCATGAAAGCGGCAGCTGAAAAAGGCGTGAAAATCTATCCGGTAGACAGCGAACACTCGGCTATCTTTCAATGTCTGCAGGGATATTCCGGATGTCGGGTGAATAAGATCCTATTAACCGCTTCCGGCGGGCCTTTTTTTGGAAAGACCCGGTCGGAGCTGGAAGGAGTCACAGTTGCTCAGACCTTGAAGCACCCGAACTGGAGCATGGGTGCAAAGATCACGGTGGACAGTGCGACCCTGATGAACAAGGGATTTGAGTGCATCGAAGCCGTTTGGCTTTTCGGCGTCCGGCCGGAGCAGGTGGAAGTTGTGGTCCATCGGGAAAGCGTGATCCATTCCATGGTGGAATTTGAGGATTATGCCGTTTTAGGGCAGATGGGGGTTCCGGATATGAAGATCCCCATCCAGTATGCGCTGACCTATCCGGAACGGCTGCCCTGTCCGACGGAGCGGCTCAATTTGTTTGATTACGGAACACTTTCCTTTGCCCGGCCGGATCCTGAGACGTTTTGCTGTTTGAAGGCGGCACTGGATGCCATTGGGCGGGGTGGGCTGTACCCCACGCTGGTCAATGGAGCAAATGAAGAGTTAGTGCGGCTGTTTCTGGAAGAAAAGATCCCGTTTTTAAAAATCGGAGATACGGTTTGCAAGGCACTGGAGCTGGATGGCTCCGGTGAGGTAACGGTAGAGTCGATTTTAGATGCGGAGCAGAGAGCACGGCGTTTTGTACGGGAATCTTGCTTGTAAAGCGTAATTGCTTTACGGTTTTGTTTTTGCATATTTTGGAGGTTTGCATGATTTGGAACATTCTCCTGACCCTGCTGGTTTTTGTGGTTATTATTGTGATCCACGAAGCGGGGCATTTTACGGCGGCAAAGCTCAGCGGTGTTCGGGTCAATGAGTTTGCGCTGGGAATGGGGCCGGCCTTGGTCAAGAAAAAGTGGGGAGAGACCACCTATTCCATCCGGGCTTTTCCGGTGGGTGGGTTTTGCAGCATGGAAGGCGAGGATGCTTCTTCGGAGGATCCCAGGGCGTTTTGCAACATCAAAGTCTGGAAGCGGATCATTGTAGTTCTGGCCGGGGCAATCATGAACCTCTTTCTTGGGTATCTGATTCTGGTAGGCGTTACCTGTTCCATGTCGGTGCTTACCACCAACACAGTGGCAAAGTTTGCAGACAATGCTTCCACAGAGGCTTCCGGCTTACAGGTAGGCGACGTCATCAAAAAGGTCAATGGTCGCAGCGTTTGGGTAGAAAGCGACATTTCTTATGAGCTGATCCGGGATGAGGACGGCGTGGTGGAAATGGAGGTCCTTCGGGATGGAGAACGAGTCACCCTGCCGGAAGTGACGTTTGCCTTTGAAGGTGAGGGGAGCGAACGCTCTCTGGTCGTGGATTTCAAGGTGGTAGGTCAGAAAAAAACGGTGGGAAGCGTTCTTTCTTATTCCTTTCGGAAGGCGGCTTCGGTGGGACGGTTGGTTTGGATCTCGCTTTTGGATCTTGTCACCGGACACGCATCGTTGAACGATCTTTCCGGCCCCATTGGTATGGCCAAGGTGGTAGGGGAAGTGGCCAAGGTGGGTGCAGACAGCTTTTTCCTGCTGGTGGCGTTTATCACTATCAATGTAGGCATTTTCAACCTGCTGCCCTTGCCGGCATTGGACGGCGGACGATTGATCTTCCTGCTGCTGGAGGCAGTCCGTGGGAAGCCGGTGAAGTCGGAGCACGAAGGGCTTGTCCATGCCATTGGGTTTGCACTGCTGATCCTTTTGATGGTGGTCGTAGCAGTCAACGATATTTTTAAGCTGTTCCGTTAAAACGGTGGGCAGGCAAGAGCCTGCCCTTTCTTTCGTGAGAGAAGGGAGCCTTTCGATGAAGCGCAGAAAAACCGTTCCGGTTTCCGTAGGAGATCTGGTCTTGGGCGGAAATCGGATCTATATCCAGTCCATGCTGAATGTTCCCAGCACGGATATTGCCGGAAGTGTAAGGCAGGCGGAGGCTCTGGGAGCGGCCGGCTGTGAAATTTTGCGAGCAGCGATCCCGGACAAGGATGCAGTAAAGCTGATCCCGGCTATTAAAGAAAAAGTGTCGATCCCGCTAGTGGCGGATATCCATTTTGACTATCGGCTGGCGTTGGAAGCGCTGGAGGCGGGGATCGATAAGATCCGGATCAATCCCGGAAACATCGGAAGCCCCGACCGGATCAAGGCGGTAGCCGTCGCCTGTTCAAATCGTGGAGTGCCCATTCGGATCGGCGTCAACAGCGGGTCAGTGGAGAAGCACATTCTGGAGAAATACGGTGGGCCGACCGCTGATGCATTGGTGGAAAGCGGGCTTTATAACGCTCAGCTGCTGGAAAAATTTGATTTTCATCAGATCGTGATCTCGCTGAAATCCTCCAATGTGGAGACTATGATCGAGGCTTACCGGAAACTGGCGGAGCGGTGCGATTATCCGCTGCATCTGGGGGTGACGGAAGCGGGAACCGAACGGATGGGACTTATAAAGTCCGCTATCGGAATCGGCAGCTTGCTGGCAGACGGGATCGGGGATACGATCCGGGTTTCGCTGACAGCGGATCCGATTCGGGAGATCGCAGCGGCCAGGGACATTCTCCGTGCGCTGGATCTGGACGAAGGGGCACCTCAAATTGTCTCCTGTCCCACTTGCGGACGGACTCGGATCGATCTGATCTCACTGGCAAATGCAGTGGAGGAGCGGCTGCGGACAGTGAAGAAGCCGATCAAGGTAGCTGTGATGGGCTGTATTGTAAACGGGCCGGGTGAGGCGAAGGAAGCAGATATCGGCATTGCAGGCGGAGATGGCTGTGCAGTGCTGTTCAAGAAAGGCAAGGTTCTTCGGAAGGTATCGGAAGACCGGATCTTGGAGGAGCTTTTTTCGGAAATCGAGCAGATATGACAGAAGGGAACGACTATGGAGCAGAGCAGCTTTGAGCGCATTTTCGGCGAATATCTGGAAGAGCCGTATCATTCTCTTTTTAAAGAGTGCGAGCTTTTGCGGATCGACGCAGACCGTGCGTCCGGAGAGATCCGGATTCAGGCAAAAAGTGACCGTCTCATCGAGATGGGGCACATCAATCAGTGCGCTTTGCAGCTGGCTCAGAAGGCAAACCTAAAAAAGGTCGGGCTGACGATGAAATATCTGCCCACTTTGTTTACGGCGGAATATCTGCCGTCCATCGTGTGCGAGCTGAAAACGCTGAGCGGTGTGGTAAACGGTTTTTTTGAAGGAGCGGAAGCGGAGCTTTCCGGACAGGAGCTGCTGATCCGGCTGAAAAACGGCGGGCGGGAGATCCTGCAGCAGGCAGGCGTGGACAAGCTCATTGAAAAGATTGTGCGGGATCATTTTTCGCTTTCGCTGGCGGTTTCTTTTTTGGAAGAGGGCACTTTGGACGTTTCCCAGCTGGAGCCGCCGCCGGTGGTTGTTCGGGAGCCGATCCCGGCTGCTCACCCGGCTCCGGCACCGCAACAGCGGTGGAATGGTGGCAGCGGTGGCAGCTTTTCCCGTCGGGGCGGAGCGATCAAGGATCCGCCGGAGGAGATCTCCATTGATTTTTCTCAGTTGCAGTTTAAGAAAGATGCACTGCTTTTAAAGGGACGGAAGATCACTGATGCGCCGACTCCTTTGAAAGATGTCAATGCAAGCAGCGGGACTGTGGTGGTTTGGGGCGATATTTTTGCGTCAGAGGCGAAGGTGACCCGAGCTGGGGACAAGGTGATCCTCACCTACAGCTTTTCCGACTATACCTCCAGCAACACTATGAAGATTATCGATTCCGTGGACAATCAGGACAAGTACGGGATCTTAAAGCCCGGTGCCACGATTCTGGTTCGGGGTGATGTAGTGGATGACAAATATGACCGAGAGATCTCCATCAAGCCGTATGACATTATGACGGTCAGCCGGATCCCACGGATGGATAAGGCGGAAGGCGATAAGCGGGTGGAGCTTCACTGTCATACCAAAATGTCAGCAATGGACGGCGTTTCGGAAGCGTCGGATCTGATCAAGACTGCTTTCAAGTGGGGGCACAAAGCCATCGCAATCACGGATCACGGGGTAGTACAAGCGTATCCGGATGCCATGAATACGGTAGACGTCATTCGGAAGGATGGCGGAAATTTCAAGATCATTTACGGGGTCGAGGACTATTTTGTCAACGATTTTGCGGAAGCGGTAAACGGTCCGGCGGATACGCCGTTTGAGGGTGAATTCGTCGTTTTTGATACGGAGACCACCGGCTTGGGCGCTCAGAATGAGCGGCTCACGGAGATTGGCGCCGTTTTGCTGATCAATGGGGAAGTAAGGGATCGGTTTGATACCTTTGTAGATCCGGAAAAGCCCATTCCGCAAAAGATCGTAGAGCTGACCGGTATCGATGACAGCATGGTGGCCGGTGCGCCCAAAGAAGCGGAAGCATTACGGATGTTCTTGAATTTTGCTGGGGATCGGCCGCTGGTGGCGCACAATGCGCCCTTTGACATGAGCTTTTTGCTGGCAGCGGCGGGGCGCAGCGGAATCCCGCTGAAGGCTACTTCCGTTGATACAGTGGTGCTGTCCCGGGCGCTTTATCCGGAACTAAAAAAACACAAGCTGGACATCCTCGCAAAGCACTTAAACCTTGGGGATTTCAACCACCATCGGGCTTGCGACGACGCAGAGATGCTGGCGAAGATCTTCATCGAAATGATGAAGAAAATGGCAGCGGATCATGACGTTCACAGCCTTTCCGCCATCAACAAGGCAGTAGGTGGCGGAGATCCCAGGCAGATGAAGAGCTATCATCAGATCCTCCTGGTGAAAAACCATACGGGACTGAAAAATCTGTATCGGCTGGTTTCGTCGGCTCATGTGAACTATTACTACCGGCACCCCCGGACGCCGAAAAGTGAGATTATGAAGCATCGGGAGGGGCTTTTGGTCGGAAGCGCCTGTGAAGCCGGGGAGCTTTACAGGGCAATCGTGGATGGGAAGAGTTTCGATGAGCTCTGTGATCTGGCAGAATTCTATGATTATCTGGAGATTCAGCCCTTAGGAAACAACGAATTCATGCTGCGGGAAGGTACGGCAGCCAGCCGGGAGCAGCTGATGGAGAACAACCGTCTGATCTGCCGCATCGGCGAACGGCTGAACAAACCGGTGGTGGCTACCTGCGACGTGCATTTCAAAAATCCGGAGGATTCGATTTTCCGGGCCATCTTAATGGCGGGCATGGGCTTTAAAGACGCTGACCAGCAGGCTCCGCTCTATCTGCGGACGACGGAGGAAATGCTGGAGGAGTTTGCATACCTGGGCAAAGAAAAAGCCTATGAGGTCGTGGTGGAAAACCCGAATAAGATCGCTGATATGGTGGAAGGGGACATCCGTCCCATTCCCAAGGGAACCTTTCCGCCCAGCATTGAAGGGGCCGAGGAGGATCTTCAAAGGATCACTTGGGGAAGGGCCAAGGAAGTTTACGGCGATCCGGTGCCGGAGCTGGTGGCGACCCGGCTTCAACGGGAACTGGACTCCATTATCAAGCACGGGTTCTCCGTTTTGTACATGATTGCTCAGAAGCTGGTACACTATTCCGTGGAGCATGGGTATCTGGTGGGTTCCCGTGGATCCGTCGGATCGTCTTTCGTGGCGATTATGGCGGGGATTTCTGAGGTGAACCCGCTGGCGCCCCACTATGTCTGCCCGAAATGCAAGCACAGCGAATTTTTCACCGACGGCAGCGTGGGTTCCGGGTTCGACCTTCCGCCGAAGGACTGTCCCGTTTGCGGGAGGGCCATGGATCGGGACGGGCATGACATTCCTTTTGAAACGTTCCTGGGATTCGATGGCGATAAAGAGCCGGATATCGACTTGAATTTCTCCGGCGAGTACCAGAGCTACGTTCACCGTTATACGGAGGAACTGTTCGGCTCCGATCATGTTTTCAAGGCCGGAACGATCTCTACCGTTGCGGAAAAGACGGCGTTCGGGTTTGTTTTGAAATACCTGGAAGAGCGGCAGAAGGTCATGCATAAGGCGGAAGAGCTACGTCTGGCAAAAGGCTGCACCGGGGTCAAGCGCACCACCGGTCAGCATCCCGGCGGCATGGTCGTTATCCCTTCGGATTATGAGGTGTACGATTTCACGCCGATCCAGCATCCGGCGGATAAGGCAGACAGCGATATTCTGACCACCCACTTCGACTTTCATTCACTCCATGACACGATCCTGAAGCTGGATGAGCTGGGACACGATGTTCCGACGCTTTACCGGCATATTGAAGACCTGACCGGGATCAAGGTCATGGATGTTTCCATGAGCGATCCGGCGGTGTTCAGCCTCTTCACCTCCACGGAAGCGCTGGGGGTCACACCGGATGAGATTTTCAGCGAAACGGGGACGCTTTCCCTGCCGGAGATGGGCACGCCGTTCGTCCGGGGAATGCTTCTGGAAGCGCAGCCGAAGACCTTTGCCGACCTTCTGCAGATCTCCGGGCTGTCCCACGGGACAGACGTATGGCTGGGAAACGCAAAGGATCTGATCGATGCGAAGACCTGTACCATTTCTGAAGTAATCGGTACCCGTGACAGCATTATGACCTACTTGCTCCACAAGGGACTGAAACCGAAGCTGGCCTTCAAGATCATGGAGATCACCCGAAAGGGCAAGGCTCCGAAACTCCTGACCGATGAGATGAAGGACGATATGCGTGCTCACAATGTGCCGGAGTGGTACATCGACAGCTGTCTCAAGATCAAGTATATGTTCCCAAAGGCCCACGCCGCCGCTTATGTTATTGCGGCGATCCGGCTGGGGTGGTACAAGGTTCATGAGCCGCTGGCGTATTATGCGGCATTTTTCACCGTGCGGGGCGGCGACCTGGAAGCGGAAACGGCGCTGGCGGGGAAGGAAGCCTGCCGTGCCCGGCTGATGCAGCTCAAAGATATGGATCGCAGCGTCAAAGAAGAGGATGTTTACAACACCCTTCTTATCATCAACGAAATGCTCTGCCGGGGGTATCAGTTTCTCAACGTGGATCTTTACAAATCCCACGCCACCAAGTATCAGATCGAAGACGGAAAGATCCGGCTGCCGTTTACGGCGCTGAAAGGGCTGGGCGAAGCGGCTGCGATCAGTCTGATGGAAGCGGGGCAGCAGGGGCCTTATATTTCCGTGGAAGAGGTCCAGAGCCGGGCAGGGGTCTCCAAGGCCATCATCGAAATGCTGGAACAGATCGGTGCGCTGAAGGATCTGCCTAAATCCAGTCAGATGTCGCTCTTCTGATTCTACAGATCCTACAAGTGAAAAGGGTTGACAGGGGATTGTTTAGTATGCTATCATATTAGCATACTAAAGCGAATTCGAAGGAGGAGAATGGATCAATGTTGAAGAATAAGCTGATCACGCCGGAGGGAACCAGGGATCTCCTTTTTGAAGACTGTACGGCCAGACGGCAGGTAGAAGCCCATATCAAGGAATTGCTTCTGAACCGGGGATTCTCCGAGATTATTACTCCGGGCATTGAATTTTACGATGTTTTTGCTTCGGAGGATCACGGAATCGCCCAGGAGAAGATGTACAAACTGAGCGACCGGAAGGGGAGGCTCTTGGCACTGAAGCCGGACTTGACCATGCCGGTAGCCCGGGTGGCGGCGACTCGGCTGAAGGGTCAGACCCGGCCGCTGCGGCTTTGCTACGACCAGAATATTTACGCCGTGTCCCAAGCTCTGACCGGTCGCAGCGATGAGATCGCACAGATCGGCATTGAGATCATCGGAGCCGGCGGACGGGGAACGGATTTGGAAGTGCTGGTTTTGGCGGTGGAAGCGCTGCAGAGCTGTGGCCTTACAGATTTCCGACTGGAGATCGGCCACATCGGGATCTTTAACGATCTGATCCGGCGGATGAATCTGTCCGAAGAGGACGCCGAGGAGATCCGGAACCTGATCCAAACGAAAAACTTCCCTTCTTTGAACGATATGCTGGATCGGATGCCCGATCAGGAGACGGCCCGGATGTTAAAGCAGCTCCCGGCCATGTTTGGCGGGGAAGAGGTCTTTGAACAGGCGGCCGAGGTGCTTCATTACGGAGAGCTGCGGACGGATCTGGAAGCGCTCCGCTCCATTTATCGCTCGCTTTCTGAGCTGGGGCTGGGGGACAAGATCGCCATCGATCTGGGGATCGTGAACCGCAACGATTATTATACCGGCATCGTTTTCCGTGGCTATGTGGAAGGACTGGGGACCACGGCGCTGACTGGCGGGCGGTACGATACGCTGCTGGCGGAATACGGTGCATCGGAACCGGCTATTGGCTTCAGCATCGACGCAGACGCTGTGGCGAAAGTGCTGAAAAGCACTTTGCCGGAGATGCCTGCTCCCGATGTGCTGGTGTATGCCGATGAGGGTTATGAAGTCAAGGCACTTTTAGAGATCCGGAAGCTGGCGGCTCATGGATTCACTTCCGAGTTCAGCGCCTTCGGGAGCTTTGACGAGAGCCGGCGGTACGCCCTGAAAAAAGGGATCCGGACCGTGTATGTGGTAAATGAAGACCTGGTGGAGGTGCGGTTATGAGACCCATTCGTATTGCGCTGACCAAAGGGCGGCTGGAAAATTCCACCGTGGCTTTGTTTGAGAAGATCGGCTATAACTGCGAGCAGCTGAAAAACAAAGGTCGCAAACTGATCCTTGAGATCCCGGAGGCAAATCTGGAAGTGGTGCTGGCGAAAGCCGCCGATGTCATCACCTATGTGGAACACGGCGTCTGTGACATGGGCGTTGTGGGAAAAGACACCATTATGGAATACGGCGGCAGCTTTTTTGAAGTGGCGGATCTGGGCTTTGGAAAGTGCCGGTTTGCTCTGGCTGTGAAAAAGGGCTCCAATTTCTATGAAGGCTATTCGGTCAAGACCGTTGCCACCAAATATCCGGGCGTGGCTCGGAGCTTCTTTGCGGAAAAGGGCATGGATGTGGAAATCATCAAGATCGAAGGATCCGTGGAGTTAGCACCGCTGCTGGGGTTGTCCGACGGGATCGTGGACATTGTGGAGACTGGCGTGACATTGAAGGAAAACGGCTTGGAAGTGGCGGAGAACCTCATCAGCCTTTCTGCACGACTCATCGTCAACAGCGCCAGCTTGAAGCTGCGGAAGAAGGAGCTGGAGGTCATTATTTCCGCTATTCAGAATGCAGTGAAGGAAAACTGAGAAAGGGGAATGGATATGCTGCCAATCGTAACTGCCAACGGCGTGGAGGAGAAGAAACTCCTGTCTGCCCTTCGTTCCCGCAGCGGGGAAGTAGACGCAAAAGTGACCCGCACGGTTTCGGAGATTCTTGAAAATGTTCGGAAAAACGGTGATCGGGCTGTGGAGGAGTACACCCTGAAATTTGACGGGAAGCTGCCTCCCGCTTTGGAAGTGAGCCGGGAAGAGATCAACGACGCCTTGACGGAAGCGGATCCGGATTTCGTGTCCACCCTCCTCAATTCCATGGAAAATATTTCGGATTTTCACAACCGCCAGAAGCACCAGAGCTTTCTGAACCCCAAGGAGAACGGAGTGATTTTAGGCCAGCGGATCCGGGGGCTGAAACGGGTGGGACTTTATGTTCCCGGCGGCACGGCAGCGTATCCTTCTTCGGTCCTGATGAATGCGATCCCGGCAAAAATCGCCGGTGTCCAGGAGCTGATTATGGTCACACCTCCTATGAAGGACGGCAAGGCTAATCCGGATATTCTGACGGCGGCGGCCATTGCCGGGGTGGACCGGGTATTCCTCATGGGCGGGGCCCAGGCCGTGGCAGCTCTGGCCTACGGCACGGAAAAGGTGCCCAAGGTGGATAAGATCGTAGGCCCCGGCAATATCTTTGTGGCGACGGCCAAAAAGCTTTTATACGGGGTGGTGGACATCGATATGATCGCTGGCCCCAGCGAAATTTTAGTCCTGGCGGACGAAACGTCGGAGCCTTCTTATGTGGCTGCCGATCTGATGTCCCAGGCGGAGCATGACAAGATGGCATCGGCCATCCTCCTGACCACCAGCCGGAAGCTGGCGGAGGAAACGGTGAAAGAAATCACCCGTCAGATGCAGACCCTTTCCCGGCGGGAGATCATTGAAAAGTCGCTGACTGATTTCGGCGGCATCATCGTTTGTGAAAGCACGGATCAGGCGGTAGAGCTTGCCAACGAGATCGCTCCGGAGCACTTGGAGGTCATGCTGGAAAATCCCTTTGAATATTTAGGAAGGCTTGACAATGCCGGCTCTATCTTCCTCGGGAAATATGCACCGGAGCCGCTGGGCGACTACTATGCCGGCCCCAATCACGTTCTTCCCACCAGCGGTACGGCCCGGTTCTTCTCACCGCTGTCGGTGGACGCTTTTGTGAAAAAATCCAGCTTTATTTACTATACAGAGGAAGCGCTGCGGGAGGCGAAGGAGGACATTGTCCGCTTTGCCAACCGGGAGGGGCTCACCGCTCACGCCAACTCGATTCTGGTGCGGTATCCCAACGAGGAGGAATGAAACATGGCCTATCAGCTTTGCGAAAAGATGCGGAAACTGGTCCCTTACGATCCCATTGAGGGGGAATACCGGATCCGGCTGGACGCAAACGAGAGTTATTTCCTTCCCGATGAAGCGCTGAAAAAAGAGCTGGCGGCAGCGGCGGCAGCAGTTGCCTTCAACCGGTATCCGGATCCGTATGCGTCAGAATTGTGCCGTGCGTTTGCCGAGCTTTACGGGGTGCCTGTTTCTGCCGTGACAGCGGGGAACGGTTCGGATGAACTGATCAGTCTGATTTGCGGCAGCCTTCTTCAGAAAGGGGAACGGATCCTGACATTTGCGCCGGATTTTTCCATGTATCGGTTTTATGGGGAGATTTTTGAGGATCGGGTGGATGTCCTTCAGAAGGAACCGGATCTGTCCGTTGATGTGGATCAGGTGATCCGGTTTGTCAGAGAAAATGGCGTGCGGGCGGTGATCTTTTCCAATCCCTGCAATCCGACGGGGCAGGGAATGTCGAAAAAAGCGGTGCGGAAGCTGGTTTCTTCGGTGGATGCGCTGGTGGTCCTGGACGAAGCCTATATGGACTTCTGGGATCAGAGCCTGCTGTCGGAAGTCCTTGACTACGACAATCTCATCATCCTGAAGACCTGCTCCAAAGCCATTGGGATGGCAGCCGTGCGGGTGGGATTTGCAGTGGCAGGGCCGGTGCTGACTCGGGCGCTCCAGGCGGCGAAGTCGCCTTATAACGTGAATTCCGTGTCTCAGGCCATGGGAGCCTGCATTTTGAAAAAACGGGAGCTTTTGGAGCACTGCCGGAAGGCGCTGATCCAAAGCGCACAGGAGCTCCGGAGCAGCATCGCCGATCTGGCAAAGCAGTTCCCCGTGTTGGAGGAAGTGTATCTGACCCATACGAACTTCGTGTTTCTTCGGTCGGAGAAAAGCCGGGAGATTTATAAAGCCCTGCTTGACCGGTCTATTGCGGTGCGGTGCTTTGAGGGATATTTACGGATCACCACCGGATCTCCGGAAGAAAACCGGGCATTTCTGGAAGGATTTTGTGATATACTGAAAGAGATGGGAGGGAAGACCTATGCGGACTGCTGAAGTGATCCGCCGAACCCGGGAGACGGATGTTCAGGTCCGGCTGAACCTGGACGGAACCGGGCGGACGGAGATTTCTACCGGCATCGGTTTTTTTGACCATATGCTGACGGCGCTGGGGGTTCATGCGGGGTTTGACCTGATGGTGAAGGTCAAGGGCGACCTGGAGGTGGACTGCCACCACACCATTGAAGATTCCGGCATCGTTTTGGGGCAGGCGCTTTTGAAAGCGCTGGGAGAAATGCCGGTGACCCGTTACGGGTCGGCGTTCATCCCTATGGATGAAGCGTTGGGATTTGTGGCGCTGGATATCAGCAGGCGGCCGTTCCTAGTGTTTCAGTGCGAGTTTTCCTCCGATCGGATCGGGGAAATGGACACCCAGATGGTAGAGGAGTTTTTCAGATCCTTTGCTTTTCAGGCTGGGATCACTCTTCACGCCAAGGTGGAGTACGGGAAAAACGATCATCATAAGGCGGAAGCGCTTTTCAAGGCGTTGGCGCACAGTCTGAAAACGGCGGTGGCTCCTTTGGAGGGCAAGGTCGTTTTATCTACAAAAGGCGTTTTGTAAGAAAGGGGGAGCGGCATGATCGCAGTCATTGATTACGGCGCCGGAAACCTTTTCAGTGTACGGAACGCTTTGGACTTTTTAGGGATCGAAAGCGAGGTCACCCGGGATGAGAAAGAGATCCGAAAGGCAGACGGATTGATCTTGCCGGGTGTGGGCGCTTTTCCCGATGCCATGGAGATGCTTTCCAAGTCGGGGCTTACCGATACGATTCGGGAGGAAGCAGTAAAAAAGCCTTTTTTGGGCATTTGCCTTGGAATGCAGATGCTTTTTGAAGAAAGCACCGAATTTCGGCGGACGGAAGGGCTGGGGCTTTTGCGGGGCACAGTAGATTGGATCCGCAGCCCGTATAAGATCCCGCACATGGGCTGGAACAGCCTGCAGTTTGCGAAAAAAAGTCCGCTGCTGGAAGGCGTTGACGAGGGGGCTTACGTCTATTTCGTCCATTCTTTTCAGGCATATCCGGCGGAGGAGGATCTGTCCGCTTTCTGTGATTACAGAACAAGGATCCCGGCGCTGGTGGAACGGGGGACGGTATTCGGTGCCCAGTTCCATCCGGAAAAGAGCGGAGATATAGGGCTTACGATTTTAAGAAACTTTGGGAGGCTGACCAGATGATCGTTTTTCCGGCAATTGACATAAAAGACGGCAGCTGCGTGCGGCTTTTCAAGGGGGATTTCGGCACCGTGGAAAAGGTGGCGGAGGATCCGCTTCAGACGGCACGTTCCTTTGAAGCAAAAGGCGCTTCCTGGATCCACATGGTGGATCTGGACGGGGCGAAGGATGCCGTTCCGATAAATACGGAGATCTTTCTGGATGTGGCCCGGAACACCTCTTTGCAGGTGGAGGTCGGCGGTGGAATCCGGTCGATGAACACGGTGGAAGCGTATTTGAGCGGCGGTATCCGCCGGGTGATCTTAGGATCGGCGGCGGTGAAAGATCCGGCTCTTGTCCGGGAGGCAGTTCGGGAATACGGTGACCGTATCGCTGTGGGGATCGACGCCAAAAACGGCATGGCTGCGGTGGAAGGGTGGCTGGATGCCAGCGGCGCCCACTATCTGGAGCTGGCGAGAGCCATGGAAAACATCGGCGTGAAAACGCTGATCTACACGGATATTTCTAAGGATGGGACCTTATCCGGTCCGAATCTGCAGGAGCTTGCGGCGATCAACAAGGCGGTTTCCTGCCAGATCGTGGCCAGCGGCGGGGTCACTGATCTGAATGACATTCGGGCGCTGAAAAAGCTGGGGCTTTATGGCGTTATCTGTGGAAAATCCCTTTATAAGGGCACGCTTGGGCTTTCCGAAGCTATCCGGGCAGCGGAAGGGGAGGTGGAATGATGCTGGCAAAGCGAATCATCCCCTGTCTGGACGTTCGGGACGGAAAAGTGGTCAAGGGCGTCAATTTTGTGGGGATAAAAGAAGTAGGTGATCCGGTAGAGTGCGCAGAAATGTACGACCGGCAAGGCGCCGACGAGATTGTTTTCCTCGACATCACCGCTACCAGCGACCATCGGGAGACCATGGCCGACGTGGTGCGGGAAACGGCAAAAAAAGTGTTTGTCCCCCTGACGGTCGGCGGCGGGATCACCTCTCCGGAGGACTTTGCGAAGCTCCTGCGGGCCGGGGCGGATAAGGTCAGCGTCAACTCTGCGGCGCTGAAAAATCCGCAGCTGATTGCTGATGCGGCGGCCCGGTTCGGCAGTCAGTGCGTGGTGGTCGCCATCGACGCCAAGCGGATGGAGGACGGCACATGGCATGCCTTTTCCGCAGGCGGGCGGGTCGACACCGGTATCGATGCGGTCTGGTGGGCAAAAGAAGCCTGTCGGCTGGGGGCGGGGGAGATTCTTCTGACCTCCATGGATGCTGACGGCACCCGGGACGGCTTTGACCTGCCGCTGCTGGATGCTGTGATCGCAGAAGTGAACGTTCCCGTTATCGCTTCCGGCGGATGCGGGAAGCTGGAGCATTTTTCGCAGGTCTTTGAGGAGACCGGGGCGGATGCTGCATTGGCGGCGTCGCTTTTTCACTATCAGGAACTGACGGTCGGAGAGGTCAAGGATCATCTCCGCCGGAAAAATATCCCGGTGCGGTAAGCCCGGAGAAGTTGAGGAGAAAAGGAATATGGAAAAGATCATTCTGACTGGCGACCGCCCCACCGGGCGGCTTCATGTAGGGCATTACGTCGGCTCTCTGCGGCGGCGGGTGGAGCTTCAGAACTCCGGCGATTACGCCAAGAACTTCATCATGATCGCCGATGCTCAGGCGCTTACCGATAACATTGAAAATCCAGAAAAGGTCCGGCAGAACATCATCGAGGTGGCGTTGGATTACCTTTCCTGCGGATTGGATCCGGAAAGATCCACGCTTTTCATTCAGTCCCAGATCTCGGAGCTTTGCGAACTGACCTTTTATTACATGGATCTGGTCACCGTTTCCCGGCTGCAGCGGAATCCGACCGTGAAGTCAGAGATCCAGATGCGGAATTTTGAAGCCAGCATCCCGGTGGGCTTCTTCACCTATCCCATCAGTCAGGCTGCGGACATTACCGCTTTCAAGGCGACAACGGTTCCCGTAGGTGAGGATCAGCTGCCTATGATCGAGCAATGCCGGGAGATTGTTAGGAAGTTCAATTCCATTTACGCTGAGGTGCTGGTGGAGCCGGAAGCGCTGATTCCTCAGAATGCGGCCTGCCTCCGCCTGCCCGGGATCGACGGAAAAGCGAAAATGAGCAAATCTCTGGGCAACTGCATCTATCTGGCAGATACGCCGGACGATATCCGCACCAAGGTCATGAGCATGTACACTGACCCGGATCACATCTCCGTGAAGGATCCCGGCAAGGTGGAGGGAAACACCGTGTTCACCTATCTGGACGCCTTCTGCAATGAGGAGGATTTTGCACAGTTCCTGCCGGATTACGCCAATCTGGATGAGTTGAAGGCACACTATCGCCGGGGCGGCTTAGGCGATGTCAAGGTGAAAAAGTTCCTTCTGAACGTCCTGATGGAGCGGTTAGAGCCCATCCAGAAGCGGCGGAAAGAGTATGAAAAGGACATTCCCGGCATCTATGAGATCCTCAAAAAGGGAAGCGATACCGCTCGGGAGACGGCAGCCCAGACCCTGTCCGAAGTGAAGCGTGCCATGCGGATCAACTACTTCGAGGATCTGGATCTGATCCGGGAACAGGCCGGGAAGTACAACGGCTGATCGGAGGATCGTATGGATCTGAAACGCCCATCTCCACAAGGTTCTCCGCCATTTCCAGACCGATAAAGCCGCCGC
>ERZ827363.179-NODE-179-length-67150-cov-17.831373_pt1 | contig 67150 bp, 57 predicted proteins | sample MGYA00519776_ERZ827363 | MGnify/ENA primary metagenome ERZ827363 (study PRJEB31778, sample SAMEA3449288) | human gut metagenome | biome: human gut; feature: human-associated habitat; material: faeces | place: United Kingdom | collected 2010/2012 ... | reverse complement strand
TAGAATACTTAAAATTAAATTCCCGAAGGGAGCGTGGCGAAAGCCACTTTTTTATTTATAAGAAATAACAAAAATTACAAAAGGTTTTTGTAAACAAATACAGTAGAAAATAGTAAAAAATATAAAAAATAATTTTTAAATAATTATTTTAGTTTTAGTTATTTAAAATAACTTTGTTAATTATATTAATAAAGTCTTATTTTTCAAGGCTTTCAAAATAAAAAAGCAATTTTAAAAACATTATATATTTTAATTTATTATAGGACACAATATAAAATGAACATATAAAAATCTACAATATAGTTGATAAATTTAGTTGCAATGAAAGCACTTTAACAGTAAAATAAAAAATGGTAGGAAAAAGTTTAAAGATTCAGAAATTTTAAAGATTTCAGAGGATGTGGGACATGCAGAGTCCATAGTGGTATCAAGGAGGAATGATTATGATAAAAAAAATAGCTGTTTTAACTAGTGGAGGAGATGCTCCGGGGATGAATGCTGCTATTAGAGCTGTAGTTAGAACTGCATTACATCATAACATTGAGGTAATGGGAGTGCACAGAGGTTATAGTGGATTGTTAAATGGAGAAATGTTTCCAATGAATAGATCATCTGTTTCAGATATTATTCAAAGAGGTGGAACAATTTTAAGAACAGCAAGATGTGAAGAATTTAAAAAAGAAGAGGTTAGAAAAGAAGCAGTAAAAATACTTCAAGATAATGGAGTAGATGCACTAGTGGTTATTGGTGGAGATGGTTCATTCACAGGAGCTAAATTATTATCAAAATTAGGTGTTAAAACAATAGGTTTACCAGGAACTATTGATAATGATTTAAGCTACACTGATTATACTATTGGATTTGATACAGCTTTAAACACTGTAACAGATGCTGTTGATAAAATAAGAGATACATCAACTTCTCATGAAAGAGTTTCTATAGTGGAAGTTATGGGAAGAAATTGTGGTGATATAGCTCTTTACGCAGGAATTGCATGTGGAGCAGAATATATAATAACTCCAGAAAAGGGATATGATAAAAAAGAATTATGTGATATTATATTAGATGGCAAGAAAAAGGGAAAAATGCATAATTTAATATTACTTGCTGAAGGTGTTGGAGGAGCTAGTGAACTAGCTAAATTTATCGAAAACGAAACAAAAATAGAAACAAGAGCAACGGTATTAGGCCATGTTCAAAGAGGAGGAAGTCCAAGTGCTTTTGATAGAGTTTTAGCTTCAAGAATGGGTTCAAAAGCTATTGAATTATTATTAGAAGGAAAAACTTCAAGAGTAGTTGGTATAAGAAAGAACGAAATTTATGATGTAGATATTGATGAAGCATTAGCACTAGATAGAACTTTTGATAATAAGTTATTTTCAATATCAGCTGAAATAAATAGTTAGTCATGTTATCTAAAATTATATATATAAATTAAGATACTAAACATAAAGGAGTGTTATTTACATGAGAAAGACTAAAATAATTTGTACAATAGGGCCAGCGAGTGAAAAGAGAGAAATATTATCTCAAATCATAGAAGCAGGAATGAATGTTTCTAGACATAACTTCTCTCATGGTGATCATGCAGAACATGCAGAGAGAATAAACTTAGTAAAAGAATTGGCTAAAGAACATAATAAAGAAATAGCTGTTATGTTAGATACTAAGGGACCAGAAATAAGAACTGGTAAATTTGAGCCTAAGAAAGTTGAGTTACAAGCTGGAGCTAAGTTTACAGTTCACGCAGGTGGAGATGTAATTGGAAATACTGAGGAATGTTCAGTAACTTATGCTGGTTTAGCTAGTGATGTTAAAGCAGGAGATACTATTTTAATAGATGATGGTTTAGTGGGTTTAACTGTTGAATCAATTGAAGGAAACAAAATCCACTGTACAGTTCAAAATACTGGATTTGTTGCAACTCATAAAGGAGTTAACGTTCCAGGAGTTTCAATAAAATTACCAGCTTTAACTGAAAAAGATATAGCTGACTTAAAATTTGGTTGTGAAATTGGAGTTAACGCTGTTGCAGCTTCATTTATAAGAAAAGCTTCAGACGTTGAAACAATAAGACAAATATTAAATGAAAATGGTGGAGAAGACATCAAGATAATTTCTAAGATAGAAAACCAAGAAGGTGTTGACAACATAGATGCTATATTAGAAGCATCAGACGGATTAATGGTAGCAAGAGGGGATTTAGGAGTTGAAATTCCATTTGAAAAATTACCAGCTGTTCAAAAAATGATGATAGAAAAATGTAATGCTGCTGGAAAGCCAGTTGTTACAGCTACTCAAATGTTAGATTCTATGATGAGAAACCCAAGACCAACAAGAGCAGAAGTTTCAGACGTTGCTAATGCTATCTATGATGGTACAGATGCAATCATGTTATCTGGAGAATCAGCTAACGGAGATTGGCCAGTAGAATCAGTTCAAACTATGGCTAGAATAGCTGAAGAAACTGAAAAGAAATTAAGCTATGAAACAGCTGTTTCAAGAGCTAAAAACCATACTCCAGCAGTTTCAGGAGTTATTTCAAGAGCTGCATGTAATGCTGCTAATGAATTAAAAGCTGCTGCAATAGTTACTTCAACTAAGAGTGGAGCTACTGCTAGAAGAATTTCTCAATGCAGACCAGACTGTCCAATAGTTGCAGTTACACCTAACGAAAAAGTAGCTAAGGGATTAGCATTTAGCTTTGGAGTATATTCAATGGTTACACCTACTGCTTCAAACACAGATGAAGTTGTAGCTAATGCTATAGAAGCTGCTAAGAGCAGTGGATTTGTTACTGCTGGTGAAACAGTAGTAGTTGCTGCTGGATTAGATACAGTAGGTTCAACTAATCTTTTAAAGGTTACAGAAGTTAAATAGTAAAAATAACACTCTATAAAGAGGTACCATAAGGTACTTCTTTTTTTACAGGAAATAAAAAATAATGAAGAATGAATTAAGAAATTTTTTTTATAATTAATTTATTACTTATAATTAATAATTAAATAGAGTATACTATTTAATAAAAATGAATAAAATTATGCAACATAAAAGTTAAATGTCTTAAAAAATGAATTAAATATTGCAAAAAAGTATAAAAAACATAAAATTTAACAAAAAGTTAACAAATTAAATCTAATATATAGGTTATAATGAATAGTATGATTAAAAGATGGCAATCGTTTTAAATCATGGCAACTTATTAACCAATTTGCACCGTAAGGTGCTCTTTTTTTTATTTAAAAATAAAATACTGTATAAAGTTTATTAAAAATGAAAATAACTAATAAATATAATGAAATATTTAGGAGGTATTTTTATGACAACTTTAAATTGCTGTTCAACTAATTGTGTCAATAATAAACATGGTACATGCAAAGCTCATGAAATAAATGTGAATGGACAAGATGCCCATTTTGCCAGTGAGACAGAATGTAATGGATTTAATGATAGTAAGTTTAGAAGTGCATTGAATATGTTTGATAATATGAATATATTAAGCCGTTTGCAAGATTATACAGCAAATACACCAATAACATCAGTTCATTGTACTGCCAATAACTGTTTCTACAATAAGTATGGACAATGTAGTGCAGAACATTTAAGTTTTAAAAATAATGATTTAAAAAATAAGATAAATTGTGATACATTTATAGAAGCATATTAATATAAAAAGCTGATTTCTTTTCATTAAGAAATCAGCTTTTTATATTAAAGATTATTTATAACATTAATGACATAGTATATAATAGATTTTAAAGCGGAAGAAATATATGATTGACAGGTGATAAATTTGGTAGAAAAGAATAAAGAATATATATTAGATGTAGTAGCTCAAGGATATGAGGGAGAAGGAATCGCCAAGATAGATAATACTTTTCCTGTATTCGTTGAAGGAGCATTAGTAGGGGAAAAAGTAAAGGTTAAAATAGTAAAATCAAAGAAAAGCTTTGCTTATGGAAAGCTTATAGAAATTGTGGAGGAATCAAAAGAAAGATGTACTTCTGAGTGTGGAATATATAAGAAGTGTGGTGGTTGTAAGTTACAACATAGTACATATAAAGAACAATTAAAGTTTAAACATGAAAGAGTAAAAGATTGTATCAGTAAGATAGGTAAGTTAGACGAAAGCTTAGTAAAGTTTCCTTTAGGCATGGAACAACCTTGGAGATATAGAAATAAGGTTCAATTGCCTATAGGATTAGTTAATGGAAAACTAAAAATAGGGTTCTTTGCTCCAAGAAGTCATGAAATAATTGATATGGAAAGTTGTTTAATACAAGATGAAATTGCTGATAAAGTAGTTGAATTGACTAGAAGCTGGATTATAAAAAATAATATTAAGCCCTATAATATAGATGGACAATATGATGAAAGCGGTATATTAAGACATATTATGATAAGAAGAGGATTTACTACTAATGAAGTTATGGTTGTAATAGTAACTAATGGTAGAGACCTTCCACATAAAGAAGAATTTATCCATTTAATGGTTAATAATATACATGGAATCAAGAGTATTATTCAAAATATAAATTCTAAGCCAACTAATGTAATATTAGGATTAGAATCTAAAACTCTTTGGGGAAGTGATACTATATGTGATTATATAGGAGAGTTTAAGTACAATATATCACCATTATCATTCTTCCAAGTTAATCCTATCCAAACAGAAGTATTATATGCAAAGACTTTAGAATATGCAGATTTAAGTGGAAATGAAACAGTATTTGATGCTTATTGTGGAACAGGAAGCATTACATTATTTTTATCACAGAAAGCAAAAGAAGTTTATGGAGTAGAAATTATTCCACAAGCAATTGAAAATGCAAAGATAAATGCTGTGGAAAACAATGTGGATAATGCACATTTCTATGTAGGTGAATCAGAAGTAGTTATACCTGATTTAATTAGTAAAGGTATTAAAGCTGATGTAGTTGTAGTGGATCCACCAAGAAAAGGCTGTGATAAAAAGTTATTAGATGCAATAACAAATATAGATGCTAAAAGAATAGTATATGTAAGTTGTGATCCAAGTACATTAGCTAGAGATTTAGCTATTTTGGAGGAAAATGGTTATAAAACAGTGGAAATACAGCCAGTAGATATGTTCCCTCATACAGCACACGTCGAGACAGTTGTTTTGATGTCAAAGGTGAACCATAACAAGTAAATATAGTGTAAAAATCAAAGGACTTTCTCAAAGATTATCGTTAAAATATGTATGAAGTCTTACGGAAAGTCCTTTTTCTGTTATACCAACCTTCAATATATTTAAATATAGCTATATTGGCTTCTTCGAAGGTGCGATATGTATTTCTATAGATTTCTTCCTTCTTTATTGAAGAATGGAAAGATTCTATACAAGCATTGTCATAAGGACAACCTTTTTACTAAATGATTGTATAATATTAAACTCTTTACATATTTTCTTAACTAAATATTATTTTAACTTAGTTTGTCTTAATGTGTCCACTAATTTATACTAACACCATTTTTATTTTTAAAAAATATTTATCTATATTATAAAATATGCCTTAAATTTTATAAAAGTATAGAAAAGGAGCTATTGCTAACGGATTTTTTATCCGCTATTGCGATAGCCCATTTTTTTATAGAATGAGATTTTTATAGTTAAAATCATAAGTTTTTTATATAAATTAAGATTGAAGGAAGAAACGAGTATTTTTATAATTATAAACTAATTTTGAAACATTAAAGCAAACACCAGAAGATAAATATATTTGTTCTAGCACAATCATTGCTGGATCATTAGGTGCCAAGTTTAATAAATTAGCTAGGTTATTATCTAATTTTTCTAAATGTAAGTATCTGTCGGAAAAGCCTAAATTTAAATTTAAAGCTGTTTGTAAATATTCAAAGATTGAGCCTGTTGCAATTTCTTTATTAAGGTATGGAACTATACTTTTTTTATAATAAGCTTCCTCATAACACATTATTTCATCATCTATATATCTTAATCTTTTAATTAGATAAATATCATCATTAACATCACACTCTATTAATTCTGCAATTTCTTTATTAGCTTTAATAAGGTTAAAATCTAAAACTTTTGATGTTATATTAAACTCTTTTAAACTAGTAGTAAATCCTTGTGTAAAATTCAAGTTTATATAACCAGTACGATTTCTTTTTCTAACAAAAATTCCACTTCCCTGAAGTTGATATACAATTTTTCTAGATACTAAAGATTCTATAGCTTTAACAATAGTACTTTTACTTACGTTATACTTAAACGCAAGTGATTCTACAGTAGGTAATTTAGTGCCTTGTGGAAAATTGTTACTATAAATATCATTTTCTATTTCTTTTGCGATTATTTGGTATTTTAGCATTTTTACTCCCTTTATTACGTCAACATATTTATGAATTAAGTATAGCATAAAGAAAAGATGAAATAAAATTAAGAAAATGTTTTCATAAAAATATTGACAAATTATACTGGTATAATTATAATTTAATCATACAATTTAATTGTGAAGTGATAAAAATAATGGAGGAATAGATATGGCAAATTCAGTTCGTGATTATGAGAAGTTAGCAGTAGATATAATAGATGCTGTTGGTGGAAAAAATAATATTATAAAAGCGTCAAGATGTGCAACAAGACTTAGATTAGTTTTAAAAGAAACAACTAATGAAGCTAAAGAAAACGTTTCAAATCTTACGGGAGTAATAACAGTAGTTGAAAGTGGAGGACAATTCCAAGTTGTTATTGGAACTCATGTAGGAAAGGTCTTTGATAAAGTAGCAAGTGAGCTTAACTTAGATAGTAATGCTATAGAAGATGCACCAAAGGCTAGTGTTTTAAATAGAATAATTGCAACAATGTCAGCAGTATTTGCACCATTTATTTATATATTAGCTGCAGCTGGTATATTGCAAGGGTGTTTAATATTAGTTAATATGGCTAATCCAAGTTTTTCTAGTACAGGTACTTATGAAGTATTAAGTTTTATGTCATGGGCACCATTTACGTTTTTACCAATATTTATAGCTATAACAGCTTCTAAACATTTTAAATGTAATACCTTTATTGCAGTAGCATGTTGTGCAGCTTTAGTAAGTCCAACTTGGGCAGAAATAGCATCAAGAATAGCAGATGGGGAAAGTATTAAGTTTTTAGGAATTAGTTTAGCAGAAACAACGTATACATCATCAGTTTTACCTCCATTATTTTTAGTATGGATATTATCTTATGTTGAAAAGTTTGTAGATAAGAGATTACCAGATGTGGTTAAGGCATTATTTACACCATTTATATGTATGATTGTGATGGTTCCACTTACTATATTAGCAATAGGACCATTATCAGATTCATTAGCTACAGGAATAGCAAATGGATATAATGCTTTATATAATTTTGCACCAGCAGTTGCAGCAGCAGTTATTGGTGGCTTATGGCAAATTGTTGTTATTTTTGGAGTTCATTGGGGAGTTACACCAATGTGTTTAGCAAATTATGATTTATATGGTATGGATACATTCCAAGCATTCCAAACAATGGCAGTTATAGCTCAAGCAGGAGCAGTTTTAGGAGTATTTATAAAAGCTAGAAATAAGAAAACTAAGAATATGGCTTTATCAGCTGGTATTACAGGAATATTTGGTATAACTGAACCAGCAATATATGGTGTAAATTTAAGATTTAAGAAACCGTTTATATGTGGATGTATTGCAGGTGCAATTGGTGCAGTAGTAGGATCGTTCTTTAACATAGCTTATTATGCATATGCAGGTCTTCCAGGACTTTTAACAGTTGTAAATGCTATTACTCCAAATAATTCAAAATCTATTATAGGGATGTTAATAGGAGCAGCTATATCATTCTTTGGAGCAATTATACTTGTTCAAGTAATTGGTTTTGGTGAAAAAGAAACTGAGGAAAAGAATGAAAACAATGATGTAAACGTTAATGAAGGTCAGCCAATTTTAAATATGGGGATTAAAGAAATAAAAAGTCCTATATCTGGAAAAGTAATAGAGTTAGAAAAAGTAAATGACCCAGTATTTTCTTCAGGAGCAATGGGAAAAGGTGTAGCAATTGAACCTATTGATAATAAGGTATATGCTCCTTTTGATGGAGTAATAGAATTTATAGCTGACACTAAACATGCAATTGGATTACTTTCAGATGATGGAGTAGAAGTGTTAATACATGTTGGTATGGATACTGTAAAGATGAATGGTAAAGGATTCGATGTTAAAACAAAGGTAAATTCAAAGGTAAAAGCAGGAGATTTATTATTAGAGTTTGATAAGAGTGTTATAGAGAAAGAAGGATACTCTTTAATTACGCCAATAGTAATAACTAATGCTGACAATTATGAAGATAAGCAATTAAATATAAATAAAGAAGTTGAAAGTGGAAAAACAATAATTAATCTAAAAGAATTAAGCATACAATCACAGTAAAAAATCAAGCAAAATATACTAGATAAGGAGAATAATTATGAATAAGTTACCAAATGACTTTTTATGGGGAGGGGCTTTTGCAGCTCATCAATTTGAAGGAGGATGGAATGCTGGAGGAAAAGGCCCAAGTGTTGTTGATGTAATGACAGCAGGAGCTCATGGGGTTCCAAGAAGAATAACAGAAACAATAATGGAAGATACATTTTATCCAAATCATGAAGCAATAGATTTTTATGGAAGATACAAGGAAGATATAGCACTGCTTGCTGGAATGGGACTTAAGTGTTTAAGAACATCAATAGCATGGACAAGAATATTTCCAAAGGGTGATGAATTAGAACCAAATGAAGAAGGTTTAAAATTTTATGATGATGTATTTGACGAGTTATTAAAGTATGGAATAGAGCCAGTGATTACTTTATCTCATTTTGAATTACCATTACATTTAGCAAGAGAATATGGTGGTTTCAGAAATAGAAAGCTTGTAGATTTCTTTGAAAGATTTGCAGAAGTTTGCTTTAAGAGATATAAGAGTAAAGTTAAGTATTGGATGACATTTAATGAAATAAATAATCAAATGGATACAAATAATCCACTATTCTTATGGACAAATTCTGGTGTAACATTAAAAGAAGGGGAAGATCCAAGGGAAGTTTTATATAAAGTAGCTCATAATGAGTTATTAGCAAGTGCTAAAGCTGTTATAAAAGGAAGAGAAATTAATCCAGATTTTAAAATTGGATGTATGGTATCTCATGTTCCGATATACGCATATTCTTGTAATCCAGAAGATATAATGGCAGCAGAAGAAGCTATGCGTGAAAGATTCTTTTTCCCGGATGTACATGTACGTGGACATTATCCAAGATATGCATTAAAAGAATTTGAGAGAAAAGGCTATGATATTGGTATGGAAGAAGGAGATTCTGAAATCCTTAAAAAAGGAACTGTAGACTATATTGGATTTAGTTATTATATGTCAAATGCAGTAAAAGCAGGTGTTTGTAATGCGGGAGAAGTTTCTGTAAATGGATCATTAGAAAATTCTGTTGAAAATCCATATATCAAAGCAAGTGATTGGGGATGGCCGATAGATCCAGTTGGATTAAGATACACTTTAAATAATTTTTACAATAGATATGAATTACCTTTATTTATTGTTGAAAATGGGTTTGGAGCTCATGATAAAGTTGAGGAAAATGGCGAAATACATGATTCATATCGTATAGAGTATTTAGCTAAACATATAGAGGAGATGGAAAAGGCTGTTAATTATGATGGCGTAGAATTAATGGGATACACTCCATGGGGAATAATAGACTTAGTATCATTTACTACAGGTGAAATGAAAAAAAGATATGGAATGATTTATGTAGATCGTGACAATGAAGGTAATGGAAGTATGAAAAGGTCTTGTAAGGATTCATACTATTGGTATAGAGATGTAATTAAGTCTAATGGAGCAAAGTTAAAATAAAAAATTATAAATAGGAATCACTTTGATATAAATCAATGTGGTTCCTTATTATATGATAATATTAATGATGGATTTAATAATTATTATCATAAGTCTATATAGAAACTGGAAGAATATTTTTTAAAATTTAAATTAAAAAAATATTGACAAAAAAAGTCGAAGATGATATTATAAGTTCATAAGGAATACGCGTCTTTAGCTCAGCAGATAGAGCACCTAGCTCTTTACTAGGGGGTCCGGGGTTCAAGTCCTTGAAGGCGCACCAAAGCAGAAGTTTTACTTCTGCTTTTTTTATTAAAATACTAAATATACAATGAAATTTATGATATTTTAAAATTAAACATATAGGAGGGATATTTTATGATAGAAATAAGTGAATATATTGAGATAAATGGTATAAAGCAATATGTTCTTATAACAGGCAATGAAAATGGTCCATTAATGTTATTTCTACATGGAGGACCAGGAGTATCTCAAATAGGTTTTATAAGGAAATATCAAAGTAAATTAGAAAAAAAATTTCTTGTTGTAAATTGGGATCAAAGAGGTGCAGGAAAATCAAATATAAAAAAATTTTCAAGAAAAGAATTAACTATAGATAATATTATAAATGATGCTATTTCCTTAATAAAGATATTAAGAGAACGTTTTAAGAAAACTCATGTTTATTTAATAGGTCATTCTTTTGGAAGTTTAATAGGAATAATTTTAGCACAAAAAATCCCTCAATACATAAAGGTATATATATCAGTAGGACAAGTTGTTAATATAAATGAAGCCGATAAAGTTACTTATAAACTTTTATCACAAAAAATAAAAAAAGAAAACAATAAAAAAGGAATTAATATTTTAAAGAAAATAGGGAAACCACCATATGTAACAAAAGATAGTATTAGAAATTTAGATAAGTTAATAGAAAAATATAAGGGGGATATTTTTAAAATTAACAAATTATCATTTATATTAAATAGTATTTCATTTAAATATTACAGTATATTTGATTGGTTTAGGTTTTTAAGAGGAAGTGTTATTTCAAAAAAGTACATGTATTCAGAAATGGCAGCTATAAATTTGTTTAATTTATCGAATAAATTTGAAGTTCCAATATATTTTTGCTGCGGAGATAATGATTATCATACGCCAAGTAAAATTATAGAGGATTATTATAATTTTATAGATGCACCTAAAAAAGCTTTATATAAATTTAAAACATCAGCACATATGCCAAATGTAGAAGAAGAACTTTGCTTTTATAATATGTGTAAATCAATATACTTAGATAATGAATAAATTTATAGAGTTTAATTATTAGCTGTGAAATTATATAACTAAATAAAATAATTTTATATAAGGAGGTTAAATGAATAAAAAATATATTAAAGAAAATATTTTTATAGTAACATATGGATTAATATTATTTTTCATAATACATAATTTAAAGTTTGTATTAAAAACCATAGATAATTTAATAGCAATTACTTTACCTGTTATATTTGGTATAGTTTTAGCATTTCTTTTAAATATACCAATGAGTTTTTTAGAAAGAAAGATTATTTTATTAATACAAAAATTAAAAGTAGATAAAAAAAGAGCTTTTAAAATAAGTAGAGCTATATCTTTATTATTAGTACTTTTAATATTTATTTGTGTAATTACATTTACCATAAATATAGTTATTCCTGAAATTATAAAGAGTTTTTATATTTTTATAGAAAAAGCTCCAGAGCAAATAAAAAATATACAGGGATTATTAATTAAAAATTATGATAATTATTTAATTGATAGTGTATTATCAAAAATTCAAGAAATAGATGGTGATATCTCTAAAATAATAAATAATCTTGTTCAGATTACTTTTTCTGGTGTTTTAAATATTACTTTAGGAATAACAAATATTTTAATTAATTTTATCTTAGGTTTAATAATATCCATATATATTTTGCTAGAAAAGGAAACTTTAAAATATCAATTAAAACTATTAATAAATACAGTTGCTACTGATAAATACAAAAGTAGTATTATTGAAATATTAAAATTAATTTATAGCAAATTCAAAAATTACATTTTTGGTCAAGCTATTGATTCGGCTATATTGTTTATAATGATATTTATTAGTATGACTATTTTTAAAATTCCATATGCGATATTTATAAGTTTTATTCTTGCAATATGTGCAGCAGTACCAATTCTTGGTCCACTTATAGGAATTATAATAACAACAATTATTATGATTATAGCTGGATATAAAAATATTTTATTTTTTATTTTAATAGTTGTGTTAATGCAACAAATTGAAGGGAATATAATTTATCCAATAGTTGTAGGAAATTCAATAGGGCTTTCTTCACTATATATTGTTGTAGTAGTCATTGTTTTTTCGAGTCTATTTGGTATTTTTGGCGTAATAATAGGAGTTCCTTTATGTGGAGTGCTTTATGAAATTATATGCAAATATGTATATAAAAAAGACTTTATAGAAAAATAGTTCAGTGAAGGGTTAAATAAAAATGAAAATAAATAAAAAATTATTTAGAATAATTCAAAGTATAGTTATAATAACAATATTCTTTATTGCTTTTAAAGAACTATACAAAATATTTATAGATATAGATATAAGTTTATTTAAAAAATATGCTGATAAATTAACAATTGTTAATTTATTAATAATTGCAGCATTAGGTGTAATTTCATATATTCCATTATCTTTTTATGATTTAGTAACTAGAAAAAGCATACCTATAGATTTACCAATAGGAAAAGTATATAAGTATTCTTGGATTGCCAGCTCAGTTTCAAGTATTGTTGGATTTGGTGGAAGTGCTGCAATTCTTATAAAAAATCACTTTTATAAAAATTATGTTAAAGATAAATCAGAATTAACAAAAGAAAATTTAAAAGTTGTAGGATTAAATTTAAGTGGATTTTCTTTAATATGTCTTATATATAGTATATGGTGTTTTTTCACTATTAAAGAATTTAATATAGTTTTTTATGCATCAATTTTATTTGGACTTTATATTGTAGGAGTTTTAGCTTTTAGTACATGTAAATGTATAAAAGATAAGAATAAAGAAGCATATTTAATTAATTTGAAGATAATGTCTATTTCGATTCTTGAATGGATAACAACTATTTTATTAATTTATGGATTAATAGTTATTTTAGGAATAAAAGTAACATTAGTTCAATTTGCGCCTGTATATATTAAAGCAATAATAATAGCTATTATTAGTATGGTACCAGGTGGTGCAGGAACATTTGATTTAACATTACTTGTAGGATTAAAGAAATTTAATGTTCAATCAGAACAAATATTATTATTACTTATACTATATAGGATAAGTTATTATATAGTTCCTTTATTAATAGGGGCAATATTATACATAACTGAATTATATAACAATACTAATTCAGAAATAAAAGAATTGATGTCAAGAATTAACTCTAAAATAGCAAGTACTATTTTAACATTAACAGTTTATATTACTGGAATACTTTTAATATTTTGGATAGAGATTGATATTAGTAAAGTAATTCATAGAAGTTCAATATTTAAAATTAATATATTGGATTTTGCTTTATATTTAAGTATTGTATTAGGATTTTTATTAGTAGTTTTAGCATCAATTTTAAATACTAGAACTAAAAAAGTATATTATATTTTAGTAACAAGCTTTGCGTTAATAACATTATTAACAATGACAGTTATAAAAAGTTTTACTAGCTATTTAGTGGTAATCATTGGATGGTTATTAATTATTTTAAGTAAAAATAGATTTTATAAAAAAGGGTTTATATATACATGGAAAAGTGCTATGAAAAGTATATGCTCAGTTTTAATTTTATTTACTATAAGCTTAATTGTTAATTCACCTTCTTATTCACAGCTTAATTCATTAGATATTAATTCATTAGATATTAATTCAATAAATATTAATTTTAATTCAGAAGAATTTAATTCAGAAGAATTTGATTTATCAAAGATTGATATTGAAGAATCAAAAGCATATGTAGAAAGAATAATAATTTCAATATTTTTAGGTGTAATAATTTCAATATCATTAGTTATAATTTTACTTAATATAAATAGATTTAATAAATTCCCTAAGGAAAAATTAAATAAAGAAAAAATTAAAGAGATAATTTCAAAGCATGGTGGATCAAGTTTAGCTCATTATGTTTTTGTTGGAGATAAATATGTGTATATAAATGATACAGAAGATGTATTTTTCCAATATCAAATTATAAGTGATAAAATAGTTATTTTAGGAAACCCTATAGGAAATGAAAATTCGTTCTTTAATGCTACTAGAGAATTTTATGATTTAGCAGATTTGTATGGATACACATTAGTGTTTACTGGAGTAGATATAAATATATTCCCAGAGCTTCATGATATGGGATATGATTTTATGAAACTTGGTCAAGAAGCAATTGTAAAATTAGAGGATTTCTCATTAGCAGGAAATAAAAATAAGAGTAAAAGACAAGCTGTATCTAGAATTGATAAAGCAGGATATACTTTTTCTATAGAAGAACCTCCATTTACAGATGAGTTATTTAAAGAATTAAAGGATGTTTCTGATGAATGGTTAAATGGTAAAAAAGAGAAAGGGTTCTGTGTAGGCTATTTTGATAGGGAATATATTGAAATGGACAAAATAGCTATAGTTAGAAATGCTGAAGGAGAAATTAAAGCATTTGCAACAATTATGCCTATGTATGATAATAAAACTCTATCAGTGGATCTTATGAGATTTAAAGATATACAATTAAATGGAATAATGGATTTTATATTTGTAAACTTATTTGAATATAGTAAAGAAAATGGATATGAATTCTTTAATTTAGGGTTAGTTCCATTAGCTGAAGTAGGAGAAAGTAAGTATTCATTTATAAGGGAAAAAATAGCATATCAAATATTTATTAATGGAAACTTTATTTATTCTTTTAAGGGATTAAAGAAGTTTAAAGATAAATATGCAAGTGATTGGAATGAAAAGTATATAGCTTATAAGAAAGAAAGTTCACTAGTAATTACATGTATTCAAATATTAAAACTTTTATCTCAAGAAAAAGATACTAGTGATAAAAATTAATTTAGATATTATAAATAAAAACTCTCGGTTATTAAGCCGGGAGTTTTTATTTTACTGTATTATAGTTTTCTCAAGAGAAAGTATGTCACTGTTTTCATTTAAAACATCACCATAAATATATGGTTCAGATTTACTTAAAGTAAAGTTGGTAATAGTAACTTGATCTACCCTTATAGAATCTGAATCACTTAGCTTTGTATCATCAAGCATTAGATAATTTGGAGATATAAAGGTAGTTGATTTTTCATGACCATTTATAGCAATTCTACTGAATGTAGTAAAGTTTTCTCCTTCTACAAATACTTGACCATCTTGTTCATACACATTAGATATTGTTATTGGGACAACTCCCATTTGTAATTTAGTTCTTTCAAATGGATTAATTCCACCATAGATATATTGATTACCATAAAGCATATCATATTGAAGAAGCTTTAAGTTACGTTGATAATCTTCATCTTCTGAATGATTTTGATGGAAGTTTATTAAAGTTCCAGCAGTTAGATTAAGTCTATCAAGAGTGTATGAAGTTAATTGATAAGCATATAAGTTCTTATCTTCCTTAGGTAAGTTAAAATTAGACCACATTACATAAGGAGTTTCAAAGTTATTATTATAATTAAGGTCCTCATTTTCAATACCTAAGCTTGGTAAGTGATCACCATACATAACTAACACTATATCTTCATCATAGTTAGATAATGATTGGATTAATTCACCAATAAAGTTATCCATTTCATGAATTTCATTAGTATAATATTCATATGCATAACGAGTTCCTTCGTCTTCAATGCCACCAACAGTTATTGCTGGGTTTTCAAGAACTTTATGTTCAGGATAATCACCGTGACCTTGAACAGAAATAGTATAAACATAATCTTGTTGATCCACAGTAGAATCTAGTGCTTTGATTATTTCTTCAGTAAGGACTCTATCTTTTGCCCAGCCTAAAGGTGTATATTCAAGGTTGTTCATATATTCAATAGATGTAAAGGTGTCGAAACCTAATCTTGAAAATACTCTATGTCTTGTATAAAAGGTACCTTTATTATTATGGATTGCATGAGAACTATATCCTAAATCTTTTAAAGAGTAAGCAGCACTTTCAACTGTCTTTTCCTTTAAGATTGATTTATAAGGATATTCTCCCGGTCCAAAGTAATCTAAGCTCATTCCTGAAATAATTTCAAATTCAGTGTTAGCAGTACCGGCTCCAATAGATGGAACCTCTACTAATCCAGAAGAATAATTTTTAGATAAGCTTCTGAAATTAGGAATTGGATCTTGTGAGAAAGTTACTCCTTCAACTTGTGTAATATCGAAGAATGACTCTAATTGCAAGAAGATAATATTTGGAGTTCCATATTGTTCATTTGCTAGAGAGCTTGTACTAGCTAATACAGATATGTTATCTTCATCGGCACCAACTTGTGTATCTTTTGTAAAGATACTATTGATTGTTTCTTCAGAGTAATTAGTAGGTTTATCTATTCCTGTATTTAATAATGTATTACCAAAGCAATAAGGGAATCCATAATCTAAATAAGCAAAAGCTATATTTCCAAAGTAATCGGTAATAATATTAGCTTTTAAAGCAATCTTTGTTACTCCAAAAAAAGAAAAGAATAGTAATAAGAATGTTGGAATGTTTCTGCTATATTTAATTTTGCCTTGGTATTTTGGTGCAAATATAAAGAATAAAACAAGACCAATTAAGGCAAGTATTAATCCACCACAAATTAAAATTAATTGGAAATTATTAAAATAAGTATGCAACAATGAAAAAGCATTTTTTATCATTGTAAAATCAACTGCTGTAAAAGGGGTAACTCTACTACTTAAAATAATACCGTTAGTTATTCCGAATCCAAGCCAAATAGTACAAATTACTGCATAAACGAAAACACGTCTTTTAAATAAGAATATAAGTGCTAATGATATACAGATAATGAAAGAGTTATATAAGAACACAAGTGGACTTTTTGTCATGTATTTAAAGCCTTCTACCAATGACCTTCTACTAAAAAACTCTATTGCTAAGTTTAAAAACATTGATGTTAATATACAAATAAAAATAGGGTTTTTAAAAGGATTTTTTTTAAAAACTTTCATTTTTACCTCCCATAAATTATATACAAAATATTATATTTGTTAAATAAAGTTAATATTTCAAAAGTAATTTTAGCACTTTTTTGGCAAAAGTAAATACTTTAGGTAAAAATGTAATAAATTTGTAACTAATATACGTTTTCTAAAGTGCTGGTGATAAATATTTATTCAATAAAAAGAAAGGTGAAGAACATCACCTTCCTTAAGAAAATAATCTAAAGATAAATATGTATATAGGAATTACATAGAAAATAAAAAGTATTAAAAATAAAAGCAAGCAGTATAGATTATAAGAAATTGATAGTAACTTAGAATTAATCTTATATCCATTTTTAACCCAGTATAAGAAGATGAAAAGGATTATTGTAAGTGTAGATAAGCTTGTGACGGTACCAAACTTAAATCCTTTAGGATAATAAGCAAGTTCAATATAGTTATACCCTTCAATTAAAGGTATTCCAATAAAACCATCAAAAACATTTTCTATAGGCTGACCATTGCCATTTATTGTACAAATCCATCCTTCATCATAGGGTATAGTAAGGAAGAGCATTTGATTATTATCGTTAGCACTTGCCTGACAAATTAAATTATTATCATAAGTAATGATATCGGAATAGCTAGCTGTTTTATCAAAAACAAATTTTTCAAATTTATCAATGTCCATACTGCCCACAGATAATTCGGTGATATCAAAATCTCTTAAGACTTCAAGTTTTATGGTCACATCTTCAGTAGAATAGCTTCCTAAATCTAAAAGACCATTATTAAATGTTGAAGGAAAAGTACCATCAGCACTTTGATAAAATCTATTTGATAAATTGCAGTTAAGTAATTGATCATTAATATAAACTTTAAAGCAGTTGAATATTTCGATATTTTGGCTATTATCTAAACTTTTTAGGCAGTTTAAATATAGCTGATTATTAAAGCAATTTACTGTTACTTCTAAATAAGCAGGAGAAGATGAATCTATTATTTCATAGGAATAAGTACCTTCGTTATTTGTAACGCTTAAATTAGTAAGTTTGAAGGAGTTATATTCTTTAAAAAGGTTCTCTTCATCATTACTTAATGCCTTATATAGGTTATTTTGAGCTTCAAAAACCGATTTTGAATTGATAATTACTTCAGTATCAGTACCTTTTGTAAGTAGTAATCCATTATTGATAAAATAATTATTTTTATATATATTAAATGCACCAATAGAATCTAAATAGCTATAGTATTTTGAAGATAATTCACTATCAACTATTACATATTTTATATTGAATAAGCTATCGCTGAAGATAGTTCCTCCAACATCAGAAGTTCTCATCCATACAGAACTATAACCTAATTTTTTCATGATATTCATATGATCCTTATTGGTTAATGATGAAAAATGAGATAAATCATTTTTATTAGATATATAGGAGCTGTTAAAATTAAATAAATTAAAGGTATCTTTTATTCTAAAGTAACTTTCATCATTAAAATCATATGAATATAAGGAATTTAATACATCATATTCCTCACTGATATAAGGTGTATAGCTATCTATACATATATATATTAAACCATTAAATAGAACTTGAATAAAGAAGAACGTACTTAAGGTAATATACAGTAGTTTACCTTTGGCAATAAGGAATAATATCATATAGCAAATAAAGCAAACTATAAATAAGATAAATAGTATCAAGAAAACTTCCTTATTAGAATGTAAGGTAAGAGTCCTTATAGTATCTTGAATTACCAGATAATAATTTTTATAAACATAATAAATAGCACTTACAAATATAAAGGTTATAGGAATAAGAGAAATAAATTTTAGAGAATTTTTATTTCTGCAACCATATTTATTAATGTAGTATGCTGCCATTATTATTAAGATAAATGTTGGTATAAAGGCAAAGTTTAATGAAAAGCTTGAGTAGCATCCCATGTACCATAATTTATTTATACCATCAATTATTACTTGGATGGTGGTAAAAGCAATGGTGCTTAAAGTTAAGATAATGAATTTTCTATTTTCCTTGTATTTAATCAGTAACATTATGATAAAAGGTAAGATAGCACCAATTAAAAAGAAATAAGAAATTTTATCTAAAATATATGAAAATGGTGATCCATTTAAAATAGTTGTAATAGATTCAGGCACTCTATTAGATTTCAAAATTTGTATGGTAGACGGTAATGTTAAAGGCAGTACTATAAGCGATGAAAAGAATGTACTGCATAATATTTTAAATATTCTATCCTTTATAAATTCCTTAGGACAATAAAGTTTTAAATAAATAAAGGATGCAAAAATAATAAATAAAAATAACATAAAGCCCACATAAAAGTTACAGGCTGATGCTATGGTAAATAGAGTTATATAATAAGCTGGATTACCATCATCATATAATCTTCGCAATGCTAAAAGTAGTAAGGGAAAGATTATAAGAAAATCAAGATAACCAATCAGTTGATACATAATAAATGTATAGCTACATAAACCATAGCATACTGAAAAGAAATACATCCACCATTTTGATAAATTCTTAAATGTTCTTTGAAAGAAGAACATAGAAGAAACTGTTATTAAGCATACTTTAAGGACAAGCAATATATTCATAAAGTTAGGAATAAAGTTTCTTGGTATCAAAACAGTCAGTAATGAAAAAGGACTTATTAGATAATAAGCAGATATACCTAGAAAGTTTTGCCCCATACCACTGGAGAAATCATAAAATATACTATTATCTGTACGCAATATATCAGATAATTTATAAAATAAAGGTATTTGCTGCTCATACATATCTGCCCAGGCAATGCTACCATTACCAAAAGGAAATAGCCCCTTTAAATAATAAATTATGCCAAATACAATAAGTATGAAAGTAGACGGTATTAAATATATAATTATGTTTTTATATTTCTTATTCAAAAGTATCCTCCTTTTTTTTAAAAGAAAAAAGTTTATATAAAAAAGAATATCATTAAATTAATATTATTGGAAATAAATTTTATAATATACAAAAAAGTTTAATATATTAATATTTAAAGTGGAGAATGGAAGATATAGTATTATATTATACTATATCTTTTATTTTTTTATATAGTATAAATAAACTTTTACAAAGTTTTAATATAATGTATAATATAAGTATAAAAAATTAAAAGGGGGAAGTGTTAATGAAATATGAAAAAGTAGTTAATAAAGAAAATATAAAAAAACAAACCTTTATGTTTGTTTTTATAGTAGCTTTTATTATGAGCTTTAAAAGTATTTTTGGTGACCAAAATACTTTAATAGGAGTAAGCACCATTACAGCTATGTTGATGTTTATAAATGTAGATTTAACTATGTCACCTATGGAGAATTTAATGAAACTTATACTTTTAAATGTAATAACTGGCGTTGGAGCATATATTTCATTATTAAATCCATGGATAGGTATTCCTATAAATTTTATAATAATATTTATAATCAGTTATAAGTTATATTTTAATTTAAAGGAATCGTTATATCTTCCATTCACGTTGCAATATGCTTTTATTTTATCAATACCTGTAACATTAAAGGAAATGCCAATTAGATTGGCTTCATTATTAGTTGCACCTATAGCAATAATGAGTTTTCAAATGCTTTTTAATAGACAAAAAATCTTTAAAAAGGGTAATAGAATTATTGAAAATATTTGTAGTAAAATAATAGAAAAAATAGATATTATATTAGATGAAGATAATGTTGAAAAAAATAATTCTTATATAGATAAAGATATTAGAAAGTATATAGATGAATTTAGAGCTATTGTTTATGATAATAGAAAAGAAAATTTTTATATAACAGAAGAAGCAAGAATTAAGATAAATATTTTATCAACGCTTGAAAAGATATCTATAAATTTAAATAAAGATTATAATGTTGAAGAACTTAAAGGTATATTAATGGGTTTAAGACAATGTATGAAAAGGCTTAATGTAGTACTAGGTGAAGATAATAATATAAAAGAATTAGAAGATTATATAGATAGTGTTATTGATAATCATAAAGATATACAAGCTAGTAGAATACATGCTATACAAATTTTAAATTCTTTAGAAATACTAAAGGTTGCTCTTACAGAATTGAGAGTTTTAGGTAAAGAAAATTATAATAATATTAAATTTACAGAAACTGATTATCCTACTCAATTGCAATCAATAAATAAGAAGAGATTTATTATGAATTCAGTAAAACTTTCTTTTGCAATAAGATCAGCTATTGGAATTTCTTTAGCAGCTTTTGTTAGTGATTACTTTAATTTATCAGAAGGAAGATGGATTATATTTACTATGGTTTCATTGGTAGTTCCTATATATGAGGCTTCCATAAAGAAGGCTAAGGATAGATTTATAGCTACCATAATAGGAGCAGTTATAATAGTGATACTGTTTAGTATTTTTAAAAGTGTTGGTATAAGAAGTATGATTCTTATTGGTGCTGGTTATGTAAATTCATATTTAAAAGAATATAAGCATAAGACCATATGTACTACAGTGTCGGCTATAGGTTCTGCAGCTTTATTAGGAAATACTACTGTTTTAACTTTAAGAAGAATAATATTTGTTGCCATTGGTGTTGTATTAGCAATAATTATAAATAGATTTATCTTACCAAGAAAAATTGAAGACTATACCAGAGAGTTAGAAGGTATGTATTTAGAGGCAGTAAAAGCAATGCTTAAGAAGGTATATTTATCACCAACAGAAAACAATATGCATGGTATGAATAATTTATTTATTATTACATCATTAATTGAAAGTAGATTGGAGAATAATAAAGAGTTTCTTAATAAGAGAGCAATAAAGTCTATCAGTCAAAACAGGCTTTTAATATTAAATATTCATGAATTATATATTTTATTTAGTAATGATAAATTTAAAAATATAGATTCAAAATATATAGTGGAAGATATGAAGATGATTACTTCATTTACAGATCAAAATATCAAGGAGCTATTAGACAAAATAGAAGACCATATTAAGAAATCAGACAACATCTACAATAAGATGATGCTTGAAAATATAAGAGAAGTTTATAAAGAAATATACAAAATAAACAAATACGTTTCATAATTATGAATTAATTATGAAATCATTACAGAGTTTATTTATTGTCAGTATTAAAACTATGTAACATAAAGAAAGCCTCCTTCATATATTATAGGGAAAAGATAATATATGAAGGGGGATTTTTAATGAAGAGATAATAGCCTCTATTTTGTATAAATTATTAGATGGACAAGATATAGTATCTGAAATGGCTAAGATAGCAATTATTGCACCAGAGGCAGTAATAAGTGGATTATATTTATTTGAAATAGCAGCTTTATAAATAAGAAAAAAGTAGAGGAATCCAAAACAATAATTTTGGATTCCTTTTACTATTTTATGAATATAGATGCAATTATATTTATAATGTCCTTTATAGTTTCATAGTTTGAAAGAAAGTTATCCTTAGCAACAATAGCCTCAGCAGTTGCTTCTGTAGCTACATCTGTAATTCCCTTTACATTATCAGTTATATCAATTGCATTTTTAGAAATAGTAGGAAGATTACTACAAGCCTTAGTTATATTATTTTTATTGCTATCAATTAATGAGTTTATATTATTAACAAGCTTTAAAACTTTTAATATAAGTATAATAAATAATATAAGTGCAGCTATTCCTAATGAACCTAAGATGACATTTAATAATAGCGATAAGCTTATGTACATATTAATCTCCTATTAAACTTCTTCAGTTAATTCTTCTTCTGTTATTTCTTCATCAACTTCTGTATCAGCTAAAGCTAATTCTTCAACTACATCACAAGCTTCTTGCTTTTGACCTTTTTTAGAAGCTAAGTATTCAGAAATTTTTTCTTTAGCAGTAGAAACATCTTTTTTACCTTCACTAACTTTTTTGCTTATAGCAGCTTTAGTTGCTTTAGTTTTTTCAACTAACTTATCTTTAGTTTCAGAAGATTTATTAGCAATATCTTCTCTAGTTTCTTTTCCAGACTTAGGTGCAAATAACACTCCTGCAGTAGCACCAGCAGTAACTCCTAGAGCAGCAGTTAAAGCAGCTGTTTTTACCATTTTAGCTTTTTGTTTTTTCTTCTTTTTATTGATTAAATCATAGATACTCATAATTTCCCTCCAATAGTTTATTTTTATTAATTATACTGAGCGGTATAAAGAATAACAAGTTAAAAAAAGTAATTTTTTCATAAAAAAGTAATAAAAGGTGGTGGCGTATAAAAATAAATTTTCTTTATAGTAAAATAATTAAAATTTTACTGATGATTAATTCTAAAAATACAATAAAAAAAAACTAAAAATATTTAAAATGTATAGAAAATTACTATGATATCTTAAAGTATATAAATGAAAATAATTATCATTTAAAAGGGAGAAAATTATGACAAGAATAGAAAGAGAAAAACAAACCATAAAGCTTATGGTAGAAATATATTGTAAAAAGAAACATGGCACTAAAGGTGAACTTTGTGCCGAATGTCGGGAGTTCTTAGAATATGCTCATAAGAGATTAAGTTTTTGTAAATTTGGAGAAGAAAAATCAACCTGTTCAAGATGTCCAATTCACTGTTACAAGAAGGATATGAAAGAAAAAGCAAAAGAGGTAATGAAATTTTCAGGACCAAGAATGTTATTATACAAACCTTCAGAAGTAGTAAGACATGCATTAAATAAATAAGGAGATTTGAGATATGAGTAAGGTTAAAAAAGGTATTTATATATGCATTGGTTTGGTAGCGTTTGCTTTAGGTGCAATAGGTGTAATTTTACCAATTCTACCAACAACTCCATTTCTATTATTAGCATCATTTTGTTTTGCTAAGGGATCAGAAAGATTTAATACTTGGTTTATAAGCACTAAAGTATATAAAAAGCACTTAGAATCATTTGTTAAGGAAAGAGCAATGACATTAAAGCAAAAGGTGATTTTATTAGCATTTGCAGATACCATGATAGCAATTCCACTAATAACTGTAGATGTATTGCCTATGAGAATAACCTTAATAGCATTAATATTATTTAAGCTATACTATTTTATATTTAAAATCAAAACTATCACACCAGAGGAGAAGGCTGCTAGAGATGCTGCAAGAGCAACAGCTACTAGTTAAATATAGCTAAGGAGGAAATAAAAAATGGAAAGAATATCATCATCATTATTTTGCTTATCATTATTAGTTTATTATATACCAAAATTATTTAAGGTTAAGAAAAAAGTTTATGTTAAAGCTCATATGTTTTTAGGTGCAATATCAGTTCTTGCAATGATAGCAGCAGTAGTCTTAAAATTTGGACAGGCTGATTTTATTAAGTACATTGGATTTGCCAGCATAATGATAGCAATAGGTATAACAGGAACTATTATGAAGAAAAATTATAAACTGTACAGAGTACTTCATATAGTATTTACTATTTCATTTTTTGTATATCTTCCTTTAGCAATTAAATTCATGTAATAAATTAATTTAAAAAGGAAATAGATATTATAAAAAGACTGCAAGTTATGAAATTTGCAGTCTTTTTATAATATTTGAAAAAATACAAATACTAAAGTCATGAAAAATTAAGGAAGGAGATTTTTTTATGGCTTATAGAAAAGAAATAGAACAGGTTTTTAAGGAGTTGGACACTAGCAAGAATGGACTTAGTAGCAGTGATGCAGCTTCAAGGCTAAAGGCTGATGGATATAATGAACTTACTGAAGGTAAAAAGACACCTTTGTGGAAGATGTTTTTTGAAAATTTGGCAGATCCACTAGTGATAATTCTTATAGTGGCAGCAGTGGTACAAATCTTTTTAGGTGAATTAGTAGAATCAATAATAATATTGATTGTTGTTATTTTAAATGCAATTTTAGGAGTAACTCAATCTAGAAAAGCAGAAAGCTCATTGGATAGTTTAAAGAAGTTATCAGCTCCTAATGCTAAGGTCATAAGAGATGGTAAAAAGGTTACTATTCAGGTAAGAGAACTTGTGGCAGGAGATATAGTTCTTTTAGAAGCTGGTGATTATGTACCAGCAGATGGTAGGCTTATTGAAGCTGAGAGTCTTAAGGTTGTGGAAGGAATGCTTACAGGTGAATCAGAACCAGTGCTTAAGCATACAGAGAGAATTGAAGATGAAGTTGTTGTAGGAGATAGAAGAAATTCAGTTTTTAGTGGTGCAACTGTAGTTTATGGTAGAGGAATAATGGCAGTGACAGCCACAGGGATGAATACGGAAGTTGGTAAGGTTGCAACACTTCTTGAAAGTGCAGGTACTAAGCAAACGCCTTTACAGGTTAAATTAGATAGTTTCGGTAAAAAGCTAGGGCTTATTATAATGATAATTGCTGCTATTATTTTTGGTGTAGAGGTTTTTAGAGGGTATAGAGCTGGTGGAAACTTAAAAGACTTAATATTTAGTTCATTTATGTTTGCAATTGCAGTGGCAGTGGCAGCTATTCCAGAGGCTTTATCATCAATAGTAACCATAGTTCTTTCTGTAGGAACAAAGGAAATGGCACAAAAGCAAGCTATCATAAGAAAGCTTCCAGCTGTGGAAACTTTAGGTTCTACAAGTATTATATGTACTGATAAGACAGGAACCCTTACACAAAATAAAATGACGGTGGTAGATTTCTTTATGTATGGCGTAAAGAAGGAGCAGATAGACAAAGATACGACTTTAGAAAGCCAAGATGGAGCAATGAATTTAAGTTCAACATTATGTAATGATTCAGAAATTGCTGAAGGTGGAGTAGAAATAGGAGATCCAACAGAAGTAGCTTTTTTAAGATATGCAGAAAAACGAGGTCTTGATTATAAGGAAATAAGAGATAAATATGATAGGTTAAATGAAATTCCTTTTGATTCTGATAGAAAATTGATGTCTACTGTAAATTCTATTGGTGGCAATGCAATTATGTTTGTTAAAGGAGCACCAGATATAGTATTACAAAGATCAATAAAGGCACTAAATGATGGTGATGAAGTACCTATGACAGAAGAAATATTAAATAAATATAAGCAAATCAATGAAGAGTTTTCTGATAGAGCACTTAGGGTGTTGGCATTTTCCATTAAAGATGTTCCTGATGAGAACTTTGTGCCAGCTATAGAAGACGAAGTTGATCTTACCTTTGTAGGGCTTATGGCAATGATTGATCCACCAAGAAAGGAAGTGTTTGGAGCAGTTAAAGAAGCCATTAGTGCTGGTATAAAGACAATTATGATAACAGGTGACCATAAGACTACAGCAGCAGCCATTGCCAAAGAGCTTGGAATAATGTCTAAAGATGATAAGGCATTAACTGGTAAAGAATTAGATGCATTAAGTGAGGGAGAATTAAGCGAACAATTGGAACATATCACTGTTTATGCAAGAGTTTCGCCAGAAAATAAAATAAGAATAGTAAAGGCATGGCAAGAAAAAGGAAAAGTTACAGCCATGACTGGTGATGGAGTTAATGATGCTCCAGCACTTAAGCAAGCTAATATAGGCATTGGTATGGGGAGTGGAACTGATGTTGCTAAGGATGCAGCAGCAATGGTTTTAACTGATGATAATTTTGCAACTATAGTCAATGCTATAGAAATAGGAAGGACAGTATATAGCAATATAAAAAAATCTATTACTTATCTTTTAGCAGGAAACCTTGCAGCTATTATAGCAATAGTATTTGCAGTAGTGATAAATTGGGAAAATCCTTTTACTACTTTACAGTTGCTATTCATTAATCTTATTAATGACTCTTTACCTGCTATTGCTTTAGCTTTTGAAGTTGCTGAGCCTAATACTATGAATAAACCACCTAGAGATATTAATGAAGGGATATTACAAGGAGGTACTAGTAGTGTTATTTTAATAAGAGGAATAATAATAAGTATTGTTGTTATTATTGCACAATACTTAGGTAATAAAACTTCACCTATACTAGGTGCAGCTATGGCATTTTCAACTATTACATTAAGTAGAATATTTCAAACTTTACCAGCAAGATCAGATAATATTTCTGTTTTTAATATTGGTGTAGCAAAGAATAAATATGTTTTAGGAGCAATAGGTATATGTCTTTTATTATATTTAATAGTATTGCTTCCAGGATTAAGAGCAATATTTTCAATACCAAATTACTTTGGGGTTATGGAATTTGCTATATGTATATTACTTGCTTTAATATCGACAGTATTGATGGAGTTGGTAAAAATATTTAAAAAATAATATTTAAGATGATATAATATAAAATGTCTTATAGAATAAGGATGGAGGGCAAAAATGAAAGATATTGTATCGTTAGAAAGGATGTTAGAAAAACTATATGAATGGGTAATTACTAGAGGGGTAAATATGTTTTTTGGAGTTATATTTCTCTCCATAGGATGGAAGGTTATTAATAAAACATTAAAAAGAATTAGAAGGATACTGGAAAGTAAAAATGCAGATCCAACAATTACTAGATTTCTTGATAATGTAATGAATGTTACCTTAAAAACAGTGCTTATTATAATAATACTTCAATACATTGGAGTGAACTTAACTGGGCTTACTACTATAGTAGCATCAGCAGGAGTAGCTCTCAGTCTTGCTTTAAAAGGAAGTTTAGCAAATTTGGCTGGAGGAGTTATTATTCTTGTAGCTAGACCTTTTAATGTAGGAGATTTTATAGAGACAACAGAGCATTCAGGTGTTGTTGAAAAAATAAGCATATTTTATACATATTTAGTTACCTTTGATAATAAGCAAATATTAATTCCTAATGGAATTTTAACAGATAGTAGTATAGTAAACTATTCTTCAAAAGAAATAAGAAGAGTAGATCTTACTTTTAGTGTATCTTATGAAGAAGATGTAATTAGAGTAAAAAATGTACTTATAAATATATTGAAAAATAATGAATTAGTATTGGAAGAACCAGAATTTTTTGTTGGAATATCAATGCATGGTGATAGTGCTATAAACTTTATTGTTAAAGCATGGTGTAAAACAGAAGATTATTGGACTGTATATTATGATCTTCTTGAAACAGTAAAAATTAAGTTTGATGAAGAGGGAATATCAATACCATATCCTCAAATGGATCTGCATGTAAAGAAAAATATAATTATAGATTAATATGTATGAGCCTTAAGTAACTTTCCTAAGTAACTGAGAATAAATTAATAATATAGGAAAGGATATAAGGTGATTTAATATGGATAAGGGAATTAATATTCGTAGTGTACTATTGGTGAAAAAAGCTGTTAAAATATTAGACTACTTAGGAACTAAATACGATATTGAGAAGTTAAAAAAGAGACCAGATATATGTAAAGAAATAATCAATAAATTCAAAGATGAATATATGGTATAAATAAAAGGTATAAAAAAGAGGCTGTCACATTAAATGACAGCCTTATATTGTTGAGTGAGTTTGTTATTTACATGAGTTGTTGACAATTTTGTTTTGGTAAAATATCTTGGATTACTCTCCAAGGATTGAGTTTATTTCGTTCTTGTATCCGTCTGCTTTTGCTCCGAAAATAGCTTGAATTCCGTTCCCTACTTCTACAACGCCAGCAGCACCTAATGTTTTAAGTTCATCTTTTTGAACTTTAGCTTTATCTTTTACTTCTACTCTTAATCTAGTGATACAAGCATCAACACTTACTATGTTTTCAGCTCCACCTAAAGCAGCTAATACAGCAGGTGCTTTTTCAGCTATTTCACCTTTTCCAGAAGTGGCAGCAGGTTGTTCATTGGCATTTCCATTTTTAGCTTGGAAATCAGCCTTTGTGAATAACTTAGTTTCACCTTCATTTTCATCTCTACCTGGTGTCTTTAAGTTAAACTTAGTAATTAAGAAGTAGAATAAGAAGTAGTAAACTACTGCATAAGCTAAACCTACTAAGATAACGAATAACCAGTTAGTTTTAACACCAGCACCAGCAGGTAATAAACCAAATAAAGCAAAGTCAATTACACCACCAGAGAATGTCATACCAATGAATACTTTAAGCATTCCCATAATCATATAAGATAAACCAGCAAGCACACAGTGAACTGCATATAAAGCAGGTGCTACGAATAAGAATGTAAATTCTAATGGTTCAGTTATACCAGTTAAGAATGAAGTAACAGCAGCTGAAACTAATAATGAACCTACAATCTTCTTTTTGCTTGGAGCAGCAGCTCTATACATTGCAAATGCAGCAGCAGGTAAACCAAACATCATGAATGGGAATTTACCAGCCATGAAAGCAGTTGTACTGTTTACGATAGTACCCATAGTTGATGCAGAAGCTCCAACTAATGCTCCCATATTAGATAATTGTACAAAGTATGCAGTGTTAGCACCAGCAATTGTAGTAAATGTTCCAACAGAACCATTTAGAAGAACTTGACCTTCAACAAATGAACTATACCAGAATGGTGTATAGAATACGTGGTGTAATCCAAATGGAATTAAAGCTCTTTCAATTAATCCATAGAAGAATACTCCGATAGAACCAGATGTTCTAACTAAGTTAGCAATTACTCCAATACCGTCTTGTACTAAAGGCCAAGCAAAGGCAAGTACTGCTCCTACAAGTGCCATAACTAAAGATGTTATGATTGGAACAAATCTAGATCCAGAGAAGAACCCAAGTACTGGAGGCATTTGAATTGTATGGAATCTATTGTGTAATGCAGCTGTAACCAAACCAGTAATAATACCACCAAACACTGACATATTTAATGTGAATATTCCTAAGTTAGTTGTGATATAAGTACCATATTCTCTAACGTTATCAGGTGTTAATACTCCAAGTTGAGTAACACCTAAAGCAAGTAATGAAGAAATTGTTTGATTCATTACTAGGAATCCAAATACAGCAGCTAAAGCAGCAGTACCTTTATCTTTTTTTGCAAGACCTACAGCAACTCCAACTGCAAATAGTATTGGTAAGTTACCAAAAATAATATTTCCAATATCATTCATTACTGTTAATACAGCATTAACAGCAGGAATAGATATAAAAGTAAGTAATGGCTGATAAATAGCAGGAGCGTTTTCTAACCCTGCAATTCCTAATAATGCACCACCAACACCAAGTAATATACCTGCAATTGGAAGAGCAGCTATTGGAAGCATTACAGCCTTACCAATTCTTTGTAAAAATTGTAGCATAATATTAATCCTCCTAAACCTATTTTTAATTCTTAAGTTATAAGTTATATTTACATAGCGTAAAATTTCTCTGAAGCTGGCCAGCTTTCATAAAGAAAGTTAAACAAAAAAGGCTTAAATATCTATAAATTATATAATTCCACCAAGGTAAAGGAATTATTACAATTCACACATATTTAAGCCTTGCCTGCATAACCAGTAACACGCTAAAGTATTTAATTTACTTTTAAATAGTATCATAAAAATGTTTACATGTAAAGTTTTGTTTTTAAAATTATAGAAAAATTTTTATATTTTAAAAATTGTGACAATATTAGTTGTATATAATAATATGAAAAAGTAAAAAATAACAATTTAACTTATCCACAGAATGTGGATAAGTTAAATTGGATTATAAGTGTAAAGAAAAAAAGTTGACACAATATATTAGGTGTTGCAAAATAGATTAAACAATATAATGGGGTTTGGATAAAAAAGTAAATAATTTATACAGTAAAAAAATCCCAAAAATAGTTAATAACAAAGTTATCAACAAAATTAACATGCCTGTGGATAAATTCTGTGGATAACTGTGAAAAATGTGAATTATTTAAGTGAAAATGAGCTGAAACAAATATATACTGTGGATAACTTTTGAAATAGTATAAAAAAAGTTAAGATATGAATTATAAAATATAGAATAAAAGAAAAGAGGATAAAAAATGATATATGAGAAAAGAATAGTAAAAGCACAATTTATTAATAGGCCCAATAGATTTTATTCAAATGTTAAATTAGATGGAAAAGAAATAAAAGTTCATGTACCAAATACAGGAAGATGCAAGGAACTTTTAATACCGGGATGTACAGTATATTTAAGAGAAGAAAATAATCCAGCAAGGAAGACTTCCTATGATTTAATTGCCGTTGAAAAAGGTGATATATTGGTGAGTATTGATTCACATATTCCTAATAAGGTTGTGGAAGAGGCTCTTCAAAAAGGAAAAATAGAAAAGTTAAAGGGATATAAAAATATTTTAAGAGAAAAAATGTTTGAAAAAAGTAGATTTGATTTTAAATTGTCAAATGATGAAAGTGATGAATATTATTTAGAAATAAAAGGAGTGACTTTAGAAGAAGATGGATATGCTAGATTCCCTGATGCACCTACAGAAAGAGGAGCACGCCATTTAATGGAATTAATTGAAGCTAAAAGAAGAGGATATGGAGCAGGAGTATTATTTTTAATTCAGTTGGAGAATGTTTATAAGTTTTCACCGAATGATGAAAGAGATTCTAAATTTGGTGAAGCTTTGAGAGCTGCTAAGGCTGCTGGAGTAGATATATTTGCTTATAATTGTCTAGTTACAGAAGAAAGTATTGAAATTAATCAAGAAGTTGAAATAATACTATAGAAATTTATTTTCTTTATGATATAATTTTTACTTAATAATAAATGTAATAATATTTTTATAGTCAAGATTTTTTATAAGAATATATATAAATTTATAATAGGAGTATGCTTATGGAAATTAAAAGAAAGAAGAATGTACCAGAAATAAAAGGTATATTAAGAAGTAATGTTATTGAAGTACCATCATGTATTAGAGATTGCTCTGGAATAAAGATATTTGGTAAGAGATTAAAGTCATTTTTATTCACCACAGATGTAGCCTTGATAAGAAATACTAATGCTGATGCAATAATAGCAGTATATCCGTTTACTCCACAGCCTTTAATAACAGAAGCGTTAGTAATGGCTGCAGATGTACCTATATTTTGTGGAGTTGGAGGTGGAATTACTCAAGGTAAGAGAGTAGTTAATCTTGGATTAGATGCAGAGTTTAAAGGTGCAATGGGAGTTGTAGTTAATGCCCCAACAAGTAATGAAATAGTTGAAAACCTTAGAGAGACTATAGATATACCAATAATAGTTACAGTGGTGTCAAAAGATGAGGACATAAAGGCTAGAATTGAATCAGGAGCAACTATATTAAATGTTTCTGGTGGTAAGGATACGGCAGATATTGTAAGAAAGATTAAATCTGAATATCCAGCTTTTCCTGTATTAGCAACAGGTGGGCCTACAGAAGAAACAATAAGGGCAACCATAGAAGCAGGAGCAAATGCTATAACTTATACACCACCATACAATGGAGAAATAATGAGTGCACTTATGGATAGATATAGAGATAAATAAAAAATGAAAAATTGTGGATAGAACTCCATAGGAGTTTCAACATTAAATTTCATTCCTAACATCCTTATTTACAAAATATTGGTATAATGGTATCATTTATTAAAAGTTGTAAGATATTAATTTATATAAAAAAATAAATTAAGAATAAAATAAAGCTAAATTGAATAAAATATTACCTGGTAGAGGTGCTGTTTATAATAAGTAAGAAAAGGGAGCTTTTTTTGCATGGCATGGATTTTTTCTGAAAGGTATGATAGCCGAAGGAATAAGGGACGCAAAGACTTATTTCTGGGTATGCATAAAATATATGCATAACTGTCACAGTAGTGGAGCGCTACAGGGTTTAAATGAAATTATGAAATAAGTTTTAAAAGAAAATTTCATATATCATATATAATCTTAAAAAAGTGAACTACCATCATAGAATTTCTATGATGGTTTTTTTATAATTTATTAGAGGATATTAGGAGTTGAGGATATGAAGTTATTTGGAACAATGGAAATAAGGGAAAATGAACTATTTATAGGTGGAGTTAGCACTACAAATCTAGTAAAAAAATATAAATCACCGTTATATGTTATGGATGAGCAGCTATTAAGAGATATATGCAGAAATTATTATAAATGTTTTAAATGTAATGAAGATAATAGGGTAGCCTTTGCAGGAAAAGCATTCTTAACCTTAGAAATGTGTAGGCTTATTCATGAAGAGGGGCTTAATTTGGATGTAGTTTCAGGCGGAGAACTATATACAGCTTATATGGCAGGTTTTCCAATGGAAAAGGTATATTTTCATGGAAATAATAAAACATTAGATGAAATTAAGTTAGGAGTAGAAAAAAGAGTTGGTAGATTTATTGTTGATAATCTAGAAGAAATGGAAATGATAAATGAAATAGCAGCAAAGTATGGAGTGATACAAGATATTTATTTAAGGCTTACGCCAGGGATTGAAGCTCATACTCACCAGTATATACAGACAGGTCAAATAGATTCAAAATTTGGATTTGCTCCTGTGGGAAATACTATAATGGAAGCGGTAAAACATGCTTTATCTTTAGATAATTTAAGATTAACAGGACTTCATTGTCATATAGGTTCACAAATATTTGAGATAAAGCCATATGAAGATGCAGCTGAAATTATGTTAAATTATATTGATGAAATTAAAAGAGAAACAGGTCATGAAATTAGAGAGTTAGATTTAGGTGGTGGCTTTGGTGTATATTATACAGAAACTGATAAACCAAGAAGTATAGAAGAATATTGTAGTGCTATCTTGAATAAGGTTAATGAAATTTGTGAAAGATTAGGATTAGTTAAGCCAATACTTACCATTGAACCAGGTAGATCTATTGTGGGGAATGCAGGTACCACTTTATACACCATTGGAGCTATAAAAGAAATAAAAAATGTAAGGAAATATGTTTCTGTAGATGGTGGAATGACTGATAATATAAGACCAGCTTTATATGAAGCAAAATATGATATGTCTATAGTTGATAAATTAAATGAGCCAGCTGATGAAAAAGTAACTATAGCAGGCAAATGCTGTGAATCAGGTGATATATTAATGAAGGATATATACATTCAAAAACCTGAAAGAGGAGATATATTAGCTGTCTTTACCACGGGTGCATATGGCTTCTCAATGTTTAGTAATTATAACAAAAATGTAAGACCGGCAGTGGTATTTGTTGGTGATGGTAAGGAGAAAGTAGTATCTAAAAGACAAGACTATAAAGATTTACTAGGGTTAGAAATATAGAATAATGGTAAAAATTAAGGTGAGATGAATTATCATAAATTCTTCTCGCCTTTTAATATATAAATTTTTAATGAATGTTTTATATATTGTAATAAAATTGACATATTGCTGTAGTATAATGTAATGGTAAAATTAGATTAAATAATAGAAATATGATATACTTATGTTTCAAGTAGATTGAGAGGGAGGAAGTTCTGGCAAAATTTTGCTAAAAACATTAAGTTATGAAGGAAAGTCATTTTATAGTCGATAGAATAGAAGGTAGGTCGTTAGTATTACAAAATCGTAATGCAGAAATAATAATAATAGATAAGACAAATGTTGAGGATGAGGTAAGTGAAGGAGATATATTAGTTAAAATTAGTAAGAACAGATATATTGTAAATAGAGAAGAGACCGATAAGAGAAAGACTAAAATTGATAATTTGATGAAAGGCATGTGGGAAGATTGAAGGAAAGTAATAAAGAAGTTAAAAATCAAAAGACAGGATTCTTTTACGAATGGGTAGTACCAATTGTAATTGCGATTATATTGGCTTTTTTAATAAATAAATTTGTTATTTATAAGGTAAAGATACCTTCAGAATCAATGGTTCCAACATTGAATGTTAATGATAGGCTATTTGTTACAAGAGTATATAATCCAGAAAAGCTTAAGAGAGGCGACATTATTGTATTTAGTTATGATCAAGAAGGCGAAGAAATCAAGATGATAAAGAGGCTTATAGGATTACCAGGAGATGTTGTGCAAATAGTAAATGGAGTAGTATCTGTTAATGGAGAGGTACTTGAAGAAGACTATATTGGAGCTGAAGATACTTTTAATGGTACATATACCGTGCCAGAAGGGAAATACTTCTTCTTAGGAGATAATAGGAAATGGTCTAAAGATTCAAGATATTGGCCTGTAACACCTTTTGTTGATGCAAATGATATAGAAGGAAAAGCAGTAATAAAAGTTTATCCATTTAGTGATTTTGGATTAATTGAATAAGGATATAGACAGATAGGAGATGATTTAAATGGAAGAAAACAAAAATAATCTTAATGGACCACAAAAAAAGAATAATAATAAAAAATATTTAATTATATACGTAATTGTGGCATTTATGTTTATATACTCTTTTAACTATGCAAAGAATATGTTGACAACACAAGAAATATCATATAATAAGTTTATGCAACTTGTAGAAAATGGTGAAATTTCAGAAGTTAGAACTAAAGGTGATTCACTTGTAATAACACCTAAAGAAGGAAGCTCAGAAAGTGGAAAAATGCTTTATACAGGTGAAGTTAATGACCCTTCTTTAGTTGAAACATTAAAAAATAATAATGTTCAATATTATGGAAGAATAACAGAACAACAATCAATGATAATGGAGCTATTACTTTATTATATAGGACCAATATTGTTAACATTCTTACTATTTAAATTATTATTTAAAAAAATGGGTGGAAAATTCGGTGCTGGCCCAATAAACATGGGAAAAAGCAATGCAAAGATGTATGTTGAAACAGATGTAAAAGTTACTTTTGATGATGTTGCAGGGCAAGATGAAGCAAAAGAAAGTTTAACAGAAATAATAGATTTCTTAAATAATCCAGAAAAATATGCAAGCATAGGTGCTAAATTACCTAAAGGTGCATTATTAGTTGGGCCTCCAGGTACAGGTAAAACTCTTATAGCTAAAGCTGTTGCTGGAGAAGCAAAGGTGCCATTCTTCTCAATGTCAGGTTCAAATTTTGTTGAAATGTTTGTAGGTATGGGTGCTGCTAAGGTTAGAGATTTATTTAAAGAAGCAGAAAAGAATGCTCCATGTATTATTTTCATAGATGAAATAGACTCAATAGGTAAAAGTAGAGATAACCAAATGCAATCTAACGATGAAAGAGAGCAGACTTTAAATCAGTTATTAACTGAAATGGATGGATTTGATGCAACAAAAGGAATAGTAATCCTAGGAGCAACAAATAGACCTGAAATACTAGATAAGGCATTACTTAGACCAGGTCGATTTGATAGAAGAGTTATTGTAGATAGACCTGACCTTATTGGTAGAAAAGCTATTTTAAAAGTTCATAGTAAGGATGTTAAATTAGCTGATGATGTTGATTTAGATTCAATTGCTAAAGGTACACCAGGTGCAGTAGGGGCAGATCTTGCTAATATGATAAATGAAGCAGCCATTAGAGCAGTTAAACATGGTAGAGATGAAGTAGTTCAAGAGGACTTAGAAGAAGCTGTGGAAGTAATTATAGCTGGTAAAGAAAAGAAAGATAGAATCCTTTCTAAACAAGAAAGAAAAATTGTTGCATTCCATGAAGTTGGTCATGCTCTTGTAGCAGGATTATTAGAAGGTACTGATCCAGTGCATAAGATTACGATAGTTCCAAGAACTATGGGAGCTTTAGGATATACAATGCAACTACCAGAAGAAGAAAAATATCTTGTTTCTAAAGAAGAAATGTTAAATCAAATTACTGTAATGCTTGGTGGAAGAGCTGCAGAAGAAGTTGTTTTTAACATGGTATCTACAGGAGCTTCAAATGATATTGAAAGAGCGACTCAATCAGCAAGAAGTATGGTAACTGTATATGGTATGACAGAAAGATTTGATATGATGGCTTTAGAATCTATTCAAAATAGATATTTAGATGGTAGAGCAGTAAGAAACTGTAGTGAAGCAACTTCAACTTTAGTTGATGAAGAAATCTTAAAGATAATAAGACAATGTCATAATAAGGCTATTGAATTATTAACTGAAAATAGAGATCTTTTAGATGAAATATCAGAATATCTTTTAGAAAAAGAAACTATTTTTGGTACAGATTTTGAAAAATTTATTTATAAAAAGTATCCTGAACTTAAGAAGATTAAAGAAAAGGAAAAAGAAGAAAATAAATTAGATTTAGAAAAAGAAGAAAATGAAGTAGCTAGTACAATTGATATGATAATTGAATAGCATATATATTTAAGGAGTTAGGATAAGTATATCTTAACTCCTTAAGTTACTATTGTAAGGAGGTATTACTTTGGATAAATATCAATTTCTAAAGGAAGAAGAAAGATTAGATTATACTTTACAAACGTTAAATGAGGAAGTTTTAAACTACATAGAAAAAAGAAAAGAGATAGCTAATTACATATTAGATTATAGAAAAAACTTTATAGAGGAACATAAAGATGATGAAGATGCTTTGATGGAGTATTTTGATCATGAAAGATATGTTAAGGAAGAATATTATAAGCAAATTGATAAAAAGCTAATGGAGCTTACTAAGCTTAAGGAAACTCCATACTTTGGAAAGGTAATTTTCAGTGATGAAGATGATTGTCAAGAAGAAATATATGTAGGAAGATATGGGCTTACTAAAGACGCTACTTTTGAAAGTATAATAATAGATTGGAGAGCTCCAATAGCTTCATTATTTTATAAAGGGTCATTAGGGCCAGCCACATATAAGACACCAGATGGAGAACTATCAGCTGACATATTAGCTAGAAGACAGTTTGTTATTAAAAAGGGGTCTCTACAGGGATATTTTGATTCAGAAGTTGATGTTAAAGATGAAATTCTTCAAATGATTCTTTCTTCTAACTCAGGAGAAAAGTTAAAAGATATAGTAATGACAATCCAACAAGAACAAGATGATATCATTAGAGAAGAGAGAATGAAGGTTGTAGTGGTAAATGGAGTTGCTGGTTCAGGAAAAACTACCATAGCCCTTCATAGAGTTGCGTATCTTCTATATAACTACAGACAACAATTAGGTAATAAGGTATTAGTTTTAGGTCCTAATGATATATTTGTTGATTATATTAGTGAAATACTTCCTACTTTAGGTGAAAGTGATGTGACTGAAGAGACTTTTGCTGGTTTTGCCATGAAAGAAATAGGCTTAACTGAAAATGTCCTTGATTTTACAGCTTATTTAGAAGAAGTATTAAAAGGAAATGAAGAAGTAGTAAAAGAAATCAGGTATAAATCAAGTGAAGAATTCATTAAGTTCCTTGATAAAAAATGTATGGAGTTTGAAAATGAATACTTTAACCTACAAGCACTTAATGCCTTTGATGAAGAAATAGTATCATTAAATGAAGTAGAAGAATTATTTGAAAAACACTATAAATATATGCCTTTATTTAGAAGAAGTCAAAAAGTTAAGAGAGTTCTTATATCAAAATTAAAAGATAAGAGAGATGAAAAGGTAAGAGAAATAAATGCTGAATTTAAAGCTAAGCTTGAAGTAATGTCAGATGATGAAAAGAATATTGAGCAAAACAATTTAGAATTTAAAAGACGTAATGACATCAGAGATGTTGTAAGAGAAGTGATGAATGTAAAAGCAGATCTAGAGAATTGGATAGATAATGAAAGTATAGTTGATATTTATAAGAAGTTTATGAACATAGATATGTTATCATACTTAGATCTTCCAGCAATACTATACTTAATGATTAAGCTTGATGGAAAGAAATCTAAGGCAGAAATCAGACATATAGTTATTGATGAAGCTCAAGATTATAGCATGCTTCAATTCTTAGTGCTGCAAGGATTAACTGGTTGTAGAAGCTATACTATTGTAGGTGATGTTAACCAAAGACTTGTAAAGATTGATGAAGTACCTGCCATGTTAAGATTAGAAGATATTTATGGAAAATTTGTTAAGAGATTTGATTTAAATAAGAGTTACAGGTCAACACAACAAATTATGGAATATGCAAGTAAATTATTAGATGAAAATGCTATAGTTCCATTTGTAAGAAAAGGTAAATATGATGTGGAAGAAATTGAAATTAATGATAAAGAAGATTTAATTGATACTATTCTAGAAACCTTAGAAGAATATGATGATGAAAACTATGAAAATATAGCTGTTATAACAAAAGATAAAAATGAACTTCAAATAATAGCACCAGAACTTAAAAAGTTCACTAAAATAATGGCTTTTGATAAAGCAGATATAATTTATAGAGGGGGAAAAGTTATAGTACCTTCTTATTATGCTAAAGGTCTTGAGTTTGATGGAGTTGTAGTTGTAAATTTTGATGATAATACTGATGATTTAGTAAAATATATTATGGTAACTAGAGCTTTACATCAACTTAAAATTATAAATTATAGGGAAAAATAATTTATACTTAATATAGTTTTATGTATTATAAAAGCAGTATAAATTAAAAAAATATTGATGAAATATAACATAAAAGTACGAAAAATTTATAATTATGCAGAAAATATACTTTACATTTAAGAAAAAAAACTGTATATTATTAAGAGACAATTATAATATGAAGTGGATAGAGGTTGCGATATTTAAGAGTAGATTTACGGAGGTAAGCACAAAGATGTAAATTGAAAGGAAATTTTGCCGAAACATATAGTTGATGCTTTGAAACTGTAGTGTTGGGGTTATGTAAAATATACATAAAACTGTCACAAATTAATTTGTGAAGAGCTATTACTTAACGATTATATTATTGATAATAATACTTTTATTATAATATTTGGTATTTTAGTGATTATATAGTCTTGAGTGAGAAGCTCAAGGCTTTTTTATTATTTTAAAATTAAATGTGAATAGCTATTACTTATTAGTTAAAATTTTTTAAAAAATTATTTTCTTCAAACTATTGTGACAAAATATTATAAATAGGGGGATTTTAAAATAATGCAAAATGTATCAGGTAAAGAAAGACAAGGTTTCTGGAAAAGATTTAATGGTGGAATAAAAGTTCCACATACATTAGTTATTATTTTTTCAATAATAATTTTAATGGCAATAGCAACATATATAGTGCCAGGTGGTACATATGAAAGAGTAGCTACTGAAGTTAATGGACAAATTAGAACTGTAGTTTTAAATGGTTCATTTCAGTATGTTGAAAATGAAGCACAAGGGTTGTTCCAAGTGATGCAAGCACCAGTAGAAGGAATTCAACAATCAGCAGAAATTATAGCATTCTTATTTATAGTTGGGGGTGCATTTAGTTTAATAACTAGAACAAAGGCAATAGACTCAGCTATAGCTAAGGTTGTTAATATTTTTAAGGGAAATGAGTTATTAATAATTCCTATTATATTTACTTTATTTTCTCTTGGAGGAGCAACATTTGGTATGACTGAAGAAGCTATACCATTTATAACAATATTACTTCCGTTAATGCTTGCTTTAGGGTTTGATAGTATATTATCAGTGGGAATAAGTTATTTAGGGTGTATTGTAGGGTTTGCAACAGCTATGCTTAATCCATTTACAGTAGGAATAGCGCAATCTATAGCTGAAATACCTTTATTCTCTGGAGTAGTATATCGTACTATTACATGGGTTATAACTACAACAGTAGCAGTTATATTCTTAATGGTTTATGCAAAAAAAATTAAGAAGAATCCTGAGCTTAGCCCAGTGTATAAATTAGATCAAGAAAAACGTGAAAAATTAAAAGAAAATAAAAATGAAGAAATTAAATTTACATTTGCACATAAAATAATAATTGCTTCAATTGGTGTTTGTTTAGCAGTTATCATATGGGGAGTATTAAAAGAAGGATTTTGGATTCCAGAAATAGCTGCAGTATTCTTAATAACTGGAATATTTGCAGGAATAGTTGGTGGATTAAAAGCTGATGAAATGGCAGAAGCATTTATAGATGGAGCCAAAGATATGATTGGAGCTGCAATGGTAATAGGGTTTGCAAGAGCTATAGTAATAATAGCAGAAAATTCTCAAATCATAGATACAATATTATTTGGTTTATCATCATTTATAGGTAAATTACCATCATTACTAGCTGCATGTGTAATGTTACCAGTTCAAATGTTTATAAACTTCTTTGTTATTTCAGGGTCAGGACAAGCAGCATTAACTATGCCAATATTAGCACCATTAGGTGATTTACTTGAAATATCAAGACAAACAACAGTATTAATATTCCAATTAGGAGATGGTTTCTCAAATGCTATTTTCCCAACATCAGGAGTATTAATGGCATGTTTAGGAATGGCTGGAGTACCATATTCTAAATGGTTTAAGTGGATAATGCCATTACAAATTATATTATTTGCACTAGCTATAATATTTATAACTTGTGCTATGTTGATGGGTTGGGCTTAAGAAGTTAAAAGTTAACGGTTAAGAGTGAAGGGGTAGGAGTTAAGGAATAAATTCAGTAACTTTTATCTTTTCACTTTTAGCTTTTACTTAAATAAATTATTTTACAATTAATTTAAATATGGGAGGAAAGAAGAAATGAAGACTATAATATATAACGAAGGTCAATTAATTAAAGAAAGATTAGCTAAAATTAGTGATTATATATACAATAATCCGGAATTAGGAAATGAAGAATATAAGGCAGTTGAAGCATTAACTACATTTTTAAAAGAACATAATTTTCAAGTAGAGTGTCCAATAGCAGATATGGATACAGCATTTAAAGCAACTTTTGATAGTGGAAAACATGGAATGACTATAGGATATTTATGTGAATATGATGCATTACCTAAAATAGGACATGGATGTGGACATAATATGATAGGTGTTATGTCATCAGGTGCAGCAGTAGCTTTAAGTAAAGTTTTAGATGAAATTGGTGGAAAGATTATAGTATACGGAACTCCAGCAGAAGAAACTAATGGGGGAAAAGTTATTTTAGCAGAAGCTGGTGTATTTGATGAATTAGATGCAGCAATGATAGTTCATCCAGATGGAGAAACTAGAGCAAGTGGATCAAGCAGTGCTTTATATCCAATAAGATTTATATATAAAGGTAAAACAGCTCATGCAGCATCTTGTCCAGAGAAAGGAATCAATGCATTAAATAGCGTTATTCAATTATTTAATGGAATAGATGCACTTCGTCAACATGTAACACCAGATGTTAAAATGCATGGAATAATAACAAAAGGTGGAGTTGCAGCTAATATAGTTCCAGATGAAGCAGTTGCTGATTTTTATTTTAGAGCTTCTACTAAGGAAAGAGTAACTGAAGTTATAGAAAAAGTTAAGAAGATTGCAGAAGGTGCAGCTTTAATGACTGGGGCAACTCTTGAAATGGAAAGATATGAATTACCTTATGATGATTTAAAGACTAATGAAAAATTATCAGAGATGTTTAATGAGAACTTAAGAGCATTAGGTATTACAGATATAAATCCAGGTAAAGCTACAGGTGGCTCAAGTGATATAGGAAATGTAAGTCATGTTGCACCAACTATACACCCATATATAGGAATAACAGATTGTCCTATGATAGGTCATAGTGTTGAAATGGCAAAGGCTACTACAACAAAAAAAGCACATGATAGATTATTAATAGCTGCTTTAGCAATGGCATATACAGGTTATGATGTAATAGTTAGAAATGAAAGCTTAAGAAAATAAAATAATTGGTGGAAAATAAATTAACCGTGGTTTTCTTTTTAAATAAACCACGGTTAATTTAATTTCTTATCCAAAGTTCTAAAGTGAAAATATTATTTTCTATATTAGTATTAACTAAGCAGTTTTCATATTTATCGACGATTTTTTTTGCATTATATAAACCTAAACCACGATTTTCACCTTTAGTAGAAAAACCTTTTTCATTTATTTTAAATAGAGGAATATTATCTCTACAGCTATTTTGAATTACAATAACTGTACTAAGTCCTCTTAAAATAAAGGCTATGCTTAGCTTTTTTTCCTTAGTAAATTCGCACTCTTCAATGGCATTATCAATATATATTCCAAGTAATCTACTTAAATCTACAGTATTAATATTAAAGTGAAGAATTGGTTCCATAACCTCAATATCAATATTTATATTTTGACTTTCAGCTTTTGCAATATTAGCAAGAACCAAGGATTTAATAGGAATGTTTTTAAGATTTTTTAGTTTAACCTTATAGTCCTTAGTATCAACAAGTAGTCCTGTCTCAAGAATATTTTCTTTATAATATTTTTCTAGAGAATCAATATCTTTATTTTCTATATAATGATTTAGTGTTAATAAAATATTTTTATAATCATGTTTAAAAGTACGTAAGTTATTATAAAGATTTTCTACATTAGTTGTATATTCCTGCAATCTTTCCATATCCATTTTATTATTAAATAGTTCTGTTTGTTTAATTAAATACTGATTATAAAAATAGCTCATTAGTATATTGCAAGTTAAATATGAAACAAACAAAATAAAGTTTATTGCATATATTCTTATGTCATTTATATTTAAGATATTATAAGTTATAAATGTTATAGCAATGGAAAATAAAGAAAATAATATAGTTAATATTAAAAACATCTGTTTATTAAATTTAAAGTTTTTATAATTTAAAATATAATTAAAGCAATTTATATTTAATAATTTACTTAATATAATGGATAAAATCATTGCTAAAATACTAGATAAAATAATATAACTAATAAATAATGTACTATTCAATGATGTATTTATGAATGCTTTTAAAAATAAGTTCACTATAGCATCAGATATAAAATAATTTATCAAAACTAAGATTGAAGTTAATATTGCAAGAACCTTGCTAATTTTATTAAAGTATATATCAAGTTTGATTAAAATAAATAATAATAACAATATAGATATTCCACCACTAACTCTAAATAAAGCTAATGATATGATTAGTGAAAAAAATAAATAAGTAAAAAATGTTTTAGTATTGTAATGTATCTTTCTAAATATCATATATGAAATTAAAAGTATAATACTAAAGAAGAAAAACAATGCTTGTCTAATTAATTCACTCATAACATCGCTATTCATATAACCCCTTAATTAACCTAAATGAAGCTAAACATTCAGCACCATTATCCATATAGACTATTCTATTAATTTTATTAATTTCTTTAATTCTATTTTTATTTACTATATAAGCTCTATGGCATCTATAAAATCTATCATCAAGATTTTTAGAAATCTCCTTTAAGGTAGTAAATATTTCAGTTTTTCTATTAGACTCATGAATAATTATTTTATGAGAATTAGTAGATGTTTCAATAAATACAATATCCTTTAACAGTATTTTTATAATTCTATCATCTAAAGTAAGAGTTAAAGTTTTAACATCTGATTTTTCCTTATTAATATGTTTATGTATATGAGATAAACATTCATTAATACGAAAGTCTATTTCATTAACATTATCTTTCAATATAAAGTCCATTGCTTCTACTCGATATTTAAAAGTAAGATAAGTAAGTTCAGAATGGGTTGTTATAAATATTATGTATCCTAAAGAGTCAATATCTCTAATCTTTTCTGCAAGCTTAAATCCATTAATTTTATTATTAAGATCAACATCTAAAAAGTATATATCACCACTTCCTATATTTTTCAATACATCTTCAGGATTAGCAGTAGATAGTTTAATTCTAAATGAATAATCATTTTTAGCAATGGAATTTTTAATAAATTTTTCAATGGTAGAACGTTGAATATTATCATCTTCACAAATTACTATATTTAACATAATTTACCTCCTTGTTAAGAATTATATCATTTTATTTAAAAAAATGGAATAAATTAAAAATACAAATAGTGAGTATTTGTTTAAATTTAGTTCCCAAACGTAAAAAATAACACGAGAAACATAATAAAAGCATAGATGGGGAAATAAATGGTAATAATATGCGAAAAAGATTTATACTAAGTTTGTAAGTTTATTACAGAAATAAAAAAGTAAAAATTATGAGGAATAAAAAATGAAATTAAACAATGATGTAAAGGAATTAAATGTGAATGAGGTAGAAGTAAAAGAAATTTTACTAGAAGAGGTTACAACATTAGAAGAGACAGTTACACCAGGAATTGGTATAGTTTGTGGAAGTGGATGCTGGGGAATAGTTTGCTGGTAATTTGAATCAATAAAAATTCTTTTGTATATCATTAGCAAAGATTAGTGATATACAAAAGAAAAATATTTTAGAGGGGGAAGTATGAGAATTCATTTTATAGAGGACGATAATAAAAAAGTAATGTTTTTTCCTGATTCCTTAAGATTTTATAAGATTAATGATATAAGTAAAGAAATAGTAGAAAGCATCATAGAAGGTAAAAGTGAAAGCGAAATAGTAGAAAAATTTAATTTTTTGGTGGGGAACCAACGTTTAATTTAGATGTAATAGAGTTTGTGTGTAAATATTTTAAAGAAAAATTTGAAAAGAAAGAAATTGATTATATACCAACTTACGGAACTGTCACAAATGGAACAAATGTCAGTGATAGATTTATTAAGTTAATTAATGATAATAAAATACAAGTTACAGTAAGTTTTGATGGGCCCGAGCAAGTAAATGATAAGATGAGAATATTTAAAAGCGGTAAGGGAACTACAAGTACTATATTAAATAATATTAAAAAGCTTCAATCCAAAACAAATGAGCCACAAGGAATTGAAGTTACTTATAATAGTGCACATGTTCAGGAAAATTTATCAGTTAAAGATGTAGTTAAATATATTAAAGATGATATAAAGGTGGACAATATTCATCTTGTACCTGTTAGTGGAGATGAAGATAGTAATTTTACGTTGAAAAATACAGATGCATTCAAAGAGTCTGTTAAAGATATATTTGAAGAAAAAGTAAATAACAATAAGGATTATACATACTCATTAATAACAAGAGTAATACAAGCTTTAAATTTAAGAAAGACAAATAAATATATATGTGAAGCCGGAATATCAAATTATTCAGTTTCAGTATTAGGAGATATATATCCTTGTTTTATGTTAACAGATATTGAAAATTTTAAAATTGGAAATGTATATGATTCAGAGGTTTTTGATGGAGTACAGTATAAAAATATTATAAATAAGTTAGAGTCATTTAGTAAATTTAAAGACTCTAAGTGTGAAAATTGCTTTAATAATAAAATATGTACAGGTTGCATAGGATCAAATTATTTTAAAACAGGAAATATACATGATACAAAAGAAGAGGATTGCATTATGTATAGAAGTATTACAGAAAAAGTAATATTAGAATTGGCTTCAGCTAATTAAAGGGAGATGGTAGTATGAGTTATAAGCCAATTGCATTAAATAATATTAGTTGTTCTTTATTATATCATTATGATGATAAAGATGATGTGTATTCTATAGGAAATATTGAAAAAGACAAATATATAGAAGTAAAAGAGAGTAATAAGGATGCAATTCTTTATACAATAAAGCAGTTTAATGGAAAAAATACAATAGATGAAGTAGAGCAATTAGTTAGAGAAAAGATAAAATGTAAAATAAATGTTCAAGAATTAGTCAAAATACTTGAAAAAGCAGCATTATTAGAAGAAATAGATGAAAAAAAGTTGAAAGAGGAGAATTTGACATACTTTCTTTAAACTTAGTAAAGTATGAATTATTGAGATATGAAAATATATTTAAGAGGCTAAAAGTATTAGTTAATCCATTTAAAGTTATAGTTATAATACTGTCAGTAATAGCATTATTGTATGGAAATATTTTATCACATATAAAAAACTTAAATATATTTGAGCTTAGTAATAATCATATTTTTATTTTTGTTGCAACGCTTATAATTATGGGAATAAGCATGTTTATACATGAAATATCACATGGGGTAGTAGCTTATAAATATGGTCTTATACCAAAGCAGTTAGTAATATCATTATATTTATGTATAACTCCAATTGTATATTTAAAAATACCTGGAATATATACTGTAAATCCTAAAACAAGGATAAGAATATGGTCAGCGGGAATAGTTTCAAATCTATTTTTAGCAAGTTTAAGTATTATAATATACAATATTATGGGGCAATTTGGGGCTTCAGAAATAATAAGTAAATTATTTTTACTAAGTTTTTATGTAAATTTTGTATTAATAATATCAAATTTATTTCCTTTACTACCTTTAGATGGATATTTTATATTATCAACTTTAATGAAAAAGCCTAATTTAAGAAAACAATCTTTTGTAGATTTTAAAAATATGGTATTGGGAAAAAAAGTAAAGTTTAAAGCAGTATATTTCATTTATTTCCTCTTATCAATAGGAATTATGGTATATATATTTGGAAGTCAGGTTTTTAACGCATATACTATATTTATAACAAATTTAAAGATATCTGATAATTTTATAGAATCTTTATGGGCCATAAAGTTTTATATTATTATAATTTTGTTATTTGTAGTAAGTAAAATAAAGAGGTTTATAAGCATAGGATAGAATAGAGATTGAAAATGAGCAGTTATGAGAGTAATGCTCATTTTTTTTAGAAATAATAATTAAAAAATATATAAATAATCGTAAAAATTTAACGTTTAGGCAGGTATAGTTGTAATTGAAGTAAATAAATGTTTTAGTATTAAAATTACGTTTAAAATTTAGATATAGAAAAGAAAAGAGGAATTTGGATATGAGGAATATAATTGAAACTAGGGATTTAACTAAAGTATTTAAGGATACTAAAGTTGTAAATAAAGTTAATATATCAGTAAAAGAAGGAGATATTTATGGATTCTTAGGAGCAAATGGAGCTGGAAAGAGTACAACAATAAAAATGATCTTAGGATTAGTTAAACCAACTGAAGGGACAGCTTTAATAAATAAATATGATATAGTATCACAAAGAAAAAATGCAATAGAATTTGTAGGGGCTATGGTTGAGGCACCAAGCTTTTATGGATATTTATCAGGATATAAAAATTTAAAGCTTTATGCAAATCTTTATCAAAAAGATGATAATAGAATAAATGAAATTTTAGAGTTAGTAGGATTAAGCAATGCTAAAAATAAGAAGGTATCAAATTATTCTCTAGGAATGAAACAACGTTTAGCTATTGCAAGGGCATTTTTAAATAATCCTAAAATAGTAATTTTAGATGAACCAACAAATGGATTAGATCCACAAGGTGTAATAGAAATAAGAAACATTATAAGGTATCTTGCAAAGACAGAGAATGTAACCTTTATAGTTTGCTCTCACATTTTAAGTGAGGTTCAAAATTTATGTAATAGAATATCAATAATAAATAATGGTGAAATATTGGTAGAGGGTAATACAGAAGATCTTATTAAAAAAAGTAACTGTAAATGCTTAGAAGAATATTATCTTCGAGTACTAGGTTTGGAGGATAAATATGCTTAATGTTTTTAAAAATGAGATATATAAAAGTTTAACTAAAGGAAAAATATTAGCTTATTTAATTTTTCTAACATTAATAATATCTGTTATAGGAGTAATTATAAAAATTAATATATTAGATTTAACAATTGAAGATGGATTAATACAGTTTTTAAAATACAATTTGACATTTATACTTATGAAAATACTAACACCTATACTTTTAATTATAGTAACTGCTTCTGTAATAGCGGATGATTATTCAAGTGGAGTAATGAAGTTTTTCTTAATATCAAAAATAGATAAGAAAGATGTGATTTTAGGAAAAATATTATACTTAATCATTATAACATTAATTAATACATTAGTTATGTTCATTATATTTTCAATAGTGGGAGGAATTTTGGCTGGTGACTTCAGTAATATATTTTTAGGTGAGTATATTAAAGTAATGAATGCCTATATAATAACAGCCTTTGGTATGTTACCTATTGTACTAGTAACATCAGTAATATCATTAATGGTAGATAATTTTAATCAAACTATTGGAATATCCATATCAGTATTAATAGTATCACTTATGATAGATTCAATTAATTCAAAAATATTAGGAATAACACCTACATCACTTATAAGTTATGGGTATAAATTATTAGGAGATATAAGTAATAAGATGATGATAATAGCTGTTGTTTTAAGTTGTTCCTATATATTACTTTTAGTTTTAAGTAGTATAAAAATATTTAAGAAAAAAGATATGGTGTTATAAAGGAGGATACAATAAATTGATTAAGATGTTAAATGTTTTAAAAAATGAAACAATTAAATTTATAAATGAAAAAAAATTGTATATAATGTTAGGGGTGATTTTTGTACTTGTTATTTTAGGAGTAATAGCATATAAGGATATGATAAACAATGTAATGACAGGGGATGCCAGGATAGAAACATATTCACAAGAATTTATAACAATACTTCAAAATTTTAATGGAGTAACATTTTCAAAAATGTTTCTATTAGATTTTATATATAAACCGTACTTTTCCATATATCTAATATTTATTTCAATAATAGCTGTAAATGTATTTTCAAATGATTATAAAAGTGGAAATCTAGAATTTGCATTATTAACAAACACAACAGTGACACAACTATATTTAGGGAAAGTATTATTTATGATGTTAGTTTCTACAATAATAGTAAGTATAAACTTTATATTATCACTAATATTAGGACAAATTGCATTTGGAGGATCAATACCAGTAGCTGAATTACTAGAAGTTTTAGTATTATATTTTATATCTGTCATTCCAGCAGTGGCATTTTCATTAATAATAAGCTTAATTTCTCTAACAAAACTATCACCAAATGTTATTATTGGAGCATCTATTGGAGTAATAATATTATTTGGAATCATAGATACATTAACAAAGTTTAAATATATATCACCAATAGGAATCCTATCATTTTTTGAACAAGGTATTCCATCATTTAACATTTCGATGATAATTAGTCTAGGTATGGCAGTAATATATATACTTTTATTATCAATAGGTCTAGTGAAGGTAATAAATAAGGTAGATTACTAACTTTTAGATAGATGTGAAAAATTAAAATATTCATACTTAAATAAATGATGAATTAAGAAACTCTCTAGGAAGTTCCTTAATTCATCACTCATCATTCATAATTCATCATTAATTATTTATACTAATTTATTAGTATAAATAATTAAAAAGGTTTTCTATTTTCCTTAAAAGTGAACACTCTTCTGCTGTATAGCGGCAGTCATTACATATTCCTAAAAACATAAACCAAGAAGCTGGTGTTATGTTTTTATCCTTTGATTCATAAGCATATTTGCTTTTCATAAACAAGCTTCCCTTCATTAACTTTAATTTACTTTCTTATATAATAATATATTAAGGGTAGATGTAAATGATTACAAATATTTTACTATACGTAATATTTTTCTAATTTTTTAATTACACTGTCATAAATGTTATCAACAATTGAAAAATCCATTGCTGATATATAGTAAGTTTCCAGTTCATCATGAAGAGTATGTGCCTTATCAATAAGTTTTACAGATTTAGCTATCAAGTTATAAAATAGTTTGGAGTTATATTCTATTTCAGATAATTTATCGCCAGTTATGGTATATTTAGAGTAATCTGATAAGTTATAATCTATTTGTGAAAAGTTACATTTACTTATTTCATTATTGGTTAATATGCAGGTATTTAGCTCTGGAATAAGTAAGTGTTCGATTCTTTCAGGAATGAAAGGGTCATGCATATATTCAATATAATATCCTTTCTTTTGACCACAAGAACCGATATATTTTAATATTTCAGTTTTCCCATATCCTGGTCCTCCCATTAAGACATACTTAGTTTTATAATCTTCCACTATGTTTTCTGTATAAGTAGTTATACCACTAGGAGTTATGGCTGTTGAAAATAGATGTCTTTCATCTCCATATCCGCTTTTATCTCGTTTAAAAATATTATTTTTTAAGTTTTGTATAAAATTAGATATTTTTGTTGAATCAAGAGATTCATAATTGATGTTGCTCCAATCATCATGTATATATTTTGCAGAACCTAGAAATCTATAAGCTCTCTTGAAGTTTTTGCTTATTTCTCTATTGAGAGCAATAATTTCTTTTTTATGAGGTGTTAATTTATCTATATCTAATGCATCACCTAAATTAATTATTTCATCTACTGCGCCAGGAGTTATGGGATCCACAATATGGGGAGAGGTACCATCTAATATTGCTACATTTAGTTCTTTTACAACTATTCCATCCAATGAATTAGAGTCAGATGAACAATGGTGATATTCTATATTGTAGCCTTTATCAAAAAAATATTTTCCTACTTTCTTCATAAGTGATGATTTTCCAGTGCCAGGTCCTCCTTTTAAGCAAAGAATGCGATTGGCATTATCTTGAGTAAGTATATACCTATAAAATGAATAAAACCCTTTTGAGGTGTTTGAACCTGGGAATAAATTTATTTCTTTAGGTTTGGACATTATATCACTCCTATAAAAATGTTAATGTTATACATTATAGTGTATTCAAAAATATATAAAAAAGTAACAATTGGAAAATTATTATGAAAATATAAAAAAACTATTGCATAAATATTAATACTTGGTGTATAATTATGCGTGTGAAAAAGATAAATATGCATAAGTTTATGGGGGTATTTAATATGAAAAAAGGTATAATTAAAAATGTTATTATAACAGGTTTAATTTCAATTATGGCTGTAGGCCTTGCAGGATGCGGAAATAGTGGGACGAAAAAAGAAGATACTGGTGTGTTAGACTCAATAAAAGAAAGTGGTAAGCTTGTAGTAGGTTTAAGTGCAGATTATGCACCATATGAATTTCATATAATTGAAAATGGACAAGATAAGATAGTTGGTTTTGATGTGAGCTTAGCGAAAGAAATTGCTGATGAACTTGATGTAGAATTAGAAATTAAAGAAATGGATTTTGATGCTTTAATAACTGCATTACCAGCTGGAAAAGTAGATATGGTTATTTCAGGAATGAATCCTACAGAGAAAAGAAAAAAAGCAGTAGATTTTTCAGATATATACTATACAGCTAACCATGGGATTTTAGTAAGAGCCGAAGATGCAGATAAATATACTAATTTCTCGGATTTAGATGGTTTAAAAGTTGGAGCTCAGCTTGGTTCAACTCAAGCAGAATTAGCATCTACGTTAATTAAAGATGCAAATCTTCAATTATTATCTAATGTAAATAATTTAATTCTAGAATTAAAATCAGGTAAAGTAGATGCAGTAGTTATGGAAGTAGGCGTGGCACAAATGGCTGTTAAAAATAATCCTGAGTTAGCAGTAGGAAAGCCAGTTTATGAAGAAACAGATAGTGGTAATGCTATAGCTATAGCAAAAGGAAATGAAGACTTAGTTAAAATAGTTAATGGAGTTATTTCAAGAATTACGGAAGATGGAACTATGAATAAATATATAGAAGAAGCTACTATATTATCATCGGAAGCAGTAGAAGAATAGTTAGGTGGTTTAAAATATGAATTTAGATTTTAGCTTTATAGCAGAATATATGCCATATTATTTTAAAGGCATTAAATATACATTATTAATTTCTTTTGTAGCAGTATTATTTGGTGCTATTTTTGGTTCTATACTATTTTATATGAAAAGCTCTAATTTTCATATATGGAAAATTAAACCATTAAAGATACTTGCAGTAGCATATATAGAAATTATCAGAGGGACACCTATGATATTACAAATATTTATTGTTTATGCAGGAGCAGAACCATTTTTAGGCATTGATTTAACTGCATTACAATCAGCATTTATAGCTATAGCACTAAATTCGGCAGCTTATGTTTCTGAAATTGTAAGGGCTGGTATTGATGCAGTAGATAAGGGGCAGATGGAAGCTGCAAGAAGTTTAGGAATGAAAAAGAGCACAGCAATGATACTTATTGTAGTACCTCAAGCCATAAGAAATATACTTCCTGCTATAGGAAATGAATTTGTAACAGTAATTAAAGAATCATCAATGGCTTCAGTTGTTGGTGTTGGAGAGCTTATGTATGCAGCAAAAATAGTTCAAGGCTCTACATATAGATCTTTAGAACCATTAATAGTAGCAGCTGGATTTTATTTTATATTAACTTTTACTTTAGGTAGGGTTATTTCTTTAATTGAAAGGAGGATGAAGGTAAGTGATATACGTTAATAATCTTGAAAAGAGCTTTGGCAAAAATAAAGTCCTTAAAGGTGTTAATGAGCATATAAAAAAAGGTGAAGTTGTAGTGGTAATAGGGCCATCTGGTTCAGGAAAAAGTACATTTTTAAGATGTTTAAATTTACTGGAGGAACCTACAGGTGGAGAAATAATTTTTGAAGGTAAAAACATAACTGATAAGAAAGTGAATATAAATAAATTAAGGGAAAAAATGGGGATGGTTTTTCAGCAATTTAATTTATTTCCACATAAAACAGTGTTAGAAAATATAACTATAGCACCAATTAAGGTGAAAAAAATGAAGAAAAGTGATGCAGAAGCAAAAGCAATAAGGTTATTAGAAAAGGTAGGGCTTGAAAATAAAAGGGATGCATATCCAGCACAACTTTCAGGTGGACAAAAACAAAGAATTGCTATAGCAAGAGCGTTAGCTATGGAACCAGATGTGATGTTATTTGATGAACCAACATCAGCACTAGATCCGGAAATGGTTGGGGAAGTTTTAAATGTAATGAAGAATCTGGCTAGTGAAGGAATGACAATGGTGGTAGTAACTCATGAAATGGGCTTTGCTAAAGAAGTTGGTGATAGGATTGTATTCATGGATGGAGGAAATATACTAGAAAGCGAAAAGCCACAGGAGTTTTTTGAAAATCCAAAAAATGAAAGAACAAAAGAATTTCTATCAAAGGTACTATAAACTTTCTATGGGGAGGGAGTATATAGTGGTAATAAAAGGGACACTTATATTTTATAAGTGTTCTTTTTTATACGTTTTATAATAGAATAATAGTAGGATTAATGGCAGGCAGGGTAATATGTCGAAGAAAACTGTATATAATTTTTTAGAGTTAGAATTTAGAAGATTATATGATGATATGAAAATTTTTATTGAAGATAATGAACCCAGGAAGATATTTAACAATCAAAGAAAATTACTAAAGGATATAGTGTACTATATCTATTTTAATAATGAAGTTTATTATGAAAAGAACTTAAGCTTTTATGATAATGTAAGGCTTTTAAAGGAAGCAAGACTTGTAGACGAATATGTAGAAGAAATGCTATTTGGGGCATTAAGAAATGTTGAGCTATATGAAGAGAGAATTATCACTAAAGAAGATTATTTTTATGATGAGATAGAGATAAAAAGATTAGCTGATGAAAACTTTAGAGAAATATATGAACTTATAATTTGGCTTGTCTTAACTTATGGAGAGGAAAATTATCAGTTTTTAAGAGAAAATTTAAGTGATGAATATAAAGAAATATTTGATAAGTTTAGTAATAAAAAAAATGATTTTGATAGTTTAATAAAGAGTATGAATACCTTTGAAGATGAAGACATAAAGGTAAAGGCAGCTGCTTTAGTAGAAGAGGGAGAAAAATATTATTTTGGAAAAGATGTATCACAAGACTATAAAAAGGCTATGCAATATTTTTATAAGGCAGCAGAATTTGGTGATGAATATGGTGAAGCATATTTAGGATTATTTTATGAAAAGGGCTATTCTGTAGAAAGAAATTTTTTAGCAGCTTTTAGTTGGTACTATAAAGCTGCATTAAAAGGTAATGCTTTTTCGCAAAATGCTTTAGGCTTACTATATATTAATGGTAGAGGTGTTAAAAGGAATAATACTGCTGCCATGATATGGTTTCAAAAAAGTGCAGAAAACGAATATTTACCAGCTTTTTACCAGCTTGGTAGGATATATTATCTAGGCTTAGGTGTAGAGAAAAGTTATGAGAAGGCTTTTTATTGGTATAAGAAGAGTGCTGAAATGGATTTAGGGGCAGCGCAATATGCCATTTCATTTATGTACAAAAACGGTGAAGGATGCCTAAAGGATAATTTTAAAGCTTATTATTGGATTGAGAGGGCAGCGGAAAATGGCTATGAAGATGCGTATTATATAGTAGGAAAATCATATTTAGAAGGCATATGTTATGATATGAATTATGAAAAAGCTTTTAAGTATCTGACGAAAGGATATGAAGCTTGTGATTTAAATTGTATTGAATCATTGGCAGATATGTATTTAAAAGGATTATATGTGGAAGAGGACAGGAAGAAGGCATTGGAGCTGTATTCCGTAAGTATTGATTATGGAAGTTTTCAACTATATTTTAAAGTTGGAAAGATATATGAAGAAGAGAATTTAGTGCAACAAGCCATATACTTTTATGAGCAAGGTCATGAACTTGGCGATTTAAGATGTACTCAAAGGTTAGGTGTGATTTATTATAATGGAGAAGGGGTTAGTCGTGACTTAAATAAAGCTATTAAATATATGGAAGTTGCTGCTAAAAACAATGCTCCACATGCTATGTATGTTTTAGGAGTAGCATATTTAAGACTTAATAAATTTAAGGAAAAAACAGAAGAAATAGCTAAGGAACTGTTTTTAAGTGCATATGAGTTAAAATCACCATATGCAGCAGAATATTTAGCTTTTATTAGTCTTAATGAATTTAATGAGGGAAAGGTCATAGATGAGCAAAAGTTACTTGAATATATAAACTTTGGTGCAGAACATGGGCTCACAGAATCAGTTTTTCAGTATGGGTATATTTACGAAAAGGGCATAGCTGTTAAAAAGGATAATGAAAAGGCGTACTATTATTACGGTTTATCAGCAGAAAGTGAATATATAAAGGCTATGAATAAGATTGCAGAATGGTATTTAAAGGGTTTTTTTGTGAAACAAGATATAGATTTAGCCATTAAATGGTATGAGAAGAGCGCTGAAAAAAATGATATAGAATCATTGGAAAAGCTCATAGAGATTTATGAAAAGGCTATTGGTGGAAAAGATGAAGAGATAAGAGCTCTTTATTATGTGTTTAAGCTTATTGATGTTGATGCTCTAAGAGGAAAGTGTAAGCTTGCTTACTATTGCTTTAAAGGAATTGGTATAGAGCAAGATAGTAAAAGGGCTTATGAGATATTAAATGAAGTAGAAGAAATAGATGAAGGTACTGCCTATAATTTAAAAGGATTATTAGGTAGTGAAAGGATTATAAACTATAATCAGCAAGAAATAGTGCAGTTATTTTTAAATGGAATAGAATGTGGTAATTCAGAATGCTATGGCAACCTGGCATACTATCTTTATAATAATAATTTATATAAGGAACCAGCCTATCAAGAGGCCTTTGAAACATCTCTTATAGGTAGAAAGATTGGAGTTACTAAATGTAAATATATTTATCTAAAAAAGAAATTAGATGAAGTAATCAATAATAATGTAATATCATTGGAGGAAATTGCTTTAATAAATAAATTAAAGGAATTGATTAATAGTGGTTTTGTTTTAGCATTGCCAACAGTTATTAATTGGTATGAAAAAAGAAATATGAAGGATAATATTGCTTATTTAAAATTAAAGGAGCAGCAATATTTCTATAATTTAAAAGAAAATTGAGGGAAGTACCTTTACAACAGATGCATTACAATTGTTATTCGAAAAAAATATAGTACAAGGTACACATACGTTAGATGATGTTCAGGAAACAGTAAACTCATTTTATACGTTTGATATAGTGGTGGATCAACAAATGTTACTATTGAAGATATAGCAAGATTTCATTTTGAATTTGAACGTATTAACCCTTTCCAAGATGGAAATGGGCGAATAGGTAGATTTATTTACTTGAAGCAGTTATTAGATAATAGATTACCATTAAAATATATGAATGGAGAATCAGCTAAAGAGTATAAAAAAGCTTTATGTGAGTGTTCTAAAGAGAATATAAAAGCTTTAGTTGAATATATAGAAAGCCAAAATGATTTTATAACTGAAAATAGTAATATGTTTTAAATTGTTCAAAATTAATTATTGAACATAAAATGAAAGTTGGCCTTAAAGCCAAAAGGAACAGTAGATAGATTTGTGTAAAATGCAAATCTATCTACTGTCTTTTTTTGTATGATTATTTTAATGAAGTTGAAGATCTATAGTTACTATACAATTATAAGTTGGATGACCTAGTTTTACTGAGCTTTCTATAGATTCCTTTAAGTTTTCTGATTGAAAGTTATTAGTAAATTCATTTGAATCAACAACTACATCAAAGATAATATTTTTATGTTTTTCATCACCAATAACTCTAAAGTCATGATAAGATTTAACTATTGAATATGATTTTAAAACCTCTTCAATATATTTTCTTGTGGATGATATTTCATCAGTATCAACAGAAACGGGGTCCATATGGACTACTAAATATACACCAAGCTTTTGAGAAATTTCCCTTTCAGCACTATCAATAATATTATGGATAGTCATAATATTGATGTCAGCAGGGATTTCTGCATGAATTGAAGCCATAATCCTTCCAGGACCATAATTATGAATCACTAAATCATGGACACCGGAAATATGTTCATAAGATAAAACCATATCATTTATTTGCTGAACTAACTCAGCATCAGGTGCTTCACCTAGAAGAGGGCTGATAGTTTCCTTTATTAAGCTGAAACCTGAATAAATAATCACAAGAGCAACTAAAACACCAATATAGCCATCAATTGGGAGGCTAGTAAAGTTAGATGCAAAGAAGGAAATCACAACAGTGGTAGAAGTAAATACATCACCTAAAGCATCGGTTCCAGCAGCTTTAAGGGCTGATGAATTAATCTTGTTGCCTAAATTTTTATTAAATTTTGAAAGCCAAATTTTAAATCCTATGGATATTAATAAAAGTAAAAAAGGCATAATTTCAAAGGTTACTGCTTCTGGATTTAATATTTTAGAAAATGAAGTTTTAACAAATTGAAATCCAACCAGCATAACCATAAAGGAAACTACAAGAGCTGAAATATACTCAATTCTTCCATGACCAAAAGGATGTTCGGCATCAGCAGGTTTATTGGCCATTTTAAATCCTATAATAGTTATTATAGATGAAGCTGCATCTGACAAGTTGTTAAATGCATCAGCAATTATAGCAATAGATCCTGCAAATAATCCTACGAATAATTTAATAAGGAACAGTAGTGTATTTATAATGATTCCTACTGCTCCACCTAAGTTTCCGTAGGCAATTCTAACTTTGTTATCATTAATATCATCATTGTTCTTAATAAATTTTTTGATTAGAAAGTTTGATAACATAAATCACACTCCACTTTTAGATTTATTATTTAATATAATAATAAACTACATTAAATAGTTAAAAAGTACAAGCTTTATTATAATTTCCTATATTGTGGAATAAATTAAAATAGTTTATATTATAGAGTATATCCAAGTTAATAAAAAAAGGGGTTCGAAATATATGGAAAGAAAACAAGCAAAAGATTTATTGGATTTTATATATAACAGTCCAACAGCATTTCATGCTGTAGAAACTGTTAAAAAGATTTTAGATGAAAATGGATTTAGAGAAATTAAAGAAAGTGATAAGTGGCATTTAAAAAGTAGAGATAAATATTATGTAATAAAAAATGATTCTTCTATCATGGCTTTTATAGTAGGAGATGAAAAGATAGAAGAAACAGGTTTAAGATTAATAGGAGCACATACAGATGCACCAGGTTTTAGAGTTAAACCAAATCCTCAAATGATTTCTGAAGGAAAATACGTTAAGCTTAATACTGAAATGTACGGAGGACCAATAATCAGTACTTGGTATGATAGACCTCTAGCTTTAGCTGGAAAGGTTGCTATAAAAGGAGCATCTCCATTAAAGCCAGAAACAAGATTAGTTAATATAAATAAGCCAATGATGATAATACCTAATATAGCTATTCATATGAATAGAGAAGTAAATGATGGTTATAAATACAACAAGCAAGTTGATACTTTACCTTTATTAGGTTTAATAAATGAGAAATTAGAAAACAAAGATTACTTAATGAATATATTAGCAGCAGAATTAAATGTAAACAAAGAAGATATATTACATTTTGAGCTTATGCCATATGAATATGAAAAAGGAACATTAATAGGAATGAACGAAGAAATGATTTCTTCAGGAAGACTTGATGATTTATGGATGGTATATGCAGGTTTAGTAGCATTACTAGATAGCAGAGATAATGCAGCAACTAAAGTATTAATATGTGTGGATAATGAAGAAATAGGAAGCTTAAGTGCTCAAGGAGCTAATTCAACATTATTAAATAACTTACTTGAAAGACTTACAATGGGACTTGGTAAGAATAGAGAAGAGTACTATAGAGCACTATCAAACTCAATAATGATTTCTGCAGATTTAGCCCATGCTGTTCATCCAAACCTTGGTGATAAAGCAGATCCAACTAACAGACCAGTATTAGAAGGTGGTCCAGTTTTAAAGATAGCAGCATCAGGAAGCTATAGTACAGATAGCTTTAATGGAGCTGTATTTGCTGAAGTATGTAAGGCAGCAAATGTTCCATTCCAAAAGTTTGTTAATAGATCAGACTTAAGAGGAGGAACTACCATTGGTCCTGTTACAGCAGCAAACTTAACAATACCAGTAATAGATATGGGAGCACCACTTATTGGAATGCACTCAATCAGAGAACTGGCAACAGTAAAAGACAATACGTACACAATAAAAGCATTTACAGAGTTTTTTTCACTATAATAACTTGTAAAAAGGAATCCCTTGGTTTTTTTAGGGGTTCCTTTTTTATGAAGTTATTCACCAGTAGATATAGGAGAAACTGCTTTAAATGTACCGTTATCATTTAAAGTAATATCATTTTCTTCAGTATTAACAATACTATAACAATTTTCAATACTTGTGTTACTTAGTTTATTAACATCTTTATCGTCTAATAAATCAGAACCAGAAGCAAAAGTATTTACTGTTGTCTCAAGGGTATAACTGTTAGTTGATTTTACTTTAGTTGCTTCATAAGCAGTAACCACATTTTTTGCTTGATTAATTACAGCAACTTTCTTTGATTCATTTATATATCCTGTAAAGGAAGGTGTTAAAGCAGCAGCTAATATGGCAATTATAGCAATAACAACTATAAGCTCAATTAAAGTAAAAGCAGATTTCTTTTGTTTATTAATAATAGTATTTAATTTTGAGTCCAAGTCTTTATTTATATTGATCATCGTTATGCACTCCTTTCTTAATTTTTATTTGTTGCACAACATATCTCAAAGTATTACGTAAATTTTTTAAATTATACCTGAGGACAAGATAAAAGTTTTCGACAAAATTTTATTTAATAGTTAAAAGAATATATAAGAAAATAGATGATAAATTTAGTGGTGATGATATTTCATTACATGATGGGCTTTTTTCCATAGAATTTGTAGAATAGAACAATTCTTAAAAAGAAATCTAAAAAAAGTATAAAAAATTTAAATATCATGAATAATTTTAATTATAAAATGGGAAAAACATTAATAGGAGATGATGTTATTAAAGAAGATTTATATTTCTTTAATGGATATGGAGGTTTTGATAATTACTCTATGAGCTATAAAATTAAGCTAAGGGATTTTATTACAACTCCAGCTCCATAGATTAATGTTATTTCCAACGAGGATTTTGGGTTTCATGTTTCCGAGAGTGGTTCAGCTTATACTTGGTGTCAAAACAGCAGAGAAAACAAGTTGACCTCTTGGAGCAATGATTGGGTTGTAGATCCTTTGAGTGAAGCTTTATATATAAGAGATGATGGTGCAAGAAAGTATTTCAGTATCACACCAGAGCCTGTTAGAGATGAAGATGTATACGATATTGAGCATGGCTTCGGATATTCTATTTTTAAACATACTGCAAATAATATTAGTGGTGAACTTACAATGTTTTGCCCTAAAGATAAGAAATTAAAGCTATGTAAAGTGCTTCTTGAGAACAAATCATTGGAGGGTAAAGGACTGACTCTATTTTACTACAGTTCAATGGTGCTTGGAGTTTATAGCTATAAAAGTGCTAAATATATTAGCACCAATATAGAAGAAAACTTCATTTATGCCCAAAATCCTTTTAATAAGTATTTTTATAAAAATAAAACCTATCTAACTATTTTAGGTGGTGAAGCATATGGTTTTAGAGAGCAGTTACAAGATTCTATGTCATTAGGAATTTTAGATTCTATGGCTTCCTTATGTGACTATTGAGTATATAAAATTTACTGGTGATTATTCCGTTTTAATTAGGTGATGATATAATCCCAAAAAGTCCTGGTAAAAATGAAATAAATGTTTTCTTTTAAAAAAGGAGCTGTACACTAATTATTTAGTGGGACAGCCCCTTTTTCTTATGGAAGCTAAAATAATATTTAATGTTTAATATTTATTATTTTGTTTAGATTCTCTTTCTATTTTTTCTAAATCAGTAAATTTATAATCACTTAAGGGTGTATTTCTGCTGGTTTGAGGTACAGCATAAGCTTCATTATTAGAATTAAATACACCATCAGTTCTATGTTGTTTTTTTATTGTTTTGGTCATAATAATCTCCTTTCAAGTATTACTTATTCTAATTCGTCATCAGGGTCATCTAACATAGAGCTATTAGTATAATCAAATTCCATATATGAAATATTATTTACTACGATAGGATCCTCCGCAGGATTAGGTAAAATAGTGTCTATTCCTTCAGGAGATTTACTTATTAAGCTTTCCTCAGAAGGTTCATACCAACTTCGTAAATTAGGTAAATAAGGTTTGTTTTTTTTTGTCATAAAAATTAATCACCCTTTCTTTTCTTTAATAATATTAATAGTATTTGAAGCATTAAAAAAATATATACCTGGGGTTTATTGCAATAAATTTTATTTCAAGCTCAATTAAAAGATTTTGTTAATTATGAGGTGAAAATATGTATCCAATAAGATTTGAAAATCTATACTTTGAAAAAATATGGGGAGGAAGAGATTTTAAAGCAATAAGAGATAATTTACCAGAAGGAAATATTGGGGAAAGTTGGGATATAGCGTGTCATAGACATGGTGTGAGTATTGTTATTAATGGATATCTAAAAGGACAAACTTTACAAGAAATAATAGAAGAATATGGACATGATTTAGTGGGAAGTAAAGTAGGTGTTGAAAAGTTTCCATTGTTAGTTAAGTTAATTAATTCAAGAGAAAAATTATCTGTTCAAGTTCATCCAGGAGATGAATATGCTATGAAGAATGAAAATGAGTTAGGAAAGACGGAAGCGTGGTATGTTATAGATGCAAAACCAAATGCAAAATTAATTGTTGGAACTAAAAATTGCACTAAGAAAGAGTTTAAAAAAGCTATAGAAGAAAATCGAACAGAGGATTATTTAAATGTAATAGATGTAAAAAAAGGTGATGCATTTTTAATAAATAGTGGAATGGTACATGCTATATGTGAAGGGTTGATTATAGCTGAAATTCAACAAAATAGTGATGTTACTTATAGGGTATATGATTATGGAAGACAGAGGGAGCTTCATATAAAAAAATCATTAGATGTAATTGATTTTAATTTAAAAGCAGAAAATTTATCTAATAGTAAAATTGAAAATTTTGAAATATTTGACAAAGTGAAATTATGTAAAAATAAATATTTTGCAATGGAGAAAATTAATATTCAAAATAAATATATTAGCAGTAGTGAAAAAGAAAGATTTCATATAATTACTTGCGTAGATGGAGAAGGTAGTATAAGTGGAGGTAGTATTTCAGAAGAAATAAGAATAGGAGATAGTATACTTATTCCAGCAAATTTAGGTCAGTATGAAATTGTGGGCAATATTTCAGTTTTAAGAAGTTATGTTACTATATAAAATTTAAATTTCAATAGCAATAATTACAGAAAAGAAACTATTATTTTTAGTATTTCTTTAATTGAAAAGATATTTGGAAAAATATCTGTAGTACTTTTTTATTTAAGTTAAAGCTATTCTTTAATGTGTATAGTATACAGTAAATGGTAATAATTAAAATGTAATAGAAATATATTTATAAAGAAATAAGGGGTGAATAAAATGAATTCTGAGTTAAAGACAAATGTAAATGTAAAAAGCGTATTTAGTAGAGTTGGATTAGCAGCAGCGGTGCTGGGGGTTGTTGTTAATTTGGTACAAATGCTAATAATCACAATATTTAATATCGTTAATCCTGCTTTTGAAAGCAATGGTTGGTTTAGATATTTACTTATAGCAGTAAGCTTTTATTTAATAGGATTTCCTCTATGTTGTTTGATACTTAAACGCATTCCAGATGGACACAAAAGAGAAGAAGAAAGTTTAACCTTTGGTGGTTTCATTAAGTTCTTTTTAATTTCCTATTTTGTAATGGTATTATTAAATTTATTTACTATGGGATTTATATTGGTAGTAGGAAAAGTAAAAGGAGCAGATGTAGTAAATCCATTGGAAGGAGTTATTTCTAATAGTAGTATTTGGGCTACTATAATTTTTGCAGGAATATTATCACCAATAATTGAAGAAATTTTATTTAGAGGAGTAATGCTTAATAAGCTTAGAACTTATGGAGATAAGATAGCAATAATAACTACAGCTTTGTTATTTGGTTTATTTCATGAGAATTTTTCTCAATTTTTCTATGCAGTAGGTCTTGGAGTAGTATTTGCGTATGTTACTTTAAAGACAGGAACAATTAAATACTCCATTGGACTTCATATTATGATAAATATGATGGGAAGTGTTATAGGCACAAAAGTACTTAGCAGTAATACTGCTACAATGATTTTTGGTATTGTAGTATGGGTATTTGTAATAGCTGGATTAATTTTATTTATTAAAGATTTTAAGAAGATGTCATTATTGCCTGGTGAAGTGACCATTGAAAAGGGGTATGTAGTAAGTGAAACATGGTTAAATATGGGGATGATGATAAATCTTATAATAAGTTTATCTTTAATGATTTATATCCTACTTGTGTAAGGATATTCTTATACTAAAGCTTAAAAGTAAGTGGGGTTGTATTTAATATGCCTCACTTTTTTATATAAATTATAAGTAGATAAGTTTTAATTAAGATACGATGAAAGTATAAAGATGAATAGTATAGTGGGAAAAATTAATGGTGATATAGAATATTTGAATAATTTAATTATAGAGAATCATTAAAAGTTGAAATAACTTGAAAAAATATATAAAAGATGATATAATAAAAACTCCTTTAAAAATACGAATGAAAAATTGATACTTAATAGAAATATTTGGAGGTTTATCAATGCCAACAAGAATTGCAATTCTAGGAGGACCTAGATGTGGTAAGACAACTTTAATACAACAATTATATGTAGATTTAAAAATTAGAGATTTAGATGTAGGTGTTGCTACAGAGTATAGTACAGATTACTTAAGAGATAAAGGTATGATTGAAACTATTTCTGAGCAATATGGAATATATTTAGGGCAATTACACCTAGAAAAAAGCTTAGATTGTCACCAATATGCTATTACAGATTATGCAACTTTCGTTCCATATATTTATGGAAGATTAATGCTTGGAGATAAGATAAGAAGTAAAAAGGAAATTGAAATTTTAAATGATTTATATAGTTTAGCAATAAGAGATTTACCTCAATATGATTACATATTCTTTGTTCCAAGAGAATTTGGATATAAGAAAGATGGAGTTAGGTGGCAAGATGAAGAAGTTGCTAAGGCAGTAGATAAAGCTATCTTAGGGTTCTTAGATGCTGAAAATGTTAAATATTCAGTAATTACTGGTTCAACTAAAGAAAGATCTGAAGCAATCATGAAAATAGTTGGAATAAACAATCCAGTTGTTCAGCCAATAAAGTTAACAGAAGTTAAAAACGCTAAGTAATATTTTTTAATATTATACATATATTATAGGGAAGTAGGTTTAGCTTGATAAATGGACAAGCTACTCCTATTTTATTTTATTTAAAAATGAATAATTAATAGAGATTGATGAGGATTCTATTTAATTATGTATTTAAAGCAAATCCATTAAAGCTTATAACAATTCACAATTTTCCATTGTAAATTAATTTAAACTTGTGTTTAAAAGTTTATTGTTATATAATATATAGTATGCTATGTATTATATAGGGAGAGAAACAATGAAGAAGGCTAGAGTAGATGCTCATGTTGGGCTCTTAATTAAATTTCTTAACAATTCTATAACTAATGAAATTAATAGAAATCTTTTAAAATTTAATTTGACAGCAACACAACATGAAGTATTAGTATATATTTTGAAAAATGAAAATAAGAGAGATGTATTTCAAAAAGATGTTGAAAAACATTTAAAATTAACTAATCCTACTATTACAGGAATAATAAAAAGACTAGAAGAAAAAGGGATGATAGTTAGGTGTGCTAGTACTGGTGATGCTAGATGTAAGTGTTTGCATGTTACAGAAGAGGGTCATAATATATTACATAAATGCTTTCATCAAGGAATACTTAGTGTTGAAGCAAAGCTTGTAAAAAATATATCTGAAAAAGATCAGGTATTACTAAAAGAACTATTATATAAAGCATTAAAAAATTTAGAGGAGTAATCCTCTTTAATTTTAATATTATACATAGCTAACTATGTAATTACAAAATTTATTTAAAGAGGTGAAGAAAATGATAAAGAAGTTATACCCTTATATGAAAAAGTATAAAAAGTATTTATTTTTAGGGGTTGCATGTGCTGTTTTAGAAGTTGTTTTTGAACTTTTAATACCACTGGTAATGGCTAAAATAGTAGACGTAGGAATATCGTTAGGTGATACTGGATATACCATTAAAATGGGGTTATTAATGGTTTGCATGGCAATGATATCACTAAGCTTTGGTCTTGCATTATCAAAATTTGCAGCTATAGCAGGACAAGGCTTTGGAGCAGAACTTAGAGAGGCTGAATATATTAAGATTCAAAGTTATTCATTTAATAATATTGAAAAATTCAGCACTTCGTCATTGATTACTCGTTTAACTACGGATATAACAATGATTCAAAACTCAATGACAATGGGAATAAAATTACTAGTTAGAGCACCTATGATGCTTATATGTGCTTGTGTTTTAGCTATAACAATAAGTCCTAAATTAGCAATGATATTTCTAGTATCAATTCCTGTTTTAGTAATATCTATAGGTCTTATTATTAAGACTGTTAAACCAAGATTTGATATTATGCAAAAGAAGATTGATAATATCAATACAGTAGTACAGGAAAATTTAATTGGTATTAGAGTAGTTAAGTCATTTGTTAGACAAGCTAAGGAAAAAGAAAAGTTTAAAACAAGTAATGATGATTTAGTAAATGCATCCACTAGTGCTTTTGGACTAGTTGTTTTAAATATGCCAATTATGCAGGCTGTTGTATTCTCTAGTGTAATAGGAATACTGTGGTTTGGAGGAAATATGGTTTATGCAGGAACATTAACTGTTGGTAAGTTAACAAGTTTCATGACATATTCATTCCAAATTCTAATGGCGCTAATGATGATTTCTATGGTTCTTATGATGATATCAAGATCAGTAGCATCTGCTTCACGTATTTTAGAAGTGTTAGAAGAAGAACCAGATATAGTTGATCCAGCTAATGCAGTTATGGAAGTTGAAGATGGTGAAATCGAGTTTAGAAATGTTAGCTTTAAATATGAAGATGATAGCGAAGAAGAAAATCTTGAAAATATCAACATAAAAATTAAAGCTGGCGAAACAGTAGGTATTATTGGAAGTACAGGTGCTGGTAAGACAAGCTTAGTACAACTTATACCAAGATTATATGATGCCACTAATGGTGAAGTATTTGTTGGTGGTAGAAATGTTAAGGAATATAACATAGAAGCCTTAAGAAACTCTGTAGCCATGGTACTGCAAAAGAATACACTATTTAGTGGAACAATTGCTGAAAATTTAAGATGGGGTAATGCTGAAGCAACAGAAGCACAAATTGAAGCAGCAGCAACATCATCTTGTGTAGATGAATTTATCGATAGATTACCAGGAAGATATGATATGCATATTGAGCAAGGTGGAGTAAATGTTTCTGGTGGACAAAAACAAAGACTTTGTATTGCTAGAGCTATTCTTAAGAATCCAAAGGTAATTATCCTTGATGATAGTACAAGTGCAGTAGATACAGCAACAGATGCTAAGATTAGAAAAGCTTTTGCAGAAGATTTAAAAGATA
>ERZ827363.165-NODE-165-length-69576-cov-21.326060_pt1 | contig 69576 bp, 67 predicted proteins | sample MGYA00519776_ERZ827363 | MGnify/ENA primary metagenome ERZ827363 (study PRJEB31778, sample SAMEA3449288) | human gut metagenome | biome: human gut; feature: human-associated habitat; material: faeces | place: United Kingdom | collected 2010/2012 ... | reverse complement strand
CATGTTCTTTCTCATTATCTGCAGTCTTTAAAAACAATGCTGACATCTGCTCGTAGCCTTCCTTCTATGCTACAGATGCAAAATATGTATATTTATTTCTTGCCTGGGATTCTCCGGCAAATGCCTCCTGTAAATTTTTCTCTGTCTGTGTTCCTGCGTATTTGTTATCTGCCATTTATTTTACCTCCGTTTTCTTTACAACTTTTTCAAAATCTGATGCTGGGTGCTTACATAAAGGACATATAAAATCATCCGGCAGTTCTTCTCCCACATATTCGTATCCACAGATTCTGCAACGCCATATTGTCTGACCATCCTCTGCTTTGCCAACCTCCTCCGGCTTAGGCTTAATGTTATTCTGGTAATAATCATATGTAGCTGAAGGAATATTACTTATTACTTCCATATCGGTTATCTCCCCGATAAACATTGTATGTGAACCTAAATCTTCAGTTTTATTAACTGTTACAGAAATGTATGCATTTGTTCCTTCTGTAATATAATAAATACCATTTTCTCCCCTGGAACACTTTTCAAATGTTTCAAACTTATTTGTATCCCTTCCTGATTGGAAGCCAAAATGTTTAAACAATTCAAACTGTGCATTCTGACTCAGGACTGATACTGTAAATTTTCCTGTTCTTACAATCATATCATGCGTATAATTTGCCTTATTGACGCAGATACTTAACTGGTTTGGTTCCGAAGCTGCCTGTATGGCTGTATTAATAATACATCCATTGTCTTTTTCATTTTCCCTTGCAGTCAGTACAAACAATCCATAACTCAGCTTATACATTGCTTTCCTATCCATATTTTCCTCCCTTTATCTTCTCCATGTATTTTAAATGGTATTCTCTAAATAGCCATTTATTCTTATTAATTAGGATTAATTGATAATAATTATTATATAGTATTATAGTACTTTAGTCAATATAAAAACAGTAATCATTCCTATTTTTAAAATTTAAAATATTATCCTTTATTTTCAAAGAAACGCAAAAAATCAGGTTTAAAATTCATTAAATATCTAGTATTTATGTATCATAAAAAGTACAGCCTATTTATTGAGAATGCTTATTTTATCTGATACAATAAGGAAAATTGAGATTTTATTTTATAAGGAGGAATCAATAATGAGAGGTGTCGAAACCCGAATTCAGGAAATCAGACATAAAATCTTTACAGAGGTTGCGCGTATGGCATATCATACCGAATGGCCTGTAAAAGATCGTATGGAAGCTCTTCCATACAAGATTATTCCTGGCGAAAAAGGAAATTTCAGGAACGATGTATTTTTGGAGCGTGCTATAGTCGGAGAGAGACTTCGTCTGGCAATGGGTCTGCCTTACCGTAGTGCTGCAGAGCATTCACCTATATCAGATGGAATCGAGGCTGCCGACAAAGATGAAACCTACTATACACCGCCTCTTATCAATGTTATAAAATTTGCATGTAATGCATGCCCTGAAAAAAGAGTACATGTTACAGACGGCTGTCAGGGATGTCTGGCTCATCCATGCATGGAGGTATGTCCAAAAGATGCCATATCGCTGGATCGCACAACCGGAAAATCTATAATTGACCAGGAAAAATGCATAAAGTGTGGACGCTGTGCAAGCGTATGTTCATATAATGCAATTATTGTTCAGGAACGTCCATGTGCAAAGGCCTGTGGCATGGATGCCATTTCTTCTGACGAAAACGGCAAAGCAAATATCGATTATGATAAGTGTGTTTCATGCGGACAATGCCTTGTCAACTGTCCTTTTGGTGCGATTGCAGATAAATCCCAGATTTTCCAGACTATCAGAGCTATACAGTCCGGTGAAAAGGTATATGCTGCAGTTGCTCCTGCATTTGTTGGACAGTTTGGTCCAAAAGTTACTCCCGGAAAGCTACGTGCAGCCATGAAGGCTCTTGGTTTTGCAGATGTATTTGAAGTAGCTATAGGTGCAGACCTCTGTGCCAAGCAGGAGGCCGAGGACTTCCTAAAAGAGGTACCGGATGAACTTCCTTTCATGGCAACCTCATGTTGTCCGGCATGGTCAGTCATGGCTAAAAAACTCTTCCCTGAGCATGCAAAATGTATCTCAATGGCACTTACACCTATGACACTCACTGCACGTCTTATAAAGCAGCATAATCCAGATGCGCGCGTGGTATTTATCGGACCATGTGCTGCCAAAAAACTTGAAGCTATGCGACGCAGTGTACGAAGTGAAGTGGACTTTGTACTCACCTTCGAAGAGATGACCGGTATTTTTTCCGCAAAGCATGTGGACCTTGAAAATATCGAGGAAGACCCTGCAGGTGTCAGCGATGCTTCAACAGACGGAAGAAACTTTGCAGTCGCAGGAGGTGTGGCACAGGCTGTTGTTAATGTTATAAAACGTGATCATCCGGATCAGGAGATAAAGGTAGCAAATGCAGAAGGTTTAAAGGAATGCCGTCAGCTCCTTAAACTTGCAACTCTAGGCAAGTATCCCGGATATCTACTTGAAGGTATGGCATGTCCCGGAGGTTGTGTTGCCGGTGCTGGAACCATGCAGGCAATTAAGAAATCACAGACTTCTGTCGGATTATATGCAAAACAGTCTACTCATAAAACCTCAAGCGAAACTGAGTATATCAAGGAGCTTGACAAGCTTGTAGATTAATATCAATAAAAAAGAGGATATATGGATATGTATAAATCCATATGTCCTCTTTTTTATTACAGGTTATCTTATAATATAAAATTAGTAATAGTTATTATTTTCAAATCATATTCTCTTGATAACTTAAAATAATTATGCTATTTTGCGTTCAAAAACATATTTACTATCTGATGATAAATCAGACCTGAATATATAACCAAGCCTGTCAAACTTTTTTATATCATCAGGATTTTCAATATCATTTTCCGCCATGAATCGAACCATCTCACCACGAGCCATCTTAGCATAAGTACCTTTTGTTACCAGTTTATTTCCAGCTTGTTCGCAGAATGAAATTGTAATATATTTATCCTTCGGTGTAAGATACTTTTCTATACATTTAGAATATTCCTTTGATGCAAGATTAATTATAATTCTGCTTTCATCAATTACTGAACGATACAGCATATCATGCCAGTACTCATACAGATTTTTTGCATCTCCTATTTCGACCTTTGCCTGCATTTCCAAGCGATATGGCGTTACTCCGTCCATAGGTTTTAAAACACCGTAAAAAGCTGATAATATTCTCAAATGATTTTGTACATACTCAAACTGACTATTTTCAAACACGGATGGTGCCATATATTGAAAAGCAATTCCTTCATATGCTAAAACAGCCGGAGTAAGCCTGTTATAAAGATCCATATTTTCCAATCTGTTAAAGTTCTGCTCTGCAATCTTGTCATTACATTTCCAGATAGCTTTCAGTTCTTCTTTTGATTTGCTTTTCATCCAGTTTAATACTTCTGCTGTCTTATCAATATAGACAGGCAGTTCAACCGGTGCTAAGTTATCGGTATCTACAATCATCTTTTTTGCAGGTGATAAAATAATCTTCATTATGCCAATTCCTTAAGCATATTTTCAGGATCATCTGCCGCCTTGACTTTATCATTTGCCTTTATAATGATTCCCTGCTCATCAATAAGATATGTAGTTCTTACTACACCCATAGATACTTTTCCATAATTTTTCTTTTCTTTCCAGACATCATATGCTTCAATAACTTTACGCTCCGGATCTGCTAATAGCGTAAATGCCAGTCCGTATTTTTCTTCAAATCTCTTATGAGACGCTACAGAGTCCTTGCTTACTCCGAGAATAACAGCGCCCTTCTCAGTAAACTGTGGATAACGCTCAGAAAAGCCACATGCCTGCTTAGTGCATCCGGCTGTATTATCTTTTGGATAAAAATATAAAATTACTTTTTTACCTGCATAATCACTTAACTTATGCATTTCTTCATTCTGATCCGGTAATTCAAAATCCGGTGCCTTTGTTCCCACCTCTAACATCAATTATTCCTCCACTTCCGTAAAATCAGTATGTTTTATTGTCTTTTTATTTCCAGCAATTAGTTTATGACCGGAATATATAGCCATAATCATGCATATCAGAGAGCCAAACGCAAAGTATTTGTGTGCTTCTCTTAACCCTTTATATCCGGTATAAAAAGTTCCGATTATGGAAACTAAAGCTCCAAGTGACCAGTATTTATGCGCCTTCATTATATACCTCCATATTTTCTTGTTAACATCATAATACACCTGCTAATTATTTTTTTAATACTATTATTTCTCATTAACTTATGCTTTTTTGTACAAAACAGTGCATGCTTCTTCTTAAGAGCTTTATATATTATCCAATTCTCATTAATATATCTTCTGAGAGATAGTAACACTTATGGCTGTAGAAGCTTCTTTACCAGTACACTTTTAATTTGACGTGAAATTCGTATATAAATAGAATGCTGTAAATATGAAAAAACAGTTCATAAAAGTGTTATTTTACGAACTGTTTGTATTTTTGTCAATTTTGAAAACATAAATTTAGCTGTTAAAAACTTGCAAAATATTTTCTAATAAATCACCAAATGAGTAATAAGCCTGTACAGATATGGGCATTATTTTTACATGAATTTGTATGATAAATATATGTATATGATATCCATAGCATATACATATATTGAAAAATATCATTTCCAACTATTCCTGTTAAATAGGCTTCTTGTTCATTTGTAATTTTCTTAGCATTGACATAGTATTTTCAAGTGTTATCTATCATAGGAACATTCACCACTTTGTCTGAATCATGATGGAAAGCTTTCCCTGTTTTATTTTAGTATCGGTCTGGATTCTCTCTCATAAAGATAAATTCTGCTACAGAGCGGTCATATGTTTTAATGTGTCCAAATAGCCAATCGATTACATTTTTCTGTACAAGTTCACTAAACTGTTCTGTTGGTCCTTCATAATCCTGAAGGTATTCTTGCAGTTCCTGAATTGTCTTTTTAAACTCTTCATGTTTTTCGTGATGTTTTTCATACTCTGGATAACCAGCATTTTCCTGAAGCTTTTCCTCTTCTTTGAAATGAAAGTTAGTATACTCATCCAGATAATCCAGCATTTTGATTGCTTTTAGCTTGCTGTCGCCATTTTGACATGCAGTTACAAAGTTCTGGATACGTTCAATCAATTCTTTATGCTGTGTATCAATTGTTTTATTTCCTGTTATTAAATTGTCATCAAAAGTAATATTTAAATCATAAGTCATAATCTGGTCTCCATTTCTTTTTTATTTTCTCTTGGATTCTTTTTGTGTCTGTCAGTTTCACATCTAAATTTTCTGCTTACTCTTCTAAAGGAACAAAAACATCTTTTCCAAATCCATAGATTGGGCATACCCAGTGCTCTGGAATATCCTCAAATGTAATTTGGGGAGCGATATCTATGTTTAGATTGCCTACTGCTGGTTCATAAGTATAGCCACATTGTTCACATTCATATTTTTTCTTAGTTTTCTATGCTTGTATTATACATGATATTTTTTTTTTTTTCAATAACAGTAATAGACGTTATTTTTATTCCAAAAATTAATTTCATAATAAAAATGTAAAGGAGAGGGTCAACATGATTACAACAAGAGAATTTTTTGAACATGATGCTGAAGACATTATTAATAACATTGAAAGCATTTATTCAGTGCAAAGAGAAGAATCAAATAAATATCTTTTTGAGCCATTCCCAAGTAAAGATGAGCTTTTAGATAAATACGAAGCTGGTCTTGATTCTCCATACGAGGATTTATCTGGTATCGACAATTTATCTGACGAGGAACAATCTACAATAATTACGGAGCAGAAAGCACGCATCTCAAACGTATATAATAAGATTCAGAAAGAGAGGGAAGCATTTATGAAAACAGTCGGCTAATGTAGTCTTGCACATTTTCTTTACTAATGTTATTATAAAAATGTGAGTGGGAACGAAATAGCACTCACTATCCCTTTTTTTTAAACATTTTTTCAAAAACTAAACTTCCCAAAAGCCAGCCGTTTGCAACCGGCTGGTATTTATTTTAAATAAAATTATTTGTTTTTCCTATTTAAAGTGATATACTAAGAGACAGTTACTTTATTTATAATTGTTTCATACAAAAAATTATTGTAACTATAAAAGACATCATACTAAAAAATCATTAAAGCAGCCGGTTGCCACTAATCGACTGCTTTAATGTTCTGTTATTTGTTAATTTATGTATATACATTTTAGAGTTTAGAATAAGCAAAGAATAACGATTAATGTTAGTCTTTACCTATAATTTTTTCTTTAAATTCATCAAATGTCTCAATAGTAGTGCTCTGGCTCTCGAGTAGCCGATGACTTCCGTCCGGTAGGAGTTCCCACGCATCAAATGTTTTTTCCGAATGATCATGGATGAACTGGATATATTTGCCGGATGGAGAGTGGTAGATATCCTTCTTACTTATCTGGTTTAAATCTTTGACCTCTGCATCGCTCATCTTTATTTTCCTCTCTGTACTGATTCTGTAGATTTATCAAGTGCAAATATTTCCTCAATCGGGACTCCGAAATAGTCGGACATATCAAACATGAATTCTGCGGACGGACAGCATTCGCCCAGCTCAACGCGGCGGATAGTGCGCGGATCATATCCGGTGTCCATGGCAAGCTGCTTTTGGGCGATTTTTCGCTGTGTCCGTATTCCCTTAAGATTATTAATTATTTTCATTTAATCACTTCTTTCGTTATAATTCATTAAAACCGGTAATCTGGTACATCATTAGAATTAATTTTGCCGACCACTTTTCCGAATACATCCAGACGGTCAGACTCTTTTATCTCAATAGGAGAGTATTTGCTGTTTAGTGATACTAGATAGAGTCTGTCTGCATATCTTTTCAGCTTTTTAATATAAGCCTCATCGTTCAGTCCGAATATACCTATCTCACCATCACATAGGGTATCCTGCTGTGATACCCACGCAATCTCTCCGCTGTGAAATTCCGGTTCCATACTGTCACCACTGACGATTACACCATATGATGCTTCATTTGGAATGACAGATGAGTTAATATTGACTGTTGCTTTGGAGCCATCAAGGAACATATTTCCGGTACCGGCAGATACCGGAGTCTCGTATACGTCTATACTGCGCGTAAATGGAAGTATTTCACATACGTGTGATTTGTATTTGCCTGAATCGTGTAGTAGCTCGATGTAGTCAAGAACTTTTTCACGTCCGGCAGTATTGAGTCCGTTTACCAGACTGTCCGGATTACTTCCAAAATATGCCTCGTATATATCAGTGACACCCATGATACGGCAGAGCGTTAGAAATATTGTCACGCTGGGCTCAGTGTCGTTTTTCTCCCATTTGGAGATGGCTTTATTGGTCAGGTTAAAGCCCTCGCCTTGAAGCCTTTCTGCAAGCTCGGTCTGTGACCAGCCTAGTCGTTTCCTGTTTGTTGCTATAATTTCGCCAACTGAGTTCATAATCAGCCTCTTTTCTACTATTAATACATTATCTTTTGAGTCTTGTTCGTACATATAGTATATATTGCATGAATAAATAAATCAAGTGCAATTTCGCTACATAAGAGAAAAACGGACATAAATGTCTCTTGATAGTCTCTATAATAGAGATATATAATAACACCTGTCGAAAGGAACAAACGTTTGTTTATGGGTGAAAAGAGGTGAGTATGATGGCAGACAGGGTAATACTTCATTCAGATATCAACTGTTGTTATGCTTCGATTGAACATTTGCATCATCCTGAGCTTGCAGGAAAGCCACTGGCAGTAGGCGGTGACCCGGAGGCAAGACATGGGATTGTCTTAACAGCCGACTATATTGCCAAGAAGTACGGTGTGAAAACAGGAATGGCACTCTGGCAGGCAAAGCAGGTCTGTCCGAACATAACATTTGTCTCACCAAGAATGGACTTGTATCTTCGTTTCTCAAGGATGGCACATGAGATATATGCAGAATATACTGACATGCAGGAGCCATATGGGATTGATGAGTGCTGGCTCGATGTGACAGGGAGCAGTTCGCTTAAAGGAGATGGATTGCTTATCGCACAGGAAATCAGCAGGAGAATGAAGTCAGAGCTTGGCATCACAGTAAGTGTTGGTGTTTCTTTCAATAAGATATTCGCAAAGCTTGGTTCAGATTATAAGAAGCCTGATGCAATCACAACTATGTATAAGAGTGAGTTTAAGCAGAAGGCTTGGGTACTTCCGGTAAGCGATTTACTATATGTCGGGAAGAGCACGAACCAGAAGCTTGCAAGATTTGGTATCAAAACCATAGGAGATCTTGCCAGGACAGATGAAGAATTGCTTAACAGCCAGCTTGGCAGGATGGGCAGCATCTTATGGTCGTTTGCCAACGGCTATGATGATTCACCGGTCAGACTGGAGAATACCCACGCTCCGGTCAAATCGGTAGGAAACAGCACAACGACACCGAAGGATATGGTATGCGATGAGGATGTAAAGATTGTTCTTTATATTCTGGCTGAGAGTGTTGCAGCAAGACTTCGTGAGAATGGATTCCGGTGCAGAGTGGTTGAGATAAGTGTCAGGGATAATGAGTTATTCTCTTTTACCCGTCAGAAAAAGATTGACCATGCAACAAACATCACCGGAGAGATAGCTGCATACGCTTATCAGTTATTTAAGGCAAACTATCACTGGAGCAGACCAATCCGCAGTGTAGGAGTACGTGGTGCAGACTTGGTGACAGATAATTACTGGGAACAGATAGATTTGTTCTCAAGTGTGGAGAAGCGTGAAAAGCAGATGAAGATGGATTCGGCAGTGGACGAGATACGAAAGAGGTTTGGATTTTACAGTGTCCAGAGAGGGCTCATGTACCTGGACAGGCAGCTTTCATCAGTAAATGCAAAGGAAGAACACACGGTTCACCAACATGGATTTTTTTCAGGCTAGTAACAGTAAAGCTATAGTAATCGTATAGGAGGCAGACATATGAGGTCCAATAAGGTATATGTTGATGTAGTGGCAAAGTTCTCCAGGGATGGAGTGCTTCTTCCGGTAGAGATTACCTGGGAGGATGGAAAGAAATATGAAATCTCATGGGTGAAAGACAAAAGAAGAGCCGCCAGTACAAAAGCAGGCGGTGTTGGAGAACGTTATACATGCATAGTGAATGGGAAAGAGGTCCATTTATTCTATGAAGATAATAATATGTGGTTTATGGAAAGAGCCGGAGCCTGATATGACCATTTGCGATTGACATATGGCATATCAGTTGGCGATAGATCAGCAGGCCGGGGAATGTGCATACATTCATCGGAACTCCCGGCAAAGGCTTGCAAAGGCGATTTCCCTTTCCTTTACGAGTGCAGAATTGTGTAGATTAATGATTTTGTATGAATAAGGAGCGAACTGAATTGAAAAATGAGGTAAAAGTTATAGAAATAAGATGTAAGAAATGCAATAAATTAATGATGGAATACTATCCATGTGGTGATGAATCATCCGTGGCTCTGCAGAATATCGGCATGAAATGCAGCCGCTGCAAGAGGGTAATAATACTAAAGAAGTATTCCGAGGGAATGATGAAGGAACATTCTGAGAATGGGACTTTAAGAATATAACGATTGAAAATTAAATTACAGCCCACCTGATAAGGGCACATCGTAAGATGGAAGCACCAGAGACGCAGGGGAAACGAACAGTATTTATGATACTGGTTTCCTCGTGCGTCTTTTTTAGTGCTGTAAAGGTAATCCGACTTGTTCGTTTCCAAGGGCGGCAAGGAGGATTTATGAGCAGTAAAGCACAGACAAGAGAAAAGGATTATGAGAGAGGATTACGAATTGCTGACAGTAGAAAGGCGATAGGATTATCACAGGATGAGTTAGCTCATAGAGTAGGTATAGGCAGACAGGCAATATCTGCGATTGAAAATGGTGGAGATTTTAAGACACAGACATTAGATAATCTGGCAATCGTACTTGGTGTATCTGTTGATTTCATAATGTATGGAAAGAATGAAGAAAATTCAGAACTGTTATCTGAGGCAATGGATGTTCTTTCAGATATGGATGAATTGCAGATAAGACAGTGCCTTGCAATGATGAAAGCGATGAAAAGCGTGTCAGTTGGAAAGTGATTGTCGTGTTTACACGACATAATTGTCGCCTGTACACGGTCGGCAATAAAGCAGTAAGAGACTAGAATGAACATGTGCTTGAGATACAGCACACCACGAGAGTGGAGGCGCCAAAACTCTCCAATACGAAATCGTAAAGGAGACAACAAAATGAATAAAAGAGATTTTAACGTAGTAGGAAACGAAGGTACAGATAATCAGGAGTTTGCAAAGGGTATTGCATTTGTAAAGTCACGCAGAGCAGAACTTAATGTAGTCCAGATGGTCGAGAATATGCGTGATCAGGCAATGCCTAATGGAGTAATGATCAATGATGCGTATTGTGATCGTTCAATGACAAGGGACTATGACAGAGAAGGTCTGAATGCTTTCTTTGCAACACTTAAAGAGGAAGACTTTGAGGTTGTAGTAGTCAGAAGCCTGAATGAGATCACAGATGACATTTATGATCTGGAAGAATTTGTGAATACCATTACTGATATGGGCATATGGCTCTATTCTCTTGAAGTCGGTCCGGTGCCAATTACTGTATCTCATGCAGAGGACTTCGGATGCTAAAGGAGTTCTCTAGTAGAGAAGCAGCAGGAAATCTTTTGGGTCGGGACAAACAAGTCCCGGCTGTGAAGGATTGCAGATTTACACAGACTGCATTCGGAACAGTTGTACATGATTCAAGTGGGAAGTGGCTTGGTCAGTACGAGACAGAAGATGCGGCGGTAGAGATGATTAGAGAAATGGCACAGGACATTGGAGGGTACGACGATGAAATATGAAGGATATAAAATTGGTCCGGTGATTCGTGATATCCGTAAAGACAAGGGACTTCTCATTGAAGAGGTTGCTGCTAAAACTGGAATAAGTGTTTCGACACTTGGACAGGTGGAGCAAGGAGGAAGAAACCTGAGCATGAAAAATTTGTATATGCTTATGGAAGTTTATGAAACAGACGCAAATAGCTTACTTGCAATAGACTGTACACCGGATTCATTAGATTCGAGGCTAAAGCGGTTACCTGCAGATAAGCAGGATTATTTGAAAAAGACATTTGATTTTATGATAGAGCAGGCTTTGAAGTCAGCATAGGAGGCAGAGAATGAGAAGAAAGATTAAAAAGATGGATTGCATAGAATATCTTTCAGTGCAGGCTCCATTGGAAAAAGTAAATATGCTTGAAGACAAGCAGAGCAAATATATACATGAATTTGTAAAGAGAAAAGAATATTCAATCGTGGGAAAGATGAGACGCAATGGCTTTTCGCAGAGAGATGTTGATCGCCAGTGGAATCAGATTGTGAATATGATCCGCAAAAAGCAAATCAGTGGAGTAGTTGTTGCGAATATGGCAGCTATATCCAGCAGTGTCGCAGATGCTTATTTTAAGGTAGGACTGGTTATTGAAGCAGGCGGCATTGTGGTGACTGTAGATGAGGGCAGATTGGATATGCACATCAAGAAGGGAGCATAGATATGAGCAGACGAACAGAAAAAAGAAAGTATGGTAAATATAATAAATTTGATGTCGTGTATGCGGATTTTGGGAAAAACCCACATGGCATTCAGGGCGGAATCAGACCAGGAATAATTATTTCATGTGATGCAAGCAATCATGATGGTGCACCGCAGGTGTCAGTAGTCCCTTTGAGCAGTAAGTTAAAGGATATTCCGGTACATGTGATTTTAAATCCGAAGGATGTGAGTGGATTTGGACTAAGTAAGATCTCTGATTTTATGCCTGAAGATGCACAGACAATTTCAAAAGGCTGCATTAGAGCAAAAAGTGGAACTATCATTGAGGATTCCGGCGTGAGAGAAGAAATAGACAGAGCATTGATACGACAGTTTGATCTGTTACCTGTAGCTCGCAAAATGGTAATGGAGGAGTTAGCAAATGGACAGCAGAACTAAAAAGACTAATAATAAAAGATTTGTCAGATATTCAGAAGGAGCAGAGATGTATTCAATGAGTGTGTCAAAGTTTATGCAGTTAGCGAAGGATGCAAAGGCATGTTATAAAGTGAATCAGCTGGTGTTGGTTAATCTGGATATTATTGATGAATATCTGGAGACTTTCCATATTGTAGATGACGAGTTTTATAAGTAATTATGAGAAATGACGCATTGATATAGAAGAAATACAAACAAGTATGGAGAAAAATGAGCCAAGAGAGAAAAAATGTATTGACTTTCGGTCAGACCAAAAGTATAATATGACTAAGATATGAAGGAGGCATACAGATGGCTAGAACTGGAAGACCAAAAGCAGATAAACCTTTTGATCATAAGGTAACTGTTAAATTCAAAGAAGAGGAATACCAGATAATGGTTGAGTATGCTGAGACTCATAATCTATCCATTTCGCAATTGATTAGAATGGGTGTTGAATTACAAATGAAGCAGCAGGCTAATCAGTAGAACAGGCTCTTTTCTCCGGAAAGGAGAGAATAATGGCTTGTAGAAAAGATGGTAAAGGCAGAGTATTAAGAAAGGGTGAGGGTTACAGAAAAGGCGACGGAAGATACTCATATGTATATATTGATCCATTAGGCAAGAAAAGAACCATTTATGCAAAGTCTTTGGTGAGGCTTCGAGAAAGAGAAGAACAGTTACAAAAAGACCAGTTGGATGGACTTGATATCTATGTCGCAGGAAAAGCTGATGTAAACTTTTTGTTTGACAGGTACATATCAACTAAAACAGAATTGCGCAGCACTACTTACAGTAATTATTTGTATACATGGAATCATTTTATTCGTGATACATTTGGCAAGAAGAAAGTAAGAGATGTGAAATACTCAGACGTGTTGTTCTTTTATACAGACTTGATTAATAATCAGGGATTACAGATTAATACGCTTGAGACAATTAACACAGTATTGAGACCTACATTTCAGCTTGCTGTCAGAGATGATATCATAAGGAAGAATCCGGTAGACGGAGCATACTGTGAAGTAAAAAAGCGTAGTGGTGGTGCCAGAAAAACAAGGCGAGCGTTGACTGTGGATCAGCAGAGAAAATTCATGGAGTATGTAGCAAAGAATCCGTTCTTTTATCACTGGTATCCATTCTTTGTATTTTTGTTAGGAACTGGATGCAGAATAGGAGAAGCAATTGGGATACGCTGGGATGATATTGATTTGGAGAATCGAATCATTGATATCAATCATAGCTTAACCTATTACCAGAGAGCGGATGATTCATATAAATGTGAGTTTAGAGTATCTTTGCCAAAGACGGAAGCTGGTAATCGTAGAATACCTATGATGCAGCAGGTATATGATGTGCTTCAGGAAGAATATGAGAGACAGAAGCAGGAAGGCTTTTGCGTTGAGAATGTGGATGGAATGACCAATTTTGTATTTACAAACCGATTTGGGATGCCACATAACCCAGCAGCAGTAAACCGGGCAATCAAGAGAATTGTGGATACACATAATTCAGAAGAAGAGGTGGCTGCTAAAAAGGAGAAGAGAGAACCTGTAATGATTCCGAGATTCTCCTGCCATATCTTCAGACATACGTTTGCATCAAGATTTTGCGAGAATGAAACCAACATCAAAGTAATTCAAGAGGTAATGGGACATGCTGATGTATCGACTACCATGAACATATATGCAGAAGCAAACCCAGATGTTACCAAATCAGTAATTGAGAAATTATCAAAAAATATGGATATTTTTTAGAAAAGAGTCCTGTGATTGAACTCTTTGAAGATTGAAAATATACCTATTCATACTGTGGCAAATATGTTATACTTGCTAAGTATTGTTGTGTTTGACACAGCAGTACATGCATAAAATAAAAAGACGTATTTTAAGGCGAATGACATCTTTTGGACGCACAAAAGTCAAAAAAACGTCCAAGAGTGACCAAGTATATAAAATCCGGGAAAGCCCATTTTCCAAGGGCTTGCAAGGATATACAAGAGTTAGCTTAGCAATCAAAAAAATTCCCGACAATGAAGAGCTTAGACAGCCCTGTTAAGGAAAATAAGGCAACTAATAGCAATGAAGCTCAGCCGGCAGTTAAAGAAGAGAAGATTGATTTTTCAAATGTAAAGATTGAACCTTTATTTGAAGAAGAAGTAGATTTTGAAACATTTAGTAAGTCAGACTTTAGAGCAGTAAAGGTTAAGGAATGTGTTGCAGTACCAAAGAGCAAGAAACTTTTACAGTTTACACTTGATGATGGTACAGGCGTTGACAGAACAATTCTTTCAGGTATTCACGCATACTATGAACCGGAAGAATTAGTTGGCAAGACACTTATTGCAATCACAAACCTCCCACCTAGAAAGATGATGGGAATAGAATCTTGTGGTATGTTACTTTCAGCAGTAAACAACCTTAAGGATTCAGAAGATGAAGAACTTCATCTTGTTATGGTAGATAATCATATTCCGGCAGGAGCAAAGCTGTATTAAGATGATATAAAGATGTACTGTTTTACCAAATAGACAGGATGTACTTCATTTGATAAAAAAATGGGCAATTCCAATCGGGATTGCCCATTTTTAAAACAAACAGAAATACAAATCGGAACTTAACACCACAATATGGAATCATCAGGATTCTTCACCTATTTACATTGTAGGAAGTTACGATTTTCACACAGCATATATTAAAGATAAACGATGTAGAAGGTTGCAAGAATAATGGTTACCGGATTTGCAAAATTTAAAGGAGAAAAATTATGAAAGAGATATATGTAACTAATAACGAAGTTGATCTTCAAATGCTTATTGGAATTTTGGAAAGTCAGGGTATAACCGCAGAGGTTAAGGCAGACGGAGCCGGAGATTATTTTAGGGTAGCCGGTTCAGACTTTAATATCAATAAAAGAGTGCTGGTAAAAGATGAAGATTGGGAAAAAGCATTAAGATTAGCTGAAGATAATGGATATAAGGAAGAAAAATCTGCAGTTAAAAGGGATAACAGACAGATTTGGGTAGCCAGAATAATTTTAATTGTTTGCGTTGCGGCTATATTTGTGAGTATACTTCTTAGTGTGCTAAACAATTAGATATAAAGGATATAATTACTGTTAAAATATACGAATAGCCGCCGACAGAATGGAGGGGCAGTACATATTATAAGAAAAAAGGAATTACATATGAAAAAATATTTAAGTTTTATACTGTCGTTTTTATTAATGATAACCACCATTACCGTAACACCGGTTCATGCAGATGGAGAACTGAGACGTGAAGTATTGTATATGGGAGTGAAATATGATGTTGCTGCAGGAAGCGAAAAGGAACAGTATGAGTTTCCACTAATTCGCTTGGAAAAATTATGGCGGATACAGTAGAAGAATTACAGCTTGGACAGGAACTGGAATTTGAAGGAGAATTTGACAAATCATATTATTTTACGATGCCAAATAGTTTCTCACATGTAAAATTTGCCTGCCTGAATCCTACCGATTCTGACGGAAATAGAATATTAAACATGAGAGTCAGATATTTTCAGGAAAGTTCTTTGGAAGAGGAAACTTATATGAGAACTCCTGACAAATACATAAATACAGCCCTAAATCCTATTGATACAAAAAACAAACCTCATATCTTTAATATTTATGCACACAAATGGCCTCAAACCAGTGGCAATGAAAATATTACCACCAAATCGCTTTTGTAACTAGAGAAAAATAAATAAAAGTAAAAACCTCTCCGTTTGTGATATGTACCTGAAATTTTGATACATATCATAGATGGAGAGGTTTCTGTTTTTTATATAAGATTATTTTGATGATTTTTTACGTTTTAATGTTAGGGTCAATATGCCACCTGCTGAAATAAAGAAAATTTCCATCCACAATACTATGCTGCTGTTTTCTCCTGTTTGTGGAGAATTTGTATCAGATATAGATGTTGCCGGCTTTGTTGTGGTAATTTCAGTATCAGTATTGGATGTTGCCGGCTTTGTTGTGGTAATTTCAGTATCAGCCTTAGATGTTGCCGGCTCTGTTGTAGTAATTTCGGTAGCAGGCTTAGTTGTAGCCGGTTCTGTTGTAGTAGTTTCGGTGGCAGGCTTAGTTGTTGCTACTTCTGTTACAGTGAATTGAGTTTCAGCAGAACCTGTTGTTGAAACCACGCTCAAAGTATGTTTTCCAACGCTTAATGTTTTTACAAATTCACCTTTTATAGTGACAATTGTACTACCTTCCATAAGGATGTAGTTGCTTGGTTCAAGTTCTTTGCCATCTATAAGAATTTTTTGAAAGTCTGCCAGTTCAGCACTTGATTTAAAAGTCGCAGACTTACCTTGCTCAACAAATTGGTTTGCACCCTCAATAATTTTTGGCTTATCGACAGGCTTTAGCTCAAGAGCAGCAATTGCATCTTCAATAGCTTTTGCCATTGCATCAACATTTGCCTGTTCAGTGTAATCTTTGTCACGAGCGACAGCGTCTATGGCTGCCGTAACAGCTGTAAAATCCTTGTAATCATCTTTATTTAGGGCAGTTGCCTTCGCAATAGCATCATTTACTTGAGAATAATCAGCCTGGAACAAATATTTTTGGGTATATGTTGAGTAGTATAAATTATAATATTGGGTATCACCAATCTGTCTAATAAAATATGTACCACATAATTTATTTGAGCTATCAATAGTGAAAGCAGGGGGTGCGAGGAAAAGAAGCGCATCCTGGTCATATATCTTTTGTGGAAGCGCATCAATATTTCCGGTTTTAGGGTTAATGTAGTATAAGCAGACATTTTCCTGTTTGAGGTCACGGGCATTTCCATTTTCGTCTAACCATTTTCCGTCGGTTGCTTTTTCATACTGTTTGCCGCCTACTGAAACAGTTGAATTGCTTGTCTTAAGAGGCTCATATTGAATTGCCGTAATATATGTCAAAACGCCATTTTTAGAAATTATGGAGTATTCCGTATCGCCTGTCTTTGACACATCTGCAAATTCAGTATGTATCAAATTATTTTGGGCATTAGTGGAAACTTCATAAATTTTTCCTTTATTGTAATAGGTTAATCCCGGAATATCAGAATCAACGACTGAAGCATGTGTAGTACCATCCGTAAGGTTAGTTACATCATTTCCATTATTGACAGACATTTTAACTGTGCCTGGTTTATATTTATCAGGGTAAAAGGAATATTTCTGGGTCATTACCTTGTCGTACATTACATCAGAAACATGAGTTTGTTCTGTCGGTTCTTCAAAAATTGTCACGGTCTTATTTCCTACTTTGGCAATGGAATAGGATGATATATAGTTGCAATTTTTTGCAAAAACCATAGTAACAAGTCTTCCATTTTCATCTACAAGGTTATTTTCTGAATAAAAGGCGTTGGTTTCAGGGTTATAATAAAAACCCTCTATACCATATGAGCCGGTATCATTTTTAACGTCATGGCATACTACCCAGGAAACAAGTATTTTACCATCTATTTTGGTTACTTTTGGATTATATGTGCTAATATTGTCAGAATTATAATAAGATACATTGGTAGTTTTAAAATCAATCCACGTATTATTGCTGTCACAAACTGCAAGGGATATTCTTAATGCACTTGCGATGTCTTCTCCTGTGAATGTTTCTTTAAAGCCTTTTGTGGCATTGGTCCAGACGATTATGCCGTCATTGTTATCAGAATATATGAAGGGCTCCATGTCCCAAGTGCCATCATCCTCAATGGAAACAGGTCGGGAACAGCTTTGATTTCCGATTATAGAAAACCCAAGCTCAGAACGGTTCCAGACTTCCCTGTCACCGAAATCCGAAGTAAATACAAACATCTCTTTGGACATACGGGGATATGGTGCTGACTTAATTTCACTAAGATCGTACATACCTGCAAGTAACTTTAAGTCGTAGACATCGTCGTTTTGTGCTGATATGGTTGTAGGTATTAGTCCAATAAGTAATGTCAAAGATAAAACAAGAGATAGTAATCTTGTTTTGCAAAAAATTCTTTTTTTCATAAAACTCCTCCTTGAATATAAGTGAATAGGAAGCAAAGCATATACATCTTTATTTATAAATAATTCTACATTATTTACTTTTTAAAGTAAATAATGTAAAAAGAAAAATGCGGTAGGGATGACACATTGCCGTGAAAACATATTCGGACGGAAAAGAAGTTCTGGAGGGGTAAGCCATCTATTCCACACACTCAATTACTATAACTTCGCAACTCTCCAATTTAAGCACTTTCCCATTAATTTCCTTTATTCCAACATTTGAGAGAACAACTTTTTTAACAGGATATTTCAATTCTATAGCTGTAGATTCTTTTCCAAAATCTGCAACAACAAGGATGCGCTGGTTGTCTGACACACGATAATAAGCCATTATATATTCAGTATCTTCATAGGCAGGTTCAAATACACCGTAAGTGAATACTTCTTTGTATTCAGGAGATTTACGTGTAGCCACTAACTTTCGGTAGTAATTTAAAACAGAGTCAGGGTCGTTTTCCTGATTTTGTACGTTAATGTCCTTATAGTTAGAATTAACTTTAAGCCAAGGAGTTCCTGTTGTAAAACCGGCATTATCAGAATCACTCCATTGTACAGGAGTTCTGGCATTGTCACGACTCATTTTGCTACATACAGCCAAAGCTTCTTTATCTGATAGACCGGCACTTATGGCGAGATTATATTGGTCAATTGTGTTAATGTCGTTATATTCTTTAACATCGTTCCAAACGGCATTCTGCATTCCGATTTCCTGTCCCTGATAAATAAAAGGGATTCCGCGAAGAAGTACGCTTACAGTTCCGAGCATCTTTGTTCCAAGAGGATTTCTTGCATATTCAGGCAAAAATCTTGAAACACCCCTAGGTTCATCATGGTTTTCAATAATATTAGCTTCAATACCACATTTTTGAACCTGAAGCTGTGAGTTTATAATGGTTTTACGCCAATCATTAAAATTAATATCAGGTGCATCGTACCAGCCATGGGCACCGTCGCTAAGGGTATGGGCACTAAAATCAAAAATAGTAGAGAAGTGTCCGTTTTCACCGATAAATTGTGAAAGCTCATCTTTATGCATATTGAAAACTTCAGCAACAGTAAAGGCATCGTACTTTTCAAAAGTATTTTTCTTAAGGTCTTCTAAGTATTCACCAACACCTTCAACATCTTCAACCATTCGCCAGCAACCGGCAAGACCGTCTGCACCGTCAGGTTCAAGATTAGGAAAGTCTAAATCTTTTTTGATGTTAATAATTGCATCAATTCTAAAACCGGCCAAACCTTTTTCAAGCCACCAGTTAATCATATCGTAAAGTTTCTTGCGTAATGTAGGATTTTCCCAATTTAGATCAGGCTGTTCTTTGGCAAACATATGGAAATAATATTTGTCAGTTCCGGGAACCGGTTCCCAACAATTGCCACCAAAATAAGAACGGTAATTGCTAGGTGGATTGCCGTCTTTACCTTTTCTAAAATAGAAATAATCGGCGTATTCCCCATCAGGGTCAGCTAAAGCTTTTTGGAACCATTCGTGTTTATCTGAACAGTGATTAATAACCAAGTCCATAATAATATACATATTACGTTTTTTAGCTTCTGCCAGCAATTCGTCAAATTCTTCCATTGTACCAAATTCTTCAGCAATAGAATAATAGTCAGAAATGTCATACCCCTGATCTACAAAAGGTGATTTGTAAATAGGAGAAAGCCAAATAATATCAACTCCTAAATCCTTTAAATAATCAAGCTTAGAAATAATACCTCTTAAATCTCCGATTCCATCTCCATTACTGTCTAGAAAACTTTTTGGATATATCTGATAAGCAACTTTGTCATGCCACCACTTTTTTTTCATTGCTTTTACCTCGTTATTGCCATATTAATTAAGGCAAACGCTTTCTTTTGTATTGATTATTTGATTACACGGATTATTCCATGCCTTGTAATCTCACAATTTTTTGCTTACATTATCACATTGTGAAATATTGCTTTGTGTATTATACTGCTATTATAAAATAAAAAAAACTATAGTTCTTGCATAATTTTTACAAAGTATAACACAATACTGCTTTTAGAGGAGAGATTTATGATAATGTTTAAAAATTAATCTCTGGCATCTTTTCTATATTTACCCGGTGTAATTCCATATTTCTTTTTGAAACACCTGTTAAAATAGGACAAATTATCAAAACCGGTATTTATTGCAATATTAATTATGTCATCAGAAGTTGTGGTAAGAAGTTTTGCTGCAACTTCGAGTCTGTAATCGTTAAGATATTGTACAAAACTCATCCCCATGGTTTCTTTAAAGAACTTCATAAAATATGATTTACTATAGAAGCAATGACCGGCAATTTCTTCTATGGAGATATTATCCTGAAAATGTTCAGCAACATAAGAAAGAATTGTTTTTATTTTTTCAAGAGCTTTTTTGCTAATTGGTTTAATTTCATTTCGCCCACAATTGGATATCAGAAGGTAAAAAATCTGAAAAAGATAAGATTTAACAGCTAGCTGATATGCATAAGGACGTTTGTCACACAATTTATCTATTTCGTTAATTAAAGAATAGAGAGAGTCGTGAAAATCAAAGTTGCTATTAATTACAGGATATATATTTAGATTTCCTGAAAGTAAAGGTTGAATAAACTTGTCATTGCACAAATCATAGCCTGAAGATTTAAGAAGACTTGATTTAAAAAGAATATTTTCATATTCCATAATACTACAATCTTTTTGGCTAATAGAATGAAGTTGTCCCGGAAAGACGAAAACAACATCACCGGCGTTAACAGTATACGTTACAAGATTAACATTAACTAACCCCTGTCCTTTTTTGATTACAATTAGTTCAACTTCGTTATGCCAGTGAAGATTAACTGATTTGAAATCTAGTGGAATAGAGCACAAATAAGTATTATAAGGAAAATCATTGGGCGTATGTTTTTTGTTTTCGTGGTAAATTTCGTATTGATTCTTCTCCATAAAGTACCTCCCAAAATCAAAAAAAGATAGTATTGTGCAAAAAAACAAAACTATAATGCAATATTTTTAATAATAACAATATTATAATATAGTTACAAACATAAAACCATATTTTTTTAGGAGGTATTAAAATGAATCTTTCGGAAATTATTAAATCAGAGTATAATAAGTCAATTTCAGAATGTACAAACGAGGAAATTTACAATGCTTTACTTACTTTGGTAAAAACAATGGCAGAAGGAAAACAGCATAAAAATTCAAAGAAAAAATTATACTATATTTCAGCAGAATTTTTAATAGGAAAGCTTTTGTCTAATAATCTTATTAATCTTGGAATTTATGATGACATAAAAGAAGAACTTGCAAAAAATGGCAAGGATTTATGTGAAATAGAAGAATTTGAAAAGGAGCCATCTCTTGGAAACGGAGGACTTGGAAGACTTGCAGCCTGCTTTTTAGATTCTATTGCAACATTAGGACTTAATGGTGACGGAGTAGGATTAAACTATCATTTCGGATTATTCAGACAGGTATTTAAGAATAATGCGCAGACTACAATTCCAGATCCATGGCTTACAGAAAAAAGTTGGCTTACAAAGACTGATGTAACATATACAGTTAAGTTTAGAGATATGAATGTTACTTCAAGAATGTATGATATTGATGTTACAGGTTACAATAACACTACTAATAAACTTCACTTATTTGATATTGAAAGTGTTGATGAAAGCATTGTAAAAGATGGAATTAACTTCAATAAAGAAGATATAGAAAAGAATCTTACTCTCTTCCTTTATCCTGACGACAGTGATGATGCAGGTAGAATTCTTAGAATTTATCAGCAGTATTTTATGGTATCAAGTGCAGCTCAATTAATTCTTGATGAAGCAGTAGAAAAAGGATGCAAGTTATATGACTTAGCTGATTATGCAGTTATACAGATTAATGATACACATCCAACAATGGTTATTCCTGAACTTATCCGTTTAATGGTAGAAAGAGGACTTGAAATGGATGAGGCCATTGAAGCTGTAACAAAGGCATGTGCATATACTAATCACACAATTTTATCAGAAGCTTTAGAAAAGTGGCCTATATCATATCTTAAGAAGGCGGTGCCACAGCTTATTCCTATTATTGAAGTATTAGATGATAAAGTAAGAAGAAAGTATGATGATGGTTCAGTTTACATTATCGATAGAGAAGAAAGAGTACACATGGCTCACATTGACATTCATTATTCATCAAGTGTTAATGGTGTGGCATCACTTCACACAGATATTCTTAAGAATGTTGAATTAAATAATTTTTATAAAATTTATCCTGAAAAGTTTAATAATAAGACTAATGGAATTACATTTAGAAGATGGCTTATTCATAGTAATCCTCAGCTTACAGAGCTTATTACGTCACTCATTGGGGATGGATTTAAGAAAGATGCAACGGAATTAGAAAAACTTTTGGATTACAAAGACAATGAAGAAGTATTAAACAAGATTCTTAGTATTAAAAACACAAAGAAAGCAGAATTAAAGAATGCCTTAATGGAAAGACAGAATATAGAAATTAATGAAAATTCTATTTTTGATATTCAGATTAAGAGACTTCATGAATACAAACGTCAGCAATTAAATGCGTTATATGTAATTCATAAATATTTAGAAATTAAAGCAGGTAAAAAGCCAACAACTCCAATAACAGTAATTTTTGGAGCAAAGGCAGCTCCTGCATACATTATTGCACAGGACATAATTCATCTTATACTTTGCCTTCAAAAATTGATAAATAATGATCCTGAAGTTAGTCAATATCTTAAAGTGGTAATGGTTGAAAACTATAACGTAACATGGGCTGAAAAGTTAATTCCTGCATGTGATATTTCAGAACAGATTTCACTTGCATCAAAAGAAGCAAGTGGTACAGGTAATATGAAATTTATGCTTAATGGAGCAGTAACTTTAGGTACTGAAGATGGTGCTAATGTAGAAATTCATGATTTGGTAGGAGATGATAATATTTACATCTTTGGTGATTTAAGTGAAACTGTTGTAGAAAGATATGCCAACGGAAGCTATTGCGCTGCACAGTATTATAATAATAATCCGATTATTAAAGAGGCAGTTGACTTCATAACAGGAAATAAACTTATGTCCATAGGTGATAAGGAGCGTCTTGAAAGGCTTTCGAATGAACTTATTGGAAAAGACTGGTTTATGACATTCCCTGATTTTGATGTATATGTAAAAACGAGAGAGCAGGCCTATGCCGATTATGAAAACAGACATGATTGGGCTAAGAAGATGCTTGTAAATATTGCGAAAGCAGGATATTTCTCATCAGATAGAACAATTGAAGAATATAATAGAGATATTTGGAAATTAGAACAATAAGGTATATCAACACAAAAAAAATTATCCCACCAGTGCAAAGGCGGGATAATTTTTTTGAATACTGTAATCAAAAAATCAAAGTGAAATCACATTTAAAAATCTTAAAAATCATTCTTGAAATTTTAACAACCAAATAGAAAAAACACCCTTGAATAATAGCATATTCACTAGAACGAAAAATAACAAATATATTCCAAATGCATAAAAGATACATAAAAACGGTATTAATATTGTACAATATATACAAAAGATTAGACGGAAAATTAGCTAAAAAGTCGAATCGTGAAAAAAAGGTGAAAATAGTATTGTAAACGTTTCCAAAAAGTGCTACTATCAGGATACAGGAAACGTTTCCAAACAAATTGCAAGTACCAACATTTATTTGGAAATGACGGATAACCTAAATACAAATTTTTAATAAAAAGGAGAAATGAATATGCGTAAGAAATTATTAAGTGTAGCATTGTGTGCAACAATGGTAGCAGGATTATTAGCAGGTTGTGGTAGCAGTTCAAAGAGCGAAAAAACGGGTTCAGATTCAAAGGGCTCAGTTTACTGGTTAAACTTTAAACCTGAAGCAGATGAAGCTTTACAGGGAATTGCAAAGACATACGAGAAAGAAAAAGGAGTAAAGGTAAAAGTAGTTACAGCAGCTTCAGGAAACTACAATTCAACATTAACATCTGAGATGGGTAAGTCAGCAGCTCCAACATTATTTGTTGTTGGTAACCAGGCAGCAGTTAAGACTTGGGATGATTATTGCATCGATCTTAAAGATACAGATGTTTACAAAGAATTAAGTACAGATGCATTTAACTTAAAAGATGAAAACGGCAAGGTTGCGTCAATGGGTTATTGTTATGAAAGTTACGGAATTATTGTAAATAAGAAATTACTTAAGAAAGCAGGATATGAAATTACAGACATTAAGGATTTCGCTTCATTAAAGTCAGTTGCAGAAGATATCCACAAGAGAGCAGACAAGCTTGGATTTGATGCATTTACATCATCAGGTATGGATGACGCTTCATCTTGGAGATTTACAGGTCACTTAGCTAATATGCCTTTATTCTATGAAGGAAGAGATGACGGATGGAAGGATGCCCCTGCAGAAATTAAGGGAACATACTTAGATAACTTCAAAAATGTTTGGGATTTATATATCAACAACAGCAAATACGACAAGAAAACTTTGGCAACAGGTGGTTACGATGCTGAAGCCGAATTCAAGAAGGGCGAAGCAGTATTCTACCAGAATGGTACATGGGAATATGATGCTTTGAAAAAGTCAATTTCAGACGATGATATGCAGATGATTCCAATTTACTGTGGAGTTGAAGGTGAAGAAAAAGCAGGTCTTTGTTCAGGAACAGAAAACTGTTGGGCAGTTAATGCTAAGGCTTCAAAAGCAGATCAGAAGGCAACACTTGAATTTATGAAATGGTTAGTAACATCAGAAGAAGGAACAAAAGTTATGGCAGAACAGTTTGGTGCAATCCCTTATAAGAAGGCAGCAGACAGCGGTAACGTATTCTTAAAGAATGCTAACGATTTACTTGAAGCAGGAAATTACAATGTTGACTGGTCATTTAACTACACACCTAACGTAGATGAATGGAGAGCAAGTCTTGTAGCAGCAATGAATAAATATGATGCAGGCGGATCATGGGATGATGTTAAGACAGCATTCGTTCAGGGCTGGGCTACTCAGTACAAAGCAGCTAACAAGTAATAAGGTTTTAGATTGATAAGTATAAAATCATAATTAAATTATTAACACATTGTGGGGCAGGCAGTGTCTGCCCCCTTTATTAAAAAATAGAAAAATATTGAAAATTCTATTTTGAATAAGAATTAGGAGGAGATTGAAGTGAAAGGAAAAAAGAAAAAACATAATGGTGGAACATCTGTAAATTCTAAACTTCTTCGCAAACCTATTCAAAGATGCTTTCTTCTATTTTTAGCACCTACATTTTTAGCATTTTGCATTGGATTTATATATCCTTTCTTGAGAGGTATTTATTTATCATTTTGTAAATTTGTTACAATAGGTGATGCTTCTTTTGTAGGTTTTAGAAATTATATGGATGCATTTAATGATGCGTCATTTATACATGCATTTTGGTATACAGCTTTGTATGCAATAGTATCCCTATTTATAATAAATGTGTTAGCTTTCTTAATAGCATATTTATTAACATTGGGGATTAAGGGAGCAAACTTATTCAGAACAGCATTTTTTATGCCTAACCTTATAGGTGGTATTGTTCTTGGTTATATTTGGAGTATGATTTTCAATGGCGTTTTAGGAAAAATTAATACTTCAATTCTTATGGAAACAAGATATGGCTTCTGGGGATTAATTATTCTTATGTGCTGGCAACAGGTAGGATATATGATGATTATCTATATTGCAGGTTTGCAGACAGTTCCGGGAGAATTAATTGAAGCAGCAAAAATTGATGGAGCAACAAAATGGCAGACATTGACAAGAGTTACAATTCCAAATATTATGCCATCAATTACAATTTGTTTGTTCTTAACAATAACAAATGGATTTAAACTTTTTGACCAGAACTTAGCTTTAACAAACGGACAGCCGTTTGAACAGTTAAAAGATGGTTCAGTTATAAAGACAACAGAAATGTTGGCACTTAACATTTACAACACATTTTACGGACAGTCTCTTACAGGTAAGGGAGTTGCCCAGGCGAAAGCCGTTATATTCTTTATTTTAGTTGCAGGTATATCAATTATTCAGCTTAAGGCAACTAGATCTAAGGAGGTGCAGCAGTAATGAACAATGAGAAAACGGTAAATTCAACAATTAAAGATTCAACAGTGAAGGCTACACCTAAAAAGAAAAAAATGAAAGAGACAAGTGAAATTCCATTAAAGCGTGGAAGACTGTTGACTGCAATAATGACAATTGTAACTTTAGTTTATGTTAGTCCTATATTTATTGTGTTAATGAACTCTTTCAAAGCTAACACCTTTGTAAAAACAGACACATTTGCATGGCCTACTGGTGAGGCGTTAGTAGGTTGGGCAAACTACATCAAAGGTTTTACATTTGGAAATTATCCGTTTTTTAAATCGGTATTATATAGTTTTGTAATTACAGTTTTATCAACAGCGTTGATTCTGATTTGTACATCAATGGCAGCATGGTATATAGCAAGAGTTGACAGCATGGTTTGTAAGATAGTATATTACTTGTTCGTATTTTCAATGGTAGTACCATTCCAAATGGTAATGTTCACATTGTCAAATACAGCAGATTCATTGGGACTTAATACACCTGGGACTATTCCGGTTATATATTTAGGATTTGGTGCAGGTATGGCAGTATTTATGTTCACAGGATTTATTAAAGGTTTACCACTTGAGATTGAAGAAGCAGCAGCAATTGATGGATGCGGACCAATTAGAACATTCTTTATTGTTATTGTTCCAATGCTAAAACCAACATTGATTTCTGTAGGTATTCTCGAAATAATGTGGATATGGAACGATTATTTACTTCCATATTTGGTTCTTGATCTTGATAAGTATAGAACTATTCCAATTCACATTCAGTACTTACAGGGAAGTTACGGTTCAGTAGATTTAGGTGCAATAATGGCACTTATCATTTTAAGTATTATACCTGTAATATTCTTCTACTTAACATGTCAGAAGCATATTATAAAAGGTGTTGCTGCGGGAGCAGTAAAAGGTTAAGTAACATATAAGGAGGAACTATGAGGGCTAGTGGAATATTATTACCCATTTCCAGTTTGCCGGGAAAATATGGAATAGGAAGTTTTTCAAAAGAGGCATACAAGTTTGTAGATTTTTTGAAAGATTCCAAACAGCAATACTGGCAAATTCTGCCTATAGGACCAACAAGTTACGGAGATTCACCGTATCAGTCATTTTCAACTTATGCAGGAAACCCATACTTTATAAGTTTAGAAGAGCTGATTGAGCAGGGACTGTTAACAGAAAAAGAATGTGACAAGGTGGATTTTGGTGACAAAATTGACAAAGTAGATTATGAAAAGTTGTATAATGGCAGATTTAAACTTTTGAAAAAAGCGTACAAAAGAAGTAATATCCGTGAAAGGGAAGAATTTAAAGAGTTTAAAGATGAAAACAGATATTGGTTAAACGATTATGCAATGTTTATGGCTATAAAGGAAAGGTTTAACGGCCAAAGTTTTGACAACTGGGCAGAAGACATAAAATTCAGATGGGGATACTCAATGGAGTATTATCAGAATGAACTGAAGGAGGAAATAGAATTTTATAAATTTGTTCAGTATGAGTTCTATAGGCAATGGTACAAATTAAAAAAATATGCCAATGATAATGGTGTGAAAATTATTGGAGATATTCCAATATATGTAGCTTATGATAGTGCAGATGTGTGGTCACACCCAGAGTTATTCCAAATGGATGATAAGGGAAAACCTATAGCAGTTGCAGGATGTCCCCCTGATGGCTTTTCAGCAACAGGTCAGTTGTGGGGCAATCCATTATACAAATGGGATTATCATAAACAGACCAACTATGATTGGTGGATAAAAAGAATAGAGCGAAGTGTCCAGCTATATGATGTTGTAAGAATTGATCATTTTAGAGGTTTTGATGAATATTATTCAATACCTGCTAAGGATGATGATGCAATCGATGGACACTGGGAAAAAGGACCGGGAATAGATTTATTTAATGCTATAAAATATTGTTTAGGTAATGTTAACATCATAGCTGAAGATTTAGGTTATATAACCGATTCAGTAAGACAGTTAGTTAATGATTCAGGATTTCCTAATATGAAAGTTCTTGAGTTTGCATTTGATAGCAGAGATTCTTCAGGACCAAGAGAATATTTACCATACAATTACAATAAGAATTGTGTAGTATATACAGGAACTCATGACAATGAAACATTAAAGGGATGGTTAGGTAGCATTGAATCGGAAGAGGTTGAGATGGTTCAAAAATATATTGGCAGAAAAATTGAAGATAAAGATGAGTTAGTTGACGAAGTTATTCGTATGGCTCAGGCATCAACAGCCAATACATGTATTATTCCGTTACAGGATTATCTTCATTTGGACAATAAAGCTAGAATGAATCGGCCTTCAACTTTAGGCGGAAATTGGTGTTGGAGAGTAAAATCCCGACAGATGACTAAAAAATTATCAGCAACTATTAGAGAATTAACAGTTCTTTATGGCAGAGGATAGGAATAAAATGATAAGAAGCTGCGAAAAAAATTTTTTCGCAGTTTTTTGCATAAATGATATGTATATGATAAAATATCAGATTGTGGAATTGGGAAAAATTTTAGTACATTTAGATGAAAGGGGAAAGACATGGCAAATTTAACAATAAAAGACATAGCAAAAATATCTGGTGTTGGAATTAGCACTGTCTCTCGAGCAATTAATGATGATCCAGGTATTAATCAGAATACCAGAAAAAGAATTTTAAAAGTTATAAAAGAATATAATTACGTGCCTAATAATAGTGCAAGAAATTTAAAAATGACAGAATCTAATACGATAGCACTTTTAATTAAAGGTATAGATAACCAATTCTTTCAGGGGATGTTAAAAATTTTTGAAGAAGAATTAAAAAAATTAGAGTACACATTTTTACTTTATGCCGTAGGGGAAGATCAGGATGATGTAAGTGTAGCAGTACAGCTTGCCAAAGAAAAAAGACTTAAAGGTTTGATTTTTCTTGGAGGTCAGATGGATTATCTTGACACAAGATTAGAAGAAATAGGTGTACCATATGTGTTATGCACTGTTGCAGTTAACATGATGGCACCTAAAAGAAACGGATCTTCAGTCTCTATTGATGACGAAAAAGAAAGTTACAAGGCAGTAGATTATCTTTGCAAGAAAGGTCACAAGAAGATTGCTATAATTTCAGGCAAAAGAGGTGATCAGGCAGTTGGTGGTCTTCGATTGAAGGGCTATAGAGAAGCTTTAAAAGATAATGGAATTGAAGTTAACGAAAATCTTATAAGATATATGAAAGATGACATTCCTGAATACTCAGTAGCCAATGGTTATCAGGTAACAAAGGAATTATTACAGTCTAAAGAGGAATTTACTGCACTTTATGCTATTTCTGACTTAACAGCATTTGGTGTGTACAAAGCCATTTCAGAATCAGGGAAAAAAATACCTGATGACTATTCTGTGTTAGGGTTCGATGGGATTGAAATGTCAAAATATTTTCATCCATCACTTTCCACAATGAAGCAGCCATGTGAACAGATGGTAAAATCATCAATAGAACTGTTAATGGAGCTTATAAGCGGAAAAGATGAAAAGAAGCAGTTGATTTTCCAAGCTGAACTTTTAGAAAGAGATTCCGTAAAAGAAGTATAGAGAGGAAGAAAAAGTGTTTGGAATAGACAGTAAATTTTATGAAGTGGTATCGAAAATAGCAGATTTGGTAGTTTTAAATTTATTATTTGTTTTGTTCTCGTTGCCTATAATTACTATGGGCGCTTCAACAACGGCACTTTACGGAGTGACTAAAAAGATGGCAGAGAACAGAGAAGGTTATATTTTTAGAAATTTTTTTCAATTGTTCAAGGAGAATTTTAGACAGTCAACGGTTATGTGGATTATATTATTAGTAGCAGCAATGATTCCTACTGTAGATCTATATATAATAAATAGTCTTGAAAAAACAGTAATAACAACAGCACTTAAAGGGTTAATGCTTGCAACAGCACTTACCGTTCTGCTAGTTTTTTTATACGCGATGGCACTTCAAAGTACATTTGAAAATACTATAAAGAACACACTTAAAAATGCATTCCTTATGGGAATAGGTTATTTCCCATGGACTTTGTTAATATTGCTTATAACATTATTACCAATTATATTGATTGTTCTGCTAGGAAAGACAGCAGGAAGTGTCGTATATGTAATGTTGTTTGTGGGATTTGCCATATTAGCATATTTAAATTCTTATATATTCAATCATATCTTTAAGAAGTATATGTAAGAGCTATAAGAAATTTTCCAGAAAGAAACAAGTACGCAAATGACCGATAGCAAACGTGCCATCATCCACCGGTTATTGGATGAATATGACACCCAGACGACTAATACAATGGATGGAAGTTATTAAAAACATTGTTAAAATAAATTGGAAATGATTACAAAAAAATATAAAATTAACAGAGGAGAGATTAAAAGAATGAAACCGGCATTTATTATTTGTGAATAAATAAAATTACAGAATAATAAAAAAAAGGAGAGGCAATGCAGGATAGTTCCCATACAAAACAGAATATAAATAGAAAAAAAGTAATATATAGATATTATTCAGGAAGAATCAGGAGAGATTTGAAAAATTTTTTTAAATGGATTGTGCTTGCCATACTTACAGGAGTAGTAGTTGGTGGTGCCAGCAGTGTGTTTGCCGGATGTATAAGAGAAGTTACATTGTTTAGAAGAGAGCATGAGTGGTTATTTCTTTTATTGCCGGTGGCAGGTCTGTTAATTGTATTTATGTATCAGAAAATTGGCAAAGATGATGGTGGAACGAATCAGGTGATTTCAACAATTAAGGCGAAGGATGATGTACCGTTGAGATCGGCACCTTTGATTTTTGTGTCAACAATTTTGACTCATTTAACAGGTGGTTCTGCCGGAAGGGAAGGCGCAGCAATACAGTTTGGTGGAAGTATAGGAAACCAGTTGGGACGAATCGTAAAACTTGATGAGTTTGATCATCATGTCATGGTAATGTGTGGAATGAGTGCTGCATTTTCAGCGGTTTTTGGAACGCCTATGGCGGCAGCAGTTTTTGCCATGGAGGTTGTAAGCGTCGGAGTTATGTATTATGCGGCATTGCTTCCATGCGTAATAGCTTCCATAATAGCGTCAAAGTTTGCCGCAGGAATCGGAATTCATCCGGAACTTTTTCATGTAACGAAAATCCCTGAGCTTACTATTATCAACGGATTAAAAATGGCTGTAATTGCAGCAGCCTGTGGCGCTATAAGTATATTATTTTGTGTAGCATTAAAGGCGGCTTCTACTTTATATTCAAAGTATTTAAAAAATCCATATGTAAGAGTAGTTGTTGCAGGCATTATAGTAATAGGAATAACAATACTTTTAAACACAAAAGATTACATGGGAGCAGGGAATGAATTGATAGCGAAAGCCATAGAGCAGGGACAGGCAAGACCTTTGGATTTTCTGTGGAAAATAATATTGACGGCAATAACAATGCGTGCGGGTTACAGAGGTGGCGAGATTGTGCCGGCATTTTGTGTTGGAGCGACTTTAGGCTGTGTTATAGGTCAGTTACTTGGATTTTCGCCGATGGTTGCGGCAGCAGCAGGTATGGTGGCAGTGTTTTGCGGGGTGACGAATTGTCCTATAACTTCGATGTTGATATCTTTTGAACTGTTTGGTTTCGCAGGGGTATCTTATTATCTTATTGCAATATCAATCAGTTACGCATTGTCAGGATATTATGGTTTATATAAGGACCAGACTATAGTGTATTCAAAATATAAAGCAAAGTATATAAACAGAAAAACAAGATAATTTGAAGTGGACGTAATGGCAGAAAAAATGAAAAAAAAGAATTTTACTAATTTAATAATAATTGTAATACTGGCATTATTTAATTTTGTATTTTTGGGAACGGAATATTTATTTGACAATATGATGATGTACGTCAGTGATGCAAAAGGGGTAGTTATATCACAGGGTTATGTTCTGGGGGTTAGTGCCATAGGATTTTGTCTGTTCGGATTAGTAAAAAAAATGATTAACAGCCGCACAAAATTTATATGGGCATTAATATTTATTGCCGGAGAAATTGCAGGTGTTTTTGTTATGGAGCAACATAACTCCTATGGAAGTGTGCTTATTGCCGGATGCATTGTTTTTGTTATGCTTGGTTGTGCAGGCAGTGCAGTGTGCTATATGATTGCCATAAGATTACAGTATAACGGTCATCTTGCAAAGGTTGTTGGCGTTTCATATGCCATTGGGCTGTTATTGCAATTTGGTAATAATAATTTGATTAATAACGATTTGATTGAAGCTATTGTTATATCAGCATTTATATTAATATGGGTAATACTAATTCTTGGGGTGAACGAAAATACTTTAGAAGTTAGTGAAGATTCAGATAATGACGAAAGAATTAAAATGAAAAATCCCATGGTTGCGGCAATAACATTAATTGTAATAGTAGCGTTAATGTCATGTATTTTTGCAACTCTTGATAATGTAGTTACACTTTTTCATTCGGCTGGAGGAGTGGATATCGGGCAGTTGCCAAGAATGATTCTGGCATTAAGTGGACTTTTAGCCGGGGCTGTTTTTGACATAAAAAGCAGAAGATGCATGTATATAATAATGTATTGCGTAACCCTATTATCTACGATTTGTGTACTTATAATTATTACAGGGGGAGCTTTTATAATTGGGTTAATTGTTTTTTACCTTTCGGCAGGCTTCTTTGCGGTATTCTTTACGACTGCATTTATAGAATTGTCAGTATATATGAATAGACCGGAATTTTGGGCAGGTCTTGGAAGAGCAGTTAATAATATATGTGCGGCAATAATAGGGGCAATATCCCTTTCCTTATTTGAATCAGGAAATGTTATTTTAAACAGCATTGTAGCTTTAATTCTATTTGTTCTCATAAGCATATTTATGTTTTTGTATTATACTCAGTTGGAAAATGTTCATAGTGTGAAAGTTAAGCTTCAGCAGGAAGATGAAAAAAATCATATAGATCAAAAAGAAAAATTTACAAAGTTTTCTGAAAGATTTGCATTGACACCAAGGGAGAAAGAAGTTTTTGAAATGCTGTTAACTTCAGATGAAAATGTTCAGGATATTGCAGGAAAGCTGTTTATATCAAGGGCTGCCTTATATAGGCACATATCCAATCTTAATGAGAAAACAAAAACAAAATCACGAGTAGGACTGTTGCAGTTTTACTATGAATGGAATGATAAATAAAAATACAAAATTATCCATACATGTGGTATAATTCAAATGCTGTGTGCGCAAATTTTATTGTTATGGCATATAATTTGCGCATTCATATTTTACAAATTTGAAAGGATAATAATAAATGTTATCGATTATTGAACAAATAAATTCGGCAGTTAATGATTTTATCTGGGGTGTGCCGGCCATGATTTGCATAATCGGCGTAGGGCTTATTTTGACTTTCAGAACTAAATTTTTGCAAATTAGGAAATTTCCGTATGCAATGAAAGTTACTATTGGCCGTATGTTTAGAAAAAAGGAAGCAGCAGATGGTGCAATGACACCATTTCAGGCTGTGTGCACTGCATTGGCAGCTACTGTAGGAACGGGAAATATTGCAGGTGTGGCAGGAGCCATTGCAATAGGTGGTCCCGGGGCAGTTTTCTGGATGTGGATATCAGCAATCCTTGGTATGTGTACAAAATTTTCAGAAGTAACACTTGCTGTACATTTTAGAGAAAAAAATGACAAAGGCGAGTGGGTTGGCGGACCAATGTATTACATAAAGAATGGATTAAAGAAACATTGGCACTGGTTGGCATATTTGTTCTCGGCATTTGGAGTACTTACTGTATTTGGAACAGGTAATGCAACTCAGGTTAACACAATAACAACTGCAATCGATTCGGCATTAATGAATTATGGGGTTATATCAAAGAAAGATGCAGGAACAGCAAATCTTATAATAGGAATTATATTGGCAATTCTCTTGGCCCTGATTTTACTTGGTGGAATAAAGAGAATTGGTAGGGTAACAGAAAAACTTGTACCTTTTATGGCACTTCTGTATATTGTTTTTGCAGTGGGAGTTATTGTTTTGAACATAAAAAATGTTCCGGCAGTTTTTTCATCAATTATAGAAGGTGCATTTAATCCGTCGTCGGTAACAGGAGGAGTGGTTGGAAGCTTTTTCCTAAGCATGAAAAAAGGAGTCTCCAGAGGAATCTTCTCAAATGAAGCAGGACTTGGTACAGGTTCCATTGCTCATGCATGTGCTGACACTAAAAAACCTGTAAAGCAGGGATTCTTTGGAATATTTGAAGTGTTCGTGGATACAATAGTAATTTGTACATTAACGGCTTTTGTAATTTTATGCAGTGAAATTCCTATTAATTTCGGACATGCAGCAGGTGCTGAACTTACAATATCAGGATTTACATCTACTTATGGAAACTGGGTTTCTATTTTCACGGCTGTAGCAATGTGTTGTTTTGCATTTTCAACAGTTGTAGGCTGGGGACTATATGGAGCGAGATGTATTGAGTTTTTGTTTGGTTCAAAAGTAAATAAACCATTTATGCTGGTGTATTCTTTAGTAGCTATAATTGGTGCTACAATGAATTTGGGTCTTCTGTGGAGCATTGCCGAAACCTTTAACGGATTAATGGCAATACCTAACCTTATTGCGGTATTCCTGTTATCCGGTGTAGTGGTAAAGATGGTGAAAGATTATTTTGAAAAAGGAAAGGATGTATAAATTTATATCAGGACCTATATCAGGTTTTATAAAAATACCCATATGTCAGATTTTTAATAAATCGGCATGTGGGTATTTTCTTGTAAAAAATTAATTGGTTTGGAGACTTCAATCGCCCATTTTTAGGGGCTGAACAAAGAGTGAGACATATGTAAACTTGAAAATATGTAAAGTATATGGAATATTTGTAATATAAATATGGGGAAGGGAATTTTGCACTTATGGATATTGCCAAAGCCCCGAGGCGGAAAAAATATATAAGGTATAATATGTAAGGAGAATTATATGAAAAAAATTTTAAGTTTAATTATTAGTTTGGTATTGATAATAGGAGTAATGCCACAAAACATTCCAGCAGCAGATGGACCATGTCAGGAAGATTATCCACCGGCATATATCAGTCTCGCTGATGAGGCGGGAACAATACCTTTGTTTTCGAATTATATAGGAGATAATGTTCAAAAAGTAGATGGTATTGAATATGATAAATCTGACAACACATTAACATTAAATAATGTAAAACAGAATAAGATATTGGTTACTAATGTTATGGGGGATGATTTTAAAATTAAATTAAAGGGAAATAATGAGTTAAATGGAATTTTTGTATGGGGAGATGAGTATGGTGGAAATCTTACCATAACAGGAGAAGGTAAACTTGTTATAAATAAAAATAAATCCCAGAAATCATCAATAGTTATGTATGCTGAAAAGACACAGGGATTATTAAAGATAGAAAAAAGCGCAAGTGTGGATATGTATGCATCAAAAGGTAATCCTGTTATAGATACTCTATGGTCAACAAATTCAGTTACAGCAGATGCAATCGTAATTGAAGGAAAAACATCTTCAGAAGTAAAAGTTAAAAGCAGACAAGAAGAAGTAAATGATATTATAACGTCTAAAGCTATTAGTGTTGATAGCAGATGTTATCTCTACAAGTTTAAGAAAGACGGAAAAAACTACGGCGGACAGGAAAAGTATGACAGTAATGGTGAAAGCACTGGTGAATATATTATGTTTGAGGTGATAAATGATGAAACCTACGGTAATATTGGCGTTCCTGTTAATAACCTAAAAAAAATTATTCCGGCGGATTATGGATACGAAAAGGTTATGGTAGATTCGGAGCAACAGGATGAATATAGAAATGTTCTTATTTTTGATAATTGGACATATACTTATCAGATGTATCACTGTACGGAAAAGGACAAAGATTATGGTGTACAAAATATCTATTATACCAATGGTGATACCGGAAAAGAAGAACACTATTATGCTGTATATGACATAGTAAAATATGAAAACTATGGTTATATTGCAGTTCCAGTAGAGGGGATGGAAAAACTTGATGAACTGCCATCGGATTTTGAAAAACTGTTAACAGATCCGTATACATTGTATTACTATACGGTAGGTCTTGAGAAACTTTTTATTAATAGTCAGGGAGAAAATGATACTGAGCCAACAACTAATGGGGATAATCCGACAACAAAAGCAGATAATCCAACCACAAAGATGAATAATCAGACAAAAGCAGCACTGGAGAAAAAACCGAAGAGAATTACCGTCATAAAAGCTGCTAAAGCAAAGAAGAAAACGGTTTCCATTACATGGAAGAAGGTTGCAAATGCAAGTCAGTACCAGATTCAGTATTCATTAAGTAAAAAGTTTAAGAAAGCAAAGAAATTTAGAACCAAAACAGTTACTACATCAAAGAATAAGTATACAATTAAAAAGCTCATTAAGAAAAAAACATATTACGTTAGAATAAGAGCAATAAATAATAAAACAGTTGGACAATGGTCAAAAATTAAGAAAATAAAAGTGACAAAGTAAGAGGTGACATAATATGAAAATAATAAAAAAGAGTCTTGCTATAATACTGACGATAATATTAGCATTTAGCATTTATACAGAGCCCACATCAGTCATGACTAAAGCTGAGAATAATAATCAGAATGAATTAGAAAATTATGTCATAATAACTGGAGATATTGAAGCTGATGATGGAACAGGTGTGGTAAGATGGACGAAGGATAAAACATATGTAATATGTTCTTATGATATAGTTGAAGCACCCCACGTAAAGTGTAAATTAATAATTGAACCTGGAACAACAATATTATTTGGAACGGGAACAGGAGGATTGGATGGAGTAGAAAATTCAGAAGTGCGCCGTAGACCCTATTCTATTTTTAGAGTGGATGAAGAGGGAAGTATTGATGCAAAGGGGACTAAGGAAGAACCTATAACATTTAAAAATATTAGTACACATGCAGGTTGGAACGGAATAGAAATAACACTTCCTGAGAGTGGAGAAGTTACGGACACTTTTGAATATTGTAATTTCATCAATGGCGGAGCACAGTTTAGGGATTTTACGGAAGGTTTGATTGATGTATCTTACGGAACGGAAAAGACTAAATTTAATCTTGTGGTAGATCATTGTACTTTTGACAGTAGTGAGTTGATTAATAGGGATGTTTTGCAACCAAGTGAGGTACAGTCAGGAATTTATTATGGTGATCATAGTGGTAACACAGTTCAGACAAATATTAAAATTACAAACTCTACCTTTAGGTCTTTATCAATGGCAATTGAAACATGCAAACAGGATGAATATAATAATGCATCAAAGTGTATAATTGAAAATAATGTATTTGAAAATAATATGGAGGGGGCCTATAAGTCTTCTGTTATCTGGCATGGAAATGCAGAAGTCAGAAACAACACTTTTTACACAACAAGGGGAGGCTCATTGGAAAGAAATGCATGCGACTTAGCAGGTAGAAGCAATTATGTAATTGAAGGCAATACATTCTATGGAAGTCAGTCTGTAGAGAAAGACAAAATGAATAAAGAGGCACCAATAAGAGTACAGTTTGGAGCAAACATTAACGCAGATACAACAAAAACTTATAAAGAAAATATTTGTGATTATTCATCCCCATATGGTAAATATGTTCAATTAAATGGAGAATCCAAGACTGCTGAAAGTTATATAGGTAATATTCCGGGATTAAAATATTATTTAAAAGATTGTGGGGCTGCAAATACAGACGGCGGAAAATCCCTAGTAACATTTGAACCTGGGCTTACTATGGTGGCAGACAGTCTGTTGGCACAGTATGGTGGCAGTGTAATTGCAAAAGGAACAAAAGAAAAACCTATCAGATTCGTAGGAGACTGGGATTTAGGAGTAGGAAAGTACAATCAGGGACAGGTAGGTTTAATGCAGAGTTGGAGGAGTGCTACTTCAAAGGCACAATTTGAAAATTGTGAGTTTGATGATGTATGTTTAATCGGTAACATAACCAGTGAAACTGAAAAGCCGGGGTATGATGAACAGATTCCTACGGCATTTACAGTAAAGAATTGTACAATAAAAAATGCCAGAAGAGGACTTTCTGTTAGTGTAGTTGGAGATGATACATACATAGGTGGAAAAGCAGTTATTGAAAATGTAAAAATATCGGCAGGTCCTGAGTGGGCATATCAGGGTGTAGATATACATGTTCGTGGTTCTAATATCCCAAATGAAAAAGTAGTTGAACTGAGAAACTGTACGGTTTACGGTTACAAAAGTAATAATTATGATATCTCTCCGGTAGGATTAAATGTATATATTGAAGAAGGAGTAAGCAGTGATGTTGCTTCTTTGGAAAACATAACTGTATCAGGCGGATACATAGGGGTTAGTGGTAAAAGTGATTCAATGAAGGAACTACCAATTATCAGAAATGCAATTATTGCAGGAAATGAAATAGGTTTTGATGTACATGATGCACTTGATATGACGAAATTAGAGTATTCCTGTATATATAATGAAAGCAAAGATGCAGGTGACAACCGTGTAGGAGAAGGATGTATTTTTAAAGATCCCTTATTTGCAAATCTAGAAGCCGGTGATTTACATCTTAAATCTAAAGGTGGCAGATGGGATGGTACGAAATGGGTAGCTGACACTGTTACAAGTCCATGCATTAATGCAGGAAATCCATCAAGTGATTATTCAAAGGAGCCTGCTCCTAATGGAAACAGGGTAAATATTGGAGCTTATGGAAACACAGCTGAAGCTTCTAAAACTGATGATGGAACCTTTGTACCCGGCAACCCGGAAACTCCGACAAGTGAGGTTCCTACAACAGGTTCCACAAATAATAATGGTTCGACTACTCAGGCACCGGCACCAACACAGAAAATTAACAATCCGGTGGTAACAGAAGGTGGTCGAAATGAAAAACTGAAGACACCGGCCATTAAAAAGATGAAAAAGGCTTTAAAGAAAATAAAGATTACCTTCAAAAAAATAGCAGATAAAAATCCGGGATACTATGAAATACAGTATTCCACAAACAGAAAATTTAAGAAGGGAACAAAGACTCTAAAAGTCAATGCAAAAAAAACAAAAGCAACAATAAAGAAACTTAAGGGAAAAAAGAAATATTATGTTCGCGTCAGACTTTATAAAAATGTAGCGGGTATAAAATTGTATTCCTCATGGACTAAAACAAAATCTATTAAAACAAAGAGGTAAAATCCGCTTAAAAGTAATGGAACCATTCATAAAATAATGTCGTATTTCTATCTTTGCTGCGCCGCATATTAACAATTGCTCTCGCAAACTCAGCCGCTATGCGGCTTCAGACAATGCTCCGCAATTGTAGCTATGCTCGCAAAGATAACGAAATACTTCCAATTATTTTATGAATTGGTTCCATTTTTTTTCTGCGAATTTTTAACATTTGTTTCTAGTATTTGTATTAGCCATAAGAGAAAAAAAGTGTTATACTGTGGAAAAATAAATTTTTTAATTGGTAGAGAGGTCTTAATATGAGTGATATAAAGAAGAGAATGCATAGCGGAGAATTGTATCTTCCGAGAGATGAGGAATTAATGAGGGAACAGATGAAATATCAGGATATGCTCTGTGACTATAACATGACAAAACCCTCAGAAAGTGAAAAGAGAACTGCCATGCTACAGGAGATGCTAGGAGATTGCGGAGAGGATGTTTATATAGAAGCACCTTTTTATGCTAATTGGGGAGGACATCACTGTCATTTTGGAAAGATGGTTTACGCAAATTATAATTTGACATGTGTTGATGATACACATATTTATATTGGCAATTATACGATGATTGGTCCTAATGTTACAATTGCAACAGCAGGACATCCTATATTACCTGAATTACGAGAAAAACTGTATCAGTATAATATGTCTGTAAAAATCGGAAGAAATTGCTGGATAGGTGCTGGAGTAACTATTGTACCGGGAGTAACTATAGGGGACAACACTGTGATAGGTGCAGGAAGCGTTGTAACCAAAGATATCCCGGCAAATGTTGTGGCTGTAGGTAACCCATGCAAAGTTATGCGCCAAATCAATGAACATGATAAGGAGTATTACTTTAAAAACAGAAAAATAGATATACCTTTAGACAATATTTAAAAGGTCGCTGAATTGGTTAATCACATAGGCACACTCTTTAATGTTATCTATGTTTCCAAAGCCATATTCTGCGTATATAAAATCAATTCCGGCAGTTTTAGCAGCAGTGAAATCTCCCATGGTATCACCTACATAAGCTGCCGTTTTTATATTGTTACGTTTAACTACAAGTTTGATATTTTCTCCCTTAGGAACCTGATTGTCTCCCCAGTTCTGGTAATCCACAAAATATTTGTCTAGTTTATGTGCGGCGAGAAAAGCCTGGATATATCCAGCCTGACCATTACTTACAATACAGAGTTTATGGTTTTTTGAAAGGGTAGCAAGAGTTTCTTCAACCATGGGATATAATGTGCCACCGTTTTTCTCTAAATATTCATTCTCAACAACACAGCATCTGTCAAGGACTTCTAACTGCTTATCTTTCATAAGGGATGGAAAAAGTTTTGTAGCAATTTCATCCATTGGAAGTCCCATAACACTTTGAAGCTGTTTTAGACTTATTTCTGTTCCCTTTAATTCGTCAAAGTCCTGAATGGCAATGTTCCATGATTTCCGTATATTTTCAGTGGCATCCCAAAGAGTGCCGTCTAAATCAAATAATAAACCGTTATATTTCATATAGATCTCCTATCTGTCAAAAACACGACTTAAAACTTCATCTTCACGAAGAAATTGTTTAGCCAATGTGCGGTACTGTTCTTCGTGAAGGTAAGTGTGTCTGTGAGGCTTTATTTCAGGTGCCATATCAATGGCTTTTTCATAATCTTCTCTATTCAAGTTAAGAGTGCTTACATAATCCCAGAAACCGGTCTTTTCAAAAATAGCATTTACACGGATGTATCTATGATCTTGGACACGACTCATAAGGTAAGTTGCAATTCCAACCTGAATACCATGTAGCTGAGGATGGGCAAGCATTTTATCCAAGGCGTGGGATATCAAATGCTCACTGCCGCTGGTAGGCGTGCTGCCACCGGCAATTTCATTGGCAATACCGCTCATTGCAAGGGAATCAACCAGCTCTCTTAAAAACAAGTCGTCATGAATTGTCTCAAAGGGTGTGCGGACAAAACTGTTAACGGCTTTCTTTGCAATCATAACGGCAAAGTCGTTCATCTCCGAATATCCACGTTCAGATTCAAAATTCCAGTCATAGAGGGCTGTGATTTTTGATACCATATCTCCGATTCCTGAATAAATAAATTTTTCAGGGGCACTTTTTAGTATTTCAGTATCTGCCACAATGCCGTAAGCCATTCTTGCAGGAACGGAAGTACGTCTTCCGTTTACCGTAAGGGAAGCACTGGCACTTGAAAAACCGTCACTGGAAGCAGAGGTCGGTATGCTTATAAAAGGAAGCTTTCTGAGATATGCGGCATATTTTGCCGTGTCAATAACCTTTCCACCACCTATACCTACAATTACCTGTGCTTTTGGTTCAATGCTAAAAGCCAGATTAATAATATCTTCTATTTTGGTTGTATCAAGTTCCATATAATCAAGAATTGTTATGCCGTCTTTTTGCAGTGATTCAATAATGTCATTTCCAAAAAGACTAATCAGTCCGTTTCCAAAATAAATTACAGCATTTTTGAAACCGCTGTTTTTTAAATAAGATCCAAGGTTTGGCAAAGTATTTTTTCCAACCTTCAGAATAGTGGGAATTGCAATATAACTTCCAGCCATAGTATGCCTCCTTATGTTTTATTTTTTATATTATGTCGTAATTATAGCAAATTATAACATGGGTTTCTATAGAGGAAGACGGGAAGTTCTTACATTACAGTATTTTGGAAATTTCAAACAAAAAGAAATAGCAAAGCTTCTCAAAATAACACCGGAAAATGTACGGATACTTTCACACAGGGGAAAGATTGAATTAAAGAAATATATGGAGGATTGTCATGAAGTATAGCGAATTAATAGAATTATATAAAACAGGAAAATTAAGTGAAGAAGAAAAGAAAAAGGTTGAATATGACATTGAAAGACAGAATGCAATAAGCGAGTATTTGTTTGAAAATGATGAAATGTTGGATTTAGAAGATAACGACATATTAGATAATGTTGAAGAGAAAAAGCAGGATGACGGGGAAGATGTATTTCTTAAGTCAGTCAGAAAATCCATTAGAAGAACATTTATAAAGTACGGAATTATGACGGGAACAATCGTTATTATCATTACTTGTTTTGTGATTTTTGCACTGCCTAAAATCGAGGATAAATTTTATTACAATCCGGGTGAGAAGGTTGGAAGTTCCAAAGACATAGACAATAACAGATTGTCCCTTGATATGGAAGTATATTCAGAGATGTTTCTGCCTGAAAAATACCGTGACAGTGCCACAGTTGTCAGCAATGGCAATGGGAAATATGACGTGGTGATTAATCAGACCTCCAGTTACAATGGAAAGTATAATCATGTTGCAGGAACAATAAATAAAAACAAAATGGTACTGTATGATGCCAATCTTTTAGAGCTTCCTACAGGTAATGCATTTAATCCATCAGGAAAAATAGTTAATGATTTTTATGAGGGTATAGGAGCAGCAGGAAGAAAAAAAGAGGCTTTTGCTGAACTAAAAAAGCTGAATAAAGAAGAAATGTATAATGCATATTTTACATTAGATAAAGTTATGACATATCAGGAGTTTCTGAATTGGACAAGAAAGAATGACTCTCTACCTGTATGGTGTGCTTTATGTGTGACTAATGAACATTCAGGTGACGAGGCAAAGTACATGACACTTGACCGCACCATAGGGTTCAGATATGGAGGTTGCTCTTGTGGAAGGTCAGATTTTGACAAAAACAAATATCCATTGTTAACACAGTTTTCTTTAGTAGAGGAAATAGACAGTAAGTCGGAGGATTATTACAGTGAAACTGATGTGAAAACTCATATTTTAAGTATGCTTAAGTTTATGAAAGACGAATCAGATTTTGTCAAAATGGTAGAGGGAGAAGAGGATTTATCCTCAGATATAAACAGATTATCAGAAGACATAAAGAAAAACGGAATACACATATACGGTTTCTTTACAGTGGATGATAAAGAAGAATTACTGAGATTAAGCAAGTTGGATGGAATCGATTACGTATATACAACACCAATTGAATAGGGTATAATTTTTACAATTAGATTGTGAAAAGAGGAACGATATATGGACAAAAAGAAAAGTGGCTGGAGTGGGCGATGGAAATTTAAAACATAGCTCAGGCAGGACTGACATATGGGCATGATGAATTTGACAAAGAGAGATATGAGAGATTAAGAGAAATATCAGCAGAAATTCTGGCATACAAAACAGACATGACAGTGGCAAAGGTCAAGGATTTGTTCTGCAATGAGACAGGATATCAGACACCGAAGGTTGATACAAGGGCAGCGGTATTTGAAAATGGAAAAATTTTAGGTTATGCTAATACTTTTAAAGACAGAGCTGCCTATGACTGGTCTGTAGAAACTACAATTTATGTAAAAAAAGATATAAGACATCATGGAATCTGCAGAAAATTGTATGAGGCGTTGGAGAATGCCCTGAAAGAACAGAATATAATTAATCTCAATGCATGTATCGCTTATACGGAAACGGAGGACGAACATTTAACAAATGACAGTGTAAATTATCATGAACACCTAGGATACAGCCTCGTGGGAACTTTCCATAAATGCGGTTATAAATTTGGAAAGTGGTATGACATGGTGTGGATGGAAAAAATGTTGGGAGAACATCCGGACAAGCCATTAGCAGTAGTTGGTTTTCCGAAAATAAAAAAATTTAAGAGTTCACAAAATCTTCACAAAAAAATTAGCACTCACCTCTTGACAGTGCTAACAATTAGAGTTATAACATAGTCAGAACAAAGGAAAGGACATATGGAATAAGGAAATGAGATCCAGAAATTCCTAAACCAAGTACTTAAGTTCCAGTTAACAACACCTCGGATTTCTCCGATAGTGCAAATATAAATTAATAATTAATATCTAATATGAAAGGAGATATGACTTATGATGATGCCTAGTATTTTTGGAGAAAACTTATTTGATGATTTTATGAACGATTTTTCATTCCCTGCATTTGCAGATGCTGACAAGGAACTGTATGGTAAACATGCAAAGAACTTAATGAAGACAGATGTGAAGGATACCGAAGACGGATATGAAGTTGACATTGACCTTCCGGGATTTAAGAAAGATGAAATTAAAGTAAAACTTGAAGACGGTGTTCTTACAATCAACGCAGCTAAGGGATTAGATAAGGACGAGAAAGATAAGAAAGGAAAATATGTAAGACGTGAGCGTTATGCAGGAAGCTTAAGCAGAAGTTTCTTCGTAGGAAAACATGTTACAGCCGAAGATGTACATCCTAAATATGAAAACGGAATCTTATCATTCAAAGTACCTAAGGAAGATCAGAAACCAATTGAAGAAAAAGATAAATATATAGCTATTGAAGGATAATTCAATTAGCCCGAAAAAGCCATCGCTTGAGAAATCAGGCGGTGGCTTTTTTAGGTTTAAAACCAATAAAACCCTCTGCTATGCATGGGTGTTCCCAGTGAGCTTTACAAGTCTATATTTTTATTCTAAAATGAGAATAAATGACGGATTGGACAGAAAGGAGAGACTTGTGGAATATACAAAATTAGGTAATACAGATATTAAGGTTTCAAAGCTGTGTGTAGGATGTATGAGCTTTGGACAGGCAGGTTTAATGCATAATTGGACACTGGACAAAAATCAGACAGAGGAAATGATAAAACATGCATTGGATTTAGGCATTAACTTTTTTGATACAGCGAACTGTTATTCTGCAGGAACCAGTGAAGAGTATGTGGGAACAACGCTGAAAAATAATGTAGACAGAGATAAGGTGGTAATTGCATCAAAAGTATATTTTAATGACGGAAGGTTATCAAAAGAGGCGATAAACAGGGAAATAGACGGAACACTCAAGCGTCTGGGAACAGAGTATCTTGATTTATACATAATTCACAGATTTGATTAAATATTATCAAGGAGGATTATTAGTGGACATACTAACAAAAAATAATTCCTCATTGCAGTTATATGTTAATAATGGAAAAGGAGAAAGTGTTTTATATCAGAATAATAGTATAGATGTTAACGAAGGAGATTTGATTTCAATATATGCAGGGGAGACATCTGAAAGAGAGGTGAGAAAAGACTTTTTAAAATTTCCATTACATTTATTTTCATCAATTGCGAGAGGACTTTTTGCAGGTCAGGAGAAATATATAGAGGAAAGGATTGAACCATTTGCATTTAAATGTCATTATAGAATTTCCGGCAAGGATATAAAAAATGGAATTGTAATCGAAACATTTCCATCAGAATACAGCGATGATAGTATGACTATAAAAAATGCCAAAGCAAAAATAAATGATAAAGAAGTAGATGTGGAACAGATTCCAAACCCACTCCATGGAAAGAAAATTTTAAATTCACTTCTTATGGATTTGAGCTGGTCGGTAATGTTGATTTATGTATTGTCTTATTTTTTTATTGCATTTGGAATAAATCATATTAAAACCGAAAGAGGAATCGGTTGTTTGGTGTTAGGAGTACTCTTAATTATTGGCATTTCAATTATGTACATTATGAGAGCTATAAAGGAAAAAAGAAAGATAAATAGAATGATATCACTAATAAAGGAGAAGAAAGATGAGAAGAAAAGATAGAGAGATAACGGATTTTGATGAAATGATTAAAATTATTGAAAAGTGTGATACATGCAGACTGGCATTAAATGATGGAGAATATCCGTACATTGTGCCACTTAATTTTGGGCATGAAGTAAAGGATGGAAAACTGATTTTTTATTTCCATTGTGCTAATGAAGGGAAAAAACTTGACTTAATAAGAAAAAATAATAAGGCTACATTTGAGATGGATTGCGAACACAATTTTATACTTTATGAAGAGAGAATGAGTTGCACTATGGGGTATGAAAGCGTAATGGGACATGGCACAATAGAGTTTGTGGAGGAAGAAGATAAGTTAGAAGCGTTGAAGATTCTTATGAGACATTATCATGCGGAAGACTTTGAATTTAACACAAAACCTATACCTGTAACTACAGTTTTTAAGCTGGTAGTTGAGGATATGACAGGTAAGAGAAGAAACAACATTCATTAAAGGAATACAAAATAATGGATATATTGATTGATTTTCTGGTGGAATTTATTATGGAAATTCTACCGGAATGGATTGCTGCTGTAATAGGTGTTAATCCTATAAAGTTAATAGAAAAAAGAGTGCATAACAGGATAGTACGAAATGTACTAATGGTAGTTGTGGCAGTTTTATGTTTGATATTAGGTGTGTTAATTACAGTGGGGATAGTTCTTGGTATAGGATACTTAGTTGCAAAGTTTATGGGATTGATTTAAGGAAAGAGGCATTAAAGTGAATATTTTATCACTGGAAAATATAACACATTCATACACTGAAAGAAAATTGTTTGACGAAACGAGTTTTTACTTGCATGAAGGTGAAAAAGTGGGAGTTATTGGCATAAATGGAACAGGGAAGTCTACATTGTTAAAAATTATGGCAGGATTGGAAGTGCCTGATGAAGGAGAAGTGATTAAGGCTTCTAATCTGATGATTCATTATTTGCCACAAAATCCGCAGTTTAATGAAGACGATACAGTTCTTGAAAGTGTACAGAATATGGTACATCATCATGCTAACGAAGATGAACTGATTAAGGCAAAGTCTATGATGACAAGGCTTGGAATTACGGATTTTGAACAGAAAACGGCGGAACTTTCAGGAGGACAGAGAAAGAGACTGGCATTGGTTTCAGTACTTATTACTCCATGTGATATTTTAATTATGGACGAGCCAACAAACCATTTAGACAGCGATATGGCAGAGTGGTTGGAAAATCAGCTTAAGGCTTTTAAGGGAGCCTTGGTTATGGTTACTCATGACAGGTATTTTCTGGACAGTGTAACTAACAGAATTATTGAACTGGATAAGGGAAAAATATATAGTTACAACGAAAAATATTCGGGATTTTTGCAGAGAAAGGCTGAAAGAGAGGCCAGTGCAAAAGCAAGCGAAAGAAAGAGACAGAGTATCCTCAGAAAAGAAATTGAATGGATGCAGCGTGGAGCAAGAGCAAGATCAACAAAGCAAAAGGCACACATTCAGCGATATGAAAATCTCAAAAATCAAAGTGGCATTGTGCAGGATGAAAAAATAGAATTAAGCAGTATCAAGTCGAGAATGGGAAAAACTACAATCGAACTGGAAAATATATCCAAAGCTTACGGTGACAATGTATTAATAAAAGATTTTTCTTATAATTTTCTAAAAGGTGACAGAGTTGGTTTTGTCGGAAAAAACGGTTGTGGAAAAACGACACTAATGAAAATTATAGATGGACGACTTCAACCGGACAGTGGAACAGTTAACATCGGTCAGACAATTAAGATAGGTTATTATACACAGGAGATTGAAAGTAATGAGAGTGCGGGAATAGCCTATATGAATCCGGCAGACAAGGTTATAGATTACATTAAAAACACGGCGGAATTCGTAAGAACGGAGGATGGGCTTGTATCAGCATCGGTAATGCTTGAGAGATTTCTTTTTGAACCGTCCCAGCAGTATAGCAAAATAGAAAAACTGTCGGGAGGAGAAAGGCGTCGTCTTAACCTATTGCGTGTTCTTATGGAGGCACCTAATGTTTTAATACTGGATGAACCAACTAATGATTTGGATATTGAAACAATGACTATTCTGGAAGACTATCTAGACAGTTTTGACGGAATTGTCATTACGGTTTCCCATGACAGATATTTTCTTGACAGAGTCGTAAGGAGGATATTCTCCTTTGAAGGTAATGGACTGATTGAGCAGTATGAAGGTGGATACACGGATTACATTAATAAGAAAAAAGATAAGGAGCAGGTAACTCCAAAAAATTCTGACAAGGTTAAAAGTAAGTCAGGGAATAAGGCAGAAAAGGAATCTTATAAGACCAGAAATAAAAAACTAAAATTTTCTTATAATGAGCAGCGGGAATATGAAACCATTGAGGATGACATTGCACAGTTAGAGGAAAAGTTAAGTAGATTAGAAGATGAAATGAACAAAAACGCCACAAATTCCGTAAAGCTTAAAGAGATTATGGAAGAGAAGGAAGAAACGGAAAATCTTTTAATGGAAAAAATGGATCGTTGGGAATATCTTGAGGAGTTGGCAAAGAAAATTCAACAGGGAATAAAATAAATCAGTTGAATTATGTTCTAAATAGATATACAATACTAGTGGACAAATTTAATACCAGGGGAGCTTGTAGGCAGGCTGAGAGGAAGTAATTAACTTCGACCCTTTAACCTGATTTGGATAATGCCAACGTAGGGACTGATAGGAATTCATTACGGACAGACCAGATTAGGTTTGTCCGTTTTCTATTATACTTAGGAGGAAAAGAAATGTTTAAGGAATGTATTGAAAATGTAAGAAAAAATGTGCCTTTGGTACACAACATTACAAATTACGTAACTGTAAATGATGTAGCTAATGTTTTGTTAGCCTGTGGCGGAAGCCCTATTATGTCTGATGACATAGATGACGTGGAGGATATTACATCCATATGTGGAGGACTTAATATTAATATTGGAACATTGAACAAAAACACTATACCTTCAATGTTTGCAGCAGGAAAAAAGGCTAATGAATTAGGTCATGTTACCTTATTAGACCCTGTTGGAGCAGGAGCAAGCAAGCTTAGAACAGACACTGCGAATGAACTTATGGAAAAAGTGAAGTTTGATGTTGTAAGAGGAAATATTTCTGAAGTAAAGACATTAATGATTGGAAGCGGTAGCACAAAGGGTGTTGATGCTGACGTGGCAGATAAAGTTACAGAAGACAACATTGATGAAACAATTGTAAAATTAAAGGCTTTTTCAGCAAAAACAGGCAGCATTATTGCTGTAACAGGAGCAATCGATTTAGTATGTGACAGTGAAAAATGTTACGTTATCAGAAACGGAAGACCGGAGATGAGTTCTATTACAGGAACAGGATGTCAGTTGTCAGGACTTATGACAGCATTTTTGGTTGCTAACAAAGATAATAAATTAGAAGCAGCCGCAGCCGCAGTATGTACAATGGGACTTGCGGGAGAAATAGGCTGGAGCAGAATGCAGGATGGCGATGGAAACTCTACATATAGAAATAGAATAATTGATGCTATTTACAATATGGATGGAGAAACATTGGAAAAAGGAGCAAAATATGAAATCAGGTAATACAACACCGGAAGAATTATTGTTATATGCAGTAACGGACAGGGCATGGCTTAATGGGGAAACTCTCTATGAACAGGTTGAAAAGACTCTTAAGGGAGGCACAACCTTTATCCAGCTTCGTGAGAAGAAATTAGATGAGAGAAGTTTTTTACAGGAAGCAATTGAAATTAAAGAACTGTGCAAAAAATACAATGTGCCATTTGTAATTAATGACAATGTGGATATTGCATTAAAGATGGATGCTGACGGGGTACATGTAGGACAAAGCGACATGGAAGCCGGAGATGTCAGAAAGAAAATCGGAGATGACAAGATTATCGGTGTGTCAGCCCAGACTGTGGAGCAGGCTGTTCTGGCAGAAAAACATGGCGCTGATTATCTGGGAGTAGGAGCAGTTTTTCCTACAGGCTCAAAGGATGATGCCGAGGATGTGTCTTACGATACTTTAAAAGCCATATGTGAAGCAGTAGATATTCCGGTTATTGCCATTGGTGGAATAACGAAGGATAACATTAAAGAATTAGCTGGCAGTGGTATATGTGGCATTGCAGTAATAAGTGCAATATTTGCACAGAAGGACATTGAAGCAGCAACAGCTGAACTTAAAGAAAGAACAGTATCCGCATTAAAATAAAAATATATATGTTAAAAAAGCGGCAGATTGGGGGCACCACTTTTTGTCGCTATATAAAACGATAGATAATAACTATTGACCACAACGGAAAAAGGAGAATTAAAATGAACACAGCATTAACAATTGCAGGAAGTGATTCTTGTGGAGGCGCCGGAATACAAGCAGATATCAAGACTATGACAGCTAATGGTGTTTATGCCATGAGCGCCATTACAGCTTTGACTGCTCAAAATACTACCGGCGTATCAGACATTTATGAAGTGAGTCCTGAATTTTTAGAGGCTCAGATGAAGGCTATTTTTGAGGATATTACACCGGATGCCATCAAGATTGGAATGGTATCTTCAGGTGAACTTATAAAAACAATAGCCGAAAACCTAAAAAAATATAATGGAAAAAATATTGTACTTGACCCGGTTATGGTGGCAACAAGCGGAGCAAAATTAATAAGCGATGACGCTATTGCAACTTTGAAGGAATGTCTAATACCATTGGCAACAGTAATAACACCAAATATTCCGGAAGCAGAAGTATTGTCAGAAATGACTATAAGTAATGAAGAAGATATGATTAAGGCAGCAGCATTTATAAGTGATAAGTATAACTGCGCCGTATTGTGCAAGGGTGGACACAGTATAAATGATGCAAATGACTTATTGTATAGCAATGGGGAATATAAGTGGTTTTACGGAAAAAGAATAAACAATCCTAATACTCATGGAACGGGATGTACACTTTCCAGTGCAATTGCCTCAAATCTTGCAAAGGGCAGAGATTTAAATGAGTCCGTGGAAAAAGCGAAAGCATACATTTCAGGGGCATTGGCAGCAATGCTTGACCTTGGAAAAGGTAGCGGACCTATGAATCATGCATTTGCAATAAAGGGCGAATATTAATATAAGAAAAAATGGAAAGAGGAACATCAAATGGAAAAAAAAGGAACATCAGTATTTAGTAACAGTTTAATCTGGTTTGGGGCAGGAGTGTCAATTGCAGAAATTGTAACAGGAACATATTTGTCATCTCTTGGAATGGCAAAGGGAATACTTGCAACTATAATAGGACATCTGATTGGATGTACATTGCTGTTTTTAGCAGGAATAATTGGAGCGAAGACGAAAAAAAGTTCTATGGAGACTGTTAAAATAAGCTTCGGACAAAAGGGAAGTATTCTGTTTTCAGTATTGAATGTAGTTCAGCTGGCAGGATGGACAGCCATAATGATTTATGACGGTGCTTTATCAGCCAACGGAATTTTCAATACAGGGAACTGGGTATGGTGCATAGTTATAGGAGTGCTTATCATTGTCTGGATTATCATTGGAATAAGCAATGTTGAAAAAATCAACGTTGTTGCAATGACAGCTTTATTTATACTTACAATTATTCTCTGCAAAGTAGTATTTTTTGATAATCACACGATTACAAAAATTGCAGGAGACGGACTTACATTTGGAGCAGCAGTGGAATTAGCTGTGGCAATGCCACTATCATGGCTGCCATTAATCAGCGATTATACAAGAGAAGCGGAAAAGCCTGTAAAGGCAACAGCAGCAAGTGCAATTGTATATGGTCTTGTAAGCTGTTGGATGTACGTTATTGGAATGGGTGCAGCAATATTTGCACAAAACGCTGGAATTGATCAGATTATGTTAAAAGCAGGTTTAGGAATTGCCGGACTTCTTATTATTGTATTTTCTACAGTTACAACTACATATTTGGACGCTTACTCAGCAGGAATATCAAGTGAAACAATATCTCACAAAATTAATGGAAAATATATGGCAATAGCAGTTACCGTTATTGGAACAATAGCAGCCATAGTATATCCAATGGATGATATAACGGATTTCTTATATTTAATAGGTTCCGTGTTCGCACCTATGATTGCAATACAGATAGCTGACTTCTTTATCCTTAAAAAGAGTAGTGAGGAAAAGAAGGTTGAAGTGGTAAATGTCGTTATTTGGATTGTAGGTTTTATATTGTACAGATATTTAATGACAGTAGATATTATTGTTGGAAACACATTACCTGACATGGTAGTTACAATTATTATCTGCGTAATAGTTAATAAAATAATAAAGAATAAATAGAGTTGAAAAAGCTATTGTTTACAATTAGAATGACTTTGTAAGCGATAGCTTTTTTTATTATACAAAAATGTTAGGAGAACAATATGAGTAAAGGATTTATTTTTGATGTGGATGGAACAATTCTTGATTCTATGTCTATCTGGATGGATGCGGGAAAATTATATTTGGAAAGTTTAGGCATTAAAACTGATGAAAATATCGGTGAAGTAATGTTTGAGATGACTATGGAACAGGGGGCAAAATACCTGCAGGATAACTATAATGTGGAATTATCCATAGAGGAAATATGTCAGGGAATAAATGACAGGGTATTTGAGTTTTATGAAAAGGAGGCACCTGAAAAGCCGGGCATCAGGGAGGTCCTTGAGAAAGCAAGGAACAGTGGAATAGCTATGACAATCGCTACATCCACAGACAGACCAATGATCGAGGCGGCATTAAAAAGACTTGATCTTATTGATTATTTTCAGGAGATTTTTACTACAACAGAAGTGGGAAAAGGAAAGGATTCACCGGACATATTTAATAAGGCAATGCTTGCTATGAACACATCCCCTGAAAACACATGGCTTTTCGATGATGCGGCATATTCTCTTGCTACTGCAAAGAAAATGGGAATTAATACTGTTGGCGTATATGATGTTCACAGTGGGGGCAAGCAGGATGAGGTGAAAAAGTTCTCTGATGTTTATATTAAGGAATGGAGAGAGTATAAAATAAACATTAATTGACAGATTTGAGTATAAGGATAAAAAGAGGAAGGGGAAACTTGAAATATGAATGTACCATATAGAGAATTGAGATTAGGATTTGAAACAGCATATATTGATGGCAATGTAGCGTCAAATACATCATACAAACTATTATTTCACAATTACATAATTACTTCATACACAAATTAGTAAATCCCTATGATTTAAATAGAATTAGAAAGGCAGTGGCATTTTTAGATGAAAATTCAATGAATGCATTGACTGTATTGGGCCCTGGTGAATGTGTTGTTTCAGGTACAGGGGTTAATATGCCATGTTTTGTTAAGGTACACCAATTGGAAAAGACATATAGACCTAATAGCGAAAATGTTGTTCTTTTTGGTGAAAATGGGATTTTGAAGAAACATCAGGAATATAAATCACCATTTGAATGGTAAATAAATATAGTTATAAGTAATGTAAAGTTATTGGATACTCAAATATAATTTCATCAAAATAACAAGAAATGACTAAGTTAGAACTATTGACGGCTAAATTAAATTTTAGTAAGATAGCAATAAACAATTTGGTCAAAAACGATATAAATGACTAAATTAAAGAAGCGGTGAGGTAATTGAATGAGAAATTATAATTTCAGAGAAAAATGGCAGAAATTATTGACTCCGGAAATAGTTAAGAAACTTATCCGTATTAATGAATATAAGGGAGAACAGAGACTATTTATTGAGGCACATAAAGATGAACTAAATGAGTTAGTAGAAATTGCTAAAGTTCAAAGTACAGAGGCTTCAAATAAGATTGAGGGAATTTCAACTACAGATGATCGACTGAAGAATCTGGTTCAGGAAAAAACAACACCACGAAATCGTGATGAGTCCGAAATAGCTGGATATAGAGAGGTGTTGAATATAATTCACGAGAATTATGATTATATACCGATAAATGTAAATTATATTTTGCAATTACACAGAGATTTGTATAAATTTTTGGAAAACGTAGATGGAGGAATATTCAAAACAACAGATAATGTTATTCGGGAGACGGATAAGGACAGTAAAGAAAAAGTCAGATTCAGACCTGTACCTGCATGGGAAACACCGAATGCAATGGAAGCGTTATGTAAGGAATTTAGTGAAGCAAAGAAAGAGGTTGATCCGTTATTACTTAACATAATGTTTATTTTGGACTTCTTATGTATTCATCCCTTTAATGATGGAAATGGAAGAATGAGTAGGCTACTTACTTTACTTTTGTTGTATCAGTCAGGGTTTATTGTGGGTAAATACGTAAGTATTGAAAAGATAATTGAAGAATCAAAAAAAACCTATTATGAAGCCCTTCAGGATAGCTCAATAAAATGGCATGAAAATGAGAATGATTATAAGCCTTTTGTTAACTATATGCTTGGTGTGATAATAAATGCCTATAAAGAGTTTGAATCCAGAGTTAAGTTAGTGACGAATCCTAATTTATCAAAAGCGGACCGCATTCGGGAGATAATAAAAAATCATATAGGAACGATTACGAAATCTGAGTTAATGGAAATGAATCCGGATATAAGTGATACGACCATACAGAGAACCTTGGCGGATTTGTTAAAACGTGGTGAAATAGAAAAAATTGGTGGAGGTCGATACACAAAATACGTGTGGAAAATGGAGGATTAAATGATTACAGGTGAATTAAAAAACAAAATTGATGGATTATGGGATATTTTTGCTGCAGGCGGATTGGTTAATCCCCTTGAAGTAATTGAACAGATAACATATTTAATGTTTATTCATGATTTGGATGATGTGGATAATAAGAAGGCAAAAGATAGTGCTATGCTTGGTTTGCCATATGAGAGTATATTTGGTGAACAGGTTGAAATTGGTGGAAGAGTAGTCGACGGAACACAGTTAAAATGGTCAGTGTTTCATGATTTTCCGGCTGACAAAATGTACAGTGTAATGCAGGAGTGGGTTTTCCCATTTATAAAAACATTGCATAGCGACAAAAACAGTGCCTATTCAAAATATATGGGTGATGCGATTTTTAAATTGCCAACTCCTCTTGTTTTGTCAAAGGTAGTTGATTCATTGGACGAAATTTATAAATCAATGAATGAAATGCAAAGTTCAGATGTCAGAGGAGATGTGTACGAATATCTTCTTTCAAAAATCGCCCAGTCAGGACGTAACGGACAGTTTAGAACACCTAGACATATTATCAAAATGATGGTTGAATTGGTGAATCCAACATCAGATGAAGTGATTTGTGATCCGGCTTGTGGTACATCAGGATTTCTTGTTGAAGCAGGAGAATTCCTTAAAAATACAAGAAAAGAAGAGATTTTCTTTGATAAACAAAAGAAAGCACACTATATGAACAACATGTTTCATGGATACGATATGGACAGAACAATGCTACGTATTGGTGCAATGAATATGATGGCACATGGTATTGATAATCCGATTATCGAATACAGAGATAGTCTGTCAGACCAAAATGAAGATAAGGATAAGTATACATTGATCTTGGCAAATCCACCATTTAAGGGAAGCCTTGATGCAGAATCAGTATCAGGTGATTTGTTGAAAGTTTGTAAGACAAAAAAAACAGAACTTCTATTTTTGGCTTTATTTATAAGAATGTTAAGAACAGGCGGAAGATGTGCGTGCATCGTACCTGATGGAGTTTTGTTTGGCTCGTCAAAAGCCCACAAATCAATAAGACAGGAAATTGTTGAAAACCAAAGATTAGAGGCAGTTATTTCAATGCCTTCAGGAGTATTTAAGCCATATGCAGGAGTATCAACAGCAATTTTGATTTTTACAAAAACAGAACACGGTGGAACAAATGATGTATGGTTCTACGATATGGCAGCAGATGGATACAGCTTGGACGACAAACGTTCACCTGTAGAAGAAAATGATATTCCTGACATAATCGAAAGATTCAAAAATCTTGACAAAGAAAAAGACAGAAAGCGTACGGATAAATCATTTATGGTTCCTAAACAGGATATCGTGGACAATGATTATGATTTGAGCATAAATAAGTACAAGGAAATAGAGTACATCCCTGTAGAATATCCACCAACAATAGAGATAATGGCTAACATCCGTGAGTTGGAAATGGAAATTGGCAAGGAAATGGACGAATTGGAGAAATTGTTAGGAATGTAAAGGGGAAGAATATGGTAAGGGTAAGTAGACGTGGTGGATTTTCAGATAGAAATGCAATAAGAGCAGAAAATACAGAGATACAGTTGAAAGATTTTGATGAAAGAACAAGAATTCAACTTGAAAATATGATTAGTGAGTTGTATACATCTATATTTGGATCAAGAGTATATTATGCAGAAGATAGGATTCAAAAATTTCTTAGATTTGTTAAGGGAGAAATATATTCTTTGCCTGTGAATACGAGAATGTATGAGGATGTTAATCAAGTCTTTAAATTTATAAATGATACTATCAATAAAGGGGAATATGATGAGATACTAACTCTAATAGAAGCGGTGGTACAGTATTGGGATTATTATTTGAAAAATAAAAATTATAACACCTATTACAATGAGCATGATGGATATTTAGAAATATCGTTATTTGAATGTGTTAATGATATTTTTGAAAGAGAATATATTGGGTATAGATTTATTGATGAGATAATTGTTCCAATAAGTGACAAATATGAAGTGGAAACAATAGATAAAGCGGTTCAGAATAAATATAAAACAGTAAGGGAGCATATTTCAAAAGCTAATATATTAATCTCAGATAGAGAGAATCCAGATTATGAAAATTCAATAAAAGAAAGCATCAGTGCCGTAGAGGCAATTTGTTCCATTGTGACAGAATCAAAAGGAAAAGATGCAACACTAGGTAAGATGTTAAAAAAATTAAGGGATAATAACGTAAATATTCATCCGGCATTGGGAACAGCATTCAGCGCGCTGTATGGATACACAAGTGATGCAAGTGGAATAAGACATGCAAAGTTCTTAGAACAGGGAAAAGCAACATTTGAGGAGGCCAAATTCATGCTTGTAGCTTGTTCGGCATTTGTAAATTATATTATTGGAATATGTGCAGATTAAAAAATAAGAAAGGGAATCCAAATTCGGATTTGTAGGGATGATGTAGATGGAATACATAGCGTTAAAGGATGTTTGTGAAATTAAAATGGGACAATCGCCAGATTCATCTAGTTATAACGATAGTGAAGAGGGAATTCCATTTTTTCAAGGGAATGCTGATTTTGGAGAGAGATATCCAGTGCCTAGAGTTTGGTGTAATGCTCCAACAAAGATAGCTGAGTCTGGAGATATATTAATATCAGTAAGGGCGCCTATAGGAGCATTAAATTATGCAAAAGAGGAATGTTGTATCGGAAGAGGAGTTGCAGCATTAACACCAAATGGAAGTAAAGTATTGTCAGGATTCGTATTTTGGTTATTAAAAAGTAAAAAAGAAGAGCTAAATAGTAAGGGAACAGGAAGCACGTTTAAAGCAATAGGACGAAAAGTTCTTGAAGAAACAATGATTCCTAATATTGACAAAAATGAGCAACATAAATGTGTATATGTTTTAGATAAAACATATAGTGTGATACAGAGAAGAAAAAGAGAAATACAATTATTTGATGAACTAATTAAAGCCCGATTTGTCGAGATGTTTGGGGATCCTGTTTCAAACTCTTATGGGCTACCTGAGGCGACGTTACCAGAGTTGGGAGAATTTGGAAGAGGTGTATCGAAACATAGACCAAGAAATGATCCACAATTATTAGGAGGCAAATATCCGTTGATTCAAACAGGAGATATTGCAAATGCAGATTTATTTATTTCAGCTTATACTAGCACTTATTCAGAGATGGGATTAAAGCAAAGTAAAATGTGGAGCAAGGGAACTTTGTGTATTACTATTGCAGCTAACATTGCAAAAACGGCAATATTAGAATTTGATGCATGTTTTCCAGATAGTGTTGTAGGATTTAATGCAAATGAAAAGACAAATAATATATTTATTCATTATTGGTTCTCCTTTTTTCAAGCAATATTAGAAGCGCAGGCTCCTGAGTCAGCACAGAAGAATATAAATGTAAAAATTTTAAGTGAGTTAAAAATTATATTACCAGATAAAGGCAAGCAAGATGAATTCGTTGAATTTATAAAACAAATTGACAAATCAAAAGTTGCGGTGCAAAAAGCTTTAGATGAAGCACAACTTTTATTTGATAGTTTAATGCAGGAATATTTTGGATAGAAATAAATAAGTGGTATACTTCGTGAAAAAAGAGAAAGAGGTATACCTATGGAAGAAAAGTTTGTTGAAATTATAAATGAAATGGCGGAAGTGTTGAATGCAGCACAGCTTAAAAAATTACAAGAGGTTTTGCTTAAACATTTAGCGGATAATTCTTTAGAGCAAAAAGATATAAGTAATTATGAGTATTTAAAGATGTTTTTGGAAGCAAAACAGATTGAAGGTTGTTCTGAACGCACAATAAAGTACTACAGAGTGACAATAGAACATTTGTTGAAAAATGTTCAAAATCCTATAAGAAAGATTACTACTGAAATGATGCGTGAGTATCTTGTGGATTATCAGAAGATAAATAATTGTGGGAAAACGACTGTGGATAACATACGCCGAAATATTTCCAGTTTTTTCTCGTGGCTCGAAGAAGAGGATTATATTTTGAAGAGCCCAATGAGACGAATACATAAAATCAAAACTAAAAAAGCAGTGAAGAACATAATCACAGACGAAGAAATTGAAAAACTACGTGATAATTGTAGAAATTTGAGAGATACGGCAATGATCGATTTGCTTTACTCAACTGGAATTAGAGTAGGAGAACTTGTAAAACTGAATATTGAAGATATAAATTTTTCGGAAAGAGAATGCGTTGTATTTGGAAAAGGCGACAAGGAAAGAAAAGTATATTTTGATGCAAAATCAAAAATACATTTAAAAAATTATATTGAAAGTCGAACAGACAACAATCCAGCTCTTTTTGTAACACTAAATGCTCCGTATGACAGACTGAAAATAAGTGGAGTTGAAATCAGAATACGTGAATTAGGACGATTGCTCAATTTAGAAAAAATCCACCCACATAAATTCAGAAGAACTATGGCAACTAGAGCAATAGACAAGGGAATGCCTATAGAACAGGTGCAAAAAATACTCGGGCACTCACAAATAGATACAACTATGCAATATGCAATTGTAAATCAAAACAATGTAAAAGCATCTCATAGAAGATATATAGCGTAAGAACTATTGCCAACTTTGCATACTACAAATCCAAATTCGGATTTGTAGGGATGATGTAGATGGAATACATAGCGTTAAAGGATGTTTGTGAAATTAAAATGGGACAATCGCCAGATTCATCTAGTTATAACGATAGTGAAGAGGGAATTCCATTTTTTCAAGGGAATGCTGATTTTGGAGAGAGATATCCAGTGCCTAGAGTTTGGTGTAATGCTCCAACAAAGATAGCTGAGTCTGGAGATATATTAATATCAGTAAGGGCGCCTATAGGAGCATTAAATTATGCAAAAGAGGAATGTTGTATCGGAAGAGGAGTTGCAGCATTAACACCAAATGGAAGTAAAGTATTGTCAGGATTCGTATTTTGGTTATTAAAAAGTAAAAAAGAAGAGCTAAATAGTAAGGGAACAGGAAGCACGTTTAAAGCAATAGGACGAAAAGTTCTTGAAGAAACAATGATTCCTAATATTGACAAAAATGAGCAACATAAATGTGTATATGTTTTAGATAAAACATATAGTGTGATACAGAGAAGAAAAAGAGAAATACAATTATTTGATGAACTAATTAAAGCCCGATTTGTCGAGATGTTTGGGGATCCTGTTTCAAACTCTTATGGGCTACCTGAGGCGACGTTACCAGAGTTGGGAGAATTTGGAAGAGGTGTATCGAAACATAGACCAAGAAATGATCCACAATTATTAGGAGGCAAATATCCGTTGATTCAAACAGGAGATATTGCAAATGCAGATTTATTTATTTCAGCTTATACTAGCACTTATTCAGAGATGGGATTAAAGCAAAGTAAAATGTGGAGCAAGGGAACTTTGTGTATTACTATTGCAGCTAACATTGCAAAAACGGCAATATTAGAATTTGATGCATGTTTTCCAGATAGTGTTGTAGGATTTAATGCAAATGAAAAGACAAATAATATATTTATTCATTATTGGTTCTCCTTTTTTCAAGCAATATTAGAAGCGCAGGCTCCTGAGTCAGCACAGAAGAATATAAATGTAAAAATTTTAAGTGAGTTAAAAATTATATTACCAGATAAAGGCAAGCAAGATGAATTCGTTGAATTTATAAAACAAATTGACAAATCAAAATTGTTTGCTAAAATCTATCTCAAAAATATAGCGATTTTACTCACAATTTGTAGTATAATGAATGAAAACACGAACGGAAAAATGGGGAGGAGACTATATGATAACTAATTTTGATTACTTGAAGAAGGAATCTGAGTTTTCAACATTTGCGGATACAGCCATATCTGCCGAAAAAATTATTTTGATGGACTCTGGGGCAAGTATTTTGAATAGCCGTAGAGCGATGGAGTTTGCCGTAAAATGGATGTATTCAATTGATGATAAACTTGAAATGCCATATCAGGATAATTTGTATAGTTTAATGTGGTCGGAACAGTTTGTAGATTTTGTGCCGGCTGATGTTTTAAAACGTATGGAATATATCAGAAGATGTGGAAATACAGTGGCTCACACTAACAAGAAATTGGGTCGGGATGAAGCTATGCTTTGCCTTGAAAATCTTGCAATCTTTCTTGATTTTGTTTCATGCTGTTATTCAAGAGATTATAGAGAGCATATTTTTAATAAATTATATATTCAGGACAGAATTAGCAAAATTAAAAATTCAAAAACCAGCAAAGCAGAGGTAAAGGAAAAGCTTCTGGAAGAACAGAAAAAGTTTGAAAAGCAGGAACTTGATTTACAAAAATTAATAAAAGAAAATGAAAAACTGAAAGAAGAATTATCAGCACGTAGACAGGAACAACAGCCTGCTTATGTACCTAAACCTTTAGACTTATCAGAATATAAAACAAGAAAACTATACATTGACTCAATGCTTAGAGATGCAGGATGGACGGAAGGAAAGGATTGGCTTAATGAAGTAGAATTATCGGGAATGCCTAATAAATCAGAAATTGGATACGCTGATTATGTTTTGTATGACGATATGCATAAGCCGTTGGCTGTAATAGAGGCGAAGCGTACCTGTGTTGATATTTCAAAAGGACGTCAGCAGGCTAAGTTGTACGCAGATATTTTGGAACGAAAATATAAACGCAGACCTGTTATATTCTTAACTAATGGATTTGAAACACATATTATTGACGGTCAGTATCCGGAAAGAAAATGTGCAATGATTTACTCAAAGCGTGACTTGGAAAAATGGTTTAATCTTTTGGCCGTAAGGACAAGTCTTAATTACATTACCGTGGACAAAAATATTGCAGATCGTTATTATCAGGAGTCTGCAATTAAGGCGGTTTGCGATAGCTTTGATATGAAAAATAGAAGAAAAGCATTGCTGGTTATGGCTACCGGGTCGGGAAAAACAAGAACGGTTATAGCATTATGTGATGTACTTTTAAAATCAGGCTGGATAAAAAATATTCTTTTCCTTGCAGACAGAAATTCACTTGTAACTCAGGCAAAAAGAAATTTTGTAAATTTATTGCCTAATTTATCATGCACTAATCTGGTAGAGGAAAAGGATAATTATAATGCACATTGTGTCTTCTCCACATATCAGACAATGATGAATTGTATTGATACTGTCAATGATGACAACGGAAAGTTATTTACATGTGGGCATTTTGATTTGGTAATATGCGATGAAGCCCACAGATCGATTTATAATAAATACAGGGATATTTTTAATTATTTTGACGCCTTGCTTGTTGGATTGACCGCAACACCGAAGGATGAAATTGAAAAAAATACTTATGAAGTTTTTGAGTTAGAAAATGGTATTCCAACTTACGGATATGATTTGGCTCAGGCGGTAAAAGACAAATATTTGGTAGATTATGTTTCTGTAGAAACTGAGCTCAAGTTTCTTGAAAAGGGAATAGTGTACGATGATTTATCAGAGGAGGAAAAAGAAACTTACGAAGAAACTTTTGGAGATGATAAAAATGTACCTGAACGGATTGAATCATCAGCACTTAATAAGTGGGTTTTTAATGAGGATACAATAAGAAAAGTTTTAAATATCTTAATGGAACAGGGCATAAAAATTGATTATGGTGAGAATTTGGGCAAAACAATTATTTTTGCAAAAAATCATGATCACGCGGAGAAAATATTGGAAGTGTTCAATAAGGAATATTCACATTTGCCTAATTACGCAAAAGTAATTGATAATTACATGACTTATGCCCAAAGTGCAATTGATGAGTTTTCTGATCCTAAAAAGATGCCACAGATTGCAATATCTGTAGATATGTTGGATACAGGAATTGATGTGCCTGAGGTTGTGAATCTTGTATTTTTTAAGAAGGTTATGAGTAAGGCAAAGTTTTGGCAGATGATTGGCAGAGGAACCAGATTGTGTCGGGGATTAATAGATGGAGAAGACAAGAGTAAATTCTATATTTTTGATTTTTGTGGGAACTTTGAATTCTTCAGATTAAATAAAGGAAAGGCTAATGCTAATACAATGCCACTTCAGGGAGCAATTTTTAATTTGAAGTTCGAAATATCATTTAAGTTGCAAAATATAGAATACCAAACAGAAAGACTAATTGCTTTCAGAAAAAAATTAATTGAACAAATGAGTGATAAAGCACGTGAGTTAAACAGAGAGAATTTTGCTGTAAGACAACATTTGAAATACGTTGATTTATATTCTAATGAAAATAATTATCAAAGATTATCTTTTGAGGATACTCTCGTTATTAAAGAAGAATTAGCTCCATTAATCTTGCCGGATAAGGATGAGGTTAGTGCTGTCAGATTTGACGCGCTTATGTACGGAATTGAGTTGGCATATTTAGCAGGCAAATCCTACAATAAAGCAAGGGGAGACTTATATAGAAAAGTATCAGGCATTGCAAGTGTGGCAAACATACCCGAAATTCAGGCAGAAGCAGATTTAATAAATAAAATATTGAAAACTGATTATGTCGAAAATGCCGGAATAAATGAATTTGAGCATATAAGGGAGAAACTTAGAGACTTGATGAAATATCTTCCTCCGGCAATCGGGGCAAAGTACGATACCAATTTTACAGATGAAATATTATCCATAGAATGGAAGGAAGCTGAACTGGAAAATGATGAATTAAAGAATTATAAGGCGAAAGCAGAATTCTATATAAGGCAACATGAAGATAATTTGGTTATAGCTAAGTTGAGGACAAACAAGCCATTGACAAGTACAGATATTGATGCACTTGAAGAAATTTTGTGGAAAGAGATTGGCACAAGACAGGATTATGAGCAGGAATTTGGAAACAAACCTTTAGGTGAGTTTGTTAGGGAAATAGTAGGTCTCGACATGAATGCTGCAAAGGAGGCATTTTCTGCCTACTTATCAGACACAAATCTTGACAGCCGACAGATTTATTTTGTAAACCAGATTGTTGAATATATTGTACATAACGGAATGCTGAAGGATTTTTCAGTGTTGCAGGAATCGCCATTTACGGACCGTGGAACCGTGTCGGAGATATTCCGGGATATGAATGTGTGGATGGGAATAAGGAAGGTTATAGAGAGCGTGAATGCGAATGCAGTGGCGTAGGGGATTTAAGTTTGTTAGAAGTATTATTACGAAAATGCACCATTATAAATAGTTAAAGTGGAGGAAACAATGTCGGAAAAAAAGAGCAGAGAAGAAAAAGGAAAAGAAGGTGAAAATTATGTAATGGAAGTAATTCGAAAAGCAACAGATATAATAGGAAGAAACGTTAAAGTGTTCAATCATGTGATTTTGGATTTTGATTCTGTTTATGGAAAAAGAACAGTAGAAATTGATCATATAATTGTAACTAATAGCAGAATTATTATCGTTGAAACAAAGAATGGATATTATGAAAGAATTGATTATAAAGCAATAACATGGTCGCATTTAGATGGAGCAGTTACGGACAATCCAATTATTCAAAATCATTATCACAAACAGATTTTTTGTTCCATTTACAATATAAAAAGAGAAAAAGTGGTAACTGCTGAAATTTTATTACAATATTTAGATTGTGACACTAGAACACAATATGCAAATGATTATGTGTGGGGAAAAGACAATGTACAAGATGGAATAGGTATGTTAATGATAGACGATAAAGACAACTTTGAATTTAAACATTTATGTGAACAATTGGAAAAAGTAGAAAGTATGTCAAAAGGTAGAGAGGATGAACATATTCAAAATATAAATGAAATACGCGAAATCGAGGAAAAAACCAGAACTAGGGATAAACATTACAAATTTAAAAGAACCGATATGGTGAGATGCCCGGCCTGTGAGGGCAATTTAGTTTTTAGATATAAACATTGGGTAAAATATGAAATAGGAAACAAAAAGAGGACGAAAAATATTGCATTAGGATGTAGTAATTATGCGTCAAAACAATGCAATACTTTCATTAAACCAACACGAGATGGTGGAAGTGGTTTTGATAATATAGTGGCTATTAGTATTGAGGAGAGAATGGAGTGGACTATGGATGAACAACATGTAGATACATTTTGGGATAAGTATAATTCATTAAAAGTGTATAACGAAGAAATATTAGATAGATTAATAAAAGAAAAACAAAATAGCAGCTGCAAGGAGAAAAAGATTTTTGAATTACAAAAAGAAAATGAAGATTTAAGGAAAAGCATAAAGAGTGCAAACGAGCGTGCGAAAAACGCAGAGATAGAAAATAAAAAATATAAAAGAATATTTAGAAAAATATACATAAAAAAATAATATAGTCATATTTGACGTTTAAAAAATGTTATATTATGCGGACACTATTTTCGTGGAAAAGGCAAGTGTTTGATATATAATGTTTTTAACTAATTATGAAAGAAGGGAATGTATGCTATCAATCTACCAATTGATGAAATATTTAAGAAATACACATCATATAAATGTTAAGAGCTCACAAACACAGGCTTTACGCAATATGGGGTATTATCATGGTTTTAAGGGATATAGATTTATTCGTGAAGATACTAATCGTATAAATTTTAGCTCTCTTGATGAGGTGATTGCATTAAATAAATATGATATGCAATTAAAATCAATACTATATCCTAAGGTAATGTTTATTGAAAATGCACTAAAGAGTTATGTTATCGAGGCTTTACTTGCAGATAGTGAATCAGAAAATTTTGATGTAATTTATAATAAATCACTTACATCTTATAGAAATCATACTCCTGGTAGTGGTGCTTATAAAAGTGAATACACTAAGAGAATGAATTTGAAAGGAAAAATAAACGCTGCTCTAGTACGCGACTATAAGAAGAGAAGTGTTGTGGCACATTTCTTTAATAAAGATATTACTATTCCAGTTTGGGCTATTTTTGAAACTTTAGCACTGGGTGAGTTTGGGACATTATACGATTGTGCTTGTACGGATGTTAAGCTTTATGTTTCTAGAATTATGAAATTACCAACAAATCTTGATTCTGATGGTATGAATACGCAATTTTTTATATTTACATTAAAAGATTTGCGTAATGCAATCGCGCATAATAATGTGATATTTGATACTAGATTTAAGACTGGTAAAATTGATCAGCGCCTTATTACATTATTGGAAAGTGAAGTGGGTATTTCAAATATTGATTTTAAGTATATGGATGCATATATTATTATGATTACATATTTTCTCAGAAAGATGGGAGAGACTAAAACTGCTTGTAAACAGTTTGTTAATTCATATCAACAACAAACAGAATATTTGAGAAATGAATTGCCAATTAACATTTATAATCAGGTGGTTGGTACGCAGCATAGATCAAATATGAATGTTTTACAAAAATTTATCAGTAGATCATAAAGTTCTTGCATATTTTGTGTAAAAGTAGTATATTATAAATAAGAATTGCGGTGGATGTCTTCGGATTACACCTAAGAGAACCTGATGCGTCGGGTTCTTTTTTTTGCAAAATTCAGTAAATAATATTAGTAGAGTAACACTGCGGTAGAAGCAAATGAGCCGACAGGTGGAAGTGTCGAATTTGACACTTGGAAAAACTAAAAATTGAATTATAAATGGAGGGAATAACCAATGACAAAAATCTTATTCATCTGCCACGGCAGTGTTTAATGGATGCTGTGAAAGCCTAGGCTTTAAAGGATTTTTTGATGATTGACGAATAATTTACACCTTATTTATACCTTTGGAAGACCGGATCGGAATAATAGAGAAATAAAGAAATAGATAAATATAACAGGAAGCAATTTTGTCATATTGGAAATAATTAAAATTTGCTGAACCGTGTTGATTTTATTGATTGAGTATAATAAAAGTAAGAACAGAAACTTCCATGTTTGAAGCGGTTACCAGAATTGACAAAGAAATGCAAGTTAGCCAATCCGGTAGTCCAGCATATTTTTTCATTGTCACCCGACGTTTTTACAAAACATATACTTATTCCGCTTGATGCGTCATTCTTGTTCTGAAAACAGGAACAGAATCCTTACAGCGACTGTAAGTGTTATTTATTGTGTTTCTGTGCTATCATTTACCCAGAAATGGATAGGAGGCATTCACATGAAACCAATTTTGAATATTGAAAATCTTACCAAAGTCTATGGGACGTTGCCAAACCAGACGAGAGCACTGAACGGAATCACTTTTCAGGTCATGCCGGGAGAGTTTCTCGGTATTATGGGAAGCAGTGGTTCCGGCAAATCCACGCTTCTCAACTGTATTGCAACTGTGATTCAGCCTACAGGTGGAAGCATTCAGGTGGAGGGAGATACTCTGCAATCCCTCAAGGAAAAGGCTCTTGCCGAGTACCGTGGCAAAAAAGTTGGTTATCTATTCCAGAACTTTGAATTGCTGGACAACCTGACTGGCAGGGAAAATATCCTGCTCCCGACTTCCTTGCATGGGGTAGCCGAAACAGAAAGCAGCCAGCGGCTGAAGCAGTTGGCTGACTATCTGGAAATTTCTGATGTTCTGGATAAGTTTCCGTCCAAGATGTCCGGTGGCCAGCGTCAGCGTGTTGCGGCAGCAAGGGCTCTGATCTTACATCCCCAAATGATCCTTGCCGATGAACCGACGGGTGCGCTGGATTCTAAGAACGCAAGAAGTCTTATGGAGAAGCTGTCCGGCCTGAATCGTGACGAACAAGCTACGATCCTGATGGTAACCCATGATTCCAATGCCGCCAGCTTCTGTAAGCGCATCCTGTTCATCCAGGATGGCGTGATCTTTCATGAGCTTCGGCGTGGAGACGAAAGCCAGCAGGAGTTCTACGGGCGCATCCTGAAGGTGATGGCGCAACTGGGAGGGGGCAGCGCAAATGTTCTCTAATCTCATTCTTCGGAACAGTCGCCGCAGCCGAAAGGAAAACGGTCTGTTTTTCAGCTCCCTGGTGATTTCTATTGTTGCATTTTACATGATTCTTTCCATCTCCACTCAAGATGTGATGCTCTTTTTGCAGAAAATGGAGAGTGACGCAGTTGACAAACTCCTGCTTCTGATTCCTGCGTTTTATGGGATGACCCTCGGTATTCTGTTCTTTTTGATCTATTTTGCCTGCAAGTATCAGTTCGAGCGCAGACGGCATGAGTTTGGTGTTTATCTAATGTTGGGGATGCGTAGAAGTAAACTGTTTGGTATGCTTCTGGCGGAAGATTTCCTGACCAGTATTCTTGCCATGCTCATAGGATTACCTGTGGCTGTGGTGCTTTCAGAAATTGTCAGTCTTGTCACCGCCAAGCTGGTAGGCATGGGGATCATCGGTCATCAGTTTTCTTTATCCTGGTTTGCGATTGAATGGACGCTGGCAGGATTTCTGGCAATTAAGCTGACGGCACTTCTGATTTTGAGTGGACGAATCAGCCGCCAGGAGATCGGTACTTTGCTATCCCAGCCAACGAACCGCCCCAAAAAGCAAATGCCATCTGTTATCTATGGACTGGCTGCTATATGCGGAAGTGTGATGTTGGCAGTGGCTTACTACATGGCGATTCAGGGAATTGCATGGACAAAGGTAAGTATGATGGGACTGACTTTGCTGTTGGGCATAGTTGGTACGATGCTGCTTTTCTATGGGATGCGTGCACTGATTGCTTTGATTGTTAAGAAAGGAAAAGGAAATAAGCAGCTTCATGTATTTACCTTCCGGCAGATTCAGGAGAATGTCATTCATCAGTCAAACTCCATGGCCATCAGCTCCCTGCTGATTCTGGCGGCGCTGTGTTGTTTTGGTGCGGGCGTAGGAATTGCAGGAACGAATAACCTGTCTTCTGGCCATGTAATCGACTATACTTTTGAAGATCATACTGCAGAAGATTCATCGCAGGTTCTTCCGAATATAAAGGCAGTCCTGAAAGAAAACAGTTTGGAAAATCAATTTTCAGAGCTTTTTGAAATGAGGGTTGGGCGTATTCGCACCACAGAAGATTATGATAATGCCTACAGCATGGACGCTGTTATGGACTCTCTTCGGAGCCTGCCCCAGTCGGAAGACCGGGATGTCCTTCTGAACAATCTTGGTTATGCCACATACCCATATTTGATTTGTTTATCGGACTATAATCGTTTGTTGGAATTGTCCGGCAATCCGGCTCTCCAATTAGGCGAAAAGGAGGCCGCTGTCTATATTGATACAGAGTTTACTACGGTAAGCCGTACCGCAATGCTGAACCAAGTATTGGCCGGGCATCCCAAGGTGGAACTGGATGGTAGTCCGATTCATCTTACAGGAGAGGTTCAGTCTGTGAATTTGGTCACGGACCGTTCTATAATCTTGTCCTTTGCATTGATTCTTCCGGATGAAGCATTCCTATATTATAGTCAGGGAATGTATGATACCTATGTCAATGCGGTGCTCAGTGAGCAAGCTCTGAATGGAAATAGCCTTATAACTGCATATTTGGATTTGAACGAGAAGCTGGACGAAACTGACATTGAATATGAAAGCTATCTTCAGAATATGGGTCGTCAGCTTTTCTACACCATAGCATCCAGTTATATTACCCTCTATCTTGCGATTGTTTTCCTGGTAGTTGCCAACACCATCGTGGGTGTTCAGTTCCTGATGAGTCAGCAGAAAACCGGGCGCAGATACCAGACTCTGATCCGCCTGGGAGCTACTTACGAAACCCTTTGCCAGTCTGCTGGAAAGCAAA
>ERZ827363.164-NODE-164-length-69784-cov-5.310545_pt1 | contig 69784 bp, 64 predicted proteins | sample MGYA00519776_ERZ827363 | MGnify/ENA primary metagenome ERZ827363 (study PRJEB31778, sample SAMEA3449288) | human gut metagenome | biome: human gut; feature: human-associated habitat; material: faeces | place: United Kingdom | collected 2010/2012 ... | reverse complement strand
AGACCCCGGTTTCGCTCGATAACGGCAGACTTTTTCAGGTATGGGAAAATATAAAAAACAACAATTATACATGTAATAAGCTGCAGGTTGCTGAACAGTATGCATTTTATCCGACATATGATGCAAGAATCCAGATAGTAAAATCCGGTCTTATAGGTGAACCTGTTTCAATGACTATATCATGTATGCATGATTATCATGCAGTCAGCATAATACGTGAGTTTCTTGATACAGGAATAAATGATGTAAATGTTATAGGAAAAGCATATCAGATGAAAGTCACTGATACAAAAACACGTTACGAAATTCTTACAAAAGGTGATGTTGTAAGTAAAGAAGAAAAGCACCTTATTATGGAATATGACAACGAAAAGACAGCATTTTATGATTTTATGTCAGACCAGTACAGAAGTGATATAAGAAACAGATTTATAAATGTTCGTGGAACAAGAGGCGAGATAACAGATAATATGGTATATTTCCTGAAAGATAATAATGTTGCTGCATCAGAAAAAATGGATGTGTATAAAGACGAGGAAACAGGAGAAATACTGGCAGTAAGTTTCCGGGGAAGAAAATTGTACATTCCGCCTTTTGGTATATGTGGACTTGGTGAAGATGAAACAGCGGTTGCGAGAGTGCTGGCTGGAATGAAAAAATATGTTGACGGAGGAGAAGAAGTTTATCCTTTAAGATATGCTCTTGAAGATGCATATACGGCAAATCTTATGACTACGGCGGCCGGAAATTCATGGCAGCCACAGAAATCACAAAACAGACCATGGAAATAATAAAAACAAAAAAGCAGCGGGAACTTAACACTTGGAAATGTGTCAGGATTCCGCTGCTTTTGTATTATTTTTTAGAATAATACAGATTTAAAAAAATCTGGCTTTTAATCCGATTATGAATTTGAAAATAATAAGAAGAGGAAGTACATATGTAAGATATATTTTTAATTATAAAAATATATAGTTAAAAACTCTTGATTATAGGTATAATAAAAAATAAATGTATTAATTAAACAGAAAAGGAGAATATAATGAAATTTATATCATGGAATGTTAATGGAATAAGAGCATGTGTTACAAAAGGCTTTTTAGACTTCTTTAATGAGGTTGATGCAGATATATTTTGTTTACAAGAAACTAAGCTACAAGAAGGGCAAATAGAACTAGATTTACCAGGATATCATCAATATTGGAACTATGCAGAAAAGAAAGGATATTCAGGAACAGCTATTTTTACAAAACAAGAACCTATTTCTGTAAATTATGGAATTCAAATAGAAGAGCATGACAAAGAAGGCAGGGTTATAACTCTAGAATTTGATAACTTTTATTTTGTAACAGTATATACACCTAATTCTCAAAGTGAATTAAAAAGATTAGATTATAGAATGAAGTGGGAAGATGATTTTAGGAAATATCTACTAAAATTAAATTCAAAAAAAGGTGTTATAGTTTGTGGAGATTTAAATGTAGCTCATAAAGAAATAGATTTAAAAAATCCAAAGACAAATAGAAAAAATGCAGGATTTACAGATCAAGAGAGAGAGAAGTTTACAGAGTTATTGGAAAGTGGATTTATAGATACTTATAGACATTTTAATCCAGATAAAGAAGGAATATATTCATGGTGGTCATATAGATTTAAAGCTAGAGAGAAAAATGCTGGATGGAGAATAGATTATTTCTGTGCATCAAAAGATTTAGAAAATAATTTAGTAAGTGCAGACATACATACACAAATTTTAGGTTCAGATCATTGTCCAATAGAACTAGTAGTAAAAGATTTATAGATAAAAAATAAAGAAGCTTAAGCTTCTTTATTTTTTATTGTTATTTGATAGGAATTTATTTTTTCTACCCATATTATAAGCAATATTGATTATTTTTTTATCTTCTTTAGAAAGTTCTCTTTTTAATATTGTTTTAAATTCAGCAAATAAATTATCATAATCTATTTTTAGTCTTTGTTTTTGCTTTTCTTTTTTAGAAAGATTATAAGTATATGTTTCAGCTTTAATATTTTTATTGTTTATCTTTTGAAAAACCAAAGCTGTATAATATGCATCATTTAAAGCATTGTGATATTGTTTATCTTGTTCTAGTTGTAATATTGAAATAGCATTTTGTAAACCGATACATTTACCTACAGGATTATTAAAAAATTTTGAAGCATGTTGCTGGATATTTATATACATAGTAGGAACGTTTTCTAGGGATAAATTATAAAAGAGTATATTTCTGTGAAGTTCTTTTAAGTCATTTGTTCCCCAAGTTCCAAATATAGAATTTTTTATACCTATAAATTTTAAGAAATCCTCATAAACTTCCTTAAAAGAAGGTGCATTTTTAAGATTACTATTTGTAATACCAGTCATTTTTTTTACAAATGGATGTATATCTTTATATATTTCAGATTTGATATAACTTGAAAATGTATCTAATATATTTAATTCAGAGTCTAATTTTATAGCTCCAATTTGTATGATTTCAAAGGGACATTTTGCATTTGAAACTGTTTTATTATTAAGCCTATCAAATCCCTGGTTGAATTCTAAATCAAAAATTATATAATTCATAGTAATTTCTCTCCTAATTTGTGTATAGTTGTATAATATATTTCTGTCTGTATTTCAAAATATTGATTCTGATTAAATTAAATATTATCATATTCGATATTATATATAATTTAATTATAGCATTAAATTAATAAAAAAGATGCTATCACTATTAATATATGGAAAAATTAATTTTTGTAGTCATTATAAAATAATTATAAAATAAATAAAAATTGTTGCACAATTTCGAGAAATTTTATATAATAAGTAAAACAATAAATACGAATAAAATATAAAAAAAAATAAAGAAAATACGGATTTATTTAAAATTTTAGGGGGATTATTTTTTTATGAAAGAACAAATTCATGTAATAGACAAAAGAAAAGTGAGTAATAAAGAATTAAAACAAATACTATTAGAAAACAAAAACATAAAATTTGTATCTCTTATGGGTGTAGACCTTGGTGGAAATGCAACAGATGAAAAAATACCTGTAAGCTTATTATTAGATGATGTAGATGACTTTTTAAAATCAGCTATACAAACTGATGGTTCAAGTGTTGAACTTCATAATATAGCTACTTTAAATAATGCAAAAGTAGATTTAATGCCAGATCAAGATTGTAAATGGTATATAGATTATAATCTAGAAAATATAGATCCAGAAACAGGTCTTGCTGTAGGAACACTTAAAATACCAGCTCTTTTGATACATGACAACAAAAGAGTAGGATCTAGAGGAATACTTAGAAAAGCTCAATCAAACTTTAAAAAATCATTAATAGGAATATTTGAAGAATATCCTAAAATAATAAATAGCATAGGTGTTGATAGTGTAAATGATATAGAAGATATAGTTTTAACTTCTGCTACTGAATTAGAATTTTGGGTAAATACTCCAGAAGATAAAGCAGATTTAGAGCAATTATCTGTATCACAAAGTTTAAAAGAACAATATTGGAAAAGAACTCATGGAATAATAAGAACTTGTTTAGAGCAATCATTAGAAAAATTAGAAAAAATGGGAATATGTCCAGAAATGGCACATAAAGAAGTCGGAGGAATAGCTAGTTCTATAACTAGAGATGGAAAAACTAAACATGCTATGGAGCAACTTGAAATATCTTGGAAATTTGATAATCCAATTCAAGCAGCTGACAACGAAATGGCAGTAAGAGAAGTAGTTGAGGATATATTCACAATAAATGGGCTTGAAGTTACTTTTAAAGCAAAACCAATACAAGGTGTCGCAGGTAGTGGAGGACATACTCACTTTGGTGTAAGTTTAGTACTTAAAGATGGTACATTCAAAAACTTATTTGCACCAAAAGATATGACAAAGGATTACTTAAGTGAAGCTGGTTATGGAGCTTTAATGGGGCTTTTACATAATTATGAAGTTATAAATCCAATAACAACTAATAGTATAGATGGATTTGAAAGACTTGTACCAGGATTTGAAGCTCCAGTTTGTATAGTTACTTCATTAGGACATACTTATGAAACTCCATCAAGAAATAGATCTGTACTTGTAGGGCTTATAAGAGATGCTAAAAAACCTAAATCACTTAGATTTGAACTTAGATCTCCAAATCCACTTTCAAATACATATTTAGTTATGGCAGCTTGTTACCAAGCTATGTTAGATGGTATAAAATTTGCAGCAAAAAGTGGATTAGATACTAAAGCTCTAGAAAAGGAATTATCTAAAGATATTGGGGAAGAAGGATTATATCTAGAAAAAGACAGACGTTATAGAGATGAAAATAATGTATTTGAATATTACAATGATGAAGAAAGAAATGAAAGATTTGGAATGCCCCCAGCTACAGTATACGAAAATATGTTAAATCTTGAAAAATATAAAGAAAAGTTAGAATGCTTAAAAGATGGAAATGTATTTACTAATAGTATAATCGAGTCATTTAAATATGGTTCACTAGATAAATGGAAAAAAGAATTAAGACATAGAATAATCCATGACGATATAGAAGTATTAAGAGGATATGTAAAATTACATAACAAAGAAAATATGGATGCATTAGATGAAGTTAACTGGAATAAAATTTCAGATATAAAATTCAATATAATGAAAGATACTTTAACTAGAAAATCATTATTCACAAGAATAAACGAAGCCATAGATGCAAAAGACTATGAAAAAGTTTCTAGTTTACAATTAGAACTTAGTAAATATATGAAAGAAATAAGACAATTATATTCTGATTATAAAAAGAATATTTATTAAAAATAATTTTAAAGTAAATCTATATTAATTAAAAACTGTTACATAAGCTAATATTAAGCCTATGTAACGGTTTTTTTTATGGGAAATTATATATTATAAATAAAAAAAGTTTACTTAATTGTTTATAAAATAATATGAAAAATTAGAAAAAATATTATTAAATAGGATGCGATTTTTTTGAGTAGATATTTTTCAGATTTAAAAAATATATCAAAATCAAATGTGATTATAAGAATTAAAAAAAATAATATTAAGGCATTTAAATTAAAATGCTTTATACTATTGAAAAAACAAGATATGTGGATTAAAAAGAATATAAAACAAATAAAAATAGAGCATTTATTATATTTTGATAAAATAGGTAAAGCCGAATTTATCGACTTTTTAATATTCTTATTATTTGTTTTAAAGTAAATATCTTGTAGAAAGTATAATAAAAAATTTAAAAATAATATTATAATACATATGCCCCCACTTATAATACCTAAGGTTTTAATCATGATAAACCTCCTTAAAACTTTCCTATTAATTATATATTTAAAAAGTATTCAAAAAAGTATATTTAAACTTTGAAAATAAGAGTATATAAAAAATTTGAATTATATGAAATTTTAAATAAATACAAAAATTAAATAAAATTTGAAGGGATTTATATTTTAAATATAGAATAATAAACATAAGTGAATATGCTAATAAAGATTTTTTTATCATTAATAAAATATATTTTTTAGCATATTTATAGAATATAGATATATTTTTAGTTGATATTTGATAATTTTAAGAGTAAAGAGGGGAGTCGATTTTATGAAACGCAGATTAGTTCAAGAAGGTTTAATTTACTGTATTTTACCGGTGATAGCTATCGGTGGTTTTTATAATCAATATCGAGGTATCCCTTGGATGATTTTAGGAGTTGGATTTTTATATACTTTTTATACAAAGAGAAGGGAAGACAGGATTAATTATACTTTTTTAACATTTCTTATATTGTTTAATACATACTATATAATGACAAATAATATAAAAGGTGATATATTAATTCAATTTAACTTAGGTTTTGTTATATTTATATCTATAGCGATTTTATTATTGGAAGCTATGGATTTTAGTATATGCAAGATTGCTTTCCAAGATATACTTATGATGTTGGGAGAAAGCAAAATGGGAGTTTATAAAGTAAGTAAAAAGAGTAAAGTTGATTTAAATTTGAAAAAATTATCTACAATAATAATACTAGAACTTTTATGTTGTGATTTAATAGGTATCTACTATATAAATATTAAGAATATTACAAATTTAAGCTATATGATAAGTTATGAAATTCTAGTAATAATAATATTTACATTAGTAGAAATGTATCAATTAAGTTTAATAAGAAGTAAGGTTAAGTATATAAAATATAAAAATAAAAAACTTATAAAAGAGAAGGTTGATTTAGGAAAGGTTATTAACTTAGAGCAATATAGATAGTATAAAATAAAGAGATTGAGCTCCAATCTCTTTATTTTATGTCTTAATTTTTAAAGGAGTTCCATCACATAATCTCCTATTTTTTCTGGATTTATATTTTTTTTGACATGGACTAAATTTTCTAACATAAAGTTAATTCTATGTTCTAAGTCTCCATTTACCATAAGATCAAAAATTTCTTGTAATTCGGATTCATTATTGTATACGATTCCAATTCCTTTATCTATTATAAATTTTGAATTTTCAATTTCTTGACCGACTTTCGGTGTTTTTATTATAATAGGTATTTGTGCATTTATAGCTTCAAATAAAGTTGCACCACCAGGTTTGGTAACTAATAAGTCATTATCCCTAAGTAAGTCAGGCATATTAGTAACAAATCCTAAGACTTCTATATTTTTTAGCGGTTTTTTTACTGTTAAATTATTAAAAAGTTTTTCATTTTTACCAGTTACAATAGTTATATGAAGCTTATCTTTAAAATCTTCATTAAAATCATCTAACCATCTTACAAAGTCTTCGCTAAAGTCAAATAGGCCTCTTCCACCACCCATAAGAAGCACATTATATTTTTCATCTTTGAAATAAACCTTATCTTTAATATTAAATCTTTTATCTGTTGGGACACCAGTAACTCTAAATATATCTGGATTTAGCCCTTTTTGAACATATCTATGCTTAATTTCATATGTAGGAACAAAATACATATCTGTATTTGGGAATATCCACTCTAAACTGTCTACAACATCTGTTATAACAGTTATACATGGAATAGGTGTATTTTCTTTTTTTGAATTAAAATCATGAACACATCCAGCAGCTGATGGAAATGTAGAGATTATTAAATCAGGTTTGATTTCTAAAATATATTCAGTTAATTTAGGAGTATATATTTTATAAGTTATATCAAACTTAGAGTTAAAATTTTTCTTAGCGTAATAATAATAATTATAAAGTTCTGGCACATATTTAGTATTTCTTTCATACATTTTAACCATTGGGTTATTTATGCGTGGTATACTGGCGTCTATAAAATTTTGAATTACTACATTATAGTTTGGATTTTTTTCTAGAATATATTCTTTTATAGCGTTTGCTGCACTTACATGGCCAGCACCAAATTGAGCAGTTAATATTAATATAGTCTTATTAATATTACTCAAAATATCACCTCCAATTAAAAATAATACTATTTATAGTATTATACAGTTATATTAAATTTAAATCAAATTCTATAAAAAATATCTACTTAAATTTAAAATTGGTTTACAAAAAAATAATTTATAAATTTTAATAAAAGGAATAAATAGAAAAAACGCCAATTAAATATAGAGGTGATTTTATGGATGATGTAAAATCTAAAAAAACTCAAGAAATAAAAGGAGACGATTTTTCTGAATTAATAAAGTTGGTATTATTTTCGGGAATAGGATGTTGTATATTTTTCTTACCACTTAGTATAAATAGACAAGTTGTTTTTCCTGTATTTTTTATTACAAATTTAGTTTATTTAAAATATGAACAATTTGTATATATATGTGTAGTAGTATTTATTTCACTTTTATCTATAAAACAAATAGGGAAGAATGAAAAAGATTTAATTGATAAGATTGATATCACACTGAAATTAGTATCTCTCTTAATTTTAATTATTTTAATAACAAAACATGAATTTATATTTTTTAAAGATGAGGATTTAGTTCAAATAATGAAAGAGAGTATATTTAAGATTACTATATTACTTCCAATAAGTTCTTTATTTTTACCTTTTTTACTCGATTATGGACTTTTATATTTATTTGATTGTTTTTTTAGCAGATTTACAAAAAGATTTTTTAGAGTAAGTGGAAAAAACATCCTTATATTTTTAATATTTTTCTTTGTAGATAGCTTTTTAGGTTTTTATGTAGTTTATAAATTGTATAAAGAAGGCAAACTTAGAAAGAATGAATGTATAAATGCAGTATTAAACTACCCAGTTTTAAATTTTTCACTAGTCATATATATATCAACTCAATTAAAAATAAATTTTATAACTTTAGTAATATGTTATTTATTTATATTCGCAATTACAAATATAATTATATGCAGAATTTATCCTATAAAAAACAAACAAAAAACTTTCTTTGTAAAAAATAAATATAAAGAAAAAAGTTGTAGAAAAAATAAATTTAAAATGGCTATTTCATTGTATTTACAAAATAAAGAGGGAAAAAATATTTTTAAAAATATTTTAAATTATTTTAACGAGGTCATAAATATAGCTTCTAATATAATTCCTATTTTACTTATTTCATTTTTATTTACGGATATATTGATAAGAAACGATAATATTATAAATAGCTTATCGAATTTATATAGTATGTTTTTTGAAAAGTTAAAAATGCCATATTATGATTATATTTCAAAGTCAATTACGTTAGGATTTTTCAATCAAATTTATTCAATAGAAGCATTAAATAATGCAATTACTTTTGTGTCTAGATTGATAATTGCAATAATAATTATTTGTCAAGGTATATCTTTTACAACAAATATAGTTTTTATAAGACTAAATATGCGATTTATAACGTATAAAGATATTTTAGTAGTATATATAGAAAAAATATTAATTATGAGTTTAATTATATTTTTAATTTATTATTTTTATCTGGGATTTTCAGCATAGAGTTTTTAAAAAATACTTTTATTCTCCATTGTAACCAGTTTTTCAAGTTTACATATAATTATAATAAACAAATATATATATGTTTTTAAAGTCTTTATAATTTAAAAATAATTAAATTAGGACTTTGGTAAATTTTTTATCAAAAAGGGGAATGACTTATCATGAGAAAGAAGAAAAAATCTTGTGGCTGCAATACTCAAAACAATTCATGTAATACTAAAAATATGAATTATTGCACAAAAAAAGAAGATGTATACCAAGATAAATGTAGCTGTGTTAAACCATCAGACAAATGTGGTTGTACTAAACCAATGGATAAATATAACTATACTAAGCCAACAGACAAATGCAGTTGCACTAAACCAGTAACTGAATATAACCCAAAAAGTTGTATTCCAAATACTAATATAAATTCAATAGATAGCTGTAAACCAACTAAATGTAAACCAAAAATAAAAGAATATACTTGCCCATGTGAAGACTGTGAAATAACATGTGAAGATAAATGTGCTGATTTAGCTCAAAGAGCAGAAGAATTATTCAATAAAGCTATGAAATACGAAGAAAAAGCTAAATGTGCACTTAAAGAAGCTAAAGAATTAGAACAAAATGCAAAATGTTTATCACAAAAATCATGTAATTTAATGCAAAATGCAAAAGAAGCAGATAAAGGTTCTAAAAATGCAACTTGTTCAGCTCAAGAATTAATGAATAAAGCAGAAGAATTATGTTGTAAAGCTAAATGTTTATATAAAGAAGCTAAAGATTTAGAACAAGAAGCAGCAGAAAATTGCCAAAATGCAAAATGTGCTTATGAAAAAGCTGAAAATTATAATGCACAAGCAAAATATTTATATAACCAAACACTAAAATATGAGCAAAAAACTTTAGAGTGTTATAAAGATGCTGAAGAAAAAATAAAAGAAATGGGATCTAAATCTAAAAAATGTGAAGATCTTATAAATAAATGTAACTCTAAATTAAACAACTGTATGACTAGTTGTGTTCAACCAGAACAAACTAAAAAATCATGTGGATGCAATATATATGATAAAAAACCAGTAAACAACTGTGGATGTACTTCTAAAGCAGAAACTTACGGATGCCAAAGTTGTGAAGAAGAAATTATTCAAGTGGCTCCAGAACAACAACAAAACACAATACAAAGTAATAATTGTGGTTGTATGTGTGAAACAGAATATGAATATAGCTATGTAAATCCAATGTATGATATGACTCCTATGCAATATATGGGTAATATGTCAAATCAATATATGACTATGGAAACTCCTTATATAATGCCATTTGATGATGGAGATAGTATGAATGATATGTGGAATAACTACTATATGTATATTCAAAAAATGATACAATCAATGAATGACTAATTAAAGAAAAAAATTTTAAGATTTGATAAATAAAATTAGATAGCCTTTTAGAAATATATGTTTTTAAAGGATATTTGAAATAAATATTTATATCATAAGAAAAAAGGGGGATAATATCCCCCTTAAATTATTTAAAAATTTACTTAAAAGTTTTATCAACCTTCTATTTTTATATTATTTTTAGGCAATTCAACAGTGAAGGAAGAACCCTCACCTAACAAACTTTTTACTCGTATTGTACCATCGCATAAGTCTACGATACGTTTTACAAGAGGAAGGCCCAAACCATTTCCATTGCTTGAATGTGATTTGTCTTCTTGATAGAATTTATCGAAAATATGATTTAAACTTTCAGCTTTCATGCCAATACCGTTATCAGTGATTTTTACAGTAGCGGTATCTTCTGTATCCATAAGTTGTATGGAAATTTTGCCGCCATCGTTTGTAAATTTTATAGCATTTGAAAGAAGGTTAATCCAAACTTGTTGAAGTAATTCTTCATTACTATAAATTTGTACTTCGTCTAAATCAATATCTATATCCAAGTTTTTCTGTGCTAAATCTCTTTGCAAGATTAAGACAGAATGTCTAAGCTGTTCATCTAAATAAAATGATGTTTTATCTGTTATAATACCTTGTGTTTCAAGCTTTGTAAGTTTTAGAATATTACTAGTTAAATTAGATATTCTAGATGTTTCACTTATTATGATATCTAAATATTCATCTTTTTCCTCTTTTGAAAGAGTATCGTCTTTTAATAAATTAGAAAAACCTTGTATAGTTGCAATAGGTGTTTTTATTTCATGGGATACATTGCTTATAAAATCATTTCTAAGTGTTTCTATACTATTTAGTTCCCTTACCATAACGTTAAATTTAGCTGTCAGTGAGCCTAGTTCAAAGTCATTTGGTATAGGAAGTTGTATTTTAAAGTTACCTTTTGAAACTTCTCCCGTAGCATAATTTAAACTTCTAATAGGCATTAAAAACTTCTTACTAAACATAGTTATAATAATTGATATGAAAAGTAATGTAGAAGAAATAGCCGTCAAGCTGTTTATCATAATGTAAAAAAATAAATTATTCTTTGGTTTATTTGAAATTACTACGTATTTGTTTTCGACTTTTACAATAGTAGTAACCTCATGAAATAATGAGTTTTCACAGTAAATAATATTGCTATTTTGAGTTTTATCTGAAGTTTTGTAATTAGATATATCATCTAGTACAGTTAACTCGTACTCGTTAGTGAAATCAATAGAGATGATTTTCTCTAGAGGAAAATCAGTTTCATTATGTAATAATAAAATATTTTGAGCTATTTTAGTTTGGTTTTGCTTCATTGTATTTTCTATACTATTGCCATAAAACAAATAAGACAATACAAGTGAAAAACAGCCAGAAAATGTTGCAATTAAAATGATAAATAGTATAAATCTGGTCTGTAAATTCCTTATCATGATTTAATCACCGCTTTATATCCAAGACCTCTTACTGTTACAATTTCAAAATCATTAGAATCTCTATATCGTTCTCTAATTCTTTTTATATGTACATCTACAGTTCTTTCATCTGCCATGCTTTCCATTCCCCAAATTTCATCTAATAATTGTCTACGTGTAAATATAGTATCAGGTGATGATACTAATTTAAATAAAAGGTAAAATTCTTTTTTTGGTAGAGTATTACATTCACCATTAGAAGTTACAGATAGTGAATTATAATCTAAAATTGTATTTCCTATAGTTATTTTATGATCATTTACTATTTTTGAACGTCTAAGAATTGCTCCTATCCTTAGAATTAATTCTTCAAAATCGATAGGTTTTACCATATAATCATCTGCACCTATTGAAAATCCTTTTTTCTTATCTTCAAGTTGTTCTTTTGCAGTTACTATTATTATAGGAGTTTCACAGTGACCATCTCTTAATGTCTCTGTAAATTCATAGCCATCCATATTAGGCATCATTATATCGCATATTATTAAATCTATATGTGTAGTATCTAAAACATCAAGACCGACTTCGCCATCTTCAGCTTCAAAGGTAGAATATCCATTTTGTTTTAGAGTAGCACAAATAAGTTTTCTCATATTTTTATTGTCTTCTATTACTAATATATTAAACATTTAAAGCACCTCAAATTTTTTTATATTAAGTATAAATTAATATCAAGTAAATTATACTATAAAATTATAAATAAAAAATATGAACTTAATGTAAAATTTAGAGTAAATATTAGGAATTCACATTTTATTAATATATGTACTTTATAATAACTATAAAATATATTAAAATAATATTATTATGTCTAAAATTGTTGAGGTATAGAATTTAGGAGGCATTATGTTACAACTAAAAAATATTTATAAAAGTTACATAACAGGTGGAAGCAGGCAAATTGCTTTAGATGGAATAAACTTAAAGTTTAGAGAAAGCGAGTTTGTAACAGTATTAGGTCCCAGTGGCTCAGGAAAAACAACGTTTTTAAATATAATAGGGGGATTAGAGCGTTGTGATAAAGGAGATTTAATTATAAATGGAAAATCTACAAAAGAATTTACTGATTCTAATTGGGATTTTTATAGAAATAATAATATCGGTTTTATTTTCAAAAATTACAATTTAATACCTCATTTAAGTATATTAGAAAATGTTACAATTGCTGTATCATTCAATGGATTGTCTAAAAAAGAAAAACAAGAAAAAGCAATAGAAGCGTTAAATAGAGTAGGTATAAAAGACTATATGAGAAAGACATCTCAATATTTGACTAAAGATGAAATGCAAAGAGTAGCAATTGCAAGAGCTCTTGTAAACAATCCAAAGATTATACTTGCAGATGAGCCTACAGGAAATTTAGATAGTAAATCTACTATAGAAATAATGGATTTGATAAAAGAAATATTTAAAGATAAACTAGTGATTTTAATAACTCAAAATCCAGGTATTGCAAAAAGATATGCTACTAGAATGATTACTTTTAGAGATGGAGAAGTAATAGAGGATACAAATCCATTAAAAGAAGATTTACACCAAAAGGAAATAAGTCTAAAAAGAACACATATGAAAATTTATATGGCTATTAAATTAGCTATAAGGGATATATCTAATAAAAAACTCCGAATGTTTTTTTATGTGTTAATATCTAGTATTGGAATTATGGGAATAGCACTTATAATAGCTTTACTTCAAGGTTTTAATAAGCAAATAAGTGGTTATGAAAATGATACTTTGGCAAACTATCCCATAGTTATAAATAAAGTATATACTAATTACAGCATTCACAATACATCACAAAATTCAAAACAAACTCAAAATGATCTGAAAAACTCAAAATTAAATACTAAAAATGATATTATTTATTCATATAATTCAAGTCAAAATAGTACGGAACATATAAACCAAGTAAATAAAGATTATATAGATTATATAAAGCAAATGGATAAAGATTTGGTATCAGAGATATCTTATGAAAGTCAAATTAATATGAATATACTTAGAGAAGATGAAGATGGAAAAGTTTCAATATTAGATACATCAACTATTAATTTATCATCATATCCTAAAGATTCACAAAAAGAGACTTATTTAGAAAAAAATTATGAATTATTATATGGATATTATCCTACAAATAAAAACGAGGTTGTTTTAATTGTTGATGAAAAAAATAGATTAGATACAAATATTTTAAATGCACTTGGAATTGATGTTAAAAAGAATAAAGAAATAAAATTTGATGATTTAATCGGAAAAGAGTACAAAATTATTTTAAATGATGAATTTTATAAAAAACAAAATGGACATTTTTATGTAGATAGCAGTGAGAAGAATTTAAAAAAACTTTATAATTCAAAAAATACTATAACAATAAGTATAACTGCAATACTTAGAGCAAAAGAAGATAGTAGTTTATCTAATTTGCCAGAAGGTATTTCATATAGCAATGAATTATGTAATTATTATATTGATGATTGCAAAAAATCAGATATAGTAAAATCACAACAAGACTCAAATTATAATGTCATAACAGGACAAACTTTAAAAAATAGTAAAAATAAAGAAGACGAAATATTTGAGATTTCAGGAATAAATATATTAAATAATGTAAATCAATCAACAACAAAAAATCAAATGTTAAGTTCACTTGGTGCATCTTTATTGCCATCGTCTATAACTATTTATCCTAAAGATTTTGAAAGTAAAAGCGATATAATAGAGTATTTAGACAACTACAACAAAGATAAAAATGAAGATGAAAAAATATTATATAAAGATACATCTACTACAATTAATAAATTATCGACTAATATTATGAAGGGAATAACTATAGTTTTAGTAGTATTTGCAACGTTGATATTTTTTATATCTTTAATAACGATATTTATATTGACTTACGCCTCAGTATTAGAAAGAAAAACTGAAGTTTGCATACTTAGAGTTTTAGGTGGAAAGAAAAGGGATATAGTTAGATTATTTAATACGGAAAATATAATAATCGGATTTTTAGCAGGAATTTTAGGCGTATTTTTGGCATATACATTTATAGTTCCTATGAATTATGGATTAGAAAAAATAACGGATTTATCTAATGTAGCTATTTTAAAAGTAGAAAATGCAATTGTTGTAATCGCAATAAGTGTAATACTAACATTTATAGGGGGATTTATACCTGCTAAGATAGCAGCAAGAAAAGACCCTGTAGAGTTTTTAAAAAATCAAAATTAGATAAGAAAGGCGACTTTGAAATTAAAAGTCGTCTTTTTAAATTTACACCCAAAATAATATTTATTTTAAATTATCTATAATATTAAATGCTTCTATTATTCTAGATAAATACTTTGGTGATGGTAATCTAAATCGTACAGAGTTTTTATCTACTGATTCGAAAGAAGCACAAGAGATAACACCTATTTTTAATTTTGCAAATTCTTTTTCTAAGTCAATATCTTTATTTTTATGAGTTACCATCATTATAGATACAGTGGTGCCGTTGTCGCATATATTTAAGTTTTTATACTCCTTTATAAGTTGAGATTTCATTTCTGAATTCGTTTTTCTCATTTTTTCTAAAAAATCATGATCACTTACAACTTTAGAGGCGATAGCTCTCGTTATAGAAGACATTTCATAAGGTGTATTTATATTTTTCATTGCTTTAGTTAAATCTTCGTTTTGGATTATATATCCGCCACGAAGACCAGCAAGACCATAAGCTTTAGAGAATGTTTTTGTAACTATTAAATTTTCATATTTTGGAATTAAATTTACAGCAGAGTTATTTTCATTCATATAGTCACCATAAGCCTCATCCACTATGACAACAATGTTTTTATCTAAGGCTACTTTTAAGACTTTTTCAATTGCTTCTAGAGGGATTATTTGTCCAGTAGGATTATTGGGATTATCTAAATATATAAGTTTTAAATCATCATTTATTAAATCTATAAATTCAGAAGCTATAAATTTATAATTATTTTTAGGTTTTAATTTATAAGATTCGAAAATACCACCAGACATAGTGACATCCATTTTGTACTCTGGAAATTGAGGCGCTAAACCTAAAACTTTATCATTATTTTCGATAAATAATTTGTTTATTAAAAATAATGCACCTATAGAGCCATCACATAAAACGATATTATCATAGTTTATTTCAGTATCTGTGTATTTCTTCCAAAAATCAATTATAGATTTCTTTACAGTAAGTGAATGAGGGTAGTCTTTCATTATAGTATAATCGATTGAATTAAATGCTTCTATTGCATAATCAGAAAAAGAAACTGTATTTATACCTTCAGCACAGTCGATATCTATATTTTGAAAAGCATCTTCACCTTCAATTGAATAAGATTCTTTTATATTTGATGCAATTGACTTTTTTATTTTATATTCCATAAATTTCACCCCTTATTTTAAATTAGGCCTAATAAAATTATTAGGCCTAAGCTATATTACTTATTAAATTGTTTGCTAGAATTTTTACCATCCATTTATTACAGATAAAGCTTCATCTGATATTTTACCATCTATTAAATCTTTTATAGATTGTTCTATTATTTCTATTGATTTATCCATTTGTTCATAAGTTATAACAAGTGGTGGTTGTACTCTTAAAGTAGATTCTCCAAGAGATATTAAAACTAAACCATTTAGTTGACATTCATAGATTATTTTAGTAGTAGTATTTTTATCACATAAATCTACACCTATTGATAACCCAAGTCCACGAACGTCTTTTATTATTTCAGGATATTTCTTTTGAAGTTCTAAGAATTTATTTTTAAAGTATTCACCTTTTACTCTTGATTGTTCTACTAAATCTTCTCTTTCAAATATTTCTAACATTTTTAAAGCTGCAGCACAAACTGTTGAGTTACCAGACATTGTAAATAAGTGGGCTGGAGCATCTAAGCTGTCCATTATTTCAGATTTACCCATTACAATACCCATTGGAAGTCCTCCACCTGAAGATTTACCCATTACTATTAAATCAGGTTCAACATCGAAGTTTTCTATAGCAAAGAATTTACCACTTCTGCCCCAAGCTTGTTGTATTTCATCAACTACGAATAATATACCATGCTTCTTACATAGTTCATGCAAAGCTTGTACATATTTTTTTGGAGGCACTATTATACCAGCATCGCCTGCTATAGGTTCAAAGAATATAGCAGCAACTTCTTCTGGTGGTAAATATAAACTAAATGCAGTTTCTATTTCTTTTAAACATTCTAAGTTACATGATTCTTCACATTTTCCATACGGACATTTAATACAAACTGGATAATTAAAGTGATGAACATCTGGGATCATAGCCCCCATTTTTCTTCTCATATTTAAGCTTATTGCAGATATAGATATAGCACCGAAAGTACTACCATGATAAGCTCCATTGAAAGATATTATTTTATTTCTTCCAGTATAACCTTTAACCAATTTGATAGCAGCATCTATAGATTCAGAACCAGTAGTTGAGAATAGAACTTTTTTATTGTTGTCCCCTGGATATAGTTCTATTAATTTCTCAGCATATTCAACAGGTTCTTTACAAGAGAAGTAAACTATTGAAAATTGAGCTAATTTAGCCATTTGTTCTCTAACAGCATCTGCAACTTCTTCATTACCATGTCCTATATTAGCTGAAGATGCACTTGCTAATAAGTCTATATATTCCTTTCCTTCATAATCGTAAAGAAGAGCTCCTTTACCAGATTTAAATGCTATTGGGCAGTATGGCAGTTTTTGAGTTTTTGCTAAAACTTCTGACTCTCTAGCACATATTTCTTTACTTGTAGATAATCTTTCTTTATTTGTTGATAATGAACTCATGTTAATCCCCCCTGATTTAAAAATGATATATAATTTCAATATATAATTTATTTACATTATAAAATTTTATATAATGCAAAGATTTTTTTATTTTGAAATTTTCTGAAAAAACTAATTTAAAAAGTTTTTTCAGAAAATTTATATATATTATTAATAATAAGACTTAAATTAAAGAAAATCAATGTAAATAGACAAAAATATTTACTTTTTTTAACAAAAAATTTTGCTATATTAAAACAAATATGCGCTATATTAGAAAAAAATAATCATTTGAAATGTATAATAAGTGTTATCTCAATAGTTCTTGTTCGATTGATTTATATACACTTTGCATAAGCAAGTTGAAGTTTTGTGTACTTTTAAAGTAATTTTCAACTAATGGATTTTGAAATACTTTTGAATATTCTTTGTCTAATTGAGACACTCTTTTATTTGCTTCATCTATTTTATATCTAGTGTATATTTTGTCTTTTTTACTTAAGTAATTATCTAGCTGTCTTTTTATATTTTTATTTTTTTCGATTTCTCTTTTATATTTATTCATAGTTTGGAATTCATCAGTTGTTTTTATAAGTTTAGCCAATTCTTGGGCTTTTTGATTTATATTCATAAAAAAATCCTCCCTTGTATATATATTATGATTAAAAAAAGGCAAATTGTAATAATATATTATAGACTTATATCTTTATCAAACTAAAAATCTATAATATATTTATATAAAAACAAAAGAGGATGTAGAACTTAATATTTAATTGTTTAGAGAAGTTAAATCATTTAAAAAGACTTCGAAAAATACACCATCATTAGGATCGATATCATACTTGCTAGTGTATTCTATACATTTAAATATAAAATCAGAAGCTATTTTTATTGAATCTTTAAAATCGTGCCCATTAGTTATAAGACCTGAAATTATAGACGTAAAAATATCGCCTGTACCGCTATATGATTTATTGTTGTACTTTAAGGAATAAGATAAATACTCATCGTTTTCTTTATCATAACCTAAATTTATTATATTACCATCTATTAAAATTCCAGTTATTATAACCTTTTTAGGTCCTAAAGCAGAGATTTCCTTTGCTAAATCTAAAGTCTCTTCTAATGTGTAATTAGTATGGTATTTATTATTTGTCAAAAGACAAGCTTCTGTTAAGTTAGGAGTTACTAAATCAGAAATTTTAACTAAATCTTTTATTTTATTGCAAATTTCATCATTAAAAGTTTGATAATAATCCCCACCATCGCCCATAACAGGGTCGACAATTACATAGGCATTATTATTGCTCTTTATAAAATCACGAACGATGTCTATTTGATCTATAGAACCTAAAAAACCACTGTATATAGTATCAAAACTTACATCTAATTCTTTCCAAGCTCTGTTGTATTCTTGCATATAAGATGTAAAATCTAAATATGTAAATTTAGGATATCCAGTTTGACTAGATAGTATTGCTGTTGGATAAGGACAGCATTGTGTTTTTAATGCTGATAATATTGGAATAGCAACAGTAAGAGAACACTTTCCAATCCCAGACATATCATTTATTGCAGCTACTTTTTTTAGCATATGTTTTCCTCCGTTAGTTAAAAATTGCATAAGTATATTTTACTATTAAATTGTATTTTATGAAAATACTTATTTTTTAAATTTATAAAATTAAATTTGTAGTAATACAATTATAAACTTTGTTCAAAAACAGAAATTACAATTGAAAAATATGTAAATTATTTGAAATAATTATTTGTTTAATATTTTGGATATACTAATAAAAATTATAATAAATAACAAAATAAAATGGAGGTGAAGTATTTTGATAGAATATAAGAAAATCTATAGGATTTTTCTTGTAATAACTTTATTTACAGTAGGAATGAATTCTATAGATAATAATTATATATATGCACAAAATAAGAATATATATCAAAATGAATTAGAAGCTGATAATCAAAATAAACAAAAAAATACAGGTACGAAAAATAAGGCAAATGACAAAACAAATAACGAAAAAACAAAACAAGATGAAAAGAATTCAAATACAAGACAAGACAAAATAAATAATCAAAATATAGATGCAGAAGATGGGTATAAGAAAAATAAAAGTATGAATGAAGAACAAGATATCAGTAAACAATATGAAGTTTATTTGAAAAATTTATTTGATTATAGAAATAAAGCGATTATGGATCATAATGAAGAAATACTAAAAAAAATATATGATACAGACATAAAATTTGGATTATGGGCATATGAACATGAAATGAAAAAAATGCAGTATCTAAAAAACTGGTCAGATAAACAAGGAGTAGTATTTGATGAAATTGATGCAAAAGTAAAAATAAATAAAATGAGAGAAAGAGAGAAAAACCTATACGGAATAATATGTACAGTTTGTACAAAATACAAATACTACTATGAAAATCAACCAGATATAAAAAATGAGTTTCAAATAGGGACTCAACATTACTTACATGTTAGGGTTGAAGACGACAGATATGTAATAACAAAAGAATGGTATACAGATCCATTTGCTGATTCTTTGAATTTAGAACATATAAATTCAAAAGAAATAAAAAGTTATATATTATCTCAAGGACAAGTTCAATTTGACTTAAGCGATAGACAAAAAAAGGCTGTTGACTATGCTCATAAATACTGTGGAGCAGCTACAAATGTAGATGACAAAATCTATCTTATAAATCCAAACTACAAAGATTTTAACTCTGATGGAGGAGATTGTGCAAACTTTGCATCACAAATAATGTATGAAAGTGGAACTTTTTCAAAAAATCCAACTTGGAATTATGAAAATGGAGCAGCGACAAAAGCGTGGGTAAATGCTCAAGGATTTAAAAACTATCTAGTATATAGCGGAAGAGGATATTACTTAGCAAAAGGTAGTTATGAAGAAGTATACAAAGAAGCTTATAAATTGAGACCTGGGGATATTGTTGGATATGAAAAAAACGGAAGAATAACACATGTATCTACAGTAACAGGACTAGATTCTAGAGGATACCCATTAGTAACTTGTCATAATACAGATAGATTGCTCGTACCTTGGGATTTAGGTTGGAGTGATAAAAAAATAGGATTTCATTTAATTAAAGTTAATTATTAAAATAATATTAGATTTTGATAATTATAAACTCGAATTTTGCATGTGATTTGAATAAATATTTTACAATAAATAAGAATTTATTTATAAAATGTATAAAATTAAATTTAATTGACAAATATAATTATATATGATAAATTAAGTATAAGGCTATTTTGATAGCCAATTAAGTGTGTTTTTAGGAGGATTTATTAATGAAAACAGGTGTAGTAAAATGGTTTAACAACGAAAAAGGATTTGGATTCATATCTGTAGAAGGTGAAGGAGATGTTTTCGTACATTTCTCAGCTATACAATGTGATGGATACAAATCATTAGAAGAAGGACAAAATGTAGAATTCGACGTAGTTGAAGGAGCTAAAGGTCCTCAAGCTGCTAACGTAGTAAGATTATAATTAGGATTATAATGAAAATTCATATATATTAGTAACGCTAGTGATATGTGAGAAAAAGGCCACTTATGTGGCTTTTTTTGTGCATAAATTTATATGCAAATACATACATATCTATGTTAAAATAAGATGAGATAGATTTTTTGTAAATTATTATGGAGGTGTAATATAGACATGAATATATTATTTTTTCTAACACCAAAAAGTGAAGTAGCATATATAACAGAGGACTTTACGATTAGACAGACACTAGAAAAAATGGAACATCATAGATATTCATCTATCCCTATATTAACAAAAGATGGGAAATATGTGGGGACAATAACAGAAGGGGATTTACTTTGGACATTAAAAGATTTAATAGAAAAAAAAGAAATAAGTTTAAAAGATATAGATGTTATGCCTGTTATAGATGTGCCTAGAAGAAAGAACAATACTCCAGTGCCTATAAGTGCAAATATGGAGTTATTAGTATCAAAAGCTATTACTCAAAACTTTGTTCCAGTAATAGATGATACAGAAACTTTTATAGGAATGGTTAAAAGAAGAACTATTGTGGAATATTGTTACGAAAAGATGAAAAAATAAAAAAAATTTATATAAAATAAGTTTTTATATACCGATAGATATACTAACTGTTATAATCTAATTATAGGGGTGTTAAAAATTTCCAAAAGGAGGTATATTTATGAGAGAAGATTCTTTAGACTTTGACAAATTAGGTATTCATTTAGACAAAACAGATATAAAAATACTAAAATTACTGGCTAATGATAGCAGAATATCATATGCAGAAATTGCGAGAGAAGTGCACTTATCACGTATGGCAGTAAGAGAAAGAGTAATGAAAATGGTTGAGGAAGGTGTAGTTGAAAGATTTACTGTTCAACTAGATTCTAAAAAAGTTGGTTTAAATACTCCTGTATTTCTACAAGTAGAAGCTGCACCAAGTAAATTAGATGATGTTGCCAATGAGCTTGCAAAACACCCAAAAATAGAAAGTGTTTGTGCAATGACTGGTAAAAACGAATTATATGCTAATGCATTTGTTAAAGATGTTGAAAGCTTACAACAATTTGTTTTTGAGGAAATATATAAAATTGATGGTGTAGTTAAAGTAGAATATAATATAATTACTAAAAAATATAAAAGTAGAAGATTATTTACATAAAATTAAATTTTAGTGCTTTAGTATTTAAAATAGTTAGTTATTTAAATATTCAAAATTATAGTTGATAATAATTTAATGTAAATAAGAACAAAAAAGCTTGTCGCTAAAAATATACGACAAGCTTTTTAGTTTGTAAATTTTTAGATTACATGTAAGATACTATATCACCGAATTTAGCTTTTACTTCATCTAATTTATTTTTGTAAACTTCACCTTGTTTTTGGAACATTAAAGTTTTTTCAACTTTGTCAGCTATTTCTTCATAAGCTGGTATAGAAGGTTCGTTTTTAGCTTCTAATTTTATTAAGTGGTAACCAAATTGAGTTTTAACAGGTTCACTTACATCTCCTACGTTCATAGCGAAAGTAGCTTCTTCGAATTCTGGAACCATTTGTCCTCTACCAAAAGTACCTAAATCTCCACCTTGATCTTTAGATGGGCAAGTAGAATTAGCTCTAGCAGCATCTTCGAAAGTAACGTCTCCAGCTTTTATTTGAGCTAATATTTCGTTAGCTTTTTCTTCTGAATCTACTAATATATGTTTTGCATTAGCAGTTTCTGGGTTAGAGAAGTTAGTTTTGTTAGCTTCATAGAAAGCTTGTTTTTCTTCATCAGTTAATTTTACGCTAGTTAATATTTGGTTTATTACATATTGTTTTAATACGTTTTTTTCTATTTCAGCCATTTCTTTTTTGAAAGCTTCATCTTCATCTATTTTGTTGTCTTTAGCATACATGTAAAGAAGTTCTTGATTTACTAAGTCTTCTAAAACGTATTTTCTTCCTTCTTCAGTTTGGAATTGTTGTGCTTGATAAGGGTCTAAACCTTGTATAGCATTGTCGATATCGATGTTAGAGATTTCTTTGTCTCCAACTTTAGCTAATATTTTCTTTTCCATAAGTCGTTTGCTCCTTTTTATTTATTTAATTTAATTTTATTTTTTGTTAAATTAACTACATTATACATGATAACAAAAAATTATTAATATGTCTAACATTTTCCATAATAACATAATAATATATGTTGATTAATTAGTAATATGTAGCGAATGCAAAGATTAATATTGAACCTATAATTCCAACTACACCTTCTTCGTCTTTCATATTGACTTTTTTACAAGAAATATAAAAATACATAAAATTTATAATTGTTTTGATTAGTAGTAGATTTATACTATTTGAATATAGTAAAAAGTACATCATTGAAATTACAAAAGTTATTATTGAAATAAATCTGTAAAAAAAGTTTACTTTTTCTTTTTTATCAGAATTACGCTTAATTTTATCTAAGATAGATAAAACTATATATATAATTGATAATACAAAGTAAGTATTAAATATGTAGTGATTGATAGTTGTATTAGGGATAAAAATCCAGTTAAGCAGCAATGTACTCCAAAACAAAACTGTTAAAATTCTAAAATAAAATTCTAATATCATAACTCTCTCCTAATCTATTTCTATAGATAAATATTAACCAATAATAGTTAATATATACGCCATTTAAATTGAAAGGAAAAACTTTCATATTAGTCGTTTGAAAATAAATTTTACTAAAAAACTATGGATTAAAAATGACGTTTTGAAATTATATTTATTAATGTAAAAAAATTAACATTAATAATAGTATTGTATCATAAATTTATAGCGTATAAGATATTATACTAATTTAATCTAAATATTATATTTAAATCATAGTAAAGAAATATTTATTATGAAAATCTTTCAAAAATATTAATACTTTTATATTAATTTAAAGAGCATTGGAGGGAATAAAATGTATAGATATTATACAAATGGAGTATGTGCAAAATCGATATTACTCGATATAGAGGATGATGTGGTGCTTGATGTAGCATTTGAAGGTGGATGTGAAGGAGCATTAATAGCTATAAAAAATTTAGTCAGGGGGCAAAATATAGATTATATTATAGATACACTTGAACAAGTACCTTGTAAAATGAGAGGAACTTCATGTCCAGACCAACTGGCTAATGCACTTAAAATATATAAGGAGTTTGTATATAATAAAAATATATATGAAGGAGATGATGGATATTAGATAAAAAAATAAGCAGTCATTTGGCTGCTTATTTTTTTAAATTACAATTATTATCTAGTAACTAATATTGCAATTTGGTATTTTTGATTGTAACTTATTTGTACTAATTGATTTTTCTTTATATTTTGTAAATCTTCAGCACCGTGAGTTATTTTTAATTTTATAGGTTTTTTACCTTGTTTTAATATTGCAACGTACTCTTTTTTACCTTTTTGCTCTAAACTAATTAGATTACCTACATAAGGTGTAAAGTTTTGGAACTCTTGAGCTTGTTTTCTTATATAGAAGAAAGTAGCAACGCATATACCTAAGTTGATTGCAAGAACTATCCAACCATTGATATGCATCATAGCACCAACTATTATTAATATAATCATAGCTACTATAGGTATGATTGCTTTTTTCATTAATAATTTACCCATGATTTCATTTGCCCTTTTTTCAGGTCCACTCATAGTTTTTGACTTAGCATATGATTCGGCAAATCTGTCTTTTAAACCCATATCGATCCTCCTAATTTCAAAAGATATTTAGTTTTAATTATTTTAGCCTATGTAATATATTTTAATCGCATAAATCATATTTAGTTTTAAGGCATAATAAAACATATTACTTATTTTATCATAAAATCCATAAAAAGAAAATAAATCTATATATTAAATTTTGTTATTAAAAAACTCTATTTTAAAATAAAAAAATATAAATATAATTATAAGTAGTATAATAAGTAATGATATGCAAAAAGTAGTATAATATAAATTAGTGAAATTTTAATATAACAGGTGGTATATGTATGGAAGATAAAATTTGTATAAGTATAAACAATAAAAAATTCAATAAAGAAAATGAGAAGACAAAGGAAGCTATATACAAAGCTTTAAATAAATTATGTGAGTTGATTCTTCAATTTGAAGAAAATGGACAGCCTTTTGAAAGGATATTCAATAATGAAGCTATAAAGTACGATGTATTTGACAATAACTTCTACACGTATAAATTTAGATATGCTGACAATACTCAACTTAGGATTTTATATCATTTTGTAAGGGAAAAAGATAAAATAATAATAGAGCTTCATCAATACGCTGTAAAAAGAAGAAATAATAAAAGTTATATAGAGGCATTTGAAAAATACGTTAAAAATTATAATAAATAAATGTCTAAAGGGGAGAATAATATGGAATATAAAAAATCAAGTATATTTAGCGATAAACAAAAGATAGATAATAGAAATTTGTGTCTTTATTTAAATTTTAAAAATGAAAAAAACGAAAATATACTTAATTTATTAAAATTAATAGAAAAAGACTTAATAGAAAAGTTTGAAGATGATTTCATATTTGATATGGAATTTAATGAAGAACCTATTACAAATAAATATCTTCACAATAAATTTAATAATATAGGTGATAATTTAAATAAAAAAATAAATTTACTTTACGATGCAATACTAAAATCTGAAAGTATATCTACTAAATTTGAGTATAAAGATCTTATATCAAAAAGAATATTTATGGAAGATTGGGATATGAGCGAGATAGAGTTTGAATTTGACTTAAACGACATAGACAGCATAAAAGATTACATAATTAACAATATGAAAAATACAAATGTAGACTACTTAAGTGAGCCAACACCACAAGATATAGGCCTTAATTTTAATTGTGAATATATAGAAAGAAACGAAAATACAGAAAATGATGATTTTGGTTTCTACGGTTTTCTAAGTTTTAATATAAGTGGATATATACTAGACTACGATTTTGATTACTTTATAGATTATCTAAAAGACTTTGTTAAAAAATGCGGACAAATATTAAAGTCACTATGTGCAAATATATTTATATCTGAAAAAAATTTTAAAACAGAGTATTTTAATTTATTTGAGATGGAGCTTATCGAAAATAAAGATATTGAAGATAAAGAAATTTACGATGAATATATAAATCACCACAGATATGGGCTTTTATGTGGAATAGAAGGAATTAACTATATATCAAAAGATTTATTTTCACAAATAGACAAAGATAAACTAAAAAATGACCCTATAAAAGTTGAGATATACGAAAATGGAGTATTTGTAAATATAGATAAATCTCTAGAAGATATAGATATAGACGATAAATACGAAGTTAGAGAAGTATTAGACAATATCTTAATTAAAGGATATTGTGATCACGATGTGATTCAATTTATGGAATTTTTAGGCAAGGTGCCAATCTATGAAGAGGAGATTTTAATAGTTGAGATCCTAGAAAATGAAACAAGAAAAGATTTATATAATAAATACTTTATAATAACTAAAAATAAAGAAGTTGAATATTTAAGTTTAGACTCTGACAAATTTAAAATACATAAATTAAAATAAAATTTGAGCCAGCAAAATTTTAAAAAAATTTTACTGGCCTTTTTATAATACATAGGAAATTATATTCATTTATAAATTGTAGATAAGTATAATTTCCGTCCATGTATTTCAAAGAAATCTACATCTTTAAGGTTCTTTAGAATAAAGATTTCTTTGTATTTATGAACATATTACTCTTCACAAAGCGTTTCTTTTTGTTCTTCCTCATTAAATTCAATCAGCTTTTGAACATATACTTTATTAGAAAATGCACGAATTGATGCGACTAATATTTTATTATGTATATTATCTTCAATTAATTTATTTTCAGTATTATCACAATCAACCTCTCCTACGAATGTATATTTTAGAGAACGTTCTAATTCGTAACAAAACATATTGTAAAATTCTTCTACTTCATAGTCCTGATTATTTATAATTTTTGATATTTCAGAAATACTAAGAACTCTTTTTAACGTTGAGATAATAATTAAGTATGAAACATGAAATCTTTTATAACGTTTTTTAAAAGGTTTTTCGATAACATTTTGTTTTACATAATTATTTATCATAGATTTAGTAATTATATTTTCCTCATTTTCAGACGAGAATATATTTAAAGAGTTTTCTATAATGCTTAAAACTTGATCCATATATAAATCTATATTTGGAAGCTCATCAAACCTAGGAAGATGAAAGTCTAGAATTTCTTTTATATAGTGTGAATCTTTAAAGTCCAAATTTATCAGCTCCTTTTGATATATATTTAAGTGCTTATTTAAAAATTTTACCATGTAGCATTAAATTATTCAATAATAATAAAAAGTAGCTCATATAATATTAAATACTACATAAAATAGTATAAATAATAAAAAAAGCTTGACTTGGTTATTTAAAAGATATAATATAGTATTAAATACTACATGATGTAAAAATAAAAATTAAAAACTAGAGATTAAAATGAATTTATAAAAGAAAGGTATGGTAGATATGAAGAAAATAGCTATTTGGGGCGATTCAGTATTAAAAGGAGTAGTTTTAGAAGAGGGAAAAGATAGATATTCTCTACTTAAAGACAGCAGTATAGAACTTATTAAAAGAGAATACAACCTTATGATAAAAAATAATTCTAAATTTGGACTTACTGTTACTAAGGCTATGAGACTTATGGACAAGAGTTTGTCAAAAGGTGATCATCCTAATTATGTATTGGTTGAATTAGGTGGAAATGATTGTGATTATAATTGGAAAGAGATTTCTAAAAATCCAGATAAAGAGTATTATCCAAATACACCATTACCTAAATTTATAGAAAGTATAAATACTATTATAGAAAAATTTAGAGCAAATGGAATAGAACCGATACTTACAAATTTACCTCCACTTTCTTCTCAAAAATACTTCGATTGGTTTGGCAAAAACGGGCTAAATACAGATAATATAAAGAAATGGATGGGAAATATAGATAGGATTTATAGACATCAAGAGACATATTCACTAGCCCTTATGGATATTGCAAATAAACAAAAATGTGACTTAATAGATATAAGAACTCCAATTATATTAGAAGAAAATACAGATGATTTTATATGTGAAGATGGGATACATCCAAATGAAAAGGCTCATAAATTAATGGCACATACATTTATGAATTACTTAAACAATAAAATGGCGTATTTGTCTTAAATATATAGCAAATAAACTTAAAAATAGTTATCATATAATATACAAATTTATATGGTAGCTATTTTTTTAATAAAGCTAAAAATTTCTTATAATTGGAAAATAAGCGTATTAATTATATAAATATATAAGGCTAAAATATAGATAGATAATTTAATATAAAGAAAGGTGACATTATGAAATTAATAGTAGATTATGCGAATTTAGAAAAAATAAAAGAAATGTATATGTATTATCCAGTAGATGGGGTTACTACAAATCCATCTATTTTAGCAAAGGAGAAGAGAAATCCATATGAAGTATTAAAAGAGATAAGGGAGTTTATAAGTAAAGATGAAGAACTTCATGTGCAAGTTATATCAAAAGATGCAGAAAATATGATAAAAGAAGCTTATAAAATAAGAGAAGAATTAGGAGACAATACATATATAAAAATACCAGTTACAAAAGAAGGTCTAAAAGCTATAAAAATATTAGCAAATGATGGTGTAAATATAACTGCTACTGCTATATATACACAGATGCAGGCTTATTTAGCTGGAAAAGCCGGGGCAAAATATGCAGCTCCATATGTAAATAGAATAGACAACCTAGGTTCAAATGGAGTGAAAGTTGCAAAAGACATACACGATATATATGTAAAAAATAATATAGATACACAAGTTTTAGCAGCCAGCTTTAAAAATTCACAACAAGTATTAGAGTTAGCTAAATACGGAATAGGGGCAGCTACAGTATCACCAGATGTAATAGATGGATTAATTAAACTAGATGAAGTTGAATGTGCTGTAGATGCATTTATTAGAGATTTTGAAGGCGTTTGTGGTCAAGATAAAACAATGATAAATATATAGAAAATCAAATTTAATAAATCTTAACAAATAAAAGAGTATAACAGAAGGCAAAATCTGTTATACTCTTTTGTATAGGAAAAATAATTTTGTAGGGAGATTTTTAAATGAAAATTGAAAGTTATAAAACTGAAAAGTTAAAAGTCGAAAAAGACTTAAATGAAATGACTAAAAAGAGCGACTTGATAAGTTGGATAAGAGTAGCTTTATTCATTTTAATAATGGGATTATTATCTTACGGATATTTCAAAAAAATTAATATTTTTTATGCTTTTGTAGCAGTTTTAACAATTATCTTTTTTGTAATTGTAAAATTACATAGCGATATTGAATTAAAGATAAAATATAAGAAAAGTAAGATTCAAGTATATCAAAAATATATAAAAAGATTAAATGGTACTTGGTACGACTTTAAAGAGAAAGGAACTGAATACCTAGACGAAAATATGCCTTACTTAAAGGACTTAGATATATTTGGAGAAGGCTCTTTATATCAATATATATGTAGTGCAAACACTATATACGGTAAAAAATCTTTGGTAAAACATTTAAAACAAAATGATTATAACTTAGATTATATAATTAAACATCAAGAAGCTGTAAAAGAACTATCTAATATGCAAGATTTTGCAAATGAAATAGAAACTTTATCGTATTTAACAAAAGAAAATAAAAAGAAAAATATAAATAAAGAAATTAAAAAGTTTATAGAAGTATGTGAAGATGAAACACCTAATCAAGTTAAATTAAACAAAATACTTATGATAGTATTGCCAGCTATTCTTATAGCAGTATTAGCACTTTGTCTTATAGGAATAAATAGAGCATTCTATTTTAATGTCTTAAAAGTAGTGATAATAATAAACTTATTGCTTGCATTTTTAAATATGCAAAAAAGTACTTCTATATTATTGCCAATTGGAGATTTCTATAAAAATATAAAAGTATATGAAAATATATTTAAAGAAATAGACAAACAAGACTTTGAAAGTTCTTATTTAAAAGAATTAAAAGAAGGTTTAAATAAAGACGGAGGAAGTTTAAAAGCTATAAAAGAGCTTAAAAAAATAGGTTCATATATAGATTTAAGACAAAATTTCGTTGCAAATATAATACTTAATGCTATAGTTTTATGGGATTTCTACTGTATAGATATGTTTGATAAATGGAAAAAATCTTACGGTAAAAATATAAGAACATATTTAGAAATAGTAGGAGAGATAGAAGCCCTTATAAGTTTAGCATCTATTACATATGTAAGAGATGACTATACTTTTGCAAAAGTAAATGAATGTGATGACTTAAAACCTGAAATAGATTTTAAAAATCTAAAACATCCTCTTATAAAAATAGAAGATGCAGTTGGAAATGGTATAACTTTAAAAGGTCAAACTTGTGTTATAACAGGTTCTAATATGTCTGGAAAGACAACATTTTTAAGAAGTATAGGTATAAACCTAGTCTTATCATATGCTGGAGGACCAGCGCTTGCATCAGAATTTAAAACATCTGTTATGAAGGTACTTACATCAATAAGAGTTGAAGATAATGTAAATAAAGGTATATCTACTTTCTATGCTGAACTTTTAAGAATAAAAGATATGACAGAATACAATAAAAATAAGATGCCGATGATATGTCTAATAGACGAAATATTCAAAGGTACAAACTCAGCAGATAGAATAATTTGTGCTACAGAAGCTATTAAAAAGCTATCACAACCATGGAGTATAACTTTGGTTTCAACACATGATTTCGAGCTTTGTAATTTAGAAAACGACGATAATATAAATGCTGTAAACTACCATTTCGCTGAATACTATGAAAATGGTGAAATAAAATTCGATTACAATATACAAGACGGTAGATGTGTCACAACTAATGCAAAGATGCTTTTAAAGATGGCTGGTATAGTTGATGAAATAGAATAGAGAGAATATAAAAAATAAAGTGATAGATTAGTTCTATCACTTTATCATTTATCATCTTTCGTGTATTCTAAAATATCGCCAGGTTGACATTCTAAAACTTCACATATTTTATCTAGTGTTGTAAAGCGTATTGCTTTTGCCTTGCCATTTTTCAAGATTGAAATATTGGCCATAGTTATTCCAACTTTTTCAGAAAGCTCCGTTACACTCATTTTCTTTTTAGCAAGAACAACATCTAAATTAATTCTTATACTCATAAGATCACCTCTATATTTTATACAATTTATATTGTAAGATCATTTTCATTTTTTAAATCATAAGCCTTTTGTACAAGGTGTGCAAGTACAGCTGCAAATACTGAAATACACATAGCTATAAAGATTACAAATAATATTATAATTAAAATGCTTAAATGTAGCAAATTAAAATATAATAAAATTAAAGCTCCTACAAAATATAAAAAACATTCAGATAGTGCATATCTTCTTATTCTATTTAAAGAATCCATATTTTTCTTAGAAAAAGAATTGTCTTTATTTATTTCATTTGAAATTTTCCATCCTTCAAATAATGCTGCATAAAAAGGTATTATTGTAATCCATATAAATACTAAAAATGGATAGTAAAGGTAAGAATACTCTGGACTTTCTAGTGCCATATCTTTTCCTACTTTTGGGATAATGACAAATGCACAAATTGCTAGTATTATACAGGTCAATCCTATAAATAATTTTAATGATTTTGCTAATTCACTTTGTTTCATAACAACCTCCCGTATTTTAAATTAAAAATAATATATTTATTTACTAATTTAATGATTATGTATGAATTAATAATAACAAAAAAGATACAATACGTCAATAATTGTTTATCGTTTATCAATAAAAAAATATTGTTTATTAATAATTTGGTATATTTGATAACTTGAATTTTTGTGTATTAAATTTGTATTATGTACATTGAAAATATATTATGGTATAATTATCTAATACTTTTAAACTTTTAAAAAAATAGATGAGGTGACAAACTTGAAAGAATTACAGGAAAAAATACTTAAAGAAGGGACTGCTTTAAATGAGACTGTCCTTAAAGTGGATGGTTTTTTAAATCATCAGGTAGATCCTTTACTTATGCAAAAAATAGGAGAAGAATTTGCAAATTATTTTGAGGATAGAGGCATAACAAAAGTCTTTACTATAGAAAGTTCTGGAATAGCTCCAGCAGTTATGGCAGCTATAAAATTAGATGTACCAATGGTTATACTTAAAAAGCAACAATCAAAAATATTAAACGGAGAGGTTTATCAAACAAAAGTAACATCATTTACTAAAGGAACTAGTTATGAACTTACTTTATCTAAAAAATACATAGATAAAGATGATAAAATATTATTAATAGACGATTTCTTAGCAAATGGAGAAGCAGCACAAGGTGGTATAAGATTAATCGAAGAAGCAGGAGCTACTGTTTCAGGAATAGGTATAGTAATCGAAAAATCATTCCAACCTGGTCGTAAAAAACTTGATGATAGAGGATTTGATGTATATTCTCTTGCAAGAATATCAAGACTTGATAAAGGTGTTATTGAATTTGTAGAAGAAGCATAGATTTTTTAGGACTGTTCATTTGAATAGTCCTTTATTATAATATAAAGTAAAGTTTTTAGTTTATTTAAAGGAGTAAAATTATGGAGTATTGGGATATTTATGATAAAGATGGTCACTTTACAGGAAGAAAAAAAGGTAAATATGAAAAATGGGGAGAAGATGAATATCATCTAGCTACAGAAGGTTGGATTATAAATTCAAATAAACAAATACTTGTCCAACAAAGGTCAAACAAGTGTCAACTTTTGCCGGGAATGTGGGCCCTTACAACAGGAAGAATTATATCTGGAGAAAACACAAGAGAAGGCTGTGTAAGAGAATTTAGAGAAGAATTAGGAATTCATATAGATAAAGATGAATGTAAATTAGTAAAATCATTTATGAAAAATAGGTTAGGCATGATTTGGGATATATATTTCATAAGAAAAGATGTAAATCTAGATGAGTTAGTTTTACAAGAGGAAGAAGTTGCAAGAGCTAAATTTGTAAATACAAATGAATTTAGAAATATGTTAAAAGAAGGAATTATGTGTGAGTATGAAGAAATATATGAATTACTAGATATTATAGATAATTTAGAAGCCTAAAGGAGGAGCTACAAATAGCTCCGATTTTTTAGGTAATTAATTTTTATCAAAATCCAACTTTTTATCTATATTAGATAATATAAATGCAGTTATAGATAAAGTAAGCAAGACTACAAATACACTTTTCATACCATATACAAAATAAGAAGATACTATATCTTCAACCTTATGTCCTGCAAGAGAGCTCATTTGATGGTATAAAATTGATGTCGAAATCGATGTACCAGAAGCCATTCCCAAATTTCTTATAAGTGAATTTATACTTCCAGTTATACCTAAGTATTCGCCTTTAACTGTGCTCATAACTAATGTAGTATTAGGAGAGTTAAATGTACCACTTGCAAAACCGAATACACATAAAGATGCTAGTATATATACTTTAAGTGAGTTTTCGTCAAGTCTTATCATTAAAATCATAGAACAAATAATTATAAATAATCCAGCAAGTGTGACTTTTTTCGGTCCAATTTTGTCTGACAAATAACCACTAACAGGTGCGATAAAAAACATTATAAGTGGGTTGACTAAAATAATAGTTGAAATTTGTGATTGTGAATAGTTAAAAGTGTCACTAAGATAAAAAGGTATAATTAAATTTATAGAACTTGAGATAAAATAATAAATAAATGCGCAAACTAAATTGAATGAAAGCGATTTAATCTTAAATAAATTTAGATTTAACATAGGTTCTTTCAATTTCTTTTCAAGTCTTATAAAGAAAAATAAAAATACAAAACCAATGAAGAAACCTAAAATCACATATAAATTGCTAAATCCCATATCTTGACTTACTAAAAGCGATGAAAACAATATAAATATAGATATAAAAAATACAAAAGCACCGTATTTATCTAATTTTACATCCGAAGTAGAATTTCTAGCGGGAAGAGTTTTATATCCAACTATAAATGAAATAAGTCCAATCGGAATATTTATTAAAAATATAAAATGCCAACTTAGATAAGTCATAATAAATCCTCCAAGAGCAGGGCCGAGTATAGAACCTAATGCAACAGCAGACCCAGAAAGACCAAGCGCGCGTCCCCTTTCATTAGGTGGGAATACGATTGCAGTAAGCCCTTGATTATTCGCCATGACAATCGAAGCACCGATACCTTGTATAACTCTAGAAATAATTAATATAGTTATATTCGGCGAAATGCTGCATAAAAAAGAGCCAAATATAAATACGATTATTCCATATAAAAAAACTCGGCCTTTTCCTTTTAAATCGCCCAACTTTCCGAATATTATAATCGTAGTTGCAACAGTTATAATATATGATGACACAATTAAACTAGAAAGCGATAAGTTTATGCCGAGGTCCTTTTTTATAGATGGCAAAACTACATTAACAATACTCGCATCCAAACTTCCCATAAAAGGAACGACAATCAATACAAACTGTATAATCCATCTGTTTTTATAGATTGTTTCCTCATCAAAATCAAAATTTTTCAAAGCATACACCCCCTTTATATTCTACGGGATTAAGATGATTATAGTACCAAAAGATTTGTAAAGTCAAATATATAAAATCTCATTTTACATATGTGAAGATTTATTATAAAATAGGAATTAATTTACAATTTGGAGGAAAAACATGATATATAGATTAAGTATGGAATTTACTGTAGATAAGAAACAAAAGATAGATTACAATATAGGCTCAGTTTTGCAAGGGATAATGATGACATTTTTAGATAGAGATTATGGAGAAGTATTACACCGACAATCACTTATGCCTTATAGCCAACATTTTGAAACCAAAGATGGAAAATACTATTGGATAATTAATGCACTTACAGAGGAAGCAAAAGAAAATATAATATGTAAAATATTAGACTCAGATAAAAGAAGTTTGGATTTAACTTATAGAAAAAGTAAATTAAACATAGAAAGATTGATATTTGAAGAAGTTAATCTTTTTAAAGATAGAGGTGAAAAAGATATAGTTTTAAATTTTAAAACGCCGACAAGTTTTAAACGAACTTCAGGAGGATATGAGATTTTTCCAAATGTCAGACATATATTCAACAGCTTAATAAATAAATACGAAATGTTTGAAATGAATAATTTAGATGACAGTCTTTTTAGTAAAATAAATAAAAAAGAAGACTTTTTAGAAGATATAATAAAAAATGTAGATATTGTTGGATATAACTTAAAAACTGAGAAATTCGGGATAAAGGGGAATTACATTCCAGGATTTATGGGAAAAGTAAATATTAAAGTAAAAGGAAGTGCAGAATTTAAAAATAATATATCTAAATTGTTGCAATTTGGAGAATACAGCGGTGTAGGATTGAAATGTACAATGGGTATGGGCGTTATGGAAATATTATAGGTGCAAAAAATAAATTATTTAGAAGGATTTTTAAAAAATATGTAGAATATTATAAGAATACTAATAAATTTCGATTAATTCACATCAAAATATTTCAAGGCACACATTATTAATTTTTTACTAAAATATTAGTATTTTATTAGATTATATACAAAACGTATATAAATAAGTAAATTATTAACAAGGGGGGCAATATATGATGCTAAATAACAATTCGATAGGAATAAATAAGGTGAAGGAATCTGATATTTCGCTAGAAGGCAACTCTAATAACCTCGTCAACTTAGATGATTCGATGAAAATTTATTTAAAAGAAATAGGAAAAATACCACTCTTGAGTAGACAAGAAGAATTAGATATTGCAAAGAGGATTTGTGAAGGAGATGAAGTAGCAAAAAAAATATTAGTAGAATCAAATCTTAGGTTAGTTGTAAGCATAGCTAGGAAATATGCAAGAAAAGAGATGGCTATGTTAGATTTGATTCAAGAAGGAACGCTAGGGCTTATAAGGGCAGCAGAAAAATTTGACTATACAAAAGGATTTAAATTTAGCACATATGCAACATGGTGGATTAAACAGGGAATAACTCGTGCCATAGCAGATCAATCGAGAACAATAAGAGTACCCGTTCACATGGTAGAAAAAATAAATAAAGTATCTACAATATCATCACAACTAGCAAAAGAGTTAGGACGTGAACCTAAACCAGAAGAAATCGCAAAAAGAATGCATGTACCAGTAGAAAAAGTAGTCCAAGTTATAAGAATATCACAAAGACCACAATCAATAGAATCGACAATTGGACAAGAAGATGACACAGAATTAGAACAAGTAATACCAGACAAAGAAGCGCACTCACCAGAAGAAATAGTCACAAGATCACTTCTAAAAGACCAAATAGAATACGTATTAGATACATTGAGCGAAAGAGAAAAAGGAGTAATAAAACTAAGATTTGGGCTTGGCGATGGTGAGAAAAAAACACTAGAAGAAGTCGGCAGAGCATTTAATGTTACAAGAGAAAGAGCTAGACAAATCGAGAAAAAGGCGTTGAGAAAACTAGCTCATCCAAGCAGATCTAACAAGCTTTTGGATTATTATTACGATATATGTTAGAGTGAATGTTATACACCTCAATTTTTTGGGGTGTTTTTTGTTTTTTTGATAGTTGGATTGTAGTTTTTATAGGCGTTGTGCAATGGATGGTTTGTATGGTATTTTTTATATTTAAAGGTATTGATTTAAAAATATGGATAGAAATTAAAAAAGGCCATGGAGAATTCGGTTGAATTTGATGGTCTTTTTGTGTTGCTTGGATTTTGGGAATTTCTATTGGTCTAAGGGAAAACACCTTATCTAACTGTATGAATAATATAATATATAATAAAACAAGGAGGTAAGTTTCAATTCCCCTAAGGGAAAACACCTTATCTAACTCACGAACTTGGGCATTATGAATATAAAAGAAATGGAATAAAGTTTCAATTCCCCTAAGGGAAAACACCTTATCTAACCAGAAGGAGTAGATACATTTCTTTTAATAGATGATAAGTTTCAATTCCCCTAAGGGAAAACACCTTATCTAACTCTTGGTTAGACTGGGCTATTAATAAACCTAGTAAAGAGTTTCAATTCCCCTAAGGGAAAACACCTTATCTAACCGTTAAGGCATTGACAGGTAATATTAATGATTTCAAGTAGTTTCAATTCCCCTAAGGGAAAACACCTTATCTAACGAATAAGATATGACAAATTTAAAAGGATGGATTTTAGTTTCAATTCCCCTAAGGGAAAACACCTTATCTAACAATTAGTAAAAAACAACTTAAGAAATAAAGGGTATGAATTGTTTCAATTCCCCTAAGGGAAAACACCTTATCTAACAACTAAATTAATGGATGACACAGAAGAAGAATATGGAGAGTTTCAATTCCCCTAAGGGAAAACACCTTATCTAACCCCTAAATTTTCAGCCCTTGCAAATACTAGCTTTCAGACCCCTGTTGCGGGGTACAACTTTTTTCTTACATATAAGAAAAACTTTACGTCCTTAAAAGTACCTCAAACCGTTGGTATCAGCGGTGCGTGGCAGTTGGATTAAAAAATAAGCTAAAATACCGCAAAAACTTTAAATTTAAAGGTTAGAATATTTCAATATTAGATAAGATATTTAATTACTTTATTAGATTTTATACTAAATACACCAAAAAGTCTACAATATTGAAAAATTATAGAATTTTTATTTCATCTAAATCAGTCAATTTATTAACTCCAAAATTTAGAATTTTATTGTCACGATTTAATTTATAAATTCTAATTGAATCAGTTTTAGGATCCATATATTTTTTTATATCTTTAACTAGATTTTTATAAAGTTTTTTAGTCATTATACACTCAAATGCAGAACGTTGGACCCTGCCTCCATAAGATTGTAGATATTTTACAAGTTCTCTTCTTTTTTTATCATTAGAAATATCATAAATTACAAGTACTAATGTTTTTTGCGAAAAAATAGTTGTATTTTTTATAGCATTTTGGTTTTGATTTTTATTTATTTTTATCATAATATATACCCCTTAATTTATCTCAAAGTTAGAGTTTTAAAATTATCTAAATTCCCATCTTCTAAACATCTCACAAGCTCATAGATATTAAAAAGTATAGAATATCTAAAACTCATAGGAAAATTTGCATGTTTGAAATAACTATTTTTTGAGCGGATTTTTTCTTCGTAATATTTTATAAAAGCATTGTTTGCCTTTCTCGATAAATAATAACCTCCAGTACTTTCGTTTAGTGTAAAGTCTGAAATTGAAATTAAGTTGTTATTTATTAGTTTCATAACCAAAGAATCGACAATAGGTCCACGCCATTGTTCCATTAAGTCACTAGCTAAGGCGGCATGACCAAGCTTATTTTGATGAATAAATCCAGCATGGGAGTTTAATCCAACTTGATTAAGTGCAAGCACAACTTCATTATAAAGAAGGGAATACCCATAGCTAATTAACGCATTAAATGGATCCTTTGGTGGTCTTTTGCTTCTTTTATCAAAATGGAAATCATCATGTACAATTGCTTAGATTTATCATATCTTCTTAAAATAACAATTTGATTTTTTATTTTGCTAGTGATGAATTTATTTTTTATAGTGGTTTGATTATTAGAAAAAGAGCAGTTTAAATCTTTACTTGTTATATATAGTTAACTAATAAAAAAACTGCTCTTTTGTATTTATTTGTTTATATTTATAACGAATCTGATGCAACTTCACTTGGAGTCTCAGTTTTTAAAGGATTTTCTGAAGAATACCAAGGAAAATCTCCATCTATAAATTTTAAAAGTTGAGAATAATGTAAATTTAGATTGTTTTTAATAGCTTCATGTTTTTTAGCTCCTTCTTTATTAAAGCCAAAATGATTTATGTCATTTCTAAAAGATTTTACAGTTTGGCTTAGACTACAAAATTCTTTTGTATAAACTAATTTATTTGTACAATCTTCAATAAAATCTTTTGTATTGTAAGGATTATTAATTTTATCTTTATTTTTATTTACATCTTTATCTTTACCTTTGACTTTATCTTTATCTTTATCTTTATCTTTACTTTGTAGTCTTATGGCTGCTTCTGTTAAAATTGTATTTACTATGTCTTCTCTATTTTCATATTCAGTAACATCAGGTAAATTTAGTTTTTCACAAAGCAATGTTTTAATAGTTTCTTCTAATGCAGTATAACCTTGTTGGAATAAGTTATATTCAATACACCAATTTACAGTAGCTAGACCTATTTGCAAATTATTCTTTCCTACAAATGGCTCTATCTTTTTAGAAACTAGATTAAATAATTTTTTCAGTGGTTTTATACTAATATTTTCATCTAATTGCTGTAGTAATTCATAAAGATTGTCGGCAGCAACTTTTATTGAATTTAGCTCATCTTTGGCATTTTTACCATTCATTCCTCTACAAGTGTTTATACAATTTGTGAAATTATCTAAACGTTTGATAATATCGTCTAATGTTTCTATATTATCACTATTTTTATTATTAAATTGATGAGCTAGGGATCTTTCGCTACTTGAAAGCTGATGTATTTCATTTGTATTTCCACATTTAATAAATGAATTTATGGCATTTGTCCATTTTAATAAGTTATAATAAGTATTTAAATTACAAATAGGAGCAGCTTTAATAGTAAGATCTCTGTATGGGGTTTTATTTGCCGTTATAGTTTTTTTAGTGTTTTCACTTAAATCATCTACACAATTAGCATTTTCTAATTCTTTTATTATATTAATATCTATGTTATCTTATCTTAATTCTGATAAGATAGAATTTGCAAGCATTGTATCTAAATTATTTTGATTTTTTAGATCTTCTATTTTTAAAGCTAATTCCTTTTTATTTTTTAATTTAGATATTTTATTGTTTGATTCATAAAAAATATCTTCGTTAATTTTAGTTTTTCCTAGTTCAAAAGCACCATAATAAATACCTTCTAAATTGATATCATTGAAAATGGTTAAGTAATTCATAGCAACTATTATTTGTATAGGAATATTTCTAAGAGAATGTGTTATATCAACAGTGACATCTAATGATAATAAATCTTTTATTTTATTAAGAATAATTTTGTTAAAATCTTTAAAAAGTTTTAGAGGATTCTTATTTGTTTTCTTCTTATTTTTTTTACTCTTACAATTTTTATTGTCTTTTTTTATATTATCAAATTCAGCTTGTATATCATATCCAGGTTTATTAAGAAGAGATTTTAATTCATGATATTTAAATATTAGTTCTTTTAATTCTAATAATAGCTTATACTGGTTTTCATCAATTGTGGATTTTTGTGAAGTTAATATATTTAAAAAATTACTGCTATCATTAGATATTATAAAGTTTGTAAGATATAAATTTAAATCTTTATTAGAAGATAAAAGTTCTTGTAAATTATTTTTAATTGATTCAATTATTTCTATAGTATTATTTAGTATATCCCATAATTTATTTAATTCTTTAATATTGTTTATTTTAAAAGATTCTGTAGGTTTGGTATTTAAATTGTATTTAAAAAGAATATCATTTAATTCATAACATTTAAAAATAATATCTTGATGTTTTTCTAATAAATTTTGAGCACTTTCATCTATAGTTGTACTAACAATATCAAAAATATCTTCTAGTTCTTTATCATTTTTACCTTCCGGAATATTTACTGGAATTGGAGTTATATTATATTTTTCTAAACTTTTTTCTAACTTTTCATAATTTGTTTTTTTTGCTTCATCAGTTAAAAGAACTTTCATATCAAAATCTAAATTTTTATCTTTATATAAAAATTTAATTAAGGCATCTTGTATAAAAGCAGTTTTAACATATTCATCAGCTTTATATTTATCATCTTTATAATAAAGACAATCAAAATAATTTCCTGTTCCTAAAACAGTTACAAACAATTTACTCATTTTCTCACCTCATAAAGTATTTTTTCTTATATTTTTATTTTAGCAGAGAATTACGAATAAAATATCTAAATATACAAAAAATTCCTAAATATAACAGAATGGCATGCTTTTTGAGAAGATAAATATAAAAAAATACTATAAAATTAATATTAAAGAAAATATTTAAAAGGATTTTGAAATAAAATGTCAAATAATGTATATAAAAATTAATAATAATATATAAAACAGAATAGAGGAATTTATATGATATGTAAATTAAAAATGGAAATAGATATAGATAATAAAAATAATAACAAATCAAACCAAAATAAGTTGTTTAATTCTATAATAAAAAATTATGCTACACCAAATTATATAGATTTTTTGGGTGAAAATAAATTAAAACCATACACCCATTATATAAGTAGAAGGGAAGATAAAGTTTTTTGGATAATAAACACATTAAATAAAGAAGCTAGAGAAAATATTATATTGCCTATAATGAAAAGTATTCCGAATAAAATATTTGATGAAAAGAATGAAATAGATATTTTTATAAAAGATAAGTCTTTAGAGATGATAACATATGAAAATTTAATATCTAGGAATTATCTAGTTAAAGAGCAAAGTAATTATATAACAATTAATTTTAATTCACCTACATCATTTAGTTCAAATGGAAATTATAAAATATTACCTGAGATAGATCTAATATATAAAAGCATAATACAAAAGTATAATACATTTTCAAATGATTATGAAATAAATGATGAAGATGTACTGAATTTTATAATAGAAAATACAAACATCATGGATTATAACTTAAAAAGTGTGAGATTTAGTATGAATAATTTTAGAGTACCATCTTTTATAGGAAATATAAGAATAAAAATTAAAGGGACAGAAGCAAGCAAAAACTTAATACATTTATTGCTTGATTTTGCAACCTATTCTGGAATTGGAATGAAGACAAGTCTAGGGATGGGTGGAATAGATATAAAATATTAAAAAGCATATATAAGAAAGGGGGTAATTGGTATGGGTCAATATTATAATATAATTTCTAATATTTTATTACAAAATATAGAACAAATATCTAAAAGAAGTTCTCAAAAAATAGATATAGATTATTTGATAAAAAGATTTAATTTAGATATAGATAAAGATGATAAAAAATTTATTTCTAAATTAAAAATTGTATCATATTCTATGGATAGATATTCTAATGAAAAAATAGAAGAAAAACAATATGCTAATAAACAAGAAAATATTAATAACAAATCAAAAAAGAAAAAATTTAAACATAATCATCAAAGCAAGTCTAAAAAAACAAAAAATCAAAAGACATATGATAAACCTGACAACAGTATAGAAACACCACTAGAAAGCATATTTAATATATTTAGATATGATGCAGAACATTCAAATAAGAAATTCTATAGAGCAGATAAAGACAAAGAATTATTAGACATGCCAATTAAAAACACTACTAAGGATTATGATAATCTTGTTTTAGAAATTAAAAAAGATTTAGAAAAATCCTTAGAACATGAAGATTTAAATGCTTTAATGACTATTTTAGAGGGAAACTTATCTACAGTACCATGTAAATTAAATGGAGAGGATATATATGATATATCTTTGTATGATAATGTAAAACTTACTGCAGCTTTAGCAGGATGTAAATACTTCTATTTAAAGGAAGATGAACATGAAGATGATAAAGAGTATATGCTAGTTTCAGCAGATATTAGTGGAATACAAAACTTTATATATACTATAAGTTCAAAAGGAGCATTGAAATCATTAAGAGGTAGATCTTTCTATTTAGAAATAATATCTGAAAATATAATTGATCAAATTTTAAATAAAATAGGACTTTGCAGAGCCAACTTATTGTATTCTGGTGGGGGACATTTTTATATGTTACTTCCAAATACAAAACAAGTTAGAAAAATTATAGAAGATGCAAAGAAAAATATAAATCAATGGTTTATAGATACATATAGAACAGGTTTATATATAGAAATATCATATATGACTATATCTGAAGAAAATCTTTCTAAAAATGATATGAAAGAGAATATAATAGGAAACCTTTATAAAAAAGTAGGAGATAAAAACTCACAAGGGAAACTACAAAGATATACAATTGAGCAATTAGAAAAACTTATGCTAAATAGTGAAAATGTACAAGATGAAGCAGAGTGTACTATATGTCATAACTCATTTAAGCTAGATAAAGATAATATATGCGACAATTGTAGAAGTATAAGTGAATTAGGAAACAATTTACCAAAAATACAAGCAGGTGAAAAATTAATATTAATAAAAGAAGGAAATGTAGATGATGCATGAAGATTACCTTCAATTGATTCTAATAAAGAATTATCTTTAGTTATAAAACAAAAAGATAAATTATCAAATGAATCATATATAAGAGGCTATTCTATAAACTCAAAAGGTATACAACCTAAAAATATAATTAGTATACAGGCAGGAGTATATTCTAAACAAATAGAAAATCAAAGTGGATTAATAACATTTGAACAATTAGCATCTAGGAGTAAAGGAATAAAAAGAGTAGGTGTTTTAAGAGCAGATGTTGATAATTTAGGAAAGGCTTTTAGTGAAGGTTTTGAATTAAAAAATGAAAAAGATAAATATAAATATATATCTTTTTCAAGAAATTCGAATCTATCATATAATTTATCACAATTCTTTAAATCAGATATAAATAATATATGCAAAGGAGATTTTAAAGGAGATAAATTTAAATTTTTAGAAAGTGAAGATAGTGATAGAAGTGTAGCTATTGTATATGCTGGTGGAGATGATTTATTTATAGTTGGAGCATGGAATGAAATCATAGAACTTGCTGTTGATATAAATAATCAATTTAGAAGATTTACAAATAATAAAATGACATTATCAGCAGGTATAGGAATATTTAATGCTAAATACCCAATAGATCAAATGGCATCTCAGACTGGAAAATTAGAAGAAGTTGCAAAAGGTAATGGAAAAGATAGAATTTGCTTATTTGATTCTACACCTGAGAATATAGGAGAGAAAGAATTAAAATATAAACATTTATACACATGGGAAGAATTTGAACAAAATATATGTAATGAAAAAATAAGAATGATGTATGAATGGTTTGATTTTAATGAAAATGACGAAGAAAAATTGAAAATAGGAATGTCTTTATTATATAGAATGTTATTGCTAATTAGGGAATTAAAATCTGGAGAAAGAATAAATTTAGCTAGAATAGCTTATTTAATAGGACGATTAGAGGCAGGAGAAAACAAAAAAGATATATATACAGATTTTAAGGAACAATTTTATAAATGGGTTTTAAATGAAAAAGATTTAAATGAACTAGAAACAGCATTAACATTAATCGTATATCTAAATAGAAAGGATGATGAAAATGAGTGATTATGTTACAAGAGCAGAGAGTGTTATAAAAAGCCTTAGTAGAAAAAACAATAAGAATAAGGACATAAAACTTACAACAAGTCAGCTTAGAAAATTCTTAGCTATGGCAAATGAAATAGATAATAAAATTAAATTATGTGAATTAAAAGACGAAATAAAAGATGATATTTTACCCGAATCAATAAAAAATGAAATATTATCAATGAAAGTAAAACTTGTATACCAAAGTGGTAGAGAAAACGATGTAAAAGAATTTGTAGAAAAATCTAAAATAATGAATGATATTGATGATATAAATGGAAAAGCATCAAATTTTAAAGCATTTTTTAATTATTTAGAAGCATTAGTAGCTTATAGAAAATTTGAAGGAGGAGACAAATAATGAATGGAATATTAGGGAAACTTATTATAGAAGCCGATCTTGTAGTAAAAACAGGTTTACATATAGGAGCTGGAAGTGACTTCTCATCTATAGGAGCAGTAGATAATGTTGTTGTTAGAAATACACTAACTAGAAAACCATATATACCAGGTAGCAGTTTAAAAGGAAAAATGAGATATTTATTAGCTAGAGTTTATTCACATACAGGGCAAATGAACGATTTTAAAGATGAAAATGAAGAAATCGGAAGACTATTTGGACAAAGCCAAAAATACATTTCAAGACTTCAATTTCAAGATGTTTTCTTCAATGAAGAAAGTGCAAAAATAATTGAAAAACTAGACACAGATTTGTATTTAACAGAAATAAAATTTGAAAATACTATAAATAGAAAAACTGCTATTGCAAATCCTAGACAATTAGAAAGAATACCAGCAGGTTCTAAATTTGATTTTAAACTAATATATAATGTGGAAAATGAAGGTGAAGAATTAGAAGAAGATTTAGAAAATATAAGTAGATGTTTACAGTTGCTACAAGAAGATTATTTAGGTGGACATGGGACTAGAGGATATGGAAGAGTAAGTTTTGAAAATTTAAAATTTGAATTTAAAAATTATACAGATTGTAAAACAGATGTAATCACTAGAGCAGAAGAATTAATAAAGGTGGGATAATTTATGAAAACTTATATTTATAAATTAAAGTTTGCAACACCTGTTCATTTTGGGAATAATAGTTTGACAAATAGTACACCAACTTGTTTAGCAGATACATTATTTAGTGCAATATGTATTAAGTGGATAGAAATTTTCGGAAATGCTGATGAGTTAATAGAAAATGTAAAAAATGATAAATGTTTGTTTTCAGATACATTTCCATATATAAATAATCAACTTTATCTACCAAAACCTGTTACTTTAATAGAAAGTAAATTTAAGGGTAATGATACTATTGATAAAAAGAAAATGAAAAGAGTAAAATATATACCAATAGAAAAAATAGAAGATTATATAGGTTTTTTAAATGATGACAAGAATATAGATTTTTCATTTGATATGGAATATTGTAAAGAAGAATTAATTAAAAAGGCTAGTATATTGAGAACAGCTCAAATTTTAGAAGATGGTGATTCTAAAAACACAGAAATTTATAATATATCAGTATATAGATTTTTAGATAATTGCGGATTATATTTTATTTTAAGATGCGAAGAATCATTAAAACAAAAAATTGATATAGCGATAGATTCATTATCATTATCAGGATTAGGTGGAAAGCGAAGTTTAGGATATGGAAAGTTTGAATTTGAATCATTAGAGACAAATAAATTTGATACTCAATTAAATGATACTTCAGAGTATTATATGTCATTAACAACTTTCCTACCTAAGTTAGAAGAAATAAAAAGTTTTGATAAAGATAAATCTGCATATAACCTTATAGAACGAGGTGGATTTATAGAATCATTAGAATATGCAAATTCAGGTGATAGAGCATCTAAGAAAAAGAAACCTGTTATAATGTTTACATCTGGTTCATGCTTTGATATTAAATTTAAAGGACAAATATTAAATGTATCAAACGATGAAAATAAACATCCAGTTTACAAATATGGTAAACCTTTATTTTGGGGGGTGAGAATATAAATGATACAAGATTTTAAGCTATATAAAATGAAATTAAAAATATTATCACCTACATTTATTGGAAGTGGAGAAGAATACGATCGTTGTGACTATATATATGATGGTCAATATATAAATATAATAGAACAAAATAAATGGATAGAATATTTGATAGAAGAAGATTTACTAGATGAATTTACGGATAAACTTGGTAAGAGCGGGAAAAATATAGAGATAGATAAATGGCTTAGATCAAAAAATAAAGATTTAAAAGAAGTTATAAAGAGATGTTGTGTTAAAAAATTTAAAATATCAAATATGACTGATTTTAAATCAAATACTATTCATAGCTTTGTTAAAAATATAGAAGGAAAGCCATATATACCTGGAAGTAGTATAAAAGGAGCAATAGTTTCTGCATTTATTGGATATCATGCAAGAGAAAAAAATTTAGATGATCGACAAATTAAAAATATGAAAATAAAAGGAATTTCAGTTAGTGATAGTACTCCATTTGATATAGAAAACTTAGAGTTATATAAAAAGAAAGATAGAATAATAATAAATGGTGAAGAAAAACAAAATGAACTTCCAATATATAGAGAATGTGCCATACCAGGAACAGTAGTTGATTTTACTATAAGAATAGATGATAAATTAATAAAAGAAAGTGGAATAAGTAATTTTAAGGGATTAGAAAGTATATATGATGCATTATACGATAAATTTACTGCATTATATGATGATGAATTTGGTATAATTAATAAATACCATACCATATTAGATTACATTCCAGGAGAAGTTTATAAAGACCATGAATTAGAAGATGGGGTATTGATTTTAGGTGGTGGAGCAGGATTTCATAGTAAAAGTATATTATCTTCTTTATATGGTTTTAACTATGCTTTTGATGAGACTCAAAAAGTTTTACAAAAAGGTATAGCAAAAAAACATCATCATGAAAATGATGATACTATATGTCCAAGAGCTATTAAATTAGCAGATGTGGGGAAAATGGTATATATGGGATTTTGCAAAATATACAAAGTATAAAAATAAATTTTCAAGAGGTCAAAAATGAAAAATTTCATAGTACTAATGTCACACGACATGTCAGACACACAAAAAAACGACGCATATGAAAACCTTGAAGTGACGAAAATAATCGAAGCACCTCCAGAAATCAAAAAAATCTGGGGCAATATAGATCCAATATCAGATTTGGATATAAAAAATCTAGATAAAGTGATTTTATGGATAAATGAAATTTCAAATCAACAGGATTACATACTAGTTCAAGGAGAGTTTGGAGCAACTTTTTACATAGTTGACTACTGCTTTAAAAATAATTTAATACCAGTTTATGCGACGAGTGTAAGAAGGGTTGAGGAAATTAGAGAAGGAGATAAGGTGCTTACAAACAGAGTTTTTGTGCATGAGGGGTATCGAAAATACATAAGATACGAAAAATAAAATAAAAATAGGCAAAATAAAAAGGAGCATATTCGAGATAAATAAAATTATCGAAAATTTGCTCCTTATTGATATGTTTAAAATAAAATTTCATAAAATCACCTCCTTATAAACTACGAGAATAGCATAAAAAACGTTTTGGATAGAATATCTTAGCCATAAGAACACCTCCTTCAAAATGGTAATAGAACTAAAAGATGATTACACAAGTGGGCTAAACAAAGATGATAAAACTTTGAAGCTATAAGCAAGTAAAACCACAGAAAGGACTTTTGTAAGGGCAGTAGATGCATTTAAACTTAGTCATAAAAATCACCTCCAATAAAATTTGTTTTTGTTTATATTATTATAATATCAATAAACCAAATTATAATCACATCAAAAAGCGTGCTATTTTGAGCAAAAATCTTAAGCATATCAAAAAAATTATTTTAAACTCTGATATAATTTTAGTATAGATAAAGGAGGAAGATTATGGCACATAGAAACTCGTATATGAATTTTGTGAAACATTATGATTTGATTAGAGAAGTTTTGCGACAGTATTATATAGTAGGTCTATGTTCAAAGACTGCACAAAAATCGCAAAGAGACTACAATAACAAGATTAGAAGAGTTAGAAATTTTATAAATGATGAATTTTTGAAACATGATAATATAAATAAAATAAAATACAACAGATTCTATGTTGAAAATTACACAAAGGCACACAATTTTTTGTATGACTCTTATCTTATAAAAAATGTAGATGCTAGTGCAGTTAAGGCTTATTCTATTATTTTGCAGATTTTAAATCAGTATGGTGAGGCTAAAGGCTCTGAGGTTTTGGATGAGGCTGTGGAGTTTATTTCTGACAATGATATTATTACCGAAGACCAAAAAGCAGATTTAAATCAATTTATAGGCAGATTAAAAGATAAGATGGCATCTTTAGGCATTATTGAAAAGAGAAAAGAAGGCAAGTTTATTTTTTTAAGTATAAAAGAAGATATTTTTGAGGATTTTTCAGAAGAAGAAATAATTCAAATAATAAATGTACTTAGTTTTTATTCAAACATATCTATCATAAGCGAGCCTGGATACTCTGCTATGGATGTTTTGAATGATTATTTGCTTGGTGAAAGAGATTACAAGTACGATTTTGAAAGTACATTTTCATTTAAACAAAACTTTCTAAGTAGAATATTAGATGATGAGGTTATAAATATTATTTGCGAGTCTATAAAAGAAAATAAGACTGTAAAATTTATATATAAAGGCAAAAATATCGAAGTCATTCCGAAGAAAATAATAAGCGAATATACATATGGAAGACAGTATCTTTTGGCTAAAGATTTGAAATACAAGAATGATTCAAAATACAGAATAGACAAAATAAGCAGCTGCAAAGTAGGTAAAAAAGCACAAAATATAGATGAAAAATTGCAAAAAGAAAGAAAAAAAGTAAAAGTAGAAATTGATTTTTATGTAGATGAAAATAAAGAAGATTATCTTATAAGAAGGATTGAAAAAGAAGGCAATGGAGAATTTGAAAAGTTGGAACAAAATCACTTTTTATATAAAGAAGATGTAGAAGACTATATGACACTTTTGCCTTGGATAAGATCATTTGGCACAATTGCAAAAGTAAGAGAAAGTGATAATCATAATTTGAGAAAAAAATTGCAAGATGAGTATGAAGAATTATTAAAATTATACGGAGAAATTTAATTTGGAGGAATAAATGGAGTTATTTAACGATTATAAAAACAGATATTATAGATGTATCCAAAATATAATAAATGGGATTTATAATGGGAAAAAATATACAAAAAAAGATATAAGAAAAATACTTCAAGACGCTTATTTAGAGCAGGAATTTGTGCTTGTAAATGAGTTTGTAAATGGGGAATTTTTTGAATTTGAAGACGAATTGGCAAAATTGCGAATAGATTCAAATATACCGATACGATTAAACGATTTAGAAATTGCATATTTAAAAATGTTTGTGGAAGATGAAGAATTTAATAAGGTACTAGATGAAGAAATCTTGACTAAATTAAAGCAAAAATTAGATAAGATAGACTCTCTAAATTACAATCAATATTGGAAAAGAGAAAATATAGATAAGTTTGGAGATAATCTAGATAATCTTGAATTTAGAAATAAAATAATAATTTTAGAAAAAGCTATCTTGAATAATAAATTTATAAAGTACTCTAGTAAAAACAGAAAAGGAGATGTATTTGAAGATAAGATAGCCTATCCATATAAAATAGAGTATTCCATAAAAAACAACAAGTATCGATTAATCGTATTTTGTGATGATAGAGCTATTAAAATAAATATCGAGAGTATAACTAAAGTAGAAATTTTTGAAGATAAAGATTTTTCATCGATGGATAAATCAAATCTTCAAGATAAAAAAATAAAGGAATTCATAAATAATAAGAAAAATATTGATAAGCCAATAGTTTTAAAAATAGAAGATAATAAAAATACTCTTGATCGTTGTTTTAATTTGTTTTCAGCTTATGATAAAAGGTATTACTATCATGATAATAATCTAATTTTAAATATTTACTATCATGATTTCGATGAGGCAGAAATAGTAAGAGATATACTATCTTTGGGAAAGAGTGTTATCGTTTTAGAGCCTAAGAAAATTAGGGACAAGGTTGTAAATAGGATACTTCGAAATTTTGATAGATAGAGTCTACGGGAATTATTAATGATAAGTAATTAGCAATAAATAAAGAATATATGAAAGGGAGATTTGAAATGGGGGAAACTAGAGAGATTAAATCTACATCAGAGAATAATAAAGAGGGGAAGGGTAAAAATAAATTAATTTTCTTTTTAAGCAAATATAAATTTGAACCAAAAGAGTGTCATTATAAATCTAAATATGATGGCGGAAATAATGAGATATATGGCAAACAAACGCCTGATGCACCAACAAAGTATTTTTTGAATTATCTAACAGAAAAAGGAAAAAAGATAGATGATATCTTATGCATAACATCTAAAGATACAAATGAAAGAAAGAAAAATAGAAATAAACCTGACAAAGAATACGAAAGTGCATTTGAAAATTATAAGAGAGTATTAAACGAGTTTTGTGAGAAAAAGAAAATAGAAATTCCTAAATTGATAAAATTAAATTTTGATTATAATTTTGAAAAGGGTGAATCAATTGATGAAGACGATAGATACAGAAACTTATTTAAAAGCATAGTAGATGAAATATCAGAAAATGATACAGTGTACATAGACTATACTAGTGGAATAAGGGATACTAGTCTTCTTATAATTCTAATGATAAGATATCTAGAGTATACAGGTATAAAATGTGGAGGAATGATATATTCTTATTTCGATAATGATGATAAAGAAAATAATAAAATAATAGATATAAAATCGACTTATGATTTATTTGAGCTTTTAAATGGAGTTAATGAGTTTACATCCTTCGGAAAATCTAAAACTTTATCTAACTATTACAATAATATATGGAAAGATAAAGAAGAATATAAAGAAATAAGCGAATTAATAGAAACTATGAATGACTTTTCAGATATGATGAGTCTATGCATGGTTGAGGATATAGATGAAATAATGAAAAAACTTAATCAAAAGATAATAGAGGCTGAAAAAATTAAAAATAAAATTAATAGCAATGAAAATCAACTTATGAATTATATGTTTTTTAACTTAATTAAAGAAATAAAAAAGAAATTTTATTTAGAAGATGGAGAGGAAATAACATATATAAATCTTATAAGATGGTGTTTAGATAATGATTTAATACAGCAAGCACTTACTTTATATGTAGAGAAAATGCCAGAGTATTATTTTAATTCTAATTTTTTCAATATAAATGATGAAAATTTAAATGAAACTTTGGAAAGTCTAAAAATATTAAAAGATAATTATATCGATGTATTTTATAAAGGTATATTTAAAAATATACTTAATGATACAAAGAAATATATATTAACTGAAGAAGATATAAAAGAATTAAAGTCTGTCAAAAATAAAATTATAAAAAAAATAAAGGAAAGTATTTTTAAGAACAAAGAATATATATTGGGAAAAGAAAATACTTCTATTCAAGAATATAAGGAAATTTATATAAAAGAAACATTAGATGAAATAAAATCTATAATAAGTAGAGAATACAAAAAAGGTAATACGAATAAAAAAATCAAGATATATAGTTTAGACGAGGATAAGCCAAAAGATAAGGAAGGCTTTTTAAGCTTATTATTTAGTAAAGAGGAAATAATAAGTGAGATAGTAGATAATATCTATTTAAAGAAAAAACTAAAAAAAATAGGGACTTTAAGTACTAAAAAAAATGATATAGAGTATACATATAATAAAAAAATAAATTCAATTATTATTTTATCTACTAATAATAAAAATATGCCTTCTTGGTCAAATATAAGGTTAAAGGATTTAATTTTATTAATGGAGGATTATCTATACTTTAAAATAATGAGAAACCAAATAAATCACGCTAAAAAAAGTAAACTTACACAAGAAGTAGAAGCTTATTTAAATAAGAAATATAAGTCAAATATAGATGCTGGATATATAAAACAAAAAATGTATATATCAATAAATAATATACCTGAGGTTTTACAAGGAATAGAAGACTCTAAAGAAATAGCTAGCACAGTATAAATTTATAATTTGATATTTAAATAAAAAACTCCATTTTATAAAAGGGAGTTTTTTATTTTTAAAATTGCACACTTTTTGATAAGATTAAAATCCAAAACCTATATATAATTTAAGTATAGAAATTAAGAAAACACAAGGAGGTGATAAAATGAGTTGCATAGTACCAAGTCCAAAATGTTTCTTCTGTTCTAAAAAATCATATTGTCCAATAGCATTTTAGTTGTATGAGTTTAAGAGGGGGTGAGTTTTATGGCGTATCCTAAGTTATATTTGAGATTTCATCATATTATGTGCAAGTAAGTTTTAGAAAGAATTATTTTACTTTTAAGGGGGTGATATTTTGAAACCATTAACAATTATAATAAAAATATTTTTATAGAAAGGTTTTGCGTATTTTACTAGGAGGTGATATTTATGAAAAAATTTATTTTAATTTTAAGAGAAAAGGGTATAAAAAAACGGAAAATATTATATTTGAAAATGCCTGAATAATGTTGATATTTAGGCATTTTTTATGCTATCATGTAATTAAGAAAGTAAATTTTACTTTGGAAATTTCAATAGAGATTATGATATAGTGATTTAAAAAAATTTGATTTTTATGCGTATAGTATACTAATAAGATCCAAATGAAAGTTTAATGATTATATATTTTTTAGTATAAAATCAAATAAAAGAATTAAATATCTTATCTAACATTATGATATTCTAACTTTTAGATTTTAAGTCTTTAAGGTATTTTAGCTTATTTTTAAATTCAACCGCCACGCACCAGTGATACCAACGGTTTGAGGTGGTTTTGAGAACGTAAAGTTTTTCTTATATGTAAGAAAAAAGTTGTACCCCGCAACGGGGGTCTGAAAGCTAGTAATTGCAAGGGCTAAAAATTTAGGGGTTAGATAAGATATCTTCCCTGAGGGGAATTGAAACACTTATAATTATATTCAATATAATGTAAACGGTGTTGCTGTTAGATAAGATATCTTCCCTGAGGGGAATTGAAACTACTCACGATGACGAACCATTAGAAAAAATCATAGAAAAGTTAGATAAGATATCTTCCCTGAGGGGAATTGAAACGTGTTTTCTTGGGTCTACCATAAGCATCAATCCAAGCACTCGTTAGATAAGATATCTTCCCTAAGGGGAATTGAAACAACTTCTTTGAAGAGTTTACATAGTTTTTGTAAGTCTTTAGGATAGTTAGATAAGGTATCTTCCATAAGAGAAATCGAAACAAAAGTTTTACTATTTTTCTACTCTGTTTAAATTGTTTTATTAAATAGGGTGTTTTACATAATGAAATTTGCTAAAATATGTAAGATGTTTTAAAGATAAAAAATAGATTTTTAAGATATGAACATTAATAATAATTTTACAATTTATGTTATTATTTGTATAAATTTATATGTATAATAAGGAGTGATTTACATAAATAACTCTAAAGATAAAGATTTTTTATGTAGTTGAAAGAAGTGTCATAAACAGTAAAAATAAAAATAACTCCCCAAAAATAAAATTTCGGGGAAGTTTAATTTTATTTATCCTCTATAAAAGTTTATTGCCATATATCCAACAGCTTGTGTTGCAGACCAATCAAATGCAAATCCTACTGGTGCACTGACTAGTGGAACCATTTTTACAAAGCTTGTCATAGATTTTTGTCCAGCTTTAGTTATAATTTTTCGCCCAACGACTTTCCATATTTTGACCATAACGTCTCTTGTTATATATTTATTTACTGCTTTTTTGGTAATGTCTTTAGAAATTTCTATACCAAGTCGTTTAAGGGCTTCTTTTGCCGAATCTCCAGCCAGAATTAGATATAAATCTGTTTTTAAGTCGGTTGTGTTTTCTGTGTGACCGTAAATATATGCGATAGAAAATGCCATTGTTGCCTGAATTCTCCATGAAGCTATCAAATCAGTAGGAATTGTTACAGGCATAGTGAGAATCCCGCCAAGGCTTGTGGCACCTCCTACAAGACCATTTTTTAAGGATTTGCGGTGTAATACTTTTTTTGCTAATTTATCACGGCTAATCCCTGGGTTTTGTTCTTTTAATTTGTCCACATAAGCCTGTATTTTATTAGAGTCCGTTGATATTACATAATCCATAACAGTTTCCAAAGCGTTTTCTAAGTCTCTTTTAGATGGAAGTGATTTATCCAATATTTAATACCCCCTCACATAGATTAATAAATAATATTAAAGTTTTTTGCATTTAGTTTTCCCCCTTTAAAAGTGCATTTTCAATAGATTTTAATATTACTTTGCTGCTTACAAAATAATTACTGTCTTTTCTTTTTCAAATTTCTAAAAAACTTCTTGATCATATCAATGACATAATAAATAGAATTAGTTATGCCATCTGTATATTTATCATATAAAATATGAGTTTTAAGCTCGCTATCTTTTATTACAGTATAATTACAAAGGACATCGTCTGAAATCTCTATAATCTCTCCATTTTCAAGCTTTACAACGTATATATCATGGCTTTGTAGTACATCTGTCATCTTTTTTTCTTTTGTTTTGTGCTCGATTACTGTACCTTTTAAATAGTTTTTAAATACGTATCCTTTGCTAATCATTATTTTTTGTCCAACTTCCATTATGTTTTATCCCTCCGCCTTTCTTTATGTAATTATATTAGCATAATTTTACATATATTAGTGACTTGAAAATAAGTTAAATAGTAAAATTATAAATTACTTAGAAAGATATTTATAAAGGAGAGGGCATTTGAATTATAGAATTATTACAATTAAATATATAGAAATTTTAAAATTAAAATAATAGTAAAGAGCAAAAAAATGAATATACTTCAAAAAGTGGAATAATAGAGGCTTTTATTAAAAAATCTGAGGATAAAGAAAAACTTTTATAAATAAGAAATCAAATTACCTGGGAAATTAATAGAAATCAAACTAAAAATATAAAATTAAAAGAACAAAAAAACTGTTACAAAAGTATTTAAACTTATGTAACAGTTTTTTTAATAAATATCTATTTTGTATCATATAAAAATGCTGGAACAGAATTATAAATATGTTTGTCACCTACTACTAAAAGTAAGTCGCCAGCTAAAAATTCAATATATGGTCCTGGAGAAATTATAAGTTCTTCGCCTCTTTTTACAGCAACAATTGTTGCACCTGTATTTTGCCAGAACTTAGTTTCACCAGATGTTTTCCCTATGTATTTACAATTTTCCTCAATAGTGAATTGGACAGGAACAAGTGGGTTTATAATTTCTAGTCTGTTTGAATAATCGATTATCTTATTTAAAGTTTCAACGATTTCATTTTCTAATTTAGACTTTTCACCAAGTAATTTATAAAGATTGCTTTTGTAAGATGAGATATTAGTAATATCTTGATATTTTTTTATGAATGATAGCGCTTTTTTAGAAGATAAAACTATAACTCCCTTACCCTTAACACTTTCAACAATTTTAATATCTTCTAAAAGTTTTATAGCACGTCTTATTGTTTCAGGAGAAACGTTGTATTTCCCCGCTAATACAGAACGTCCATATAAAGTACTACCTTCTGCAATACTTCCTGTATATATTTTGTTAGCTAAATCTAAAGCTATTTTTTGATAAATTGGCATAGTATAATTGTCTTGCATAAAATCACCTCCCTACAATAGTAAAATAAATAAAATTAATAATAATAAAATACCTTTATTACTATTTTATAACTATTCGTATGAGATGCAATACAAAAAATTAAAAAACTTAAATTATTTTTTCAAATGTCTGAAAAGCTTATCAAAATTAGCATATACTTAATAATGATTACTATTTGACTAAATAAAAAATAAAATATAAAATAATAATTTGTGATAGTATTAGAACTGTATTTATAGGGTATATTAATAAATGGGATTGATAAACCTTGTAAATAAAAGAAAAATAAGGTGAATTATGAGGAGGTGTTTGTCGCGAAATTATATACTTAATTCTCGCTTAAAATATGGAAAAACTAATAAAATCAAACAGAATAAAAGGTATACTTTGTATAATCACATCTGCATGTGGATTTGCGGTTATGTCTGCATTTATAAAACTATCAGGTGATTTACCAAGTTTCCAAAAGACATTTTTTAGAAATTTAGTTGCTGCTGCAATAGCTCTATATTTAATAATTAAACACAAAGGAAGTTTAGCAGGTAAAAAAGAAAATAGAAAAATACTAGTTTTAAGATCAATATTTGGAACAATAGGTATCGTATGTAATTATTATGCTGTAGACAGACTAGTTTTATCAGATGCAAATATGTTAAATAAACTAAGCCCATTTTTAGTAGTTGTTTTCTGTGCATTATTCTTAAAAGAAAAGATAAACCTAAAACAAATTACAATGGTAAGTGTGGCATTTATAGGTGCTTTATTTATAATAAAGCCGAGCTTTAATGTAGAAGTTATACCTTATCTAGTAGGGGTATTAGGTGCTGTAGGAGCTGCTCTTGCATATACTTGTGTAAGGGTTTTAGGAAAAAAAGAAGATTATTATACAATAGTATTTTTCTTCTCAACATTTTCACTTATAGCGATTTTACCAGGATTTATAGCTGTATATAAACCTATGACTACTATACAAGTAGTATATCTGCTTCTTGCCGGTATTTCTGCAAGTATAGGTCAATTTGGTATTACACTTGCATATAAATTTGCACCAGCTAAAGAAATATCTATATACGACTACAGTGGAATAATATGCTCTGCAATATTAGGCATAGTATTCTTTGGAGAACATCCTGATACAATGAGTATAATAGGATATCTTATAGTATTTGCTGCTGCATTTGATATGTTCCTATACAATAAAAAGTTAGACAAATTAGACAAAAAAGACAATCAATTAAAAGATATACAAGGAAAATAAATTTACCTATAATTATATAAATATACTATAATTATACCATACGGAATATTTTGCACTTTAGAAAAGGGGAATTTAGTATGGGAAAAATAAAATTAGCTATTATAGGGACAGGACTTAGAGGGGCATATATATATGCACCTTTAATAGAAAAATACAAAGATAAATGCGAAATAGTTGCTTTTGTGGAAAATAAAAAGGGTAGAAGAGATTTATTCTTAGAAAAATATCCTATAGATGAAAATATGGTATTTGACAACTTAAATGACTTTATAGCTCACGATAAATTAGCAGATGCAGTTATAATATCACATTACGATTTACTACATTATGACACTGCTCAAGTATTACTAGTAAAAGGATATGATGTTTTAGTCGAAACTCCTGCATCAAACAGCTTAGATGGGCTTGTTCATTTAAAAGAATTTTGTGTTGAAAACAAAGACAGACTATTTATGGTAGCTTATAACAATAGATACTCTAACTTCTATAACAAATTAAAAGAAATTACACAAAACAAAGACTTAGGAAGTCTAATAAATATATCATACAATGTCGATGTTGGATATAAGACTTTCGTTCACAACTATGTAAGAGGAAATTGGAGAATAACTAGCGATACTGGAGCAATTATGCTTACAAATAGCTGCCAAGATATAGATATTATGATAAATCTAAGTGGTGGCAAATGTAAAAAGGTATCATGTTTTTCTGATTTAAGGGCATTTAATTGGGATAACTTCAATACAAAAATGAGTCAAAATTGTTTTAGATGTGGAGAAGAGGAATCATGTCCATTCTCAGCAAAAAAACTATATCTAAAAGAAGAAAAGTTTATAAATAATTCAATCCATATAAGACCGACAAAAGAAAACTTAGAATCTATCTTAAAAGAAGGACCTTATGGAAAATGTGTATTTTACTGTGACAACGACGTAGCTGATAATTTAACTAGTATATTTAAATTTGACAATAATGTAACTGCAAACTTCAATATAAATGCATTTACAAAAGAAAGCGATAAAAAAATAAGATTATTCTTTAAAAATGGAGAAGTAGAGGCTTCATACAAAGATAAGGAAATAAAAATAAAAAGTTTCCTAAAAGATAAAGAAGAAATTATAAAAATAAATGAAGAAGATCCTGATGAAAAGATGTTCTTAGATTTTATAAATAGAATAGAAACTAAAAATTACGATTCATGTGTATCATATGTAGGTGAAGTCATAGATAGCCATGTTGCTACTTTTGCTTCAGAATTTGCAAATGTGAGTGAAACTGTAGTTGATGTAGAATCATTTTTCAATGACGCTGTAGAAATGACAAAACAAATAGAAAAAATGATGTTTTAGAAATAATAAATTATAAAAATTAGGAGGTATGAGTAAAATAGTATATAATAGATTATTTTATGTCTCATACCTCTTTTTGGATAATATTATATTTAAATATCAGGGTGTTATTAAAAATAACAATATAATAAGAACTAATAAAAGTCTAAATGACAAGAGGCACCTCCTATCTATTAATATAAATAATATTGTCTAAAAAGAAAAATATAGAAATTAATCAATAATCAATTCAAAAAACTATGGTATAATTTTAAGAATGAAGATTTTATTATAGTATATAAAAAATTATATTGATTATGAATTTTATTTCAATAAAGATTTCTAACAAATAAAAGAGATATCATAAAGACAGGAGGGATTAGGATGTCAGACGATAGAATAATAGATTTTAATGAATTAAAAAATAAAGTAAAAGAAACTGACATAGACAAATTTGAAAATTATATGTATGAACTTTATTTTTCTGTTGCAGATGGTAGTATGACAATGTCACAATTTACATCTAAAATATATGAATATATGAGAGAAAACAACATATCAAATGAAAAATTTATGAATATGCAGAAAAAATTACTAGAAAGATATGGGGTAGATGAGTCTGAAATAGAAAGACAACTTAGAGGTATGGGGATAAATCCAAATGACTTAAGCTCTATATCTTCTATGAATATAAATGATATCAGAAATAAAAATATGAATAATAACACTGAGACAAAAGAAGAGCCGAAAGTGGAGATAAAAATTGACAAAGCTCAAGAGAATATAGTTAAAAATTCTGATTTCTATAATAAATTTGCTACAAAGCTTGAATATGATAGTTTTATAATAAGTTATTTAAAAAATGATGTAAATGATATTAAAATTATAATAGATAAAGAAAATGTAACACTTATAAGTTCAAAAAGTATTAATTTAGTCGATTCACAATTAAATGAATTCTTACTAGATTATAAAAATATGATAGGCAAAAAAATGAAAGTTTCAATTTGTGAAAACTGCAAAGAATACGATTATTAAAAAAGACGACATATGTCGTCTTTTTTAATAACAAATAGGAAATTATATTCATTTTAAATACAAAAAAAGATGCAAAATAGTATAAATTTTGCATCTTTTTTGAAGTGTGTGTTTTTAGTTATTTATAATGAAAATTTCTTAATTAGCTTAACTCCATTTTGAATCATACTATTGAAAAATACCACGTTCAAAAGATCTCCTGGATGAACAAATGGGATATCATAAGTATCTACCAAATTCATAGGAACTACAATGTTTTTGTTTATGTTTTTTTCATTAAAATAAGCCTTTAGAGTAACTACAAATTGATATATGCATATATCTGTACAGTCACCAACAACCACTACATTATCTATATCGTTCAATATATTAATATCTATAGCAAAGAAGCCATTTGTAGAATTTTTAGGAATAATTTCAAGGTTTTTAATGTCTAATAATTCATCGACTACCTTACATTCATCACTACCTGATAGACAGTGAGGTACATAACTTAATAATTCCACTGAATCTTCTTCGTGAGTATCTGTAAAGGCTATAATTTTATTTAACTTGTTTTCTAACGGTTTTACAAATTCATGAATAGGATTTATAAGGGATTTTATCCTATCAGAATATAGAGCGCCTTCTTTTGCAAATCCATTATTAATATCTACAATAAATAAAGCAGTTTTACTTAAATCGTAGTCACTTAAATTCTCAATAGGCAGATCGTTTAAGTTTTTTTGCAAAACTTCAAATTCTTTAAGTATATTTTCCATTTGTAACCTCCACAATAATTTAATAAAATTGTATAATTTTATGTTAAATATGTCAATAGATATTGATAATTTGATAGATTAATTGTTTTATATCTTGTTTTTTAATCTAAATACTAACCATTTACTAGCGTATTGATTATTTTAGGATAGTTAGTAAATACTCCGTCAACTTTTAATTTTATAAGTTTTTTCATGATAGTTACAGAGTTTACAGTATAAACTTGTACTAAAAGACCTCTTTTATGTGCTTCTGCTACAAATTCTTTATTTACGACATCACAAGATGGATGTATATAAGTACATTTGCAGTCTTTACATATTTTTAATATCTTTTTTAAGTTTCTACGTTTAAAAGTAAGAGGACCAACTAAGTAAGCAGTTTTTACCTTGCTGTTCAATTTTGAAATTCTTTTTAAACTTTTATAATTGAAAGAAGATATAACAACTTTATCTTCCATCTCGTATTGTTTAACAATATCTAAAATATCTTTTTCTATATTTTTATATCTAACTTTGTTATTTTTTATTTCTATATTTAAAGTTAAATCTGTATCTTTTATAAATTCTAAAACTTCTTCTAATGTAGGAATTTTACAATCAGCTTTATTTTTCAATTCTTCATCTTTTAGATTTAATTCTCTTAGTTGTTCAAAAGTAGATTTTTTTATAGAACCTTTGCCGTCGAACATTCTTCCTAAAGTTTCATCATGATGAACGACTAAAATTCCATCTTTAGTTTTTTGAACATCAATTTCGATGCCGTAAATACCTAAGTCAAGAGACTTTTTAAAAGCATACATAGTGTTTTCTGGGAAGAAACCACTGTTGCCTCTGTGTGCGTATATATTCATATTATTCCTCCTCATAAATCACACTAGTTAATACAATTTGTTGAATAAAATATTAATTATTACTCCAATTAGCTATTTCTTCAGCTAAGTTGTTTAAGTATTCCCAACGTTCGTATTTTACCTGTAATTCATTTTCTAATTTTGTTTTTTCATCCATTATTTCTTGTAATTTTGTAAAATCAGTCGCATATTTAGAAGTATCTTCTTCTAAAGAAGCTATTTTGTCTTCTAATTTTTCGATATCTTCATCTATAGTATCAAATTCCCTTTGCTCATTATAAGAAAATTTAGGTTTATTTTTAGCCTTAGGTTTTTCTTTTTTAGGAGCTTTAGGTTTTTCTTCTTTAACTTTATCTTCGAATTCTTCAAATTCGATATTTTCTTGTTCTCTATAATCTAAGTAATCACTGTAATTTCCAGTGTATATATTTATTTTTCCACGACCTTCGTATGCAAATATTTTGTTGCAAACTCTATCTAAGAAGTATCTATCATGTGAAACGCAGATAAGTACGCCGTTAAAGTCGTCTAAATAATCTTCTAGACGGCTTAGAGTATCGATATCTAAATCATTTGTAGGCTCATCTAGTAAAAGTACATTAGGAGCCATCATAAGGACTCTAAGTAATTGAAGTCTTCTTTTTTCTCCACCTGATAAGTTTTTAATATGAGTGTATTGTAGAGTTCCATTAAATAAGAATTTTTCACACATTTGTGATGCCGTAATTTTATGTCCATCAGCAGTAGTTATATAGTCACTTTCTTCTTTTATATAATCTATTGCTCTCATCTCAGGATGCATTTTTGAAGTATCTTGGTTAAAGCAACCTATCTTTACAGTTTCACCAATAGAAATCGTACCGCTATCTGGTTTTAATTCACCATTTAAAAGTCTTATTAAGGTAGATTTGCCAAGACCATTTCTACCAACTATACCGATTCTATCTGTACGAGCTAGAGTATAATCTAAATTATCTATAAAAGTTCTTCCATCAAATGATTTGCTTAGATTTTCGATTTCAATTATTTTTTTACCAAGTCTACTGCTACCAACAGAGATTTCTAATTTATCTTCTGGAGTGTAGTCATTTTTATTTGATAATTCATCAAATCTTTGAAGTCTAGCTTTTTGTTTTGTTGTTCTAGCCTTAGCCCCACGTCTTACCCAAGCAAGTTCTTTTCTAAGTAAGTTTTGGCGTTTTGCTTCCATTGATTCAGCAAGTTGAAGTCTGTTCATTTTTTTCTCTAAAAATACAGAGTAATTTCCTTCATAGCTGTATAAAATACCCTTATCAAGTTCTAATATTCTATTAGTCACACGATCTAAGAAGTATCTGTCATGTGTAATCATTAAAATAGAACCTTTAAATGAGTTTAAGTAAGTTTCTAACCAATCGATAGTATCATTGTCTAAGTGGTTTGTAGGTTCGTCTAAAATAAGCAACTCACAAGGTGTAATAAGTGCAGATGCAAGCGAAACTCTTTTTCTTTGACCACCAGAAAGCTCTTTTACCTTTTGATTGAAGTCTTTTATTCCAAGTTTAGTTAATACAGTTTTTGCGCTACTTTCTAAATCCCAAAGATTTAGTGCATCCATTTTTTCTTGTAACTTTAGAAGTCTATCATTTAGTTTTTCATCATAAGATTTATTTATCTTATCTAAAACATCTTGATAATCTCCTATAATTTTCATCTCCTCACAAGTTCCCTTAAATACTTGTTCCAAAACAGTAGCATTTTCGTCGTAATAAGGATTTTGAGGTAGGTATTCTATTCTCACTTTATTAGCTTTTGTAATAGTACCATCATCTGGTATTTCAGCACCAGCAATTATTTTAAGTAAAGTAGACTTACCAGTACCATTTACACCGATTAAGCCTATTTTTTCTTTATCATTTATTCCTAAAGAAATATCTTCAAGTAATTTTTTTTCAGAATAACTTTTGCTAATGTTTTCTAATGTTATTAAGTTCATCTATCTCACCTTTATATAAAATTTAAATTTAATAATTAGTAAATACTTGATGATAATTATTGTCAAGATTACCTTTAAGGTATAAAATTTAATTAATAAATATTTACTTTGATTAAAATCTACATTATATTATAACTCATAAACAATAATATTGATAATAAAATAAAAAAATATTTATAGTGAATTAAAATATTATGTAGAAAGTTTATTTTAGATTTGTTTGAATATAAAAAAGCGCTCTAGATTAATGAAAGAAAGGGGCATATAATATGAAGGTATATATATCACAATTAACAGAAACAGAAAATATTATAGATTTATTAGAAAAGTATGAAATAGGATTAGAAATTGTTTTATTTGCTAGTCCTTACTGTTTAGATAGACAAGATGAGTTTATAGAAAATTATAAAAGAGAACTAGGTGATTTATATGGGAAGATTAATCTTGGAATACATGGTCCATATGCTGATTTAATTCCAGGAGCCCGTGATGAATTAATAACTAAAGCTACAAATTACAGAATGCAGCAAGCTTACAATGTTGCTAAAAAAATGGATGCAAATTTTGTAGTATATCACAATGGATATTATCCAAAGACATATAGTTATATTGAATGGATGCAAAGAACTCCTACCTATTGGAATGATTTTAAAGAAGGCAAAGAAGATGACGATATAAAAATACATATTGAAAATGTTCATGAAGAGGACTACTTTTTACTAAATGAACTTATGGAAGAAATTCATGATAAAAAAACATCAGTATGTCTAGATGTAGGTCATGTAAATGCTTATTCAAAAGCAGATGTGATGGAATGGATGAAAATACTTAAAAAATATATAAAACATATGCATATACATAATAACTTTGGGGATAGAGACTCACATTTAGGAATAAACAAAGGTGAATTAGACATAATTGAGATTTTAAATATAGTAAAAGATAAAGACATAACTGTAACACTTGAAATAACCAATGTAGACGAACTTAGAGAATCATTAGATATACTTTATAAAAATGGTTTTATAAAATTAAGAGAAGTAGTTAAAAATAATGTTTAATTAGAAGTGTTTAAATCACAAATATAAAATTATGAAAATATTATTATATATGATATAATTTTTTAGAGAATTTAAAGTATTAGAGAGGAGCAAATATGGATTATTTATCTATAGAGGAATTAGTAAATGCCACTAGTGGCGATTTAACAAGTAAAAGTGAAGAAGTAACATCTATAAATGAATTAGTTATAGATAGTAGAATTGCAAATAAAAACAGCGTATTTTTCGCTATAATAGGAGAATCTTTAGACGGACATAAATTTATAAATTCAGCAATAGAAAACGGATGCAAAACAATAATAAAAAACAAAAGTAATGACTTTGAAATAATAGGAGAAGATTTAAACATAATCGAAGTTGAAAATACAGAATTTGCACTTGGAGATATAGCTAGATACTATAAAAGTAAATTTGACATACCATATATAGGAATAACAGGTAGCGTTGGAAAAACATCTACAAGAGATATGGTTTTCTCTGCAGTAAGTAGCAAGTTCAAAACTCTTAAAAACACGGGAAACTTAAATAACCAATTTGGTGTACCACTAACACTTGCAAACTTAGATAAAAGTTATGAGTGTGCAGTAATCGAAATGGGTATGAGTGGATTTAACGAAATTGAATACCTAGTAAATATAGTTAATCCTCAAATAGGAGTTATATCAAATATAGGACTTTCGCATGTTGAGAGACTTGGCTCAAGAGAAGGTATATTTAAAGCTAAAATGGAAATTACTACAAACTTTGATGAAAATTCAACATTAATCGTAAATGGTGATGACGATATGTTAGCTACATTAAAAGGAAAAGATTTAAAATACAACTTAAAAACTTTTGGTTTTGAAAAAGATAACACAATATACTGTGTAGATTTTGAAATGAATGATAACGATACTATATTTAACGTTATGATAGATAATAAAATAGAAAAATTCTATATCCCGACAGTTGGAGAACATAATATATACAATGCTATGGCTGCAATACTTGTAGGCCAAACTTTAAATTTAACTTTAGACGAAATAAGAAATGGTCTTGAAACTTTAGAAATAACTAAATCTAGAATGGATGTTATAAAAAATGATAACTATACAGTAATAGATTCAGTTTACAATGCAAGTGTAGATTCTATGAGAGCAGCTTTAAAAGTTTTAAACAGATATAAAACAAGAAAAGTAGCAATATTAGGAGATATATTTGAAATGGGTTCATTTGCAGAAGAAGGACACAAGCAAGTTGGTAAAGATGCAAGTGAAAATGCAGATGTAATTATTGCAATCGGTAAAGATGCTGAGTTTATATCAAAAGAAGCTTTAGAAAATAATATGAACAAAGAGAATGTACATCATTTTGCAACTAAAGAAGAAGCTATGGAAAACTTCAAAGATATACTACAAAAAGGAGATACAATTTTAGTAAAAGCCTCTAGAGGAATGCATTTAGAGGAAGTTGTAGAATTTTTAAATAAATAATAAAAATTAACTTAACTAAGTTTATTTTAAAATAAAGTTGAAATAAAGCCCCTTATAGAGTTAACACTAAAAGGGGCTTTTGAAATATTATAGTTTTTTATATGTGTTTCAAAGAAAATCTATATTTTAAATGTATTTATAATACAGATTTCTTGATTTCATCTATAGTCTCACCGATTATTTTTATTCCTTTTTCAATTTCATCTTTTTCTAATCTAGAAAATCCTAGTCTCATAAAATTATTTTGATTTTCATTTATAAAAAATACATCTCCAGGCATAAATATAACGCCTTTTTCGTAGCATTTTTGAAGCAGATATCTCGTATCTATGTCTTTTAATTTAAAGAATAAATGAAGCCCACCATCGCCTAATACATATTCATAATCGATGTATTTATTAGCACATTGTAGGGCAAAGTTAAATTTATCTCCATAGTATTTTCGTATTTTCTTTAAATATTTATCAAAATTACTATTTTTTAGATAATCATATAATATTCCTTGATCTAAAAAAGATACATGCATATTTATACTTCTTTTTACACTGACTAATCTATCAACTAAATTTTTATCGCCAAATATCCAACCTATCCTCATTCCAGGAAATAAAATTTTTGAAAAACTTCCTATATATATTACTCCATTATTTTTATTATCTAAAGAACATATTGGGAATATATGTGAACTAGAGTAGAGAAGCTCCTCATTAAATCCATCTTCTATTATAGCTATATTATTTTCTTTCATTATATTATAGAATTTAAACCTATCTTCTGGAGACAAAACTATACCGGTAGGATTATTATATGATGGTGTAATATATACAAATTTAATCTTACCTTTATATTTTTTTAGAGTATCATTTATGCTTTCAAAATCTAGATTGTTTTTATCTAAGTTCATAGGCAAAATATTCAAATTATATGATTTAAATATTTTTAAAGATACATTATGAGTTGGGTTTTCACATAAAATATAATCTCCAGGTTTAGTGAGTGATGATATTATTATATTTAAAGCTTCTGTAAATCCATTAGTAACTAATATATCTTTATTTGTAGAATCTACATTTTTTTTATTCATATATTGTATTAAAAACTCAATTAGAGGTTTATAACCTTGAGCATATCCGTAATTTAATAATTTATGACCCTCTAAATTAAACCTGTTTAAAAAAGCTCGTTTTAATTCTTCCATATCAAATTGATCACCAGCAGGTGAAATACTTTTGAATGAAATTAAGTTAGACTTCCAAGTTATTTCATTTTTGGAAGAATCCATTTTATTAACATTTTTAGTATATTCATTTTCATATAAAGACCAATCTACATTCCAACTAGATGTTCTAACAGAAGATTGTTCTTTTACAAAAGTACCTTGTCCCTTAATTGAGTATACAAGACCTTCAGTTTTTAACTCTTCATAAGCACTTAAAACACTATTTCTGCTTACATTTAAAATAGAGCATAGTTCCCTTGTTGAAGGAAGCTTACTATTTATAGGAAGTAGTCCTTTTGTTATTAAGTCTTCTATGTAGTTTTTTATTTGTATATATACTGGTTCATTTTTGTTTAATTTAAAGTTAAAAAATAACAAAATATACCTCCCTGATAATTATTAAAATATAGCCTAATTTTTATTAATCATATACTATAAAGTAAATAATTTACATAAAAATAAAGACAATTATATTTTAAATTTTTAAAATATAATTGTCTATTAATTATTATAACATATATTATAATGAGTATTCTATTATTTTGTCTATTAACTCGCTATAAGATATACCTTTAGCATTTGCACTTCTAGGGATTAAACTAGTTTTAGTCATTCCTGGAAGAGTATTTAATTCAAGTACATAGAATTTACCATTTGATAATATAAAGTCAACTCTTACAAATGCTCTACAGTTAAATGCATCCCAACATTCTTTACTTCTTAAGTTTATTTCATTTTGAAGATTTTCTTCTAAATAAACAACTTCTTCAGTAGCAGCTTTAGCACCAGTTGCATATTTTGATTCATAATCGAAAAATTCATTTGGAGAACTTATTTTTATAGTTGGGAAAACTTCTCCATTTAATATGAATGATGTATATTCATCTCCTGGAAGGTAACCCTCTATCATAACTATATCATCGACTTCTAAACCTTGTCTTACAGCTTCATAAACATCTTCTTTTCTATCTACTTTAAAAGTAGCTACACTAGAACCACCGCTATTTGGTTTTATAAATACTGGATATCCCATTTTTTCAATTGCGTCGTAGTCTATTGAATCAAGTGATTTTGCAATTGTCCATGGAGCAGTAGGTATATTTGATGCTTTTAATACTTTTTTGCTCATATTTTTATCCATGCATATTCCGCTAGTTAGAGGATCACATCCTGAATATTTAATTCCCATAGACTCTAACATTGATTGTATAGTTCCATCTTCACCGTATTTACCGTGTAAAATTAATAAAGCGAAATCTACATTTTCAGGCATTTTATTAACAACATCCATTGGATCATTTATTATTAATTCATGTACGTCATATTTATCTCTATTTATAGCATTAAGTACAGATCTACCAGAATTTAAAGATACTTCACGTTCAGATGAAATACCACCCATTATCACAACAACTTTCTTTTTCATTTTTATCTGCTCCTTTACTAAATAAATATAAAATTTATATCGAGTAAATAAAAAAAGGAATAAACTTATAGTTCATTCCATCATAAAACAAAGGGAGCTATTAAAAATAGCTCCCTCATATATCAAAACATAGCATTATTTTATTGAAATTTTTACAACAAAATTATCCTAATATCTTTAATTTTAAAGACTATTAGGGATCCTAGTTTTTTATAGAGGGATGGTTACGAACCTCTCTCAGAATTACTCTGAGTATATAAATTTTACATAATTAGTATATATGTTTTTTCTAAATTTATCAATATTAAACATGTAATTTTATTTTTATATTACAATTCTACTACTCACTAATCTTTAATTCCTCTTCAAACTTTAGCATACGCTCTTCATATCCATCTATCTTTTGATCTAAGAATCTTAATGTTTCTTGTAATTCATTAACTTTTTCAGCAATTTGCTTCCTTTGCTCAAATAATAATTCCTTTCTTGCTGAAATTGTATCACTACCTTTTTGGAATAAATCAACATATTCAATAAGAATTTCAATAGAAAGTCCTGCACTCCTAAGACATTTTATGAATTTTACCCATTTACAGTCACCTTCTGTGTAATCTCTATTACCACTACTATTTCTATGCACTGGTGGAATCAATCCAATTCTTTCATAATAACGTAATGTATCTGCTGATAATCCATATTTTTTACTAACCTCTGTAATTGTCATTTAATCTTCCCCTTGATTTCTATTGCTTTTTATTTACTATATTTTAATTTGTATTTCTAATTGAATTATAGATTTTTCAGCCTCTTTAGCATTTACCCTTGATAATATAGAAAATTCATTAAAATCACCTATTGTTTCTATATTATTCTTATTAATATAATCAAGCATCATTTTATAATATTTTAAATTATTTTTATAGCCATCATCATAATACATAG
>ERZ827363.144-NODE-144-length-72226-cov-4.169029_pt1 | contig 72226 bp, 59 predicted proteins | sample MGYA00519776_ERZ827363 | MGnify/ENA primary metagenome ERZ827363 (study PRJEB31778, sample SAMEA3449288) | human gut metagenome | biome: human gut; feature: human-associated habitat; material: faeces | place: United Kingdom | collected 2010/2012 ... | reverse complement strand
TCCGCTACAAGGCCGACAAGTCAAAGCTCCCTAAAGGCATCAATGAGGAGATGTACGCCGCCGCCGGGAAGATTGCCGAGATCGACCAGCAGATGCAGGATATGTACAGGCGCATCAAAGCAGCCGAACGTTCCGAAGATTAAAAAACCGCTCTTGCGAAGCAGTCTGCGATTTCGCAAGAGCGGTTTTTTATGCAGCACCCCAAATCCTCGATGAGCAGGGAGATCAGAGCAAAAATTCCCAAGGTCAGAAGCGCCAGCACCATACCTGTCCCGGCGGCGTCATCGGCTTTTGGGTTCGTTCTGGGCGCATTTCCGGGCTATGCAGGTGTTTGCGCCGACATCTGTCCCCACAGCCATGGCAGCGATGACCGGCTGCAGCGGATAAATCACCATCACCGCCGTTAAAGCGTCGGTGGAATACCGTCCCACAAAAACCGTCCACGATGTTATAAAGGGCCTGGATCGGTTGGGTGGCAGCAAAAGGAAACGGAGAAAAACGTCATGAAAGATAAGGTTCGGATTATTCCCCTGACCCGGGAGATCGCCGAGGTCATCGTGAAGGGTGAGCGGGAACAGAACTGGGAAAACGCTTCGATGAACAAATACGAGTTGCGCTTTCGGGATGCGGCGGAAGGGTGCGTCGTTGCTCTGGTGGCGCTTTTTAACGGTGAGCCGACGGGGTACATCAACGTTTACCCGGATTCTCTCTGAGGCGACTTTGGCGGAATGGGGCTGCCGGAGATCGTCAATTCCGGGGGCTTGAAAAATTTTGGGGAAGAGGGATCGGCAGCCGCCTGATGGATGAAGCCGAGAAGATCGCTGCGTCCTATGCCGGCACCGTTTATCCGGGCGTCGGGCTCCACAGCGGTTACGGCAGCGCCCGGCGGATGTATCTGAAGCGTGGCTGTCTCCCTGATGGGAAAGGGATTTATTATCACGGCGTCCCCGCCATTCCTTATTCCGATGGAACGAATGATGACGAGTTGGCGCTGTATCTTTCAAAAGTATGGAAGAAATAGGCGCTTTTGTAAACCGAATTTCGGTGGGTGTCCGGCTTTTCGGCTTTTACGATCCGGTTGGCCGGTGCGACGGCTTTTCTTACTTTAAAGGGCCTTTTGTGCAGAATAGGTGTGGGCCGGAGGTGGGCTTCGGCGGATCCTTTTTGCTGGGCAGCGGTGCTTTGGAAGGAAAGCCGCTGCTTTTTTGTCCGGTTCGCTCCGCCTTTTGAAGGAAATGGGGTATACAAAATGAGAATGACAGCGATACGGGGGATTGACATTTGTGGAGAAGAGGGGTATACTTACAGATAGCAAGGCCCCTCCCCCTGAGGGGGTAGGGTGTAAAGGGGGCTTAACTTATTATGACAAAACAGAGGTTTCAGGTAACGGGAATGTCCTGCGCCTCCTGTTCCGCTCATGTAGAGAAGGCGGTAAAGGGGGTCAGCGGCGTTTCGCAGGTGGCAGTGAGCCTGCTGACCAACAGCATGACCGTAGAATACGACGAGACGTCCGTCAATCCCGCTGCGATCATCAAAGCGGTGGAGGATGCGGGATACGGCGCATCCCCTGAAAACGGGAGAAGCGAGAAGAAACGGGAAGAATCTGCAAAAGAAGCGGCGGACAAGGCTGCTGCCAGCGTCAAACGGCGGCTGGTCGTTTCCTTCAGCTTCCTGATCCCGCTTTTCTATCTGTCCATGGGGCACATGATGGGGTGGCCGCTTCCGGGGATCTTTTTGGGGCATGAAAACGCGCTGACCTTTGCGTTTACGCAGTTTCTGCTCTGCCTGCCCATCGTGGCGGTGAACCATAAGTATTTTACCGGCGGATATAAAGCCCTGTGGCACCGGGCGCCCAACATGGACTCCCTCATCGCCATCGGCTCCTCCGCCGCCCTTGTTTACGGCATCTGGGCGATCTACTGCATCGGCTGGGGACTGGGGCACGGGGACATGGGGATGGTCCACAACTACACCATGGACCTGTATTTCGAGACGTCCGGCATGATCTTGGCCCTGATCACCTTAGGGAAATTCCTGGAGGCGCGGTCGAAGGGGAAGACCTCGGAAGCCATCACCAAGCTCATCGCCCTGACACCGAAGACGGCGTTCGTGGAGCGGGACGGGGCGGAAACGGAGATCCCGGCGGAGGACGTGGTTCCCGGGGACATCGTGCTGGTGAAGCCCGGCGCCCGGGTGCCGGTAGACGGCGTGGTTTGCGAGGGCAGTTCTTCAGTGGATGAATCCGCCCTGACCGGCGAGAGCATCCCGGTGGAGAAGCAGCCCGGGGACAGGCTCACCGGCGGCACCATCAACAAGGCGGGCTTCTTGAAAATGAGTGCCCAGAAGGTAGGCGATGACACCGCCCTTTCTCAGATCATCAAGCTAGTGGAGGAAGCGGCTTCCTCCAAAGCGCCCATCGCCAAGCTGGCGGACCGGGTCAGCGGCGTGTTCGTTCCGGTGGTCATCGGCATCGCCCTGCTTGCCACCATCGTCTGGCTGCTGGTGGGGAAGGGACCGGCGTTTGCCATCTCCATCGGCATTGCGGTGCTGGTGGTTTCCTGCCCCTGCGCGCTGGGGCTGGCGACACCTACGGCAATCATGGTAGGTACCGGGAAGGGTGCGGAAAACGGCATCCTCATCAAGTCCGGCGAGGCGCTGGAAACGGCGCATCTGGTGGATACGGTAGTACTGGATAAGACCGGGACAGTGACGGAGGGTACCCCGAGGGTCACGGGTTTGCTGCCTTTAAGCGGCGGCGGGGATGAATTTTTGCGGCTGGCGGCAGCCATGGAGAGCCGGTCGGAGCATCCGCTGGCGGAAGCGGTGGTCCGGGCGGCAGAGGAAAAGGGTCTGTCCTTGCCGGAAGTGGAAGCGTTCCAGTCCATCCCCGGGCGAGGCATCGAGGCAGCAGTAGGCGGGAAGCGTTTCTTCGCCGGAAATCGGCAGCTAATGGAGGAAAAGGGCGTTGACCTGCGGGACACCCTTTCCAAAGCGGAAGAGCTGGCGGGGGAAGGAAAGACGGTTCTCTTCTTTGCCGATGAAAAAGAGGTCATCGGGCTGATCGCCGCAGCAGATACCATCAAGCCCACCAGCGCTGCGGCGGTAAAAGAGATGAAGGATCTGGGGCTTAATGTGGTGATGCTCACCGGCGACAGCGCCCGGACGGCGGAAGCTATCCGGAAGCAGGCCGGGATCCAGACCGTAGTGGCGGAAGTCCTCCCCGACGGGAAGGAAAAGGAGATCCGCCGGCTTCAGGAGGAAGGGCACCGGGTCGCCATGGTAGGCGACGGCGTCAACGACGCTCCGGCGCTGGCACGGGCGGACGTGGGGCTTGCCATCGGGGCAGGCACCGACGTCGCCATCGAATCAGCGGACATCGTCCTGATGAAGAGCGACCTGCGGGACGTGGCAACGGCGGTGCGGCTGAGCCGGGCGGTGATCCGGAACATCAGGCAAAACCTGTTCTGGGCGCTGTGCTACAACAGCCTCGGCATCCCGCTGGCAGCAGGGGTCTTCTATGCGGCGCTGCACTGGAAGTTGAATCCCATGTTCGGGGCGGCTGCCATGAGCTTAAGCTCGGTCTGCGTGGTCACCAACGCTTTGCGGTTGCGGTTTTTCAAGACCGGCCATGAAGGGGAAAAGGCAGCGGAGCCGGTGAAGGCGGAAAGCTGTCGGATCGAAAAAATGCCGGCGGAGCCGGAGAAAACGAACACGGCGGAATTGCCGAAAGGAGAAGAAAAAATGAGCGGGAACAAAAATCGGGCGGTTGTTTTAAAGATTGAGGGCATGATGTGCGGGCACTGCACGGCTCATGTGACCAAGGCGTTAGAAGAGCTGGGGACGAAGGCGGAAGTGACGCTGAATCCCGGTCAGGCCGTGGTGGAAGCGCCGGAGAGCGTTTCCGACGCCGCCCTGAAGAAAGCGGTGGAGGACGCCGGGTACAAGGTGACGGCTGTGGAGGATCGGGCATGAAAGCGGATCATCAGAAGGTCGCAAACCTTGTAAAGACCGCCCGAGGGCAGCTGGATGGGGTCCTGCGGATGATCGACGAGGATCGGTACTGCATGGACGTGGCCCAGCAGCTGCTGGCAGTGGACGCCCTTTTAAAGAAGGCGTACAAGGAAGTGCTGAAAGGGCACATGGAATCCTGTGTGAAGGAAGCTGTGGAGCAGGGCGACCCCAAAAAGATTGAAGAGCTGACCGATCTGCTCGGCCGTGCCATGGATTGAGATTTAAGAAAGAATTAAGGCGGTCTTACCCCTTTCTGAAAACATTTTGCCGGAAGCTCCGTTATAATAAAAGACGGAGCCTTCCGGCATTTTTTGTAAAGAAGGGATTTTGATGCAGCTTTCTCATCGCAGAAAACGTTCCCGACGATCCTTCTGGGGACGGGCGCTTTTTATGCTTTCGATTTTTTTGACTTTGACCCTTGCGGTGACCGTAGGGCTTTACTTTCAGCTTTCCACCATCTATGAGCCCTATGTCCCAATCCATGAGGAGCGAGCCCCGGTGGAAACGGTCTGGGGGCCGGTGCAGCTTAACCCTGTCTGGCGGGGAAAAAGTTAAGGCTTGCAATGGAGCGGCGGATATGATACACTGAAAACTGAGGTGATCCGATGGTTGGATTTTTGGAATGCGCAGCTTATGCGGTGATGCCGGTGCTTTTGGGCTGGCTCTGGGGGCTGTGCGCAGGGTTTAACGGATTTTTAGCGACGGTCCTTACCTTTGTGGTGATCGGCGGCTGGTACTGGGCGGGATTCCGGTACGCAAAACGGGTGAAAAACCCGGCGCTGGCGATTTTAGGCGGAAACGCCTTGGGAATTTTGTCGTTTCTTATTTATCTCTGGCAGGAATACGGCACGGCGGAAAAAATAAACGCTTTGCAGGCGGCGGCACAGAAATTTACCGCTCCTCTTACCATGATCTCGGTGCGGATCGTCATGCGGTTCAGCCCGGTAGTGGATGGGGTCACGCAGGTTTCCAACACGGCGCTGCAGGCGGTGGGGCTTGTCCTGATGGTCGCCCTGTTCACCCTTGCGTATTTCAGCGGACGGCAGCGGGAGAGGCTGCTGGCGCAGGAAAAATGAGAACAAGAGGCTCGCTTTTTTTAGAAAGCGGGCCCTGTTTGTATCAAAGGAGCGTTTTTAAAAAAGGAGGAGCGGAATGGAGCTTTTTGTGAAGCAGTTTGAAGAACTGACGGCGGGGGAACTATTTGAGATCTTAAAGCTGCGGGTCTCCGTTTTTGTGGTGGAGCAGAAGTGCGCCTATCAGGAGATCGACGACGCGGATCGGGCGGCGTATCACGTCTGGCTTTCTGAAGAGGGGAAGATCCGCGCTTATCTGCGGGTGCTACCGGCGGGGACGGTGTTTCCGGAGGTATCCATCGGGCGGGTCATCGCCGTGGAGCGGCGGAAAGGACTTGGAAGCCGCATTTTAAGGGAAGGTATCCGGGTGGCGGAGGATACCCTTCACGCGGACAAGATCGTGCTGGAAGCCCAGGTCTATGCAAGGGGGCTTTATGAGAAAGCGGGATTTCAGGCGGTCTCCGAGACGTTTTTGGAGGACGGGATCCCCCACATCAAAATGGAGCGGGCGGCGAAGCCCTGGAAGCTGCCGGTTTTAGTGACGCTGAACGCCGGGTATCTGCGGCAGCTGAAGGTGATGCTGGCGTCGCTTCTGCGGAGCAACCCCATGGCGGAGGTGACCCTCTATATCCTCCATTCTTCCCTGACGGACGAGGAGATCGACGGCGTGCAGAAAGGCTTGCGGGAGCAGGATCGGGTGGTTTCCGTCCGGGCAGACGGGCTGGATCTGAGCCGGGCGCCCATCACGGATCGGTACCCGAAGGAGATGTACTACCGGATCTTTGCGGCAAAGTGCCTGCCGGAGGAGCTTTCGAGGGTGATCTATCTGGATCCGGATATCGTAGTCAACGGGAGCCTGCGGGAGCTGGCGGAGCTGCCCATGGGAACGAATTTATTTGCGGCTGCCACCCATGTGCGGAAAATGATGTATATGCTGAACGCCCTGCGGCTGGATATGGACGAGGATGGGGTCTACATCAACTCCGGCGTGATGATCCTGAATCTGGAGCTGCTGCGGAAGGAGCAGGACGAGGAGGCTGTTTACCGCTACATCGAGGAGCACAAAAACGTGCTGGTCTTACCGGATCAGGACGTGATCAGCGGCCTTTACGGAAGCCGGATCTTAGAGCTTGACCCGTACCGCTACAACATGACGGAGCGGCTCTTTCTGCTGCGGCCCCAGAAGGAGGCGTGGCGGAATCTGGATTGGGTGCGGGAGCATTCCGTTGTCATTCACTACTGCGGACGGAATAAGCCGTGGAAAAGCGGCTATACCGGGCAGCTGGGGGTATTCTACGAGGAAGCGGAAAGGCTTTTAAAGGAATAAACAGGGAGAAAACGGGTCTTCGAAGGCGGCGTCTGCGAAGACCCGTTTTTTGCGGCTCAAAATTTTTACGAATGTCAAAAAAGTTTTCTCAAAAAATCCGTTTTGTGACCGGCGTGTGACCGGAGAGGGGTATACTAGACTCATCAAAGGTCAGTAAGGTGCATCGATTTGGGAAAAGCGAGGCGCCTTACGGAAAAGGAGAATCACTATGGGAAAGAAAATCTCCATGCTACGCAAAGCGGTTGCTGGCATCCTCAGTGCAGCGGTTTTCACCGGCAGCGTATTCACCGGTACGGTCGTTGCTGCGGGAATCGAAGAGACGGTACCTTCCTCCCGTCAGATCGTGACCAATGGTCTTGCGGAAACCAATGAAGACAACGTAACGGTCAGCAAGACCGTTCGGGAAACCGGCACGGAAAACGAATTTGAGATTACCCTGCAGGTGACCACGAGAGAGAAGCTGGAGGAGATCCCCACTTCTTCGGATTCGGCGGTCGTCCTGGTCATGGACACCTCCGGCAGTATGGGCGGAAGCCGTTTGACTGCGGCCAAAGATGCGGCCATGGGCTTTGTGGACAAGTACGTCAAGGACGCCAAGTCCACCGATAAGCGCTATGCGGCTCTGGTGGAGTTTGCCAATGACGCCGAAACCGTAAGCGGCTGGACCAACCTGGTGGCCCAGGGCACCGGCAACTTCGAAGACGCGATTGACAGATTGTATGTTGAGTGGAATATCTTTGATGGCTACACCGGCGGCACCAACATGGAAGGCGGCCTGCAGCTGGCGTATAATCTGATCAACAGCGGCAAGACGGGCGTTTTGAAGGACTGCAAGAACATCAACATCGTTCTGCTGTCCGACGGCTGCCCCACCTTCCATGTGGATGAAAACACCCGGACCAGCACCGAAAAGGTGAAGGGCGTTGAGGGCGGCGGCAATACGGCTTACCCCGAAGATTGGAAGTCTGTGGAGACGATTGCCGGTTCGATCCGGGATGACAAAATCAATCTGTATTCCGTTGCTTTCCAGACGGGAAGCGCGACTTTCTGGGATTTCAAGGCACAGCCTCCGAAAAACGGAAAGTGTTGGAATCCCGATCATTGGTACAACGATGTACACGGCCGCTGGTCCAAGGAGCAGAAGAAGGTTTCCGACTGGATGAACTCCTTCTCTGACAAGTGCTTCAGCGCCAAGGACGCGGACAAGCTGTCCGTGAGCTTTGAGAACATCGCCAAGCTGATCAAGCTGGGCGCACAGGCGTGGAATGTCACCGACCCCATGGGACAGTTCATCGAGTACACCGGTGCGGCTTCTGACACAGCGGCAGATCACAACCGCTTCACCTATGCAGACGGTATCCTTCGCTGGGACTTGAAGAGCAGCACGCCGGAAATTTCCGAAGCAGGCGACACTACTACTTACACCTACACTCTGACCTACCCCATCACCCTGAACACGGCGGCGGAGGGCTTTGAGGCTGGGAAGGCGTATGCCACCAACGGCACTACTACCCTTTCCTACTACCTCTTCTCCCAGGTGGAGGACGATACGGTCATCCCGGAGGATCCGAACACCGTGGACTTCACCGTTCCTACGGTGAAGGGCTACCTCGGCACCCTGAGCTTCCGGAAGGTGGACCAGGACGGCAACGCTCTGTCCGGCGCCAGCTTCGCGATTTCCAACACCAGCCTGACCGGCGTGTCTGACACCAACGGCAACGTGACCATCGAGGGCATCCCCTCCGGCTTCAACTACACCCTGACCGAGATCAAGATGGACGGCTATGAGGCTCTGGAGCCCATTGCGTTCAAGGTCTCCTACGGCGAGGTTTCCAAGGCGAACGGCGATCCTCTGAAGACTGTTACCAACACCAAGGAAGCAAATCCGAAGTATATCGTTGTCAAGCACGAATACTACGATGCTGAAGGCTATAAGCTCTCCTGCATCACGGACGAAAACTACGGCCATATGGTCTACAAAGAAGGCTTAGTGCCGGACCCCGACCGTATCTACGACTACGACGGAAAGACCTATGAGGCTTGGGGCGAAACCGCCGAGTGGAGTTACGCCGCCGAAGATGCGGATAATATGGGCAAGCATGACGATTACGTCATCACCCTCAAGTACAAACAGAAATCGGAAGCCGAGGAAGTCAAGGATTACGTTGTGATCATCCACAAGTACTTTGACGTTGACGGCAACCTGGTCGCCGAAGTTCGGGACACCGATTTCGACCATATGCTGGACAAGGAAGGCTTTGAGCCTAAACCTGAGACCACCTATGACGGCGTGGAGTACGCGATCCGGGACAGCTACGACGGTTGGGTCCTGAACACCACCGACAATGCGGTGGGCGAGGTCCACAACGACCATGTGTTCACCATTGAGTACCAGGTGGAGGACGATGGTCCCCGCTACTCGAAGATTCGCGTGAATCACGAGTACTACACCGACGGCAATCGTGACGGCACCGAAATCGAGGAATTTGATTATTCCGAAGATTTTGCGCCCACCCAGAAGCCGGAGTATTCCGAGAAAACCTACACCTATGTCAGCACCACTGGCCCGAAGGATATCGGCGACGGATACCTGGAATACACCCTGGTTTACAGAAGAACCACGGAGCTGCCCCCCAATCCTCCCGTGGTAGACGATACCATTATCGTCATTGAGAAGAGCTGGGAGAACGCAGAACCCTATGACGGACGGATCACTTTTACGGCTACCAATGAGAAGACCGGCCGCAGTTACACCGGAACCCTCCGGGCGGGCCGCAACCGTGCCGTTATCACCGTCCCTGCAGGCGGCACCTATATCATCAGCGAGGATGTGCCGGAAGGCTACACCCCCAGCTTCCCGGAAGGCGATACGGTCTATGTGAGAACCGGTTCTTCTGCTACCATTTATGTGGTGAACTCCGGTGAAGAGGAAGAAGAGATCGACGACGACGATACTCCTCTGGCTCCCGGGCCTGTGGATCCTGTGAAACCCGGCGATTCCGATGAGGTCATCGACGACGAGACCACTCCTCTGGTGGATCCTCCCAAGACCGGCGCTGCCGTGAGAGGGCTCTCCGTCCTCTTCGGGGCTGTAGCCGCCGCTCTGGTCGGTGCCGTGGTGCTCCGCAAGAAGAAAGAGAAATAAGAAACCTTAAGAATTTCCCCGGACTCCTTTGAATCCGGGGGAATTTTGTGCACGTTTTGCGTTTAAAGAAAATACCCCTGCCTCCTGCTTCCGGAATGGTTATCCGGGAGCGGGGCGGTTTTTGGTCACAGGATGATGCAGACCAAGCCGCTGCAGCCTTCGTTGATGATTCGTTCGATGGTCTCCTGCAGTTTCATCCGGGCGTCGGAGGGCATCCGGTAGAGTTTGTTGCGGAGTCCTTCGTTGACCAGCTCGTGGAGGGATTTCCCGAAGATGTTGGATTCCCAGATCTTCTGAGGGTTTTCCTCGAATTCTTTCAGAAGGTAGAGTACCAGCTCCTCCGACTGCTTTTCGGATCCGACGATGGGGCTGACCTCCGTTTTGATGTCCGCCCGCATCATGTGGATAGAGGGGGCGGAGGCCCGGAGACGGACGCCGTATTTGCCGCCCTGACGGACGATTTCCGGCTCTTCTAAGGTCAGCTGCTCCATAGTGGGCATGACGATGCCGTAGCCGGTGGCGGAAACCTCGTCCAGAGCGTCCTTCAGCCGCTGGTACTCTTTCCGGCAGGCGGAAAGCTCCTTCAGACAGGGGATCAGTCCGGCTTCATCCTCCACGGTGATGCCGGTAGTCTCGCCCAAGACCCGGTAGAAGAGCTTCGGCTGGAGGGTGATGGAAAGGCGGGCGGAGCCTTTTCCGGGGTCGATGCAGGAAAGACTTACGGATGCGACGGATTCGCAGGTGCTGAGGGTGCGGGTCATGCCTTTTGTCTGGTGGAGGACGGTCACTTCCGAGGCAGCGGAGCGGATGGCGCCGAACAGGGCTGAGCGGAGCCAGTGATCCGGCTCCAGGGAGACCACCCAGCGGGGCAGCTCCACGGCGATCTCCCGGACGGGGAATTCCAAAAGCAGCTGGGAAAGAAGAGCGGCAATGTCCGATTCGGTCAGCTCCAGGCAGTTGACCGCCAGCACCGGGCGGGCGTACTTCTCTTCCAGCCGGGAGCGGAGCTGACTTATCGTCTCGCTTTGCGGGTCGGCGCAGTTTAAAAGGACGATAAAGGGCTTCTGAAGGGCAGAAAGCTCTTCGATGACCCGTTCCTCGGCTTCTTCGTATTCGTCCCGGGGAATGTCGGTGAAGCTGCCATCGGAGGTGATCACTAACCCTAAGGTGGAGTGGTCGGTGATGACCTTGCGGGTGCCCACTTCCGCCGCCATGTTGAAGGGAACAGGGTCGTCAAACCACGGCGTCCGAACCATCCGCGGGGCTTCGTTTTCAAAGTAACCGAGGGAGCTTGGCACCACATAGCCCACGCAGTCGATGAGCCGGATCCGGGCCTGCACGCTGTCGGCAAGCTCCACGGAAACGGCTTTTTCGGGGATGAACTTCGGCTCGGTGGTCATGATGGTCTTGCCGGCGGCAGACTGGGGCAGCTCGTCAGTGGCGCGTTCCTGCATAAGATCGCCTTTGATGTGGGGGATGACCAGGGTCTCCATGAATTTTTTGATGAAGGTGCTTTTTCCGGTACGGACAGGGCCTACCACGCCGATGTAGAGATCGCCGCCGGTGCGGAGGGCAACGTCCCGGTAAATCGTTGATTGATCCATTTTTCTGCCTCCGTTTTCTGGTTTAAGCGTCGATGAGGGGAATCAGCAGCATGGTGCGGCCGGGGAGAATCTCCTCATTCAGGCCGTTTTCCTGCATGACGGCTTCCATGGATGTGGAATAGGTCTTGGCAATGTCCCAGATCCGGTCACCGGCTTCTCCGTAGCAGATCCGCAGGGCGCAGAGGGTGTCCCGGGGCTTGAGAACGTCTTCCTGCAGGGTGATCCCGGTCAGGAGGGGAAGGGTCAGGGGACGGCAGAGCATCCCGTTGACCTGCAGCTCTGTCTGGAGCTCCAGCCGGGTCTCCGAAAGGATGGCATAGCCGGTGGACAGGACGCTGACCTGAGGGAGGAACGCCAGTTCTTCTTTCCCGTCGACGGGGAAAAGGGGCAGCTCCGCCGGGAGGGATTTTTCCAAGAAAAAGGGGACGCCGTCGCTGCCGCAGCAGAGGGCAGAAAGCTCTAGATTGCCGCAGAGGAGGAACTGGCCGTTCTCATTTTTCACACCGGCGTCCTGAAAGCGGGAGGAAGCGTCCAGCACCCGGGCGATGGGGGCGCTTCCGGAGTCTACGGCGTTTTTCGCCGTCAGCAGCTGTTCCACAGTGCGGAGGACGGAGCTGGTGGAAGCTGGGCAGGTGGTCAACTCCGATTCATAGAGGGTGGAATAGGCATCGTCCACCACCGGCAACTCCCGGTTCCGGGAAGCGGAGCAGAAAAGGGAGGCGGTAAACTCGCAGTTCAGGATCCGGTTTTCGCTGGAGCCGTCGGGTTTTGCTTCGATGCTTACCCCGGTGACCTCGAAGAAAAAGTCGAAAAAGTCCGCTTCCTCAAGGCCGGGGAGGTCGACGATCTGGCTGATGGGGAGGGAGAAGTCCATGGTTTCCGGGGCGGCTTCCGCATCCTCCGGCTGGTAGAGCAGATGGAGGGTCAGATCTCCCTTGCAGACGGCTTTGTTGGCGATGAGCTTCCGATCCGTGGGAACGATGACGCAGCGGCTGGCCAAAAGGGAGCCGAAGGAAGGCTTGGCGCTTCCCAATTCCAGATCCTCGGTGACGACGAAGGAACGGAAGGCGGTGCGCACAGGACCCGAGAAGGTGAGGGTGCGGGTGTGGCACTGCAGGCCGCTTCCGCTCCCGCCGGTGAGAACGGAAAGCTCCTTCTGATCCCAGATCTGTACCCGGCAGCTGATGCCGCTCCGGATGTCCAAGCGACGGGGGTTCACCGCTCTGCCGTTTGCGAAAGAACAGCGGGGGGTGATGCGGATCGTGGGATTGCTGCAGAGGCCGGGGAGGTCGATGGTCTTGGAAAAGGGTGTTTTCTGTTCCACGCAGCAGATCCGGCTGCTGCCCTCCGCTAAAAAGAGCACCCGGATCCATGCGACCCCATCGAAGGTCAGGCGGGCGCCGTCGATGGATCGGGACTGGATCACCGGGGTGACGGAGGTCTTTAAGAGTTTGAAGATGTTCGGGTAATAGTCGGGGAGAAAGTAGTCCAGCTCCACCGACTGCTCCGCAGAGGAATCGAAGACCCGTTCTGTGGTGCAGACGGAGCCGCAGGTCAGTTCAGGCTGTGACATGGGATCCTTCCTTTCTTTTTGAGGCTTACCTCATTTTTATGAGAGAGCCGGACAAAATATGTTTAAAAGAGAAAGGAGGGAGCTGCATGACGGAATTTTTGGAGCGGATCCGGGAGAATGCTTACTTTTCCTCGCTGCCGGCGTGGGTGCAGGAAAACGTGCTGCAATCCGGGGTCATGCTGGAAACGGAAGCGGAGCTTCGGCGGTTTTCGGAAAAGCTGATGGAAGAAAAATAAAAAGCGCACCCGGAGGAAGAAACCTTCGGGTGCGCTGCTTTTTGGGGATTATTTGTACCAGATGTTGTCGATATACTCTTTGACGGCCCGGTCGGCGGAGAAGATGCCGGTGTTTGCGATGTTTAAGAGGGACATCCGGTTCCATGCAGTGGGATCCCGGTAAACGTCGGCAACGTGAGCTTGGCACTGGCGGTAGCTTTCAAAGTCTGCCAGAGACATATAGGTGTCGTTATTCAGGAGGTACCCCACGATGGAGTCGAATTTTTTGCCGTCGATGCCGCCGTCCCGGATGAAGTCCAAGACCTCCCGGATCTCCGGATCGGAGTCGTAGAGGGAGTGAGGATGGTAGCCGGTGCGGTAGAGGGCGTTGACTTCTTCGGTGTTCATGCCGAAGATGAAGATGTTGTCTTTGCCTACGGCGTCGAAGATCTCGATGTTGGCGCCGTCCATGGTGCCTAAGGTCAGGGCGCCGTTCAGCATCATCTTCATGTTTCCGGTGCCGGAGGCTTCCTTGCCGGCCTGAGAGATTTGCTCGCTGATCTCGGCGGCGGGGTAGATGATCTCCGCTAGAGAGACCCGGTAGTCGGCGAGGAAGATGACCCGAATCATTTCTTTTGCCTGCACGTCCCGGTCGATCAGCTCGCCCAGAGCGCAGATGAAGCGGATGATCTCCTTTGCCATGTAGTATCCGGGGGAGGCTTTGGCGCCGAAGAGGAAGGTCCGGGGCTGGAAGACAGCGCCGTGGCGCTTGATCTGGAGATAGAGCCAGCAGATATGCAGGGCGTTCATCAGCTGGCGCTTATACTCGTGAAGACGCTTCACCTGCACGTCAAAGAGGGAGGTGGGGTCTACGTTGATGCCATTGGCATTGGAGATATAGCGTGCCAGCCGCTTTTTGTTTTCCAGCTTGATCTGTGCCAAGCGCTTCAAGACTTCCGGATCGTTCGCAAAAGTGGTGAGCTTCTGGAGCTCATCCAAATTGTGGACGAAGCCGTCGCCGATCAGTTCGGTCACGAAGTCGGTGAGCAGGGGGTTGCCCTGGCAGAGCCAGCGCCGGGCGGCGATGCCGTTGGTCACATTGGTCAGCTTGCCGGGGAAGATCACGTTGTAATCGTGGAACAGGTCGTTTTTGAGGATCTCCGAGTGGAGCTTGGAAACGCCGTTTACCGAGAAGCAGGCGATAAGGCAGAGGTTCGCCATCCGCACCTGGTTGTTGCCGATGACGGCCATATCGGAGATTTTGCTGCGCATTTCGGGGAATTTCTCGAAGGTCTCCTTGCAGAAGCGGCGGTCGATCTCCTCAATGATGCTGGTGATCCGGGGCAGGTGTTGGCGGAAGAGGTCAAGATCCCACTTTTCCAGCGCTTCGCTCATGACGGTGTGGTTGGTGTAGGCGAGGGTGCGGCAAACGATGCTCCACGCCCGATCCCAGTCGTAGCCGCAGTCGTCCAAGAGGATCCGCATCAGTTCGGGGACGCAGAGGGCGGGGTGGGTGTCATTGATGTGGATGACCGCCTTATCGGGGAGGTTATCGAGAGAGGGATTCTGCTTTAAATGGGACTTGATAATGGTCTGGAGGGAGGCACTGACGAAGAAATACTGCTGCTTTAAGCGCAGGCGCTTGCCCTCAATGTGGTCGTCGGCGGGGTAGAGAACTTTGGAAATGGCTTCCGCCTTGGCGTCCTCTTCCATGGATTTAACGTATTCGCCCCGGGAAAAGACGCTCATGTCGAAGCTGTTGGGAGATTCCGCCCGCCAGAGACGCAGGCAGTTGACGGCATCCGAATCCTTGCCGGAGATCATCAGGTCATAGGGGACGGCCCGGACGGTGTAGAAATCCTTGTGGATGGTGCGCAGGCCCCGTTCGTCCCACTGCTCGATGACGTGGCCGTCGAAGTGAACCTCCATGGCTTCATCAGGGCGGGGAGCCAGCCAGTATTTGCCCATTTCCAGCCAGTCGTCGGGGTATTCCATCTGCCAGCCGTCTACGATTTTCTGCTTGAAAATGCCGAATTCGTAACGGATGGAGAAGCCGGTAATGGGGTAGCCCATGGTGGTGGCGGCGTCCATGTAGCAGCTGGCAAGCCGTCCCAAGCCGCCGTTTCCGAGGCCGGCGTCGGGCTCCATTTCATAGATCCGCTCCAGATCGAAGCCCAGATCTTTTAAAGCTTCCCGCATGGTGGGCTCCAGATCCAGGTTGTAAAGGTTGTTTTTTAAAGAGCGACCCACTAAAAATTCCATGGACATATAGTAGATCCGCTTCCGGCCTTCCTTCCGGACCCGATCCAGATACTCCGCCCGCTTGCTCAGGAGCTTATTCTGGATCACGGTCAGAACGGTGCCGTACATCTGACGGTCGGTGGCGTCCTCGGGGAGGTAGCCATAGTCGTTTTTTAAAGTGGTCACCAGCTCCTGCCGGAGCTGAGAGGCTGTTTCTGCCATAAAGAACCTCCTTATAATAACGGAAGGGAAGACGGCGGCACGAAAGAAACCGCAATCTTCCCAAACCGATTCTGACTTTATTATACACAGTTTTTTCGCCGTTTTCAATCGGTAGACCCTATGAGGATTTTTCCGGAAAACGGCGGTTTTTATTCACAATGATGCCGGTGTTAAGCAAAACGTTCAGAGGCTTTCGTAGATTTCCCGGTATTTTCCGGCGGAGGCCTTCCAGGAATAGTCGCCGCTCATGGCGTTTTTCATGATGGCCTTCCGTTGGTCGGGATCCCGCCAGATGGCCATAGCCCGGCGGATGGCGCCCAGCATATCCTGTGCATTAAAGGACTGGAAGGTCACCCCGCTGCCCTCAGACGTTTCCGGGTTGAAGGGGGGAACGGTATCCTTTAAACCACCTACGGTGTGGACGATGGGGATGGTGCCGTAGCGCATGGCGATCATCTGCGCCAAGCCGCAGGGTTCAGATTTGGAGGGCATGAGGAAGAGGTCGGCGCCGGCGTAGATTTGCTGCGCTAAGGGGGCGGAGAACTTGATCACTGCCCGGAACTTGTCGTGGTAGGCGTAGTCGCAGTATTTGAAGTAGTTTTCATACTCGGCGTAGCCGCTTCCCAGAACCACCATCTGGACGTTTTCCCGCATCAGCTCATCCATGACAGGCTCCAGAAGGTCGATGCCCTTTTGAGGGGTCAGGCGGGTGACCAGACCGATCAGGGGGACGTCGGGATCCTGAGTAAGCCCCAGCTCCTCCTGCAGCGCCAGCTTGTCGAAGCGTTTGTTGCCCCGGGTCTTTAAAGAGTAGTTGGTCTTGATGTTGGGGTCGGTTTCCGGGTCGAAGACCTCGGTGTCGATGCCGTTGACGATGCCCCGGAGCTTATACTGCCGGGCCTCCAGAATGGGGTGGAGACCGAAGGAGAAGTAGGGGTTCAGGATCTCTTTGGCGTAGGTTTCCGAGACGGTGGTGACGATGTTGGCACACTCGATGGCGCCCTTCATCAGGTTTAAGCACCCGTCAAACTCCAGAATCGACTCCTGGGAGGGGTAGATGCCGAAGACAGATTCCAGGATATTCCGGTCGTATTTGCCCTGGAACTCGATGTTATGGATGGAGAAGACGGTCTTGATGCTGCCGTAGCCGGGGAGGGAGCGGTACTGAGTGTCCAGATAGACCGGGACCAGAGCTGTATGCCAGTCGTTTGCGTGGATGATGTCGGGGAAGAAATCAATCTGAGGCAGCAGCTCCAGCACGGCTTTGGAGAAGTAGGCGAAGCGTTCAGCATCGTCGTATTCGCCGTAGGTCCCGCCCCGTTTGAAATACTGCTCGTTGTCGATGAGGTAATAAGTTACCCCGTCGGCTTTGGCGGAAAAGACGCCGCAGTAGCAGCTGCGCCAGCCTAAGGAGAAGTAGAAGAACTTCTCAAAATGGCACTGTTCCCGCATTTTCTGGGACATAACGGAGTACATGGGGATCACGACCCGGGCGTCGATCCCTTGCTTGACCAGTTCTTTGGGCAGTGCGCCCATGACGTCGCCCAGCCCGCCGACCTTGATAAAGGGCAGCGCTTCACTGGCGGCAAAAAGAATTTTCATAAGGCACCTCGATTCGGAAGGTTAAACGTGCTGTCCCTTGGAGATCACGAAGGGATAGGTCTGGTAGCCGGAGAGGGTGTGGTTCTCTTCGATGACCACGTCCTTGTCGGAGATGACGCAGTTTAAGTGGGCGCCGCTCTTGACGGTGGTGTTCTGCATGATGATGCAGTTGTTTAAGACCGCACCCTTTTCGATGTTGACGTCACGGAAGACGATGCAGTTATGAAGCTCGCCGTCAATGACGCAGCCATCGGCGATGAGGGAGTCGGTGACCTTCCCGTCGAAGCCGTAGACCGTGGGGACGGAGTTTTTTACCCGGGTGAGGATGGGAGTGTCGGAGTAGAAAAGCTCCCGGCGGATCTCCGGCTTTAAGATCTCCATGCTGGCGTTATAATAGTCAGCGACGGTATTGATTACGGCGGAGTAGCCCGTGTGCTCGTAGGCGCAGACCTTCAGCTTATTCAGGTTTTTTGTGATGAAGTCCCGTTCAAAATCGATCCAGCCGAAGGTGTAAGCCCGGTCCAGAAGGGAAATGAGCAGGTCTTTGTTGAAGATGTAGACGCCGAAGACGGCGTTCTGGGGCTCATTTTGCTGGACGGTGGTATAGTATGCGTCGATGACCCGACCGGTTCCGTCCTGTTCCAGTATGCCGCCGGTATGGCCGGGGCAGACTTTATTCTGATAAAGGGCGGTGATGTCGGCGCCGGATTCCCGGTGGAAGCGGAGCATCCCTTCAAAATCCACGTTTATCACGAGGTTTGCGTCGGAGAGGATGAAGGTGTCCACGTCGGCATTCTGCAGGTAGGCTTTGGCGGAGAGGAGGGCGTCGATCTTGCTGCGGTTCCGGGTGATGGCGGTCTCTGCCCGGGCGAAGGGGGTGAGGATCTTGATGCCGCCGTTTTTGCGGTCCAAGTCCCAGTCCTTGCCCCAGCCCAGATGATCCACCAGAGAGCCGTAATGCTCCTTGGTCAGGACGCCGATGTTGAACACGCCGGCCTTCACCAGGGAGGAGAGGACGAAGTCGATGAGCCGGTATCGTCCGGCGAAGGGGACGGTGGCAAGGGTGCGATCCGAGGCAAGCTCGTTGGGGAACGCCTTGTAGCTCTCGGAGAAGAGAATGCACATGGTCTTAGAAGTCATAGCAATGTACCTCCAGTATTCGATGGATCAGCGGTTGGCGTCGGGCTCGATCATTTCCTTGGGACGGACGACCTGCCCCTTCTTGACCACAGCGCCCCGGCCTACGACGGCAATGCCCCATTCGGAGGGGTCGGAGTAGTTGCAGGGGTCGTCGCCGACAACGGCGCCTTCTTCAATTACGGCGTCCTCGGCGATGATGGCATATTTGACAGTGGCGCCTTTCTTGATGACGGTATTTTTCATGACCACGGCGGAGTTTAACTCCGCTCCCTCCTCCACGGTGACACCGGAGAAGAGGACGGTGTACCAGAGCTTGCCGTTGATGTCGCAGCCTTCGGTGATGAGGGATTCGGCGATGTCCGCCTTTTCCCGGATGAAGTGGGGCGGATGGGGCTCGTTCCGGGCGTAGATCCGCCACTGGTCACCGCTCAGGTTGATGTTCACCTTGGGGTTCAAAAGATCCATGTTGGCTTCCCAGAGGCTGTCGATGGTTCCCACGTCCTTCCAGTAGCCGTCGAACTGGTAAGCAAAGAGGCGTTCGCCGTTGTTTAACATGGAAGGAATGATGTTTTTGCCGAAGTCATTGGAGCTCTGGGGATCCTTTTCGTCGTTGATGAGGTATTCCCGGAGCTTTTTCCAGTTGAAGATGTAGATGCCCATGGAGGCTTTGGTGGATTTGGGGTGCTTGGGCTTTTCCTCGAACTCATAGATAGAGTCGTCGGCGTTGGTGTTCATGATGCCGAAGCGGCTGGCTTCCTCCACGGGAACGTCCAGCACGGCGATAGTGGCGTCGGCGTTCTTCTCCTTATGGAAGGCGAGCATTTTGGAGTAGTCCATTTTATAGATGTGGTCGCCGGAAAGGACTAAGACGTACTCCGGGTCGTAGCGTTCGATGAAATTGATGTTCTGATAAATGGCATTGGCGGTGCCTTTGTACCACTGGCCTTCCTTATCCTTGACGTAGGGGGGGAGAATGTAGACGCCGCCGTTCATCCGGTCCAAGTCCCAGGGCTGGCCGTTCCCGATGTAGGAGTTCAGCTCCAGAGGGCGGTACTGGGTCAGGACGCCCACGGTGTCGATGCCGGAGTTGACGCAGTTGGAGAGGGGGAAGTCGATGATGCGGTACTTTCCGCCGAAGGGAACGGCGGGTTTGGCCACTTCCTTGGTCAGGACGTAGAGCCGGGTCCCCTGCCCGCCGGCAAGGAGCATGGTGATCATTTCCTTTTGCTGTTTCATAGTTACACCTCGTTGGTCGGAGTTTCGTTTATTGGGACGCCGGGTTCTCCTTCCGGGGAAGGCCGGCGGCTTTGTAAAGGTAAATGGCGGTCAGCGGCGGGAGGAGGGCTTCCGCACAGAAGGGCTTTCCCTGAGCGGAGTGGAGCCGTGCGAAAGCGGCGCTGTTCAAGCGCCCCTGTCCGCCGTATTTCAGCTCGTCGGAGGAGAAGAGCTCGGTGTATTTGCCCCGGCGCTCCACGCCCATCTGAAGGGGAATCTCCTCATTTGTAAAATTGGCGAGGGTGAAGAATTCGTTCCCTGCTGGGTCCTTCCGGGAGAAAGCCAGCAGCAGCGGCTGCTCCGGGAAGGGGATGGGGGTGAAGTCTTCGCCCCACATGGCTGGAGTCTTGCGGTAGAAATCATTGAGCTGCCGGGTGAAGTTCTGAAACTTCCGGTGCATCTCGTAATCTAAGAGCATCCAGTCCAGCTCATGCTCGGCGTTCCAGGGGGAGAACTGGGCAAACTCATTTCCCATAAACAGGAGCTTTTTGCCGGAAGCGCCGTACAAAACGGTGACAAGTGCCCGGAGCTTTGCGAATTTTTCCTCGTAGCTGCCGGTCATCTGTCCCATGAGGGTGCTTTCCTTTTCCCAAAGCAGGTGGTGATCTGCGGATAGAAGAGAGGCTCCCGGAGGAAACAGAGGGGACGCCGGGGGTTCGCCGGAGGATACCGAAAGGAGGGCGTCCACGGGGGCTTCCTCCAAGAGGAGGGAGAAGCCTGCATCTGGTGCGGATCCGGCGGTGCGGATCCCGGGAAATCCAGATAAGAGGGCGGCGTTCAGCTCTTTCAAAAAAGCAAGTCCTCCGGGACGGTCTGCGATGCGGCTGCCGCCGCAGACCCGGATGCCGTCGGCATGGCTCGTTTCCAGCAAAAAGCGGGCGGAGTCAATAAGGAACCGCCGGACGGAAGGATTTTCGTAGTCAAAGCGCCGGAAGTCCGGCTTTCCCACGTCGTCAGGGGCTTCGAAGCAGGGGATCCCGGAAAAATCCGACAGCCCGAAATCGTCCACGGGGAAGCCTTCCGCCGGCCATTCCAGCCAGACGCTTAGATCTGCCTGGTGGAAAACAGAGACAAAGTCCCAGAAATCGTCCGGTGTACCGTAGCGGGAGGTGGGGGCGAAAAAGGAGGTGGTTCGATAGCCGCCATCGGAGTCTTTTATATGCTCCAGAATGGGGAGGAGGCAGACGCCGGTATAACCCATGTCCTTCACATAGGCGGAAAGCTCATTTGCCAGCGTCCGGTAGTTTAATGGTTCGCCGCTTGCGTAGGTACGGAAGGTGCCGGCGTGGACTTCATAGAGGTTTACAGGTTTCGGCTCCGGGGTCTGCCGACGGGAGAGCCAGCGGCTGTCGTTCCGATTCCGCTCTTCCGGGAAATAGACCTTAGAGGCGTTTCCGGGGGGCGTTTCCGCATGGAGGGCGAAGGGGTCGGACTTGAAGATCAGGCGGCCGTCCCCGGTGCGGATGACGTATTTGTAGGCGTCAAAGTTCCGGATGCCCTGGATGGCCGCTTCGTAAATGCCAGGGGCGATAGGGGTCATGGGATTTTTGAGTGGATCCCACTGGCAGAAAGCGCCGGTGACAAAGACTTCTGCCGCTTCCGGCGCACAAACCCGGAAGACAACCCCGTCCTCCTGGGGGTGACAGCCGAAAAAGCGGAAAAGCGGCTGGTTCTCGCCGATGTTCCAAGAGAAAAAACGCTTGTCCATAGGCATGGCTCCTTTTCTGGTGATCCGGGGTGTCCGCAGGGGGTGACGCGGAAAAACACGCCTTGCCCTTTCCGGGAAGCAAATTCTTCCGGAAAAGCTCAAAACGTTAACTCTTTGTAAATGAAGAAAATCTGTGCATTTACTACAAGTTAATTCTATCACATTTCTTGATTTTTGTAAATGATATACTCTGTAAAAAATACAAAAAGTGTGTAGAATCCTGTAAAATTTTTTTGTACGTTCTGATGCTTCCGTGTTTTTTCTGTTTCTCCTATACTTTTCGGGGGATCCGTAGTATAATAGCTTCATTGACGGCTGATTTCAGAAAAGTCGCAGAAACCGGGCTTATTTGCACATGAGAGAGAGGAAACGATCCGTGGAAGAAAAAAGCATCGTCGCATACAACGCATGGGACGAATTTTATAAAACTCCCTTCGGAGCCGTGAAGGCGGGAGAAGAGATTCGGGTGCGGATCCGGGTCTTAAGGGAAGCGAACCCGTCGGGGGCGGTGTTGAAGCTGCGCCGGGACGGGGAATCAGCGGAGCGGACGGTGGAACTGCTTCCGGATAAAGAACAGGATAGCACTTATACCGGGGCGTTTTCGGTTGAAGAAACGGGGCTCTGGTTTTACCGGTTTGAAATTTCCGTGCCGGAAGGACTTTTGTTTGTGGGGCAGGGCGAAGACGCAAAGGCGAAGGTGGAGGATTTTTTACCGGAGTGGCAGCTGACGGTGTACGATCCGGCTTTTTCCGTGCCGGAGTGGCTGAAGGGCGGGATCCTCTATCAGATCTTCCCGGATCGGTTCTTCAAAAGCCGCAGCGGGGAGCTGCCTCCGGTGAGGAATGAGCGCACCCTTCACGCAAACTGGCAGGAGCGGCCGCTTTTTAAGCAGGATGAGGAAAATTATGCCGCCACCGACTTTTTCGGCGGGGATCTGGAGGGGATACGGGAGAAGCTGCCGTATTTGAAGAGCTTAGGGGTGACGGCGCTTTATCTGAACCCGGTTTTTGAGGCGGCATCCAATCATCGGTACAACACCGGGGACTATCTGGCGGTAGATCCGTGGCTGGGGGAGGAAGGTGACCTGATCCGGCTCTTTGACGAGGCCCGCGAGATGGGGGTCCGGGTGATCCTGGACGGGGTGTTTTCCCACACCGGATCGGACAGCCGATATTTTAACAAAGATGGGCATTACGACAGCTTAGGCGCATGGCAGTCGCCGGAGTCGCCTTATGCGGACTGGTACCGTTTTAAGGACAAGGAGCGGAAGGAGTACGATTGCTGGTGGGGGATCCCCACCCTGCCCAATGTGAACGAGGAAGAGCCTTCTTTTGAGAAGTTTATCTGCGGGGAAGGCGGCGTGCTGGACTACTGGATCGAGAGAGGCGCCGGGGGCTGGCGGCTGGATGTGGCCGACGAGCTGCCCGATGGGTTTCTGGATCAGGTGAGGCGGCGACTGAAAGGGCGGTCTTCGGAGCTTTATTTATTGGGAGAAGTCTGGGAGGACGCTTCCGACAAGGTGAGCTATGGGGAGCGACGCCGGTACCTGCTGGGGGGACAGCTGGACGGTGTGATGAACTACTGCTGGCGGGAGGCGCTGCTGGAGTTTATCAAAGCAGGGGACGCTTCGCTTTTCAAGCGGCGGATCCTGACGATTTGTGACCACTATCCCGCGCCGGCGCTGGAGGCGGTGATGAACCCCCTTTCCACCCATGATGTGGCAAGGGCGGCGATGGTGCTGGGCGTTTTACGGGATGTGCCGGAAGAAGAGCAGGGAGATTTTGTTCCACTACCGGAAGAACGGGAGCGGGGGCGTCTGGGATTAAAGCTTGCGGTGCTGCTCCAGTATGTGCTGCCGGGGATCCCATCGATCTATTATGGGGATGAAGCGGGGCTTTTCGGTTTTTCCGACCCGTGGAACCGGCGGTGCTATCCATGGGGGGAAGAAGACGAGGAATTGATCGGCTTTTTCAAAAAGCTCGGGAGCACCCGGCGGGAGAATGAGAAGGTTTTTTCGGAACCGCTGCGGTTTCTGAAGGCGGAGGACGGATTTGTCCTCGTTTCCAGAGGGCGGCTCCTTGCGGCGGTGAACCGGGGGAAAGCTGCCCAAGGGGTTGAAGGGACGCTTCTGCTGTCCGTGGGGGAGATTTCGGGAGAAGGGACGGAGTGGGAGCTTTCGCCGGGGAGCGGCGGGATTTTTTGGAAAAAATAAGGGAACCGGACGTTCCTTCGATTCGGTTTTATAAAAAGTGAAGAAAGGGCATGATGTGCGGATACGGTCATGCTCTTTCTTTTTTTCGGACGGATGGATCGGGAGCCGGGCGGATTTTTCGGTATGGTTTAAAGGGATCGAAAGGCTATCGCTTTGGTAAAGGATTGGAAAAGTTGCAGCAAAATGTCGGTTAAGCCGGATATTTTATGTGTAAAATAAGGGCAAAATCATCGAAATTCGGGACGATGATGGAATTTGACACTTTACTTTCCGGGGAAATGTCGCTAGACTGGAAACCAGCGAAACGAATTGACGTCAACGATCTCGCTTCCGTTCGGACGGGGGCTTCTCCGCCGGCGGGAATTTCTCTGAAAGGTGTGAACGCTTTCGATGAAGCAGGTTTCCGCAGAAGCCAGGAAGAAGAAATTCCAGGCGTATATGAAACGCAACTGGGTGCTCTACTTCATGGTTCTGCCCGGGATGCTGATCCTGATCCTTTTCCGGTATGTCCCGATGTACGGTGTGCTGATGGCTTTTGAAAAGTACTCGCCCGCCAAGGGAATCATGGGAAGCGAATGGGTCGGTTTCAAGCATTTTGTTACGTTTTTCCGTTCCCCTTATTTCGGGCGGCTGCTCGGGAACACCTTCCTTCTGGGGATCGCAACGCTGATCTTCACCTTCCCGGCGCCGATCCTTCTGGCGCTGCTCATCAATGAGGTGCGGAATCCCCGTTTCAAGCAGGTGACCCAGACGATCTCCTATGTTCCCTATTTCATTTCCACGGTCATTGTAGTGGGACTTTTAAAGGATATGACCAGCACCAACGGCGGCGTCATCAACACGCTGATCGCAGCTCTGGGCGGGCAGAAGATCGATTTCTTCGCAAGCCCCCAGTGGTTCCGGCCCCTTTACGTCCTGTCCGGCATCTGGTCGGGGATCGGTTATAACTCCATCATCTATCTGGCGGCAATCTCCGGCATCAACCCGGAGCTTTATGAATCTGCCGTTCTGGACGGAGCTTCCCGGGTGAAGCAGGCCTTCTACATCACGCTGCCCTGCATCTCCTCCACCATCGTGATCCTTCTGATCTTTGCGGTGGGCGGGATCGTGGGGAACGACTACCAGAAGATCCTGCTGATGCAGTCGCCGCTGACCTATGAGACGTCGGACGTCATTTCCACCTATGTTTACCGGGAAGGCATCTTGGGAGGAGGCTACAGCTATACCACGGCCATCAACCTGTTCACCTCCCTGATCTCCTTATTCTTCATCCTTATGACCAACTGGTTCGCCCGGAAAGTCGGCGAATCCTCCATCTTCTGAAAGGAGGCTTCCAAATGCATACAAAAGCTGCGGGAAGAAAGCGCAGATGGTCGCTGTTCGACGTGGTCAACACAATCTTTCTGGTACTGCTCAGTGCGATCTTTCTGTATCCGCTCCTCATGACGCTGGGGCTCTCCTTCAGCAGTGCCAAAGAGCTGGTGGGGAAGAACGTGATCCTGATGCCAATCGGCTTTTCCCTCCAGTCGTATCAGACGATCCTAGCGGATCCGGCGATCCTCCGGTACTATCTGAACACGATCTTTTATGCCGGCACCGGGACGATCACGTCGCTGCTGCTTACGTCGCTGATGGCGTACCCGCTTACGGTCAGTGAATTCAAGGGGAAAAAGGTCATCAACGTCCTGCTCCTGATCACCATGTTCTTCGGGGGCGGTATGATCCCCACCTATCTTACCATCCGGAACTTACATATGATCGACACCCTCTGGGCGATGATCCTTCCGGGAGCCATTTCGGCGTGGAACGTGATCATGTTCGTGAACTTCTTCAAGGAGATCCCGGATTCCTTAAGGGAATCCGCCACCATCGACGGCGCCGGCCATGTCCGGATCCTTTTCGCCATCGTGATCCCTTTGTCCAAGGCGCTGCTGGCCACCATCGCACTGTTTACCATTGTGGGGTTCTGGAACGACTATTTCAACGCCATGCTCTATCTGGACAGCACCACGAAGATGCCCATCCAGATCTTCCTGAGAAAGATCCTGGTCAACATGGAGATCAACCGGGGGAACACCCAGGACACGGATATGTCCCGGCTCCTCGATATGATCAACGCCAACCCCCGGACCGTCAAGGCGGCGGCCACCATCATCACCATTATCCCGATCCTGTGCGTCTATCCCTTTCTGCAGAAGTATTTCACCAAAGGCATGATGCTGGGAGCCGTCAAGGCGTAAGCTCCCGAACCATTTTTTGTAAACGTAAAAGGAGGAGTTCCTCATGTTCAATAAGAAAAACGCATCCCGTATCTGTATGACCCTCTGTGCGGCTCTGCTGGTTTCCGGATTGACCGGCTGCGGCGACAAGGGCGGTTCCAACCAGGGCGGCGGCTCCGCCCCCGAGACCATCACCTTCCCCTATACCGGCGAAGAGATCGTTTTTAAAGGCTACGGCTATGAGGGCCTGGATCAGAATCCGGAGCTTCTCTGCCAGAAGGCATGGAAGGAGCACATCGGCAACATCCGCATCGACTGGGAATTTGCCGCTTATTCCGATTACATCGAAAAGAGCAAGATCTATCTTGCCACCAACGACATCCCCGACGTGATGCCGGTCTCCGACATCATGGGAACCATCAATGAGTACAGCTCCACCGGCATGCTCCTGGACTTCAACAAATATGCCCAGTATATGCCGAATCTTGCCGAGTATCGGAAGACCTACTCCAATTTAGACTACATCTGCAAGGACGACGGCGCCCGTTACGGCATCATCGGCGTGCAGCCCATCGACTATTCCGGCGAAGGCTGGTTTGCCAACATGGACGTGCTGAATGCAACCGGGCAGAAGATCCCCTCCACTTTTTCGGAGATGCTGGACATCATGCGGGCGGTGAAGGCAAACGATCCTTCCATCGTCCCCTTCCAGACCTACTGGAACATCAGCTACACCCAGCGGTGGGTGGCGGATTCCATCGGGGCGCAGAAGAACCTTGTTTATTACGATACCGACGCCAAGGAGTTCAAGTGCTCGTATCGGGAAGAATCCGCCAAGCGCAAAGAGCTGATCCAGACCTTAGCGGATATGTACAAAGAGGGGCTGATCAACTCCGAGATCCAGACGCTGTCAAACGAGCAGGAGCAGAATGCGGTGGCTTCCGGGAAATGGGCCTTTACCGCCCTGTATAACGGCTCTCTGGAGAAGGAGATCTTCAAGGTGCAGCCCGGCGAGAAGCTGCCCTTTAACATTCAGGCCATGACGCCTCCCGCCGACGCCGACGGGGTCCGCCGCCTTGGCATCGCCTATCAGCACGACGGCGTTCCCGGCTGGGGACTTGTCTGCTCCAGCAAGACGAAGAATCCGGAATACCTGGCTGCTTACATGGATCAGGTGGTCTCTCCCTTCGGCCGGGACATCTTCAACTACGGCGTGGAAGGTACTACCTATGACATCGTGGACGGCGAGTATGTCATGAAGGATGGCATCGACAAGGCTGAGTACGGCGTAGGCACCCAGTACGAGGTCTGGATGGTCGGCATGGGCCCGAAAGCACGCAGCTCCGATGGCTACCTGCTGATGAAGGAAGATCAGGATCTGAATCTCAAGAACTTCACCGATGGCACGGTGAAGGCGGACTTCGATCCGGCATTCGCCATCTTCAGCGCCGACGACGGATCCGAGAAAGCGAACATTGAAAATGCCCTGAACACCTGCATCGAGGAAAACGAGGCGAAGTTCATCTACGGCATCCGGGATATGAGCGAGTGGGATGCCTATGTGGCGGAGCTGGAAAAGCTTGCCAGCATCGACGACCTTTTAAAGCTCTATAACGGCACACAGGTCATTGTCCGGGATCCGGAGCGGATCTTCGTGGCAAAATAAGCGTTCACCCTTGCAGAGCATCGAACACACGGGAAAAATCCCCCGTGTGTTTTGGTGCGTTACAGGATCGTTACCGGAAGAAAGGAACAGGTGCAATGAAGAAGACGGCAGGAATCCGGCATGGCAGCATTTTTCGGAGGATCTTTACCATCCTTGCAGTGCTGATCGTCCTTACCACGGGGTTCAATCTTTCCATGACGCTGTTCATCCGGAACCGTCTCTTTTCTCAGAAGATGCAGGAGCAGGAGGTCTTCATCGACACCAACCTTTCGTTTATGGATGAGACGTTTGAGTCGCTTCAGAATGTAGTCATCCACCTGCAGCAAAACGACGCCATCCGGAACCGGAGCCTTCCGGATTACCGGCAGAGGGAGCTTTACCTGCAGAACGAAGGGGACATTTTAGATCTGCTCAAGCTCTTTTCCTCCACGTCGGCGGGGCTGGATGAAGTGATCCTTCTGTGGGACGATTCCCCTTACCTTTACACCAAACTGGGGCTCACCCAGCGGCAGGTCTATTTTGAGAACCGGTTCGACGGGGATTTTATGGCGTGGAATCAGATCCTGAGCAGCCGTTATGCCCGGCTCACCCTGAAAAAGAGCGATGCGGATCGGGTCAGCCTCCTGAATAACCCCAATCCCACGAACCTGACCGGGCTTTCCGGGATCTATCTGCTGCAGTCACTGACCAACGGGAACCGGTATGTCGGCACGCTCTGCCTGGTGCTGGAGGATTCTTTTGTAAAGAGCATTTTCCGGAACCAGGAATTTGCCTCCAGCCGGCAAATCTATGTTCTGGATCAGGATCAGCAGGTCATCGCCGCCAATACCGATGCGGATTTCAACCAGCTGCGGTACAGCGAGGCGTTCCTCTCTGCTAAAAATACCAACTGCTATTTAAGGGGGAAGGGGATGCTTTCCCGGAGGGAGTCCGCTATCAGCGGGGTGGAGTATGTGATCTTCACGCCGTACCAGGAGCTGGCGGGGCCCTTTGACCGGATCTTCTGGTTCGTAAACCTGTTTTCCGCCGTTGCGGTGGCGGGGTTTCTGGTTTACGCTTACGGCAGCTCCCGGACGATTTCCCGGCCCTTTTGGGGGATCCTGAACGCCTTGGGGGACGATAACGGCGGGGGAAAGGTCAAGGACGAGACAGCCTTTATCACCGAACGGGTAGTGGATCTTCTTTCCGCCAACCACACCATGCAGAATGCCGTGGAAGGGGGCAGCCGCATGGTGCTGCAGGCTGTGCTCTATAAGCTCATCATGGGAAGCCCCAGCGTGGAAGACGTTATGGCGTCCGCCGAGCCGTATCAGCTGTCTTTTTCAGAGGGTGCATATGAAACGGCGATAATCCGGCTGGATCTTCCGTCGGATCAGGAGGAGCTTTTCTATACCAAATACTACGACCGGTTCGATCAGGTGCTGAGAGGGCATCTGGGCGGGTGGATCGTGGAGGTGCTGGAAACGCTGCCGGACGAGTACACCCTGGTGCTGTGCCTGAAAAATCCCGGGGAGCGGGAACAGATGGTGGAGGCGCTGCGGCAGGCTTACGAGGACTGGCGGAGCCAACTGCCCGGGGGCGCTTTCTGCGTTGGGGTCAGCAGCTCCGCTGCCGGGATCCGGGATCTCCGGAAATGCTACGAGGAATCCATCACCGCCCTGCGCCGGCGGCCGGTACAGTCGGAGGAGACGGTGGTCTTTGCCCAGCCGGACAGCAGTCCGCCGAAGCCGCCCTTTCTTCCGGACGACCTGGAGGTGCAGCTCCGGGAATTTCTGGAAAAACCGGCTTCCGCCTATCTCACCGCTTATGTGAAGAGCATCCTGGACCGGAACTATCAGGATAACGTTTCCTATGAGGCGTACCTTTCCGCCTGCGACGTGATCAACCGGTTTGTGGGGCGGGTGGTCCGAAGCAGGGACGAGATCGTCTATGCCGACCTGATCAAGATCGACCCCATGAATTACGTTTACACCTCCCTCCGCTGCCGGGAGATCGTCCTTTCGAACCTTGCGGTGGCCATGCGGCTCACCGATCAGGGGGCGGCGGTGACGGTAGTGGATCAGGTCACCGATTATGTGAACCTTCACTTCCGGGAGGACATCAACCTTTCTTCGGTGGCGCAGGTGCTGGGGTATACCCCGAACCACCTGTCCCGCTGCTTCAAGCAGAATAAGGGCATCAACTTTACGGATTATCTGAACAGCCGCCGGGTGGCTTTCGCCCGGGAGCAGCTTCTGAACACTTCGGAGAACCTGAACCGCATTGCGGCGGCATGCGGGTTCCACAGCTCGAATCTTCTGATCCGGGCCTTTGAAAAGTATGAGGGCACCACTCCCGGCGAGTTCCGGAAACGAATGGCGCAGCAGAAAAAATAAAGCCGCACTGCGGTAGAACGGAGAACAAGAATGAACGATCTGAGATACCTCACCGACCACTACGATGAAAAGATCAAACAGGTCAAGGAAGCAAACGCCCCCTTGAATTTTGTTTTCATCACCGATGAGCACAACCGCCTGAACGAATACGCCGTAAAGGGGGAGCCGGGGAAATTTGAGCTGGCGGCCAACGCCATCCATTCCATCCAGTACATCCTGGACCGGTGCCCGGAGATCTCCTTTGTGGTAAGCGGCGGGGATATCGGCAATGACTACGACCCTGATCCGGCCAAAATGCGGGCCTCCCACCAAGAGGTCATGGACGCATTGTACAGCCTTTCGGTGCCGGTCTACTGCACCGTGGGCAACCACGACGACGGCATCGGAAATGCCGTGGATCGGGGAGATCTGGACATCCGGAGGATCGCTATTTTCCCGGAGGAGATGCACGCCCTCTGCATGAAATACAGCCCCACCAAGGAAAACTACTATTATATCGACGACCCGAAGCTCCCCTACCGCTTTGTCTTTCTGAACACCAGCGACAAGGCGTACTTTGCCGACCTGGAGGAAAAGGAGCCCTTCGGCTGGCGGCTGGAGGCTTCCAACAGGCAGGCGGAGTGGCTGGAAGGAGACGCCCTGAAAACCGACCGGGAGATTTTCATCTTCAGCCATTCTCCCATCCACAACGCGGGGATTTTCGGCAGCGAGGGGATGCCCCTGGGGATCAAGCCCTACGATGACCTGTTCAACGGGCCCCGCATCTACTACGCCATCAAGCACTGCCCCAATGTGATTGCTATGATCGCCGGGCACGTTCATTATGATAACCTCCTCTATGATGACGGGATCTTATCCATCACCTCTCTCTGCTCCTTTGTGCAGGAGTGGGCGCCGGGCTGCCCCAAACGGGAGTACGGCACCATTACCGAAACCGCCTTCGACGTCTTCTCCGTCACCGGGGAAAAGGTGGTCATCACCCGGTTTGGCGCAGGCGAGGATCGTGTCGGCTGCATTCTGCGGTAAGACTGCGCCTTGAAAATTCCCCACGGCTTCGATAAACCGTGGGGAATTTCTGTCTCTCACTTGCGGAGAGGAGGCGTTCGTGGTACAATAAAGGCAAAGAGAAAAGGAGGATCGGTATGAAATTTTCAGAAATGCCCTATCGCCGGGTGGAAAAGGCCGTTCTGGATCAGATCTCCCGGCTGACGGAGCGGCTTACCTGCGCTTCTTCCGCAGAGGAAGCGGAAAAAATCTTTATGGAGTCGGAAGCCATCAGCACGGAAGTCCAGACCATGATGAACCTCTGCTATATCCGCAGCACCATCGATACGACGGACGAATTTTATGCGGCGGAGCAGGAGTATAACGATGAGCTGACCCCTCTCCTGACGGAGAAGTCCCAGGAATTTTCCAAGGCGCTCTGCGCTTCTCCCTTCCGGAGGGAGCTGGAGAAAAAGTGGGGGACGCTGCTTTTTACCAATGCGGAGCTTTCCATGAAGGGGTTTGCGCCGGAGCTGGTGCCCCTGCTGCAGGAAGAAAATGCTTTGACGTCCCAGTATCAGAAGCTCTACGCTTCCGCCAAGATCGATTTTGACGGGAAGGTTCTGACGGTGGCGCAGCTGGCCCCCTACAAGCAGTCTGCCGACCGGGCCGTCCGGAAAGCGGCTTACGAGGCGGAAGGCAGCTTTTTTGATGCGAATCGGGAGCAGTTTGACGAGATCTACGATAAGCTGGTGAAAAACCGCACGGCTCAGGCGAAGAAGCTAGGGTACGAGAACTATCTGGAGCTGGGGTATATCCGGTTGAACCGGAACTGCTACGGCCCTGCCGATGTGGCGCGGTTCCGCCGGCAGGTAGTGGAGAGCATGGTGCCGGTGGTCGCTGAGATCAAAAAGGCGCAGGCAAAACGCATCGGCATTGCGGATATGAAGTTTTACGACGACAACTTCTTCTATCCCGACGGGAACGCCACCCCTCAGGGCACGCCGGAGGAGCTTCTGGCGGCCGGGGAGAAGATGTACACCGAAATGTCCCCGGAAACGGCGGAGTTTGCAAAGCTCTTATTCGGCAACGAGCTCTTTGACGTGCTTGCAAAGCCCGGAAAGGCTCCCGGCGGGTACTGCACTTCCCTGCCGGCTTACAAGGCGCCCTTCATCTTTTCGAACTTCAACGGGACGGCAGGGGATGTGGATGTGCTGACCCATGAGGCGGGACACGCTTTCGCCGATTATGTGGCGGCCCGGACGATCCCGATCTTAGATCTGCGGTCGCCTACCATGGAAGGATGCGAAACCCACTCCATGTCCATGGAGTTCTTCACCGCCCCGTGGCACCGGCTGTTCTTCAAGGAGCAGACGGAGAAGTACGAGGTCTCCCATGCGGAGGACGCGCTGATCTTCATCCCTTACGGCTCCATGGTGGATCATTTCCAGGAGCTGATGTACACCCATCCGGAGATGACGCCGGAGGAGCGGAACGAAACCTGGCTCAAACTGGAGCGGCAGTACCGGCCGTATCTGGATTTTGAGGATCTGCCCTTCTACAGCCGGGGCGCCGGCTGGCAGCGGCAGCTTCATATTTACCAGTACCCCTTCTACTATGTGGATTACTGCCTGGCGCAGAGCATGGCGCTGCAGTTCTGGATGGAGTCGGTGAAGGACTGGAATGCTGCGTGGAAGAAGTACCTGAAATTCGTGGGGATGGGCGGCACCCGGACGTTTGTGGATCTGATCCGGGAGTCGGGGCTCCTCTCGCCGTTGGACGATGGATCTATCGCAAAGATCGTGGAGCCGGTCTCCAAGTGGCTCAAAGAAAACGCCATCTGATGAGCAAACGAAAAACGAGCGCTGCGGGAAATTCGCAGCGCTCGTTTTTGTGTTTTTTCAGAGAAGGACGATGGGAAACCCTTGGGCGCTTTCAGCGGTGAAGGGCTTGTCCGTGCCGGTGACGGAAAGGTAAATGGCATCCTTTTCCCGGCGGGCGGTCACGTCTGCCGCCAGGGCGCCGTCGGGAGAATAGACCTTGCAGGAGGCTTCGTTTCCCTCCTCCATGCCGTAGAGGACGAGCTTCATGCCGTCGGCGTAGTCGTAGTCGGCGGAGCGCTCGAAGTTCCCGTAGGCGAGGATGGAGTTGGGTCTGGCGTAAAGGGGAAGGCCGAAATAGTCGTACTTCCGCTCATACCAGCTGCCGCCGGGGAGGTTTTCGCCGGTCTGGATATCCGTCCAGGTGCCGCCGGCCGGGAGATAGAAACGGCCGATGCCCTCCGGGTTGAAGATGGGGGCGACCAGCAGGGAGTCGCCTAACAGGTACTGGGTGTCGATGGTCAGGGTGTTCCGGTCGTTTCCGTAATCCACCACCATGGCCCGCATCATGGGGACGCCGGTCTCGTGAGTCTTAACGGCGTTGGCGAAGAGGTAGGGCATCAGTCGGCCTTTCAGGTTGGCGAAATGCCGGGAGACGTCGCAGCTTTCCTCGTCGAAGTTCCATGGCACCCGATAGGAGGAGTTTCCGTGGTAACGGGAGTGGGTGGATAAAAGTCCGAAGGCCGTCCAGCGCTTGTAAAGATCCGGGGCGCCGGTGGCCTCGAAGCCGGAAATGTCGTGGGAGAAAAAGCCAAATCCGGACAGGCACAGGGAAAGCCCGCCCCGGAGGGTCTCCCACATGGATTCATAGCTGGAGATGCAGTCGCCGCCCCAGTGGACGGGGAATTTCTGTCCGCCTGCGGTGGCGGATCGGGCGAAGAGGCAGGCGTTTTTCTCGCCCTTGCAGCTCTGGAGCGCTTCAAAGACCGTTTTGTTATAGAGATAGGTGTAATAGTTGTGCATCCGGTAGGGGTCGGAGCCGTCAAAGTAGGTCACTTCCGTGGGGATCCGCTCGCCGAAGTCGGTTTTGATGGCGTCCACGCCTAAGGAAACAAGTTTACGGATCTTGTCGGCAAACCAGTTCCGGGCGGCAGGGTTTGTGAAGTCGAGGATCGCCAGTCCCGGCTGCCATGCGTCGGTCTGGAAGACGGAGCCATCGGGGTTTTTGATGAAGTAGCCCTTTTCCATGCACTCTTTGAAAACCGGGGCTTTCTGGCCGATGTAGGGATTGATCCAGACGCAGATCTTAAGCCCCTTGGCTTTTAAGCGGGAAAGGATCCCTTGGGGATTCGGGAACATCCGGCTGTCCCACTGGAAGCTGCACCACTCGAATTCTTTCATCCAGAAACAGTCGAAATGGAAGACCTCCAGAGGGATCCGGCGCTGCTCCATTCCGTCGATGAAGGAGTTGACGGTCTTTTCGTCGTAGCTGGTGGTGAAGGAGGTGGAGAGCCACAGGCCGAAGGTGTAAGCTGGGGGAAGGGCGGGCTTCCCGGTCAGGTCGGTGTAGGCAGTCAGGACGTCGGCGATGCTGCCCCCGCCGAAGAGGAAGTAGTCGAGACGCTCGCCCTGCACGGCAAAGGAGACCTTGGAGACTACCTCGCTTGCCGCTTCAAACTCCACCTTTTCCGGATGGTTCACGAAAACGCCGTAGTTCCGGGAGGAAACGTAGAAGGGAATGCACTTATAAGACTGGTCGGAGCAGGTGCCGCCGTCGCTGTTCCAGACTTCGATGGATTGGCCGTTTTTCACGAAGGGGGTGAATTTTTCTCCGAAGCCGTAAAGGTATTCGCCGACGGAGACGTTGAGCATCTCCCGGATATAGCTGCCGCAGCTGCGGTCGGAGCGGTCGTAGAAGGGGCGGCTTTCCGTTTCTTCGGCAGTCTGATGCTGCCGGAAGGGGTCGAGGGTGATGTAAGAGGCGGTGCGGCCCTCGGATCTGGTCAGGAGGATCCCGTCGTACCAGTAGGAGATGTTCCAGCTTTCGCCTTCGGCGCCGATGCGCACGCTGGTCTTTCCGGAAAGGAGCTCCCAGCAGCCGTCGGGGCGTTTTTGGACGGTGGGGCGGAAACCGGAATCTTCACTGAGCTCAAAGAAGGGGCCGGGATGAAGGGCACCTTCGTAATGATCGATGGTGACCTTGACGCAGTTTTCAAGGGGGGAGGTGAAGCGGATGGTGAGCATGGGGCCGCCTAAGGTATCGCCCCGGCTGCGGATGGCGTGGCAGGCGGCATAAACGGTGATCGAGTCGTCGGTGGCATCGATCTCACACATCTGGGCGGCGTAGTGGACGTTGTAGCCCCGGCGGGTGCACCAGTATCCATCGGATGGTCTCATAAAAATGCTCCTTTTTCTCAGGAGAAGGGGTGAAACGATTTCTTTCAGCATACCACAACCGGAGCAAAATCACAAGAGTCCGATTTTTCAAAACGGGAAGCTGCATAAAAAAGGAGGTTTCTCCCATACTTCCCCTGAAAAAGGGGGAGCGGGTGTGAAAAAGAAGGAAGGGTGGTCCGCTTTCGGGATCTTTTCGGTGTCGTTTTCGGTGAGCTTAGCGGTGCTGCTCTGTCTGGTGATGGGGGTACTGGCGGCGACGGTGAAGCCGAAACAGGCGGCGGAAAGCTCCGGAAGCGTCACGGAGGCGTTTCAGTATCAGCCTGGGGGGAAGGAGGCGATCAGCGTTCTCTTCATCGACTGCCGGGAGCGGAGCGGGGAGCCTTTCGGCTACACGCTGGCGCGGTTCGATCCGGAAAAGGAGAAGCTCATCCTGATCCCCATCCCGCCGGAAACGGTGGTCACGGTGGGAACGAAAACAGGGACCTTCGGAAAGCATTACGACTATGCCGGCAGCGTAAACGCCAAAAAGGCGGCGGAGAGCCTATTTCTCTGCACAGTGGACCGGTATGTGCGGGTCGCAAAGCCCGGGACGGTTAATCTGATCGATGCGTTGGGCGGGCTTGTCCGGAGGTTTGAGGAGGGGTACGAAACGGAGACGGTGACGGTTCCGGCGGGGGAGCATCTGTTAAACGGGGAGCTCCTTTACGAGATTGCCGTTTCTCCGCCGGAGGGGGTCTTAAAGGACAGCTGGCGGGCGGAGCTTTACGGGGAGCTTTGCCGGCAGCGGCTGGGGGCGGAAACGGTGAAACGGCTCGACTACCTGCTGGAGGCGTTCTGGAACAACGTGGATACGGATCTTTCCCGGTTCGACTGCAGCGCACGGCGGCGGGCGATGGAGTATTTCCTCAGATCGGAAAAGCGGGAGGTCGAAGTTTTTTCACTGGCGGGGAGCTGGAACAAAAAGCGGACGGAGTTTTTTCCGGATGAGACGGCGGTTGGGGAACTGAGGCTGTTGATCGGTGCGGAAACGGCAGAATAGGAAAAGCGGCGGGAAGGGTTGCTTCTCCGCCGCTTTTTTATGGGGAAAGAGGGGAATGCTTTCTTCCGTTGCTTGCGGCAACGGGAATTTTTTCGTATAATGGGGGCGGAAACGAAAGGAAGGCGACAGAAAATGCTGGGTGAAAACATCCGGACGATCCGGAAGGAACAGGGGCTTTTTCAGGAAGAATTGGCGGAGCGGATCCATGTGGTGCGGCAGACGGTGTCCAAATGGGAGAAGGGGCTGTCCGTGCCGGACGCAGAGCTGCTGGAGGCGCTCTCGGAAGCGCTGGAAACGCCGGTGAGCGTGCTTTTAGGGGAAAACGTGGTTTTGAGGGAAGAACGGACGGAGGTGCTGACGAAAAAATTGGAGGAGATCAATTTTCAGCTGGCACGGCGGAAGGAACGGGAGCGGAAGGCGCTCCACTGGTTTTTCCTTTTGGCCTGCGCAGGGATCGCAGCAGGGTTTCTCCTGCTCTTTTTCTTAAAAAGCCCCTATCTTGGTTGGAACTTTTCCGATCCGGAGGCGGCGGTGATGGGGACGCTGTTCCATGGGTTTGAGTACCTGTTCGTGCGGGCGGCGCCCGTCTTGCTGGCCGGGGCAGCTGTTGGAGCGTTCCTGACCCGGAAGAGGCAGATCAGGGAGTGAACAGCTTCCCCTGCCAGCTGTTCCGGCGGACCAGCTCCTTGTCGATGTCGTTTAGGACGGTGAGCTTTTTTAAGCTCCAGAGAGGTGCGATCAGCTCGTCCTTCAGGCCGTCGCCGGTCAGGCGTTGGATCACCGTCTCCGGGGGAAGGCGTTCTAACTGGTCGCAGGTAGTGCGGATATAGGAGGCCCGATCCATCATGGCAAAATCGCCGGGACAGGCGGCAAACTCCTCCGCCATGGGGGTGCCTTTCAGGATGTGGAGCAGGTGGATCTTGACGCAGTGAGGGGCAAGGGCTGCCACCTTTTCGGCGGTGGCGGCCATCTGCTCCTCCGTTTCGCCGGGAAGGCCGTTGATCAGGTGGATGCAGACGGGGATTCCCCGGCTGCGGAGCTTTTCATAGCCTGCAAGGAACGTGTCCCAGTCGTGGCCCCGGTTGATCCGGCGGGCGGTGTCGTCCCATGCGGTCTGGAGCCCCAGCTCCACAATCAGGTAGGTGCGGCGGTTTATCTCTGCCAGATAGTCGCAGACCGGGTCAGGGAGGGCATCCGCCCGGGTGGCGATGGCGAGACCCACCACGTTTTCCTGGGAGAGCAGGATCTCATATTTGGAGCGCAGCTCTTCTAAAGGAGCGTAGGTGTTGGTGTTGGCCTGCAGGTAGGGAATATAGGAAGCGGCATCGGGCCACTTTTTGTGCAGGAGGGCTTTGCCGTTCTCCAGCTGTTTTAGGAGACTTTCCGGGGTCTGGCGGGCGAAGGCGTAGGAGCAGTAGGTGCAGCCGCCTCTGCCGCAGGTCCCGTCGATGTTGGGACAGGAGAAGCCGCCGTCCAAAGCGATCTTGAAGACCTTCCCGCCGAATTTCTGCCGCAGGTGGTAGTCCCAGGTATGGTAGCGCTTGTTCGAGTCGGAATAGGGGAAGGGGTTTTCCATTTTTGGGCGCTCCTTTCGGGTAGACTGGTCTTTATTATACGCCGGGAAAGGAATTTTTTCAACTGGGGAGAAGGAGGATGGGAAAACTCTAAAAATCCGAAAAAAATTTTGAAAAAGTCCTTGACAGAAGAAGATTTGATGTGCTATAATGCAATAAACCGTTGAAGAAGAGTAAGTAAACTCCAAAACGATCTTTTCAGAGAGCTGCAGGCGGTGGGATTGCGGCAGGATACGATGGCGTTGAATGGACTTCTGAGGGCGAGCGGAAACGGGTTTCCCCGGAGTATGTAAGACGGAGTCAGGTTCTCCGTGAAAAAAGACCGGCGTATAAATTTGTACGCATCGAGTGGGCGCATTTGCGTCAAGCCGGGTGGCACCACAGGAGAGTTTGTTCCTGTCCCAGCAATTCGTGAGCGAATTGGCGGGACGGGTTTTTTGTTTTTCAGAGGAGGTTTTCGTATGTTTCTGTTCACTAAACGCTGGCGCTGCTGCGCCGAATTTCTTTCTTCCGACTGCACGAACAAAACATTCTGACAAACCTTGAAAGGCTGGTAATCAATATGAAAAAGATGAAAAAGATCGCAGCAATGGCTCTCTCCCTTTTGGCAGCAGCGGGCTTCACCGCCTGCGGCTCCGGGAACGGGAATGCTTCCTCCGGTAGCAGCGCCGCTTCCGGGAAGGAATACACCGTTGGCATCTGCAACTATGTGGACGACGCTTCATTGAACCAGATCGTTGACAGCATCAAAGCACAGCTGGAGGCCATCGGCAAGGAGCAGGGCGTCACCTTCAAGGTGGACTATGATAACTGCAACGCCGATGCGAACCTGATGAGTCAGATCATCGCAAACTTCATCGCCGACGACGTGGATCTGATGGTGGGTGTGGCGACGCCTGTTGCCATGGCCATGCAGGCGGCTACCGAAGAAAACAACATCCCCGTGGTCTTTGCAGCGGTTTCCGACCCCATTTCCGTGGGGCTGGTGGACTCGCTGGAAGCGCCCGGGGCGAATATCACCGGAACTTCCGTCTATCTGGACACCACGGCGGTGATGAACCTGATCTTCGCCGCAAACCCCGACGCAAAGAAGATCGGCTTCCTTTATGACGTAGGGCAGGATTCCTCGGCGACCCCCATTGCGAAGGCGGAGGAGTATCTGAAGGAAAAAGGCATCGAGTATGTGGAGCACACCGGCACCACGGTGGACGAAGTCGCTCTGGCGTCCCAGGCCATGATCGCCGACGGCGTGGACGCCATCTTCACCCCCACCGATAACACCATCATGAAAGCGGAGCTGACTATCTACGAGACTCTGGCTGAAGCGGGGATTCCCCACTACACCGGCGCTGACTCCTTCGCTCTGAACGGTGCGTTTTTAGGCTACGGCGTGGACTACGCAAATCTTGGCGTGGAGACCGCAAAGCAGATTGGCGAGATCTTAGTGGACGGCAAGAACCCCGGAGAGATGCCGGTTCTCACCTTTGACAACGGCACCGCCACGGTGAACACCGAGACCTGCGAGACGCTGGGCTACGACTTTGACAAGATCGCAGAAGCCTTTGCTCCCTACTGCACCAAGGTGGAGAAGATTACCACCGCCGAGAGCTTCGACGATCTGGAAAAATAATCTGACAAAAGGACGGGATAGAGATGTCACTGGGTTCGATCGCAACGCTGCTGCAGACGGCGCTGGAGCTGGGGCTTATCAGCTCGCTGACGGTGCTGGCACTGTTTTTAAGCTATTCCATGCTCAATGTCTGCGACCTTTCTACGGACGGGTGCTTTACACTGGGCGCAACGGTGGGGGCGGCGGTAGCCATCTCGGGGCATCCCTATCTAGCCCTTCCGGCAGCCATGGGAGCCGGGATTCTTTCCGGCTTCGTAACGGCCATTCTTCAGACAAAGATGGGCGTCAACAGCCTGCTGGCGGGTATTATCGTGAACACGGCTCTTTACTCGGTGAACATCGCCGTCATGGGCAATTCCTCCATCCTCAACATGAATAAGACCGACACCGTCTTCACGAAGGCGAAGGATCTTTTGAACGGTACGTTTTTAGGCGGGCAGCAGAAGCTGGTGGTGGCGGGGATCGCTGTGATCCTCATCGCCGTGCTGCTGGGGATTTTTTTGAAGACCCGGCTGGGGCTTGCCATCCGGGCTACCGGTGACAACCCCGACATGGTGCGCTCCTCTTCCATCAACCCGGTGGTGACCACCATCGTGGGGCTATGCGTGGCAAACTCCTTCACAGCCCTTTCCGGCTGTCTGCTGGCCCAGTCCCAGAAGTCGGTGAACATCGACATCGGAACCGGCATGGTGACCATTACGCTGGCGTCCCTGCTGATCGGCAACGTGTTTTTCGGAAAGCGGAAGCTGCCGTGGCGGATCTTCGGCATGGTGGTGGGCGCTTTCGTCTTCCGGCTGGTCTATACCATTGCGCTGCGGTTCGATATGCCGGCGTTTATGCTGAAGCTGGTTTCTTCCGTGATCGTAATTGCGGCGATTTCGGCGCCGTATCTGAAAGAGCAGTTCCCGCTGTTTGTCCGGCGGTTCAAGCAGCGTTTCGGAAGGGGGAATGCATGATGTTGAAGCTTTCCCACGTTTCAAAGACCTTCAATCCCGGCTCCGTCAACGAGAAAAAACCGCTGCAGGATCTGTCCCTTGAAGTGGCAGACGGGGATTTCATTACCATCATCGGCGCCAACGGGGCGGGAAAATCTACCCTTTTCAACGCCATTGCCGGCACCTATATCGTAGATGAGGGGCACATCGTCTTAGACGGGAAGGACGTGACCCTGACGCCGGAGCACAAGCGTGCCCGGGTCATCGGGCGGCTCTTTCAGGATCCCATGCGTGGCACGGCTCCGGGAATGACGGTGGAGGAGAATTTAGCCCTTGCGGCCGGACGGGGCAACTGGTTTCTGCCGGTTTCCCGGAAGGATAAAGCCCTTTTCCGGGAACGGGTGGCCCTGCTCCGGATGGGTCTGGAGGATCGGATGCAGCAGTCGGTGGGGCTGCTCTCCGGCGGGCAGCGGCAGGCGCTGACCCTGATGATGGCCACACTGAACCCGCCGAAGCTGCTGCTTTTAGACGAGCATACGGCGGCACTGGATCCCGGTACGGCGGAGAAGGTGCTGGAGCTTACGAAATCCATCGTGGAGGAGCATCACCTGACCTGCATGATGATTACCCACAATATGCAGTCGGCGCTGGATCTGGGAAACCGGACGCTGATGCTCAACCGGGGGCGGATCGTGATGGATACCTCCGGGGAGGAGCGGAGTCGGCTGACGGTACCGGATCTGCTGGTAAAATTCAAGGAAGCGGCCGGTGAGGAGCTGGATAACGACCGGATGCTTCTTATTTAACACAAAGAACCCCCGACTTGGCGGCGCAGGTGCTGCCGGGTCGGGGGTTTTGCATGGGGTGGGCTGGCTGTCGGATGGCACCTCGGTGAAAATAGTTACAGAAAAGTTGCTTTTACCCCAAGAATTCAGACAAAACAGACCAAAAAATCCTGCTACAATCAAGTGAATCTGTGCTATTTTTTAAAATACTTTAATGCTATACTGTATTATAGAGTTCATAAGAAAGAAGGCGGATTCCGTGATGCAGGAAAAGGCATTGGAACAGGCGTCCCGCTTGAAAGCGGGTCGTTCCGATCTGTTTAAAAGGATCCGGAAGAACAAAGAGATCTACCTGATCCTTTCTGTGGGGATCGTATGGTATGTGGTTTTCTGTTATCTTCCCATGGGCGGATTGTCATTGGCTTTTAAGACCTATAAGGCGAACAAAGGCGTCTGGGGGAGTCCATGGTGCGGGCTTGACAACTTCAAGTTCGTGTTCCAGAACGCACAGTTCTGGGCAGCCTTCTGGAACACCATCCGGATCAGCCTGGAAAGGCTTTTGATCGAGTTCCCCATCCCGGTTTTACTGGCACTGTTTTTGAATGAGATCTCCCACAGCGGCTACAAACGGGTACTGCAGACCATTCTGACCTTCCCGAATTTCCTTTCCTGGATCGTGGTGTCCAGCGTCATGCTAAACCTTCTGGGCAACAACGGATACATCAACACCATCCTGACCAGCTTGGGCGGGAACGGTGTGAACTTCTTAGGAAGCCCCTCCCTTTTCCGGCCGGTGTTATATCTCACCAGCATCTGGAAATCGGCGGGGTGGTCGGCGATCATTTACATGGCGGCCATTTTCGGCGTGGGGACGGAGCAGTACGAAGCAGCCACCATCGACGGCGCCAGAAAATGGCAGAAGGCCGTTTACATCACTCTTCCTTCCATCAAGCCCACCATCGTCGTCATGTTCATTTTAGCGGTAGGCGGCATCATGAACGCAGGCTTCGACCAGATCTTCAACATGGGAAGCCCAGCGGTACGCAGTGTCAGCGAAATTTTGGACACCTACATTTACCGGATCACGTTTGAATCTGCCGCAGACTTTTCCTTCTCCACGGCGGTGTCGCTTTTCAAGTCCCTGATCAACTTCGGGCTGCTGATCGGTGCGGACCGACTGGCGAAAAAAGTCGGCGGCAGCGGATTGTTTGCATAAGGAGGTATGGAACGTGAGAACAAAGAATGCAGCCAACCGGGTCGATGGATTCACCGTTTTTTCCTACATCATCGTGACCCTTTTCATGATCGCCGTCCTGATCCCCTTTTGGAACGTGCTGGTCATTTCCCTGACCAGCTCCGCCGAGTACATCCAGACGCCGATCTTAATTTTCCTGAAGCATCCGACCTTTTCCGCTTACCGGACCATGCTGGGGGACAAGCGGCTCCTGATCGGGTATTCCACGACTTTGAAGATCCTCCTCATCGGGCTCCCCATCAACATCCTGCTGACGGTGACGATGAGCTATGCGCTTTCCCGTCGGTCGTATCCGGGAAAGAAATTCTTCCTCTATTTCGTGATGTTCACCATGTTTTTCTCCGGCGGTATCATCCCGCTTTACCTGCTGGTGAAGGAGCTTTCGCTGACCAACACCATCTGGGCGGTGATTTTGCCCGGTGCGCTGAATACCTTTTACATGATCATCACTCGGAACTTTTTCCAGTCGCTGCCTGCGGCGCTGGAAGAGTCGGCGGAGATCGACGGGGCGGGGAATCTGACGATCCTCTTCCGGATCTATCTGCCGCTGGCCATGCCGATCTTGGCGACGATCGCCCTTTTCTATGCGGTGGACCGGTGGAACGAGTGGTACTCGGCCATGATTTTTATCCGCACACCCACTTTAACGCCGCTGCAGCTGGTACTGCGATCCATCGTGATTGAGTCGCAGATGGTCACCGGCGAGACCACCTCCGTCGGCGCAGAGATAGGGCAGAGCAAATTTGCCCTCGGCACGAAGATGGCGGCGGTCTTTATCTCCATGGTTCCTATTATGGCGGTCTATCCGTTCTTACAGAAATATTTCGTCAAGGGGGTGCTGATCGGCGCAGTAAAAGCCTGAGGATGCGGTTTTCCGTTTCACCAAAAACGAAAAGGAGTAATGAACATGAAGAAAACAGCAGCAAAATGGACCGTTTCGATTCTGATCGCAAGCCTTCTTCTTTCCGCTTGCGGAAACAACGGTGGTTCTTCCGGCACGTCCTGTTCTGGGTCAGAGACCGGTGGGAAGTACGATGAGCATATGGTGATCTCCTTTGCCCTGGTGGGTCAGAATGAAAGCGTCGATTACAACGGGGACGATTTGGCCCACGCCTTCACCGACAAATTCAACTATGAGTTTGAATCCATCAACCTGACCTGGGACAACTGGAAGGAAAAGTGCAACATCTGGATCAACTCCAACGATATGCCGGATATGCTTCAGTGGGACTTCAACTACGCCGAATATGTAAACTATGTGGATCAGGAGCTTTTCTACAAGTTCCCGGACAACTGGGAAGAGAAGTGGCCGAACCTCGCCAAGGTAAACCGGGTCGCCGGACTGCAGGGGTATCTGGACGAAAAGGTGGGCGATACCTACTTCCTGGCAAAGCCTGTCTATTTCTCCGCCCCTACGGATCCCATCATTACTCACAATAGCGTCTATATCCGCTCCGACTGGGCCAAGGATGCGGGGATCGAAGTGAAATCCGCCTATACGGTAGAGGAGCTGATGGACTATGCCCGGGCGATCAAATCGGCAGATCCTGCAGGAAACGGCCGGACCATCCCGCTGGACGGCACTTCCGACGAGCTGATGTGGATCTTCATGGAGCAGGCAAACGTAAATTTCCGAACCTTCTATCCGGACAGCGACGGGGTCTATCATTGGGGGCCTGCCGAAGAGGGAACGCTGGAAGGGCTGAAGCTCTGGAAGCAGGCGTATGAAGACGGGCTGCTCAACAAGGACTTCTATGTGGACGGCATCATGCCCTCCGACAACTTCGATAACGGCATCTCCGGCGCCAGGTACGGAAGCTGCACGGCCCACATCATCAACCTTGCCTTTGACAGCTTCAAGAAAGGCTGCGGCAAGGATCCTCTTTCCTCCATCGGGGTCGCCCATATGCTTGGCGACGACGGGAACTATCACACCACCGAGATCAAGAACTTCTGGACCGGCACGGTGCTTTCTCCTAAGCTCTCGGACAGCAAGTATGAGCGGATCATGGACATCATGGACTTCTCGGCTTCCGACGAAGGGCAGGATCTGACCCGGCTGGGCTTTGAAGGGGTGGACTACAAGAAGGATGCAAACGGCGAGGTCACCATCCTGAGAGACAAGACCGAGGACGGGAACTTCATCCTTCTTTCGGACAAGTATCCTTCTCTGCTGTCCCTTTACAACAACCTGACGGTCCTTCCCGACGATTTTGCCATGCGGGATCCTTCTGTTGCGCCGGAGCGCCTGCAGGTCATCAACGATATGTTCGCCAGCAAGGACAAGTTGGGGATCCAGAAGGGTACGGTTCAGAACTACGACTGGAACTACAGCTTCTTCACCTCTCCCGCAAAGGAGAAATTCGCACTGGATTATGCGGACGAATTTGCACAGCTGGTTTTGATGGACGGCGATCTGGAGACCAACTGGAAAAACTGGTGCAGCCAGAACGAGACCATAGTCAACACTATCTTAGGTGAGCTGAACCAGAAGTAAGGGCATTTTTTAAAAAAGCAGGGCGGCTTTGATGCCGTCCTGCTTTCCCAGCGTTAAAGGAGGCATCATGCGAATCCGAAATCTTAAGAGTACCTGGTATTGGGCAACGGTGTGTACGGCGATCTTAGTGACCCTGGCTACCCTGATCTCTGTGATCTGGCTGACGGTCTATACAAGGCGGCGGTCGCAGGAATTGTTTGAAAAGTCCATGGACCAGTTCCAGCTCCGGGTGGAGACTTATCTGGAGGATTTTCAAAGGATCGCCAAGCAGGTATCCTACTCTTCTGCGGCGCAGACGCTGCTTTTCGGGGACGACCGGCTGGAGCGGCTGGAAGCCGGGAAGCTCCTAACTGAGCAGACCACCTGGCTGTCGGACAACTATCCGGCGCTGAAAAACCTCCTGTTTTTAACGGGGAACGGCCAGATCTATACGGTCCGGAGCTACTATACCAACGGGTTTTACCAGGCGGTCGACCGGCTGGATCAGGAAGGAAGGATGGATCGTTCTGGTGCGCAATTCCTCTATCTGGATCCGGAGGAGACTGGGTACCGGGAGGAAAGCGGGGCGGCTGTCTTCATTTATGTGATGCCGGTCTACTCCCTGCTTCCGGGGGAGAATTTCGGGAAGCGGGCACTTTGCCTTGCCGTGGGGGATCTGCGGAATCTACCGGAGGTCAGAGGAGATTTCGACAGCGAATACGATGCGCTGATGGTCTTGAACGGAGATCAGACGATCTATTCAAGGCCGGCCGGCGCCGAGGAAGGGGGAAGCCCAGCGCTGCCGCAGGGGTGGGGGACCGGCATGCATCAGGGAAGACGGGTCTTGACCTTCCGAACCCGACTTAAAAACGCTGAGTGGGATGTAGCCGCTATGGTATCAGATGCGAGCTTTTTAAAGGACGCAAAGCCCATTCGGACGTTTTTGTTTCTCCTCCTGACGGTGTCGTTGGCGCTGATGTTTCTCATTATGCTCTGGGCGCTGCGGCAGTTTTCCGAGCCGATCCGGGAGCTGAAGCGGGATCTGGAGCGGATCGACGGGACAGTAGGAAGCGGAGCCTCCTTAGTGCCCGTCCGGGTGGAGGAGATCGACTGGGTGCGGCAGAGCATCAACGGGATGATTGCAAGGCTGGAAGCGGCAAGACAGAAGGAATACGAAAGCGAGGAGCGGCTCTATCAGGCGACGATCCTTGCCAATCAGTCCCAGCTGCGGTACTATCAAAGCCAGATCAATCCTCATTTTCTTTACAACTCGCTGGAATGCATCCGCTCCATCGCACAGCTCAGGAACGTGCCGGAGATCTGCGAAATCTCACTGGCGCTGGCGAGGCTTTTTCGGTATTCCATCGACGAAAGGTGGGAAGTGCCGCTTTCGGTGGAGCTGCAGAACGTACAGGATTATTTCAACGTGACCGCCGTAAGGCGGCCGGGGCAGTTTGAGCTGAAGATCTTCTGCCCGGATCAATTAAAGGGGATCCGGGTAAAGAAAATGATCCTGCAGCCGCTGGTAGAAAATGCCATCGGCCATGGGTTTCAGGATCAGGTACCGCCCTATCTCCTCTCCATTTCCTGTGGAGAGGAGGATGGGGAGCTACACATTTGGGTGACGGACAACGGCTGCGGGATCGACCCGGAGCGTTTGGAGAAGCTGCAGGCGTCGCTGGAAGAAGCAATCCCGGCAGGGGAAAATTCCGGCGTGGGACTGAAAAACCTTTCCAGGCGGCTTAGTTTAAGTTATCCGGGGCGGGGAAGGGTCAAGATCCTTTCTCGGGAAGGGTTCTTTACTCAGGTGGAGCTGATCTTCCCTGTGGATGCGGAAGAAAAGGAGGGGAACGGCCTTGCAGGAAGAATTTAAAGTTGTGATTGTCGACGACGAAGCCTGGACGGCGCAGGCGCTGGGGACGCTTCTGGATTGGGAGGCGGAAGGATTCCGGGTGGCGGGGATCTATACCGACCCGCTGGAGCTGCTGACGGGAATCGCCTCCATCGAGCCGGATCTGATCCTTCTCGACATCCGGATGCCGCAGATGAGCGGGGAAACGCTGATGGAGCAGATCCGCATCAGCGGATTGGACTGCCAGTTCATCGTGATCAGCGCCTATGGGGACTTTTCGGTGGCGCAGAAGGCAATTTCCTTAGGGGCGGCTGGGTATGTTTTAAAGCCGGTGTCCCGGGAGGAGCTTCTGGAGGCAGTGCGCCGGGCGGGGAAGCAGCTGAAAGAGCGGCTGGAGGCGGAGCCTGCCGATCCGACTGACCCGAGAGAGGTCCTGCAAAGGGCGTTTGCGGGAGGGAAAAAGGTACCCGAAGGAGCTTGCAGTGTTCTTGTCAGTGACGGCGGGACAAAAGGGGTTCCGGTTGTTTTAAACGGGAAATTCAGCATGCCGGTGCGGATCTATCAGAACCGGACGTTGTGGCTCTTTTTCTCCGAGAACGGGGCGAGGCCGGATCCGGGGCAGATGGAAGCCTTCTGCCGGGAAAAGAGGCTGGTCATAGGCTGCAGCCAACTGGGGGACGGGATCGACGACTATCCGAATCTCTATCGGCAGGCGGTCTGCGCCCAGTTCGGGGCAAAGCTCTGCGGCGGGGGAAAATGCGTCTTTTACCGTCCGGCGGATGCGGGCTTCGCAAAAAAGTGGGTGGAGATCCTTCTGGCGACCCCGGAGGGAGACGAGTTGTATGAGCGGCTCCGGGAGCTGGAGACCCATTGGGAGCAGAAAGCGGATCCCTCTACCATCGCCCTTCTGGTGACGGAGGTGTCCTGCCGGGTGCTGTTCCGGCAGGACAAGGGGCGTCCGGGGCAGGAGCTTCTGATCCTGCAGGACTTTTTCACCGCCTTCCGAAGCATCCCGGAGATCATCGGCTTTCTGGAGGAAGTGCTGGTTCGGAAAAATTACGACGCCGCACGGAATTTCCTGGCAGCTTCCGGAGTAGGCCCTCAGATCCGTGCTTACATCGACGCTCATTTCGCCGACCGGTTGGCGCTCAGCGAGATCTCCCGGCGGTTTTATCTGTCGGCGTCTTATTTGAGCGATGCGTTTAAAAAATACAGCGGCTGCACGGTGACGGCTTACATCGCCCAGGTGCGCATGGAGCAGGCGGCAAGGCTTTTGACGGAGACCGACCGGAACCTTGCGGAGATCGCCGGGGAGGTGGGGTATGACGATTACAACTACTTCTGTCGGCTTTTCAAGCGGTATTACCGGATCGCCCCCAACGCCTACCGCCGGGGGAAAAGGGACTGGAACGAGGGCGGAAAAACGTCCTAAAACCCAGAAAAATCCTGCTATACGGCAGCTTTGAAATTCCGTATGATAAAGACAGCACCCATCTGCAGACTGAAGAGAACGGAAAAGGAGCGTTTTTATGAATTGTCCGGACAACATTCTTGTAGGAAACGGGATCTATGACGACACCGACGCCATCCAGGCACTGCTTGACAGCGGGGTGTCCTCCGTGCACCTGCCGGCCCCGGAAAAATTTTATCTGATCTCGAAGCCGCTGCGCCTTTCCAGCAACACGGCGCTGATCTTGGACCGTTACACCCGGATCCGTCTGGCGGATGGTGCTAACTGCCACATGGTGGTGAACGAAGGGGAAAAAACGGAGAACATCGCCATCATCGGCGGGATCTGGGACTTCAATAACCAGGGGCAGGCGCCCAACCCCATGCGGATCCCTCCGGAGGACGGAAACTATGAGGCGATCACCCACTTCATCTTCTATTTTGACAATGTCAAAAACCTGCATCTCTCGGGGCTGACTTTAAAAGACCCCACGATCTTTGCCGCAACCCTTTCCTATGTGGAGCAGTTCACTGTGGACGACATCACCTTCGATTTCAACTACGGTAAACCCAACGCCACCAACATGGACGGGATCCATCTGAACGGCGGCTGCCGCTACGGGCGGATCAGCAATTTGATGGGAGCTTGCTACGATGATATGGTGGCACTGAACGCCGATGAAGGCCGGGGTGGCCCCATCGAGGACATCCAGATCGACGGGATCTTCTGCAGCGACTGCCACAGTGCCGCCCGGCTCCTTTCCAGAGGATATCCGGTGCGTCGGGTCCACATCAGCAACGTCTACGGCACCTTTTTCCAGTACTGCGTCGGACTGACCCGCTATAGTGACGACGGCTCCGTGGGCATTTTCGACCAGATTTCCTTTTCCAACATCTATGCCAGCAAAGCGCCCCGGATCCCGGTTTACGGAAAGACCGGCGGGTATGTTTATGCGCTGGTCTGGATTGAAGGGGGACTGGATATTAACAATCTGCAGATCTCCCAGCTCCATCGGCGGGAATCGGTGACGGCGATCCCAACCGTTCTGGTGCGGAAAGGCACCCGGATCCGCCTGCTCTCCTTAGAACACCTTTCTCAGGAAAACGAGACCGGCGAGCCGATCACCTTCTTTGAAAACTGCGGGGAGATTGACAAGCTGTTCCTGCGAGACATTCAGGTCGGTGAGGATCGGTTTCTGGACGATCAGGGGACGATCCGGAAGATCTTTGCAGACGAAGATCTTGCCGCATCCATGGGATAAGGGGGAGAATTCGTGGGGCAAATCGAAAACATTGCTCTCCTGATCCTGTCTTTGGGGCTGGGATTGAGCAGCACACTGATGTCCAACCGGTTTATGAAGCGGCACCTGCCGTCAGGTGTGGACTGCCTGCGGTTCAACGCCCTGAGCAGCCTCAGTTCGGTCGTGGTGCTGATGATCGTAATGCTTTTCACCACCGGGCTGCAGCTTCCTTCGTTGTACACCGTGGGGATGGCGCTGATCTACGGCGTGCTGACGGCGCTGGGGGCCTTTTTCGGGGTGCTGGCGCTGCGGTACGGGTCGGTCTCCTATACGTCGGTTCTGGGGTCGTCGTCCATGGTGATCCCGGCGCTTTCGGGGATGGTTTTCTGGAAGGAGATCATCCGCCCGGTGCAGTGGGTGGGCATCGTGCTGATGCTCTGCTCGTTTGTGCTGGCGGTGAACCGGGATCTGGGGGACACGAAGGGGTATTCCCGGAAGTGGTTCCACTGCTGCATTGCGTCGGCGCTTTGCAGCGGATGCATCGGGATCCTTCAGAAGGTCCACCAGAGCTCTTCCCACGCTTCGGAGCTCAGCGCTTTCCTGATTGTTTCCTTCCTCTTTTCCACGGCGGTTTCCGGCGGGCGGGGAGTATGGAGCAAAAACGTGCAGGAAAAGCCGTCCAAGGTGTCGGTAAAGGTAGTGCTGCTGTTTGCCATGTACGGCGGCTTTTGTGCGGCCATGTGCAACCAGATCAATATGTACCTCTCCGGTGCGCTTCCCAGCATCGTATTCTTCCCCATCGTCAACGGTGTGGGGCTGCTGCTGTCCATTGCAGCGGGAATCCTGCTTTTGAAAGAGCGATTCACCCGGCGGCAGACACTGGGCATGATCTTCGGCGCCGCAGCTGTGCTGCTGCTTTGCGGCATCTTTTGATCGGAAAAAGGATAAAAATCCGCACGGGGCGGCCGGTTTTCCTGCCCTGTGCGGGTTTTTGTCTGTTTTAGAAAGGGCGATCAGGCTTTTTCAAGAGAGGACAGCTGCCGATACGTCCGGATGATGAGGAAGGCGGAGACGAAAGCCGTCAGAATGTCGGAGACCGGCATGGACCAGAGGACGCCGTCCAGCCCAAAGAACCGGGGGAGCAGCAGGGCAAAGCCGACGCCGAAAACGATCTCCCGGATCATGGAGAGCAGGGTGGATTCCAGCGCCTTCCCCATGGCCTGCAGGAAGATAAAGGCGGCCTTGTTGATGCAGGCAAGGATTAGCATGCAAAGGTAAATCCGGAAGGCTTTTACGGCGAAATCCGTGTAAGAAGCGCTTTCGTTGGCGGCGCCGAAGATCCCGATCAGCAGGTGGGGAAAAAGCTCGACAATCAGCAGGGCCGCAGCGCCGACGGCGGCTTCGCAAGTGAGAAGACGGGTGAACAGTTCTCTGACCCTCCGGTAGAGCTTCGCTCCCATATTGAAGCCCACGATGGGGATGCAACCGGCAGCCATGCCGATGACGATGGAGATAACGATCTGGAAGAACTTCATGACGATGCCCACCACTGCCATGGGGATCTGCGCATATTGTTCCTGGCTGAAGATGGGGTCAAGGGCGCTGTATTTGCGGATCATGTTGTTGATGGCCGCCATGGCCGCTACCAGTGAGATCTGCGCCAGAAAGCTGCAAAGTCCCAAGGAAAGGGTGCGGCGGACGATCTCATCCTTCAGGCGGAGGTCGGAGAGTTGGAGCTTTATAATCCTTGCCCGGAAGAGGTAGCCGATGGATAAAAGGGCGGTAGCTGCCTGCCCGATGACGGTAGCCACGGCGGCGCCGGTCATGCCCCATTTGCAGCCGAACAGGAAGATGGGGTCAAGGATGAGGTTTAAGATCGCGCCGATCAGGGTAGAGAACATGGCGAAGCGGGGGCTTCCGTCGGCACGGATGATGGGGTTCATGGCTTGCCCGAAGAGATAAAAAGGGATACCCAGGGTGATCCAGAAGAAGTATTCCTTTGAGAAGGCGAAGGTCTCCTCGTTGACCCGGCCGCCGAAAGCGGTGAGGATCGGGTCGGAAAAGAGAAGATAGACGGCGGTCAGCAGAAGGCCGCTCAAAATGCAGAGAAGGATGGAGTTTCCCACGCTTTCAGCGGCATTTTCCGGCTTTTTTTCGCCCAGGGAAATGCTTACGAAGGCGCAGCAGCCGTCGCCGATCATGACGGCGATCCCCAATGCGATCACGGTCAGGGGGAAAACCACTGTATTGGCGGCGTTTCCGTAAGAACCCAAGTAGGATGCGTTTGCGATGAAGATCTGATCCACGATGTTATAAAGGGCGCCGACCAGCAGGGAGAGAATGCAGGGAACCGCATAATGCCCCATGAGCGTCCCGATTTTTCCGGTGGAAAGTTCCCGTTCTTTATTCATAAAAATACCTCCTGAAAACACAAAAAATGCGTAAGCCCAGAAACTGGACTTACGCATTTTGCTGCTCGTTGGTTTTCATTTTATCTGATTTTCCGGGCGGTGTCAAAGGGAGTTTTCTACAAAAATCCGAGTAAACTTTTGCGGATACTTACACCGTTTGATCCATAGCCAGTTTGGCGGCACCCATGATGCCGGCCTTGTTGCCGAGTTTTGCCCGGGTCAGGACCATACCCTTTAAAAAGGAGGGCATAGCGTATTTCCTGATGAGAACGTTTAAGCGCTCTTGCAGGTAAGGCTCGTTCATGATTCCGCCGCCTAAGACGACGCAGGGCGGGTTGAAGGTATGGATCAGGGAGGCAAGGCCGCAGGCAATCTCGCTGACCCAGTTTTCGATCACTTCCCGGATGGCTTCATTTCCGGCGTTTAATTCCTCAAAAAGGATCCGGCCATTTTCGCAGCGGGGGCAGACCTTTTTCGCTTCCCGGACAAGAGCAGTGGTGGAGGCGTAACATTCGTAGCAGCCGCTTGCCCCGCAGGCGCAGGGAAGGCCGTCCTTGTGGATGATGATGTGACCCACTTCCCCGGCAATGCCGGAGAGGCCGTGAAGGATTTTCCCGTCAAGGACGATCCCGCCGCCGATGCCGGTGCCGTAGGTCAGGCAGAGATAATCCTTAAAGCCCTTTGCGGCTCCGAAAGCGCCTTCGCCGATGGCGGCGGCGTTTACGTCGTTTTCCACGGCCACGGGGACGTGGTAACGTGTCTCCAGCATCTCCTTGATCTTCATGCCAGTGTAATTGGGGATATTTTCATTGGCAAAAAGGATCTCGCCTTTTACGGAATCCACCTGTCCGGCGGTAGAGATGCCGATGCGGTCATAGCCGCTGTATCCGTCCAGAATACGGAGAAGGCGCTCCATCAGAGCCGGGCCGCCCTGCTTGGATTCGGAAGGATGCTCCGAAAAAGAGACGAGCTCCCCGAAATCGGTGACTTCTCCTACCTTGATGGCGGTGCCGCCGATGTCAGCTGCAAGAATGCGCATAGCTCCCTCCTTACTTCTCGATGGCAGAAACGAATCGGCGGGTAATCTCCCTGGGACGGGTGATGGCGGTGCCGACTACAGCGGCAGTTGCGCCTGCTTCCAGCGCCTTCTGGAGCTGCTCGGGGGACCAGATGCCGCCCTCGGCGATAACGGGGATGGACAGATCCTTGGCCAGACGGCCGATCATTTCAAAATCGGGAAGAGTGCGGCTCTTGGTGTAGGGGGTATAGCCGCTGAGGGTGGTGCCGGCGCAGTCAAAGCCCAAACGCTGGGCCTCCACGCCCTCTTCGTAAGTGGAGCAGTCCGCCATGAAGAGCAGATCCGGGTATTTCTTCCGGATGATGGGGAAGAACTCAGAAATGGTCATGCCATTGGGGCGTACCCGCTTGGTGGCGTCCATGGCGATGATGTCGCAGCCGCTTTCCGCCAGAGCGTCGATCTCGGCTTCGGTGGGGGTGATGTAGACGTCGGCGCCGACACCCTCATAGACCTTTTTGATGAGGCCGATGACAGGAAGGGAGACGGTCTCCTTAATGGCCTTGATGTCCTCGACGGAGTTGGAGCGAATGCCCTTGGCGCCGCCTTCGAAGGCAGCATAAGCCATGCGGGACATGATATAGGAGCTGTGGAGGGGTTCGTCCTCCAGAGCCTGACAGGAGACGATGAGGTGGCCTTTCAGCTGTTTAAAAATTTCGGTATGTTTCATGAAAAATCCTTCCTTTCAGAGAAAAATCCAGTCTTATTGTGACACGGTCAGAGCCAACTGTCAAGGCTTTTGACCAAAAGCAGCAAATAGGGGCAAGTTCTACCGCCGTTCAGACCCCTTCGCAGCCGAAGGGGGGAATAAAGCTCTCGGAGGCAGCTTCTCCCTCTTGGGTGAAGCCGTTTTCTACACCGATGCGGACGGCGTAGTCCACTACCCGGTCGTATTCGGAAGGGGTGAGGGTGCGGTCCAGCTCCGGGTAGGCGGAAAGCTCCTTTGTCGGGGTGAACTGGCTCATGATGCTCAGATAGATGCGGTTTCCGTAGGTCTCATGGAGGTAGCGGATCACCTGTTTTGCTTCTTTTACAAAGCCGGGGAGAACCAAATGGCGGATGATGACGCCTTTTTTTATCATGCCTTCTTCGTCAAAAACCGGGTCGCTCACCTGACGCACCATTTCCGCCAGAGCCTTTTTCGCCCAATCCGGGTAGTCGCCGGCGGCGGAATAGCGGCGGGCGGTATCCGGGGAGAGGTATTTGAAGTCGGGAAGATAAACGTCTACCAACCCGTCCAGCAGCTTCAAAGTCTCCGGCTTTTCGTATCCGCCGCAGTTGCAGACGATGGGGATGGTAAGCCCCCGGTGCTTCGCTTCCCGAAGGGCGGGGACGATCTGGGGGATATAATGGGTGGGGGTGACCAAGTTGATGTTCCGGGCATTTTTCTCCTGCAGCTCCAGAAAGATCTCAGTCAGGCGGTCGATGGAAATGTCTTTTCCGGCGCCGCCCCGGCTGATGGGCTGGTTCTGGCAGTAGACGCATTTTAAAGGGCAGTAGGAGAAAAAGACGGTTCCGGAGCCTTCTTTCCCGGAGATGCAGGGCTCCTCCCAGAAATGAAGGGCGGCCCGGGCGACCCTTATCGTTTCCCCCACGGCCCCGCAGACGCCGGGGACGCCCGATAACCGGTCAACGCCGCATTCCCGGGGGCAGAGGGTGCAGTGGCGCAGTTCTTCCAGCATGGCGAGCCTCACTCCCCGGCACGGAAGGTGCCATAGGAGAGGGAGAAATACTGCCCCTCTTCCAGCGTGACGGTGACGGGCTCCTCCGACCAGTCCTGTTCCAGAATGGAGTCGTAATCCATCCCTGCGTCGGAGCGGATCTCATAGTGAAGGTCATAGTCCTCGTTAGGGGACAGGGTATAGGTGCCGGCGGGAAGATCGGTGCCGATTCGGTACATTCCGGCGGAGTAAACGCCGTTTTCCGGGGCGGGGATCACGGCATTTTCCGCCGGGGTGAAGGGCTCGTCCGCATCTAAGTAAGTCCCCTCTTCGGCGAGGAAAAAGCCGAAGTTGTCGAAATAGCCGCTGTCCAGCTGGTTATTGCTCATATTGCGGCTGGAGGAATAGGTGTCCACAAAAGCGGAATAGTTTTCATCGGTTCGGATGAAGTATTCGCCGGCGGGGATGTCCGTGCCGATCCGGTACATTCCGGCGGAGTACCAGCCGTTTTCCGGTTCTGGGAGCTTCGCCTGAGAAGCAAGCTCCGCTTTGCCGCCCCGGATCCGGACGTAATCGCCCTCTTCGGGAGTGTAGAAATAGCGAGTGCCGCCGGAGAAGATGTCCCGGATGTCAGAATCCGAGGTGCAGCTATAGAAGATCGTGACCGACAGGCTTTCTTCATCGGCGGTGAAGAAAAGCTCTTCCACCGGAAGATCCCGGCCAACCAGATACATTCCTTCGCCGTACCAGCCATCTTCCGGTTGAGAAAGGGGGGCGTTTTCAATCGGGGTGATCCGGGCGTCGGAAAGCTCTACCGTTTCTTTTTCAGTCAGCTCCAGATAGCCGAAGTTTGTATAGCTTAAGTAGCTGCTGTCCGTGCCGAGAAAGGAAGAGGAGATCTGAGCGGACGCCCAGCCGTCTTCCGTTTCCACATAATAGAGGCCGGGGTCCAGGTCTTTCCCGACCCGGTAGGTACCGGAAGAGTACCAGCCGTCGGAGGAAAGCGTTCCGGCAGGGGGGCGGGTGGTGGTCCGGACGACGATGAAAAGGCCGACAATCACGATCACAATGACCGCCAGAACCGCCAGGACTCCCAGAAATTTTCTTCCCGCACTGGGGGGACGGTAGGCGTTGACGGGGGATTCCGGAGAAGAGGGGGCGTCCTCCGACAGCTGCTGCCAGCCGGAAGGAGTGGAAGAGGAGCGCTCCGGGGCAGGCTCTGGGGCGGAGGTGTTAGAAAGGCCGCTCCAGCCGGAGGAGGATTCTGGCGGCTCCGGTTGGGCGGAAGGGGAATCGGAGGAAGCGGCAGGTGCGGGAGCGCCGCAGTGTTCACAGAAACGGTCGGTGACTTCCGAACCGCAGAAGGGGCATTTCAATAGTTACATCTCCTTGCAAAAAATGGGGGATTTTGTCGTTCTGTTTCTATTGTAACACACTTTTGTCGAAATGCAAGAGATGGGCTTGTGAAAGCCTTCAAACTGTGATATCATCGGAAAAGAACGGTTTTAGGAGGGGAATCTATGCGGAAAGAAAAGGGCTTCGAAGCGGGGGCGTTTTCTACTTCGGAGCGGATGATCGAGACAATTCGGGAGATCTTGGAAAACGAGGAGCTGGACGACTTTTTCTGTATTGAAGAGATCCTTGATCTTTATCATAACGAAGGGATCCCGGTTTACGGGAGGCACGACTTCAGCTGAAGAGAGGCTGGATCTGGATCCCCTCCAGAGCAAGGCGGAGGGTGTCGGGAATTTTTTCAAAGTGTGCCACCAGGGAGGTGGGCTTCTTCACCGGGTCGTCTTGGGACATGGGAACGAAGTAGTAGTTCCGGGTGTTTAAAAGGATGCCGATGTTTTTGGCGCTGCCGCTTAAAGCGTCATTGGTGGAAACGGCGAGGACCACAGGCTTCCGGTTCCGGAGGTGGCTCTTGACGGCGAGGGTCACCGGGTCGTCGGTGATTCCGTTTGCCAGTTTGGCAAGGGTGTTGCCGGTGCAGGGGGCTACGAGCAAAAGGTCAGTCTTGTTTTGGGGGCCGATGGGTTCGGCACCGGGGAGATCCAAGATCGGCGGGCAGCCGCAGATCTCCGTGACCCGGGCAAGAAAGTCCGCCGCTTTTCCGAAGCGGGTGTCAGTCGCTGCCGCAGCGGGTGAGAGGATGGGGAGGATGGAAAAGCCCTGTCTCTTACATTCCTCCATGGCGGTTAACGTGCGGGAAAAGGTACAGAAGGAGCCGCAGACGGCAAATCCCAGACGGATCTCAGACACAGGCGTTCCCCCTTTCGGTCAGGATGTTCCGGACGGTGCGGGCGAGGATGGCGGCGGCGGTGTCCGGGGCGGTCTTTCCGGGCAGGGACAAGGCGGGGATGGCACGGATGCCCAGTTCCTCTGCCGCTTGGAAGTCAACGCCGCCGGGGGCGGAGGCAAGGTCGATGAAAAGAGCGTTTTTATCGAGAAGTGACAGCTCGTTTTCCCCAAAAAGACGGGTGGGGACGGTGTTTAAGATCAGCTGGAACCGGGGCAGTTGCCGATTCATCCCGGAAAGGGGAAGGGGAGAAGCGCCGTAGGCTTCCGCCCAAGCCAGATCTTTCGCACTGCGGGCGGTGACGGTAACGGCTGCTCCGGCTCCGGAAAAGACCCGATGGCAGAGCTTAGCTACTCTGCCGTAGCCGGTGATGAGGGTGGAAATGCCGTTTAAGGAAACGGGAAGCTCCTCCAAGGCGATCTGTAAAGCGCCTTCGGCAGTGGGGACGGCGTTTAAAACAGAAAACTCCTCCCGGCTCAGATAATCCTCCGTCGTCAGCCCTCGTTCTTTGCAGGTCTGAAGGAATTTTTCGGAAAGTTTTCCCCCGAAAATCAGCGTATCGGCTCCGCAGAGATCAAGGACCCGGGAGAGGGGGATGGCTTCTTTGCCAAGGGGCGTCCAGAGGGCGAGACCGTTTTTGCTGACGGGAGCGGGCAGGATCAGGCAGTCGGGGGGAACGGCGAGGGGTTCGCCGGGGGAAAGGCGGCGGACTTCTTCGGGAAAGGGACAGCGGTCGTCAAAGCCCAGCACCGCCACGCTCCCTTCCCGGGAAAGGATGCCGGCCAGACGGACGCAGCGTTCATCTCCGCCGGCGATGAGAAAGAACTTTTTGGACATGGAAAGACCCTCCAATGGTAAGAATTTGGTTTATCCCATGGTATGAGGAGGAGGGGCGATCGGTGCGGAAAGGTCGAAGGACTGTTTTATAAAAAAGCAGAGGATAGAAAAACAGCCGGCAGAGCGTTTCTGCCGGCTGTTTTTAAGAATGCTTATTTGGTGTTATAGGAGTTGGTGGTGTCTGCGGTGATTTCGTGGACGTTTTCCTTGCGGCGGGAGGTCTTGACCCGTTTCATCAGCTCGTCGTAGTAGAGGTCTTCGTCGAAGGGGATCTCCACGGGCTTATTGAGCCAGGAGGACAGGTGCATGGCGTTGGAAAGGGTCAGACCGTTGATGCCCTCTCTTCCGTCGGCAATCAGGGGGGTACCGTGGAGGATCCGGCCGGCAAAGGCGTTCAGGACGCCGATGTGCTGCTCGGATTTTCCGTCGGTCTCCACCTCGGAGAGGGTGCTCTTGGGGCAGCCGAAGGCAGCTTTACATTCATGGGAGAACACAGTTTCAAACACGTCGTTCTTCCACATATAGAGCTTGCCATTTTCGCTGACCAGCTTGCCGCCGTTGAAGTCGATCTCAAAGCGGTTGGTGCCGGGAACGTCGCCAGTGGTGGTGATGAAGCAGCCGGTGGCGCCATTTGCGTATTCCACATAGGTGGTCACATCATCCTCCACTTCGATGTCATGCCACTTGCCGTACTGCAGGTGGGCGTCGACTAAAACGGGCATTCCGCAGATCCACTGCCAGAGGTCCAAATTGTGGGGGCACTGGTTTAAAAGGACGCCGCCGCCCTCGCCGGACCAGGTGGCCCGCCAGGCGCCGGAATCGTAGTAGCTCTGGGGACGGTACCAGTTGGTGATGATCCAGTTGGTGCGGCGGATCTCGCCCAATTCGCCGCTCTGGACGATCTCCCGCATTTTGCGGTAGATGTGGTCGGTGCGCTGGTTGAACATCATGCCGAAGACCACGTTGGCTTTATCGGCAGCTTCATTCATTTCCCGAACCTGCTTGGTGTAAACGCCGGCGGGCTTTTCGCACATGACGTGGAGGCCCCGTTCGAAGGCTTTGATGGCGTAAACGGGGTGATAGTAATGGGGGACGGCGATGAGGACGGCATCGATCAGGCCAGAGTCCATCATCTTTTCGGCGTCGTCGAAGAGGGCAATGGGGGTTTCGATGTTGTCTTTGACCCACTGGAGTCGCTCGGGCTTTACGTCAGCCACGGCGGTGACAGTGATCTCGGGGCAGCGTTTGTGCATTTCGATGTTGCTGAGGTGGCCGGTGCCCATGTTTCCGACACCGATGATGCCAAGTCTTACTTTTTCCATAATGGATCCTCCTTATTTGAGCCCCAGAGCGGTGAGATACTCATAGCTCTTCTTCAGGCACCAGAAGGGATTGTTCCCCTGGCAGTCGTCCTGTTCCACCAGAACGTATTTGGTGCCGCCGGCTTCGCAGGCGGAGAGGAAGCGTTCAAAGTTGATACTGCCTTCGCCGATGTAAGCCATCTGCTGTCTGTCGCTGGCATACTTCATGTCCTTCACATGGACGCAGTCAATGCGGCCCGCCAGTTTTTCGGCAAACTGCGCAGGGTCGCCGCCGCCGTACTGTACCCAGTAACTGTCCAGGGTGAACCCCATGTCTTCGGCGGGCATCAGGTCGGCCAGACGCTCTAAGAAGGTGACGCCGTTTGCTTTCGTGAACTCAAAGCCGTGGTTGTGGTACATGAATTTCTTGCCGGCTTCCCGGATCTTGCGGGCGGGCACGGCAAGCAGTTCGGCGAAGGCGGGCAGGGCGCCGGGGTTGCCCCACAAGGACCCGGGCAGGGAGCCGATGCCGATGTAGTCGCAGCCGAATATGTCATGCTCTCTGATGACGGCTTCGGTTTCGTTGATGACCCGGTCGGGGTTGGTGTGGGTGATGGCGCAGGTGAGGCCGGTCTCTTTCAGACGGTCCCGGAGCCACTCTGCTTCAAAGGGGCAGGTGCCGGAAACCTGCACAGTAGTATAGCCGATGTCGGCAATTTTTTTCAGTGTTTCCGCAAAGTCGTCCAAGGTCTTGGTGAAATCCCGGACGGTAAAGAGTTGTGCGCCGATTTTCATAAATAATCCTCCTTATGCTTGATCCTTACACTCATGATACCACGCTGATTTTTGACATGCAATAGCATATTCGGGCAAAAAACATTGTAAAAGCGAGCGTTTGCTAGGAAGAAAGAAAAACCGCTTTCGTTCAGCAGAAGCGGACGGTATCGGAGATCTTCCGCTTGGGAACCCGGTAATTCCCGGCTTCGTCCAGATAATACTTCACCGAGTCGGTCAGATCCTCGCAGACGGAGGTGTGGGTGGGGTAGCCGTAGGCGGTGACGGAGTGGATCCTTACCGTTTCCGGCAGGGAGAAGCGTTCCATGAACCACGGACGGTCGCAGGAGCCGATGATGCAGCTGCCAACGCCCTTTTCCCATGCAGCGAGGGTCATGTTGGCAAGAGCGATGCCGGCGTCGGTATCGGAATAGCTGCCCTTGGAAATGTCTGTATCAATGAGGGCCAGGATAAAGAGGGTGGGACGCTCGTTTTCCCTGGGGACGCCCTGTTCCGGAGGAAGGTAGCCTGCCCATTTGGTGTGGGGGAAGGCTTCGGCGACCAGCTCCGGGGTGCGGATCACCAGATATTTCAGTGGCTGGAGATTGGCGGCACTGGAGGAAAGACGGGCGGCCTCTAAAATTTCGGAGATCACTTCGTCGGGGACGGGGCGCTGCTCAAAGCGGCGGTAGGTGCGGCGGGTCTTCATTAAATTGAGAACGGACATGTTACTGCTTCCTTTCGTGATGAAATGGGGGCTTTTTCAGTTTGAGAGAGAATTTCGGCGGCTTTTTCTCTTTGGCGGGGAGCAGAGGGTGCTCCTCGGAGGCATAAGCTGCGGTTTCCGGCGGGAGATCCCGCTTTTTTAAGCGGGACTCGGTAAGCTCGGCGATGAGATAATAGATGACGGCAAAGAGGGGGACGCCGATGAACATCCCCAAAACGCCCATCAGGCTGCCGAAGAGGGTGATGGCGAAGATGACCCAGAAGGGGGAAAGACCTGTGGAATCTCCTAAAATCTTGGGGCCGATGACGTTGCCGTCCAGCTGCTGCAGAAGGAGAATGAAGATACCGAACCACAAAGCCGTCAGCGGGTCGGCAATGAGAAGGATCAGGATAGAAGGAATGGCGCCGAAGAAGGGGCCGAAGTAAGGAATGATATTGGTCACGCCGACGATGACGCTGATGAGCATGGCATAGGGCCAGTGGAACAGGGTCATGAACAGCAGGCAGAGAAGGCCGATGATGAGGGAGTCAAGGAGCTTGCCGTTGATGAAGCCGCTGAAAATGGCGTGGCTTTTGTGGGTGATCTTTAAGATCTCATTGAGTGTATTCTGGGAGAAGATGGCGGAGAGGAGCTTTTTGATATGGGCGAAGAACAGCTCCTTCTGGAGCAGGATGTAAACGGAGATAATGACGCCGACCAGGACATTCAGGATCCCGGTGGTCAGGTTCATGGTAGCCTGCAGCAGCTGGGGGACCATAGTTGGGAGCTTGGCAGTCAGGTTCGACACCAGATTTTCCGCAGCGGCGAGGATCTTGTCGACCGTTGTGGTGGGAAGGCTTTCCAGATTGTACTTGTTTATCAGCTCTATCGCCAGATCCCGGAGTGTTTGGAGCCAGCCGGGAATCTGATTGGCCAGAGCGGCAAGGCTTAAACCAATCTGGGGAATCACGATGCGGAAGAAGATAACGAGGATCGCAAGGCTTAGTACATAAGAGAGCAGCACGGCGATGCGCCGGCGGATCCGGCGATCCAGCTTGTCCTTGCTGATTTTTGAAAGGAGCCGCTCCATGGCGCCCATCATGGGGTTTAAGATGTAAGCAATGGCAAAGCCCCAGATGAAAGGCTGCAGGATGCTTAAAACCCGCAGGACGATGTTCCCCACGGTGCGGATCTTCACCACCGCCATGATGATGCAGACGCCGGCGGCGATCACCAGAAGGACGTAAAGGGCGATGGTGTTGTATTTGCGGTTAAAATCGATCTTCATAGGACGGCCTCCTTGATCTGGATCTTGCCAAGAATTTTTCCGATGGGGCCTTGGATGAGCAGGTCGGCCCGGTCGTCATAGGGGGTGGAGGACTTGTTGATGAGGATCAGGCGGCTGCCGGTATAATACTGGAGCAGGCCGGCCGCCGGATAGACCGCCAGAGAGGTGCCGCCGACGATGACGCAGTCGGCTTCCCGAAGGGCACGGATGGAAGCTTCTAGAACCGAAGCGTCCAGCTGCTCCTCATAAAGCACCACATCGGGCTTGATGACTCCGCCGCAGGGGCAGCGGGGAATGCCTTCGGAACGGAGGATCGTTTCCGCATCGAAGGAGCGGCCGCAGGAAAGGCAGGTGTTCCGGTGAATGGAGCCGTGGAGCTCCAGCACGTTTTTGCTGCCCGCCATCTGGTGCAGGCCGTCGATGTTCTGGGTAATGACGGCGGAGAGGATATGAGCCTTTTCCAGCTCCGCCAGCTTTTTATGGGCGGCGTTTGGCTTTGCGGTCAGGCAGAGCATCTTTTCCCGATAAAAGCGGAAGAACTCCTCCGGGTGCCTTTCAAAAAAGCTGTGGCTTAAGATCGCTTCCGGAGGATAGGCGTAGGACTGGTTATAAAGGCCGTCGGTGCTGCGGAAATCGGGGATGCCGCTTTCGGTGGAGACGCCGGCTCCGCCGAAGAAGACAAGGCTGCGGCTTTCGGTCACCCACTGCTGCAGGGTCGTCTGCGGGTCAGTCATATCAGTCGCTCTCCTTTAAGATCAGCTCGATGGGGCAATGGTCGCTGCCGAAGACGTCGGTGTCGATGCGGCTGTCCGATACCCGGTCTTTCAGCCGGTCGGATACCAGAAAGTAGTCGATGCGCCATCCGGCGTTCTTCTCCCGGGCGTGGAAGCGGTAGGACCACCAGCTGTAAACACCCTCCGTATCGGGGTAGAGCAGGCGGAAGGTGTCGATGAAGCCGGAGGATAAGAGCTCCGTCATTTTCTGACGCTCCTCATCGGTAAAGCCGGCATTTTTTCGGTTGGTTTTCGGGTTTTTCAGGTCGATCTCTTCGTGAGCGACGTTCATGTCGCCGCAGACGATGAGGGGTTTTTTCTGATCCAGCGTTTTCAGGTAATCCCGGAAGGCGTCCTCCCACTGCATCCGGTAGGGAAGGCGGGCAAGCTCCTGCTGGGAGTTGGGGGTATAGACGTTTACGAGGAAAAAGTCCGGGAACTCGGCGGTGATGACCCGGCCTTCGGTGTCATGCTCCGGGATGCCGATGCCGTAAGAGACGGAGAGGGGCGGCTTTTTGGTAAAGACGGCGGTGCCGGAGTAGCCCTTTTTCTCGGCGCTGTTCCAGTATTCCTCGTAGCCGTCGATAATGAAGTCCGCCTGCTCCCGTTGCATCTTCGTTTCCTGCAGACAGACAATATCGGCATCGGAAGCCTTTAAAAAGTCCAGAAAGCCCTTGCCCATGCAGGCACGAAGGCCGTTCACGTTCCAAGAGATCAGTTTCATTCCGTGTTGCCCTCCTTTTAATAAAAAAGGCGTTTTCTTTTATTATACACGGGAATAAAAGGAATGTCATGGATTCTTTGTAAAAATCTTTTAGAAGAAACGGGTTTTCCGGGAATTTGGGAGAGACGCTGAAAAATACCGCCTTTTTTCGGGAAAGGGCGGCGGTAAAACTCTTGTGGAACAGGAGAGAAATATGATACAATAAAAAAAGCGTTATTTTTAAGGAGTGAAAGCCGGATATGTGGAAACTGCGGAGGTTTCTGAAGGATTACAGGAAACAGGTCATCATCGGACCGATTTTCAAATGGATGGAAGCGGTGCTGGAGTTGATCGTGCCGCTTGTCATGGCGAAGATCATTGACGTGGGCGTAAAAAACGCCGACAAGGGATATGTATTTCGGATGGGTGGGCTGCTGCTGCTCATTGCGGCGGTGAGCTTAGGGTGTGCGCTGGTGTGCCAGTACAGCGCCTCTATTGCCTCTCAGGGTGTAGGCACCAATCTGCGGCGGGAAATGTTTGACCGGATCAACCGGTTTTCCCATGCGGAGCTGGATCGGTTCGGGACCCACTCGCTGATTACCAGGCTGACCAACGACGTGAACCAGCTGCAGGTGGCGGTGGCCATGCTGATCCGGCTGGTGGTGCGGGCACCGTTCCTTGCCATCGGTGCGGTGGTCATGGCGTTTACCATCGATGTGAAGCTGTCGCTTATTTTTCTGGTGGTCTTCCCATTGATCGTGGGGGTGCTTTATTTTGTCATGAACCGGTCGATCCCCTTTTTCCGTGTCATGCAAAAGAAGCTCGATAAGATCTCCCTCATTACGAGAGAGAATCTGGAGGGCGCACGGGTTATCCGGGCATTCTCGAAGCAGGATGCGGAGCTTTCTCGGTTCACAAGCGCCAGCGATGACCTTGCCAACACCTCCGTACGGGTGGGGCGGCTATCGGCGCTTTTAAATCCGCTTACCTATGTCATCATGAACCTCGGCATCGTTGCCATCCTCTGGTTCGGCGGGTTACGGGTGGATTCCGGGCGTCTGACTCAGGGCGAGATTATTGCATTTGTCAACTACATGACCCAGATCTTACAGGCGCTGATCGTGGTGGCCAATCTGGTGGTCATTTTCACCAAGGCTTCCGCTTCCGCCAGTCGGATCAACGAAGTGCTGGAGACGGAGCCTTCCGTTTCGGACGCAGTTTCGGGGGAGGTTGCTCCTCTGGCCGATGAGGCGGCGCTGGAATTCGATCGTGTTGCCTTTGCCTATGCCGGGGCAGAGGAACCGTCCCTTTCCGGGATCACCGTGAAGCTGCGGCCTGGGGAGACCTTAGGCGTGATCGGCGGCACCGGCTCGGGCAAATCCACCTTTGTGAGCCTGATCCCCCGGTTTTATGACGCAACCTCCGGCGAGGTGAAGGTGTTTGGACGGGATGTGAAGGAATATCCCCTTGCTGAGCTACGGCGGCTGGTGGGGACCGTGCCCCAGAAGGCGGCAGTGGTCTCCGGCACCATCAGGGAAAACCTGCGGTGGGCGAAGCCGGATGCGACCGACGAGGAGCTGTGGGCGGCGCTGAAGACCGCTCAGGCGGAGTCTTTTGTGGAGGCGCTGCCCCAGAAGCTGGAGACCCGGGTGGAACAGGGCGGAAAGAACTTCTCCGGCGGGCAGAAGCAGCGGCTGACCATTGCAAGAGCGCTGGTGGGTAAGCCTTCCATCCTTATTTTAGACGATTCCGCCAGTGCATTGGACTTTGCAACGGATGCCGCTCTGCGGAAGGCGCTGCGGACGGAAACGAAGGGCATGACGGTCATCATGGTTTCCCAGCGTGCCAGCACCATACGGTATGCGGATCAGATCTTAGTGCTGGACGACGGCGGCATGGCGGGGCTTGGCACCCACGAGGAGCTGTTTGAGAACTGCCCGGTCTACCGGGAGATCTGTCTGTCTCAGTTAAGTGCGGAGGAGGCGGCGAAATGAGCAAGAAAAAAATCGATAAAAACGTGGTGCGCCGCCTTCTGATCTACACCAAGCCCTACCGGGGGTATCTGATCGCAGCCATGGTCTCGGCGCTGATCAGCGTTCTGTTGACTCTGACGGTGCCGGTGCTCATTGGCGACGGCGTGGACTGCATCGTCGGAGCCGGGAATGTGGATTACAAGGGGCTTCTGCAGATTTTGATCCTATTAGGGGCATCTGTTGCGGGAACGGCGGTGTTCCAGTGGCTCATGTCCTATTTTACCAACGTCATCACCTATCGGACGGTGAAGGATCTGCGGATCCAGCTGTTTCAGAAATTGAACGGCGTGCCGCTGCGGTACATCGACCGGACGGCTCACGGCGACTTCATCAGCCGGGTGGTCAACGACATCGACCAGGTGTCCGACGGCCTTTTACAGGGTTTTACCCAGCTGTTCACCGGCATCATCACCATCGTGGGGACGCTGGCGTTCATGCTGATGGCAAATGTGTGGGTGGCGCTTCTGGTGTTCGTGCTGACGCCTCTTTCCTTGTTCGTGGCATCCTTTATCGCCAAGAACTCCTACAAGCACTTCCGGGGGCAGACCGCCATTCAGGGCGAGCTTTCCGGCTATGTGGAGGAAATGGTGGCGAACCAGAAGCTGGTCAAGGCCTTCAATTATGAGGAGCGGTCGGAGAAAGCCTTCGGTGAGATCAACGCCCGGCTTTATGAGCAGGGGCAGAAGGCGCAGTTCTTCTCCTCCCTTTCCAATCCCAGCACCCGGTTCGTCAACGCCGTGGTGTATGCGGCGGTGGGGCTGACCGGTGCGGTGTCCGCCATTGCGGGGCATATTTCCGTGGGTCAGATCTCCATGTTTTTAAGTTATGCCCAGCAGTACACCAAGCCCTTCAATGAAGTCACCGGCATCATCACCCAGCTCCAGACCGCCTTCGCTTCGGCGCAGCGGGTCTTCGCTGTGCTGGACGAGCCGGTGGAGGAGCCGGACACTTCCGACGCCATCGTGGCCACAAGCTGCAAGGGGCAGGTGGACATCGAAAAGGTGGACTTTGCCTACGATCCGTCCCGGCCGCTGATCGAGAACATGAACCTGAAGGTGAAGCCGGGCCAGCGGGTAGCCATCGTAGGGCCGACCGGCTGCGGCAAGACGACCTTAATAAACCTCCTGATGCGGTTTTACGATGTGAATGCCGGGCAGATCTCCATCGATGGCACGCCCATCCGTTCCATGACCCGGAACAGCATGCGGTCGCTGTTCGGTATGGTGCTGCAGGAGTCGTGGCTCTTTTCCGGCACCATCCGGGAGAATATCGCTTACGGCAAGCCTGACGCCACCGATGAAGAGGTGGAGGCTGCCGCCAAGGCCGCCTATGCCCACAGTTTCATCAAGCGTCTGCCCAAGGGGTACGACACGGTGATCGCCGAGGACGGCGGGAACATTTCCCAGGGGCAGCGGCAGCTTCTGTGCATCGCCCGGGTGATGCTGGTGGATCCGCCCATGCTGATTCTGGACGAGGCTACCTCCAACATCGACACCCGTACCGAAATTCTGGTACAGGAAGCCTTCCAGAAGATGATGGAAGGGCGCACCAGCTTCGTGGTCGCCCACCGGCTCTCCACCATCCGGGAAGCCGACGTGATCCTTGTGATGAACCAGGGCCATGTGGTGGAACAGGGCACCCATCAGGAGCTGCTCGCAAAAGACGGCTTTTATGCAAACCTTTATAACAGCCAGTTTGCCCGGACGGAGGAAACCGCTTAAAATGGACGTAGTGGTGCTGGACGGGGGAAGGGTCAGTTGCGGCCGGTTGCCGTGGGCGGTAGCGGAGCGGTTTCCGGCTCTGCGATGGTACGACGAGACCCCGCCGGAGCTTACGGCAGAGCGGATCGGCGGGGCGGAGGCGGTATTTGTCGACCGGGTCCGATTGGACGAAGCGGTTTTTGCCCGGTGCCCGAACCTTAAATATGTGGGGATTTTCGCCACCGGCTGCGACAAAATAGATCTTTCTGCCGCCTCACAGCGGGGGATCATCGTCTGCAACGTGCCGGGTTATTCCGCCCATGCGGTGGCGCAGCATACGGCGGCGCTGCTTCTGGCGGTGACCAACCGGATTCCGGAGTTTTCGGATGGGGTGAAGGCGGGAAAGTGGGATTCTCCCACCGCCAAGCTGGTTACCGGAACCTCCATGATGGAGCTTTCCGGGAAGACTGTTGGAATCTACGGCTGCGGCAGCATCGGGACTGCTTTCGGGGAGATTTGCCGTGCCATGGGGATGAAAGTACTGGGCTACCGGCGGAACCCTTCGGGAGAGGAGCCTTTTCCCATGGTGGAGCGGGATAAGCTGTTGGAGGAAAGCGATGTTCTGTCTCTGCACTGCCCCCTGACATCGGAAACAAAAGGGATGGTCGACCAGGGGTTTCTGTCTCGGATGAAGTGGGGCGCCATCCTTCTCAATACCGCCCGGGGAGGGCTTCTTGACGAGGCGGCTGTGGCGGAGGCGCTGGACACCGGGCAGCTTTCATGGGTGGCGGTGGATGTGTTGAGTGCGGAGCCGCCGGAACGGGACAACCCGCTTCTGAACCATCCGAAGTGTTTGGTAACACCCCATGTGGCGTGGTGCCCGAAAGAGACCCGGCAGCGGCTTTTACAGATCGCCGGGGAGAACTTCTTCTGTTTCCTGGAAGGCGACCCTCAGAATCAGGTGAACTGAAAAGCCGCCCCATCCTGCCATTTTACGCAGGATGGGGCGGTTTTTGCATCTTTTAGTGAGTATAGGTGGCGGCGTTCTGAAAGCCTTCCTTCAGCTCGTCCATCTGCTCGAAGGATTTGCCGGTGCCGATGCCGACGCAGCGGATGGAATCCTCCGCTATCCGGGTGGCAACGCCGGTATTTTCTTCGATGAGCCGGTCGAGACCCTTCAGGAGGGAGGTGCCGCCGGTCATGACGATGCCGTTGTCATGGATGTCGCCGATCAGCTCCGGAGGAGTGCGCTCCAGAACGGTGCGGACGGAGGCGACGATCTCATCGGCGATGGGCCGAAGGACGGAGAAAAGCTCCACCTGAGTAATCGTGATCTGCTCCGGATAGCCGGTCAGGAGGTTGCGGCCCTTGACGGTGGCGGTGACGGAAGCGTCCGGCTCGAAAACGCAGCCGATCTCTTTTTTCAGGGTTTCGGAAACCTTGCTGCCGATGGCCAGCTTGTAGGTGCTCTGGATGTACTTGATGATGGCTTCGTCAAAGGTGTTTCCGGCTACCCGCAGGGAGTCCGCCGTGACGACGCCGCCTAAGGAAATGACGGCAACGTCGGTGGTCCCGCCGCCGGAGTCCACCATCATATGTCCGCTGGGGGCGGTAACGTCGATGTCGGCACCCATGGCGGCGGCAAGGGGCTCGTCCACCAGATAGACCTTCCGGGCTCCGGCGCTCATGGCGGCCTCCACTACGGCTCTGGCCTCCACCGGGGTGATGGAAGAGGGGATGCATATGGCGATCCGGGGCTTGATGAGGAAGCTGCGGGTCACCTTCCGGACAAATTCCTTGACCAGATATTCGGTGAACAGATGATTGGAAATGACGCCGTCCCGGATAGGGCATTCCGTCTGAATGTATGCGGGGGTCTTGCCCAGCATGGCCAGAGCTTCATGACCGACTGCCACGACCTGCTCCGTGCGGATGTTGTAGGCGACAACGCTGGGTTCTTCCAGAACGATGCCTTTCCCCCGGCGGTAAACGATGATTTTTGTGGTACCCAGATCGATACCGAGATCCACTCCTGCCAAAATGATTCCTCCTTTGGGAATGAAGCTAGGCTTATTATACTACAAAACGCCTGCGGGAGCAACGGATTTTTCAGATTTTTCCGTCGGGAGCGTCCCGCATCGTAGTGGCGGCGGTTACGGCATACACAGCTTTGGCGCCCTTTTCTAAAAGCACACCGGCAGCTTCCCGGAGGGTGGAGCCGGTAGTGATAATATCGTCGCAGAGGAGAAGAACCTGTCCCGACACGTCTGCACAGGCTGCAAGGTCGTAGGCGCCGTGGAGATTTTTCCGGCGCTGGCGGGCGTTCAGGGTATGCTGCGGACGGGTCTTTCGAACTTTTATCAGCAGCTCCCGGCAGGGGATGCCGGTTTCTTCTGAAAGGAATCTTCCCAGCAGCGCTGCCTGATTGTACCCTCTTCGTCGGACGGCGGCTTTTGTCATGGGAATGGGGATGATGGCGTCGAAGGAAAGCTCCTTCGGGAGCGCTTCGGCTAAGAAGGGTGCAAAATGCCGGGCAATGGCAGGGCGGCCGTAAAATTTCATCCGAAGGATCGCCCGGGTAGCGGAGCCTTCGTAGAGAAAAGCCGGGAAAACACCGGACAGGACGCTTTCTTCCCCGCAGATGCAAGGAGACTTTCCGCAGCGGGGACAGACCTTTCCTGCTGCAAGGGGCAATTCTTCCCGGCAGCCTTCGCAGCAGCGTTCTGTTTCCGGAATCACCCGGTTGCAGAAGGGGCAGCGCTTGGGGAACAGCAGGGAGAGAATCCGGTCACGCAGCTTCATAAAGCCTTCTCCTTTCAAAAAAACGGGAAAGGAGCGGCTCCTTTCCCGTTTTCGGTCAATAGGTGCGGATCAGCGCGGCAACTTTTCCAAGGACCGTCATTTCCTCCACGATAATGGGCTCAAAATCCGGGTTTTCCGGCATGAGACGGAAGTGGTCGGCTTCTTTGTAAAAGCGTTTCACGGTGGCTTCGTCGTCGATGAGGGCGACGATGATGTCGCCGTTGCGGCAGACGGGGGTCTTCCGCACCACTACGATGTCACCGTCGTAGATGCCGGCATTTTTCATGCTTTCGCCCCGGACATGGAGAGCGAAGTAGTCATCGGGACTACCGTGGAGGTTTGGAACGGGGATGTACTCCTCGATCTCCTCAATAGCGGTGATGGGGATGCCCGCTGTGACCGTGCCCAAAAGGGGAACGGCAAAATTGGAAACGCCGGGGAGTTTAATGGTGCGTTTTTTCAAGTCGTCCTTGACGATGTATCCTTCGTCCACCAGCTCTTTTAAGTAGTAGTGGACGGTGGAGGTGGATTTGATCCCCACTTTTTCACAGATCTCCCGGACGGTGGGGGAGAAGTTGTGGTTTAAGATGCAGTCCCGGATGTAATCGTAGATGAGTTCTGCTTTTGCGCTGATCATGGCGTTCCTCCTTGATCGGTGAGCCTTAATTTTTCCTTGACGGCATGGAGCGCCTCGTTTTTTGCTACGATGAGGAGCTTGTCGCCTGCATAGATCCGGGTGTTGCCCCGGGGGATGATGGTTTCACCCTTCCGCTCCACCGTGACGATGACGGATTGGTCGGGAAGGCGGATCTCAGTGAGTTTTTTGCCGGAAAAATGGAAATCATCGGGGAGCAGCACTTCACTGATAGAGGATTTTCCTTGATCCAGCGAGACCACATGGCGGAGAACGGAGGTGTCCACCTCCCGTTCCAGCATCTGGGTCAGATAGTCGGTGCTGGAAACGGCAATGTCCACCCCCAACCGGCTCATAAGGCTGGCATTTTTGGGGTTGTTTACCTTTGCTACCGTCCGGGGAAGGTGAAATTCCAGCTTCCCCAGCTGGCAGGAAATGAGGTTTGCTTCATCTTTTCCGGTAACCGCCACCAAAGCGCCCGCTTTGTCGCAGCCGGCTTCCCGCAGGGCTTCAATAGTGGTGCCGTCGCCCTGAAACACCGGAATGTCCAAGTCATCGGCGATCCGGGAACAGGCTTTTCGATCCGGTTCGATGAGGGAGGGTTCATGGCCGTGCTCTTTTAAGGTACGAGCCAAATAGTAGCCGACGGATCCTCCGCCGACAATGACGATCTTCATAACACCCTCCCTTTTTCAGTCCACATGACTGCAGGCGATGAGGTGGTCGTCTGCAGCCAGAATCAACGGGCCTTTTGCCAGCAGATGAAAGCTGCCGTCGCCCCGGCGCACAGCGAAAAGCACCCGATCCCCTCCGGGATCCAGTGCATCGGTGGAAACGCCCACCAGCCGCCGGGGGATGGGGAAGTCCCGGAAACCCACGGTACTGGAGCCGAAGTGCAGCTGCTGATGATCTTCGGGGAGAAGGATGCCTTTTAAGCTGTCCACGGTGATGCGGGTGGGGCAGATGGTGCGCAGGCCTAACCGGCTGTACACGTCCTCCCGGCGGGGGTCGTTGACGCAGGCGATCAGTTCGGTGACGCCGAATTCCTCCCGTGCGATCTGGCAGACCATGATGTTTACGTTGTCGTCGTCGCTGACGGCAGCCAAAGCGCTGCAGTTTTCAGCCCCTGCCTTCCGCAGGACGTCCTGGTCGATGAGGCTCCCGGCAGTGCGGTATCCGGAAAAATCCTCCGAAAGCAGAGAAAAAGCGTCCGGGGATTCGGCGACGACGGAAACGTCGTGCCCCTCCCGGCTCAGGATCCCGGCCAGCTCCGCACCGGTCTGGCCGCAACCGATAATGAGAAGATTCATGGATCCCATTTCTCCTTTCCGGATTTCAAGCACTCTTTCTATATTATTGTAAAAGAAAATGGGTAAAAAGTCAATAGAAAAAATATTTGTTTTGTTTTTTCGGAGAAAAAGAGAGGAGATTTTCAGTAAAATGGACAAATGTACAGTTTCTTTCGGGAAAACGGGCGGATTTTGCAAGGATCCGTCTCTTGACAAAGAGAGAGAAATTCGGTATAATCCAAAGTGATAATCACCTTATCAAGAGTGGCGGAGGCACAGGACCTGTGATGCCACGACAACCTACCGGTTTCCGGAAAGGTGCCAATTCCTGCGACGCAGTCGAGAGATGAGGTTTGCCAGAAAACTGTAAGCGCTCGATTTTTCGGGCGCTTTTTTCTTGCGTAGACGCCCTTTCCTGCCCGTTTGTCCCCCGTGCGGATGGGGGCAGATGCGATTCGTTCCGCACGTTTTTGACGCTGTGCTTTACACAGGGAAAGGAAGGACAAAATGTCCAGATATCTGTTTTCTTCTGAGTCCGTGACCGAGGGACATCCCGATAAGATCTGCGATCAGATCTCCGATGCGGTTCTGGATGCCATTCTGGAAAAAGACCCCATGGGCCGGGTGGCCTGCGAGACCTGCTGCACCACCGGCATGGTGATGGTCATGGGCGAGATCTCCACCAGCTGCTATGTGGACATCCCGAAGATCGTCCGGGACGTAGTCATCGACATTGGCTATGACCGTGCCAAATACGGCTTTGACGGCTACACCTGCTCGGTGCTGACCTCCATCCATGAACAGTCCGGCGACATCGCCATGGGTGTCAACGAAGCCCTGGAGGTTCGGGACGGACAGGAGCACGAGGATGAAAACGGCGCCGGAGACCAGGGCA